>Ga0302321_100001260_pt1 | contig 21619 bp, 19 predicted proteins | sample Fen_T0_1_FD_202505 | JGI IMG/M metagenome (GOLD analysis project Ga0302321, IMG submission 202505) | Peat permafrost microbial communities from Stordalen Mire near Abisko, Sweden - Fen_T0_1 | ecosystem: Environmental > Terrestrial > Soil > Wetlands > Permafrost | place: Sweden: Abisko...
GCTGCCGCGGAAGGCAAATCGGATTCGATTCGCCTCGACGTCACGCTGCACGGGGTCACGCGACCCGTGGACGCCGTCGCATCCTGGGCGGCAACTCGCGAGGAATTCGCCGCGTCGGGAACGTTCGCGATCGATCAGTCCGCGTTCGGCATCACGCCGCTGTCGATCCTGGGCGGAGCAATCACCGTGCAGGATCGCCTGAAGATTTCGTTCCGGATCGTTGCCCGACCGGTCACGGGCGCTATGCGCTGACAGTGCGCCGGGTCGGCAACTACTTGCGCGGCGCGGTTTCCAGCGCCGCCAGCTGACCGTAGACGACGCGGCCGACGGCAAGCAACTGTCCGCGATCGAGGTTGCCCGACAAGGCGTAGCTGCAGTTGTCCTCGATCCAGTAGAAGACGCCGACGCCATTTTCGACGGCATAGCGGAACGCGACCTCGCCGCCTTCGACGGGCTGCTTGCGCACCTGCAGCGAGAGCCGCTGCTTGTCGGCATTCTCGTACATGAACATCGCCGTGGGATTCTGATGGCCGGCGACCAGCCGCCCGCCGACCAGCGCAAAGCCCGTACTGGTCAAGTCGGGCGCGTTGACCGGGAAACCCAGGCGCTTGGACAACCAGGTCACGAGGCGCTTTTCCTCGGGCGCCCAGACTTCCACCGGGCGATTGGCGTCGCCTGCGTACAGCGCGTGGGTCAGCGCCGCCTGGCGCGTGAACGTCGTCGGCGTTCCGCCGCGCTCCAGGTCCACGTCGCGTGCGTACCAGCCGACGGCAAGGCCCAGCAACAGCGTGGCCGCGGCGGCAACCGCCGGCATGAGCCAGTGGCGGGCCTGCCGCGTTGCCGCGTCGGTCGGGCCGGAGGCGGCCGCAATCAATCGCGCGGGGATGGGCTCGGCGAGCCACGGATCGAGGGCATCCCGAAGCGCCGCGTTGTGACGGCGGGCGTCCGCCACCCGATCGGCCAGCGCCGGATCGCCCGTCAGGGCCGCTTCAACGGCAGCCACGCGCGACGCATCGAGCTGACCGTCGGCGTAGGCGTGCAGGTCGGTGTCGGTCACCGGCAGCGGATTCATCGGTGGAGTCTCATCGGACGACCCTCATTTGACCACCTTGAGCGGCATCGTGGCCGGCGCATCGGCGAAGGCCAGCCGCAGCTTCGCGCGGGCGCGCGACAGCCGCGACATCACCGTGCCCAGCGGAATCGCCAGCGTCAGCGCGATCTCCTCGTATTTCAGTTCCTCCACTGCGGCCAGCAGCAGAACCTCGCGCTGGTCGACCGGCAGGCGGCCGACGTGCTGCACGAGCTCGGCCAGCTCGACGCGCGTGTACTGGCCGTCGCGAACCGGAATCTGCCATGCCTCGCCGCCCTCGCCGTCGTCCAGCGACACCTGCGACTGGTCGCGGCGCGCAAGGGCGCGCTGGTTGACGAAGACGTTGTGCATGATGGTGAACAGCCAGGCGCGAAGATCGCTCCCGGCCGTCCACAGCCGGCGCTTTTCCCAGGCGCGCGCCAGCGTGTCCTGAACCAGGTCGTCGGCGCGGTTGACGTCGCCGGTCAGCACGCGCGCGTAGCGGCGCAGGCGCGGGATCGCGGCCAGCAGTTCCGGCTGCGGCAGCGGGGCGTCGGCAGGGCCGGACATTCGAGTGCGCGTCAGGCGCGGGACGCGCGCCCGGCGGCCGGCGTCGCCATCGCGTCAGTCCTTGGCCACGTGCCAGACGTTGTTGACGTTGTCGCCGGTCTTGTCGCCGGCCTTCACGTCCTTCGACCACAGGTACAGCGGCTTGCCCTTGTACGCCCACTGCTTGCCGCCGTCGTCGCGGACGACGATGGTCCAGTCACCGGAGGCCGCAGCATCGCCTGCCGCCATCAGCGGCGGCCAGTTGGCGGCACAGGGACCGTTACAGGCGCTCTTGCCGCCGGCGTCCTTGTCGAAGACATACAGGGTCATCCCGGAGGCCGTGGTCAGGGTGCCGTCGGCGGCCTTCATCGCGGGCTTGGTCTGCGCGGTGGCGGTGAGGGAAGTCGCCAGCAGTACGGCGGCAAGCGTTGCAAACAGTGTGCGGAACATGGGGATCCCCTGGTGAGTGGTCATTGCAAGCCAGCAAACAGACTTCGCCGGGCCTTATTCCCGCGCCCTGTGGCACGACGATACCTGTAGTCCACTAGCGGATGAGAATCAGCGTCGCCAGCCCCAGGAAGATGAAGAAGCCGCCGGAATCCGTGACTGCGGTAATGAGCACGGACGAACCCACGGCCGGGTCGCGGCCGAAGCGGAGCAGCGTCATCGGGATCAGCACGCCCATCAGCGCCGCGAGCATCAGGTTGAGCGTCATCGCCAGCACCATCACCAGCCCGAGCATGACGTCCTTGTAGAGAAACATCGCGACCACGCCCATCACGCCGCCCCAGACGACGCCGTTGATCGCGGCAACGATGATCTCCTTGCGGAAGAGCTTGCGCGCATGCTCGCGCGTCACCTGTCCCAGCGCCACCGCGCGCACGATCATCGTGATCGTCTGGTTGCCCGAGTTGCCGCCGATGCCCGCGACGATCGGCATCAACGCGGCGAGCGCGACCAGCTTGGCGATGGAGCCTTCGAAGGCGCCGATGACGCGCGACGCGATGAACGCCGTGACCAGGTTGATCGCGAGCCACGACCAGCGGTTCTGGAACGACTTCCACACCGAAGCGAACACGTCCTCCTCTTCCCGCAGGCCGGCCTGCGCCAGCATCTCCTCCTCGCCCTTCTCCCGCACGAAGTCGAGGATCTCGTCGACGGTGACGCGCCCGACGAGCTTGTCGTTGGTGTCGACGACCGGCGCCGACACGAGATCGTAGCGCTCGAACGCCGATGCCGCGTCTTCGGCCTTCTCGTGCTGCATCAGCTTCACGACGGGCGGCTGCATCACCGCTGCCACCTGCGTGTCGGGTTCGCTGACGATCAGCCGGTTGATAGGGAGAATGCCCAGCAGCTTCTCGTCGCGATCGACAACGAACAGCTGGTCGGTCTGCGACGGCAGCTCGTCGAACCGGCGCAGGTAGCGCAGCACGACCTCGAGCGTCACGTCCGGCCGCACCTGCACGTCCTCGAAGTCCATCAGCGCGCCGACCATGTCGTCGTCGAAGGACATCGCCGCGCGCAGCTGCTCGCGCTCTTCGAGCGGAAGGCCGGAGAAGACGTCGTCCATCACCTCCTGCGGGAGGTCGGGTGCGAGATCCGCGATCTCCTCGGCGTCGAGCGTTTCTGCCGCGGCGACCAGTTCCTCGGTGTCCATCGACGAGATCAGCGACTCGCGGACAGCGTCGGAAACCTCGAGCAGGATCTCGCCGTCGCGTCCGGCGCGGACCATGTCCCAGATGTACAGGCGCTCGTCGAGCGGCAGCGCCTCGAGGATGTAGGCGATGTCGGCCGGGTGCAGCCGGTCGAGCTTGCGCGTCAGCTGCGCGCGGTTTTGCTTGGTGACCAGGCTCTCGACGAGCTCGCCGCGGCCCGTGTGGCCGCCCACGGGAGCATGTTCGAGCTGTTCGTGGACCAGGCCCTCGACCAGTCGGTGTTTGCGCAGCAGCACCGAAACCTCGGCAAGCGCGTCCTGCACGCGTTCGCGCGCTTCGGGTCGCTCGGATTCCTTGGCTTCGATGGTTTCGGACATGGGTCGGTGGCAGCCGGCAGGCGTTGCGCGTGCCGCGCGGGGGGCAGGCCCGCATTCTAACCGCGAAGGGCTTAGGGAATCTCCGCGCCGGGCATGCGCGCGACAATGATGCCGATCTTGCGGTTGAGCCCGGGCGCACCCGGATTGCGCTCGTAGAAGCGCGGGTTGGGCGCCATCGCGGCCAGTCGCGCCGCCTGTTCCGCCGAAAGCTGCGCCGCCGTGGCGCCGAAGTAAAGCCGCGACGCCTCCTCGGCGCCGAACACACCGCTGCCCCACTCGATGACGTTGAGATAGATCTCGAGGATGCGGCGCTTCCCCAGCATCGCCTCGAGCATCACCGTGATCACCGCCTCCTCGGCCTTGCGCAGGTAGCTGCGCGAGGGCGACAGGAACAGGTTCTTGGCGAGCTGCTGTGTGATCGTCGAGCCGCCGGCGACGACCCGCCCCTTCTTCTGGTTCTTCTCGAGTGCGAGCTGGATGCCGTCCCAGTCGAAGCCTTCATGGTCGACGAACTTGGCGTCCTCTGCCGCCACCATCGCGCGCTTCAGGTTGCCGGAAATGCGGTCATACGGGACCCATGTGTACCTGCGCTGCGCCTTCGGGTTCTTCGCGTGCAGCTCGTCCATCCGCCAGGCCATGAACGTGGTCTCGCCGACCGGGTGATCGCGCCACCACCAGATGTGGGCGGCAAACCACAGCTGCGGCACCACAACCGCAGCCGCCAACGCCACGACGACCCACGGCAGCCACCGCACGATGCCCCGCCGCGATGCCGCAGCCATCAGCCGCAGCCGGTCGGGCGCAGCAAGGGAAAGGCCGAAGCCGTATCGGGCCGCACGCCCCGCCAGATGAAGAAGCTTTCCGCAGCCTGCTCGATCAGCATCCCCAGGCCGTCCGCCGTCCTGGCCGCGCCATGGTTCGCGGCCCAGGTCAGGAAGGCCGTCGGCACGTCGCCGTAGATCATGTCGTAGGCAAATGCGCCCGAGGCCACGATCGACGGCGACCAGGGCAGCGCTGTCTTGTCGGACAGTCCGGCGCTGGTGGCATTGACGACGATGTCGAACGACCTTCCGGCCAGCGCCGCCGGCGGCACGGCGGCAATGGGTCCGTGGGGCGCGAACAGCTCGGCAATGACCACGGCCTTGGCGAACGTGCGATTGCTGATCGTCAGCGAACGGGGGCGTTCCGCGAGCACGGAACTCATGATCCCGCGGGATGCGCCGCCCGCGCCCAGCACGAGGATGTCGCGCCCGGCCATCGCAACGCCGAGGTTGTGCGTGATATCGCGCACGAGGCCCGGGCCGTCGGTGTTGTCGCCATACCAGCCATCGCCGGTTCGCTTGAGCGTGTTCACCGCTCCGGACAACTGCGCGCGCGGGCTGTGCTCGGCGGCGAGCGCAAACGCCTGCAACTTGAACGGCACGGTGACGTTGAGGCCCTTGCCGCCCAATCGCGCGAACGCTTCGACCGTGGCCAGGAAACCGTCCAGCGGCGCCAGCAGCCGTTCGTAGGTCAGCTGCTGCCCGGTCGCGCGGGCAAACGCCTCGTGGATCTGCGGCGACCGGGAATGGGCGACCGGATGGCCGATGACGGCGTATTTGTCCACGGCAATGGGCAGGCGCTACTGGGATACCAGCGCATCGGCCTTGGTGAACGTCCACGTGCGCGTGACGTGCAGGATGTCGGTGTCGCGCTTGATGTCCGGGGGAAACGCCGCGAACGGCGCCGACATCTCGACGATCTTCACTGCCGCGGCGTCCAGGATCCGGTTGCCGGAACTGCGGTTGACCTCGATGTTCTCGACGCTGCCGTCGCTCTTGATGGACACCGTGAGCAGCAGGCTGCCATACAGGTGCTGGTCGCGCGCGGCCGCCGGATAGTTGAGGTTGCCGACGCGCTCGATCTTGAGTCGCCAATCCTCGACATAACGCGCGAAGCGGTACTCCTCGGCGCGCGCGCCGACGAACTTGCGCTTCGGCCGCTTCTGGTACGTCTCCATGTCCTTGGCGATCTGCGCTTCGAGCTTCATGGACTCGAGCGTGCGCTGCATCAGTTCGTTCGCCGTCGGCAGCTCCGTGCGTTCGGCGGCATCGACGGGCTTCTGCTGGACGGCGGCGATCGGCGCCGAGCGCAGCTGCGTCATCAGTTCGCGCGTCTGCTCCTCGAGCGTCTCCACCTTCTGCGTGGCGACGGCCACCTGCTGGTCGGGACTGTTGAGCGGCAGCACCGGCAGCGGTGTCTTCGCGCGCCGGTCGGCATCGGTGTTGCCGCCGCCGTCCAGATTGGCCTGCGCGAGGATGTCGGCCTTCGCAGGCTTCGCGGCCGTCTTGGCGTTGACCAGCGCCACCTCGAGTGGTGGTCCCTTGTCAGCGAACTGCGTGAGGTCGAACGGCGAAAAATGGATCGTCAGCACGATGACGTGCACGGCCAGCGAGACGGCGAGCGCGTAGGTCAGCAGCTTGTCGTGACGCGGCGAACGCAGCGCTTCGGGCGGGATCACGGCGGGAGGCAGCGCCCCGGCCGGGGCAATGCGCGCGGTGCGGCGGGGAGCGGACTTCGGTGCCGGCTCCGCGCCCTGCGCGGAAGGAACCACCGTCATCGGCGTGGGCGGGACGGCGGGTTTCGCCGCGCGCGGCGCGGCCGGCTTCTTCCTCGCCGCGCCCTCGACGACGGCCCGGCGCGGGGCAGCCGCTGGGGCCGCGCGTTCCGGTTCGTCCGGGGCCGGCGTCACTGCAGGCGGTTTCGGCGGGGAGGCGCGTCGCGGCAATGCGTTCGGTCCAGAACGGAATCGGAATCTTGCATTCTAGCAAGCGCCATGCTGACGTCATGGGACCGGGGCCCCGGGTTCAAAAAAAGCCGTCAGACTGTACCGGCGCAGCGACACTCCAGCGTGGCGTTGACGAGGTCGATCCGCGCGATCGCCACGCGCACCACGGTTTCGGGAGGCTGCGGCGGCAGGTCGGCCAGCCGCAGGATCAGCGGCATCCGGTCGAAGCGGACGAGGTTGTCGCGGATCACCGAAGCGGTCGTTTCCGTGATGTTTTCCTGCAATAGCCAGCGCAGGCACCAGTAGTGTTCCATGCGGTCCTGGAACTCCGCGTACTGGCTGTAGGTTGCCTCAAAGTCGGCCAGCGCCGCGAAGATTTCCGCGTCGTTGTCGCCGTAGGGCGGCGGTTCGCCGGCGACGACCGCCAGCAGCTGCCGCTGGTTGATGAGGTCGCTGTAGCGACGCAGCGGCGAACTTGACCACAGGTAATGCGTCAGCCCCAGTCCCTGGTGCTCGCCGGGACGGGTGCTCATCTTCACCTTGCCGCCCGACTGCACGCGGTAGAGTCCTGCGGCGCCTTTGGCCGCGAGCTCCTGTCCCCACGTGCTGTTGACGTGGATCATCAGCTCCGAGACCAGCTTGTCGAGCGGGCTGCCGCGCTCGCGCGGCGTGATCGTCACCCGACCTTCGGGCCCGGCAGACCAGTCGACGTCGAAGCTGTAATCGACGCGGTTGAAGTCCGCCTTGCCGCGGCGCGCCGACAGGTGCTGCGCCAGCTTCCACAACGCGCGCATCTCGTGCGTCCACGGTGGATCGTCGGGCGAAGGAAGCGCGTTGGCGAAGGCGCCGGCAAGCGTCGCCAGGTTCAGGTTGGCGGCGATCGGCACGAGGTTCAGGCGCGTGGCATGGGCGACCGGCACGCCGGCCGGATCGGTTTCGACGTAAAGGGAAAGCGCGGGCGCCGCCGTGCCCTCCTTCAGCGTGAACGCGGCGACCGCCGGCTCCGGCAGCATCGTCAGCTTGCGGCCAGGCATGTAGACGGTCGACAGGCGCGCTCGCGCGATCGCATCGAGCGGGCTGCCCCGGGCGATGCCAAGCGCCGGACAGGCGATGTGGATGCCGATCTCGACGTTGCCGTTGGGCAACTCGCGCACCGAGAACGCGTCGTCGATTTCGGTGGTCGTGGCGTCGTCGATCGAAAAGGCGCACACGTCGGCGCGCGGGAGCGCAGGCGCCACCGGCAGCGCGCCCCAATCGGGGAATGCCGTGCCCTTGGGAAAGGCTTCGGACAGGAAGCGGTTGAAGTGATAATCGTGCGTCGACGGAATCGCGCCACAGGCGGCCAGCAGGTCGACCGGGTTGGTCCTGGCCGCATCGCAGGCCGCCGCCAGCGCCTTCCACTCCAGCGCCATCTTGTCCGGCTTGTACAAGAGCATGTCGAGCTTGGCGCGGAATGCCTCCGGCAACCGGTGCGCGCCGAGTTCCGCCACCCAGCCCGCCGCCTGTGTGGCCTCGCGCTGCTTGCGCTCGACCGACGCAAGCGCGGCACGCAGCGACTCCGGCGGCGCCTTGCGATAGCGCCCCTTGCCCTTCTTGTAGAAATACATCGGCTGCGCGTGCAGCAGCATGGCCACCGCGGTCGCCTGCGCCGGCGTCGGATGCGCGCCGTAGTATTCGCGCGCCAGCTCCTCGAAGCCGAATTCGCCGTCGCCGCTCGCCTCCCACAGGAACGCCGGGTCGAGCTCCGCCGCGAGGCCCTGGCCTTCACTCACCAACGTGCCCGCGGCTGGCGACGCGAAGCGCAGCAACACGGCGCCCGCCTTGATCTTCAGGCGCTTGCCCGACACGGACTCGACCTGCAGCGACGCGTCGTTATCGGCGAGCACGGACCCGGCCTTCAGGTGACCGTCGTCCTCGAACAGGACATTCATCGGGAGAGAGGCGCGCAGCGGCGCCCGCGATTGGTTGGGACGGAAAGCGCATGAATTATACCGGGAGCGCCGGGTCGATTGCGGGAAACGCTGCGTTCCTGCATAGTCGGCGGTCAACCTTGAGCGGAGAAGCGCGATGGAATACCGGCGATTGGGCAACAGCGGACTGGAAGTCTCGCCGATCTGCCTGGGGGCCATGATGTTCGGCGACCGTACGGACGCCGCGGCGGCACAGGCAATCGTCGACGCCGCCTTCGGCGCCGGCATCAACTTCATCGACACTGCCGACAACTACTCGAAGGGTGCCTCCGAGCGGATCGTCGGCCAGGCGATCAAGGCGCACCGCTCGCACTGGATACTGGCCACCAAGGTCGCCAACATCATGACGACGAAGCCGCACGACGGCGGCCTGTCGCGGCGCTGGGTGCTGCGCGGTTGCGACGATAGCCTCTCGCGGCTCGCCACCGATTACATCGACATCTACTACCTGCACCGGGACGACCCCGACACGCCGATTGCCGAAACCGTCGGCGCGATCGGCGACCTGATCCGCGCCGGCAAGATCCGCTATTTCGGCGTGTCGAACTACCGGGGCTGGCGCATTGCCGAAGTGGTCGGCGAATGCGAGGCGCAGGGCGTGCCGCTGCCGGTCGTCTGCCAGCCCTACTACAACCTGCTGAACCGGATGCCCGAGGTCGAGATTCTTCCGGCCTGCGACCACTACGGCATCGGCGTCGCGACGTATTCGCCGCTGGCCCGCGGCGTGCTGACCGGCAAGTACTCGCCGGGGGCCAAGCCGCCCGCGGGTTCGCGCGCCGCGCGCGGCGACGCGCGAATGCTGGAAACGGAATTCCGCGAGGAGTCGTTCGCCATCGCGAAAAAACTGGCGGCGCACGCGAAAAGGACGGGACGGACGCCGACGCAATTTGCGATGGCCTGGACGTGGGCCAACCAAATCGTGTCGACCGTGATCGCCGGTCCGCGCACGCTGGAGCAGTGGCACGACTACGTCGGCGCCATCGGCACGAAGTGGACCGACGAGGACGAGGCACTGGTCGATTCTCTGGTGCGCCCGGGGCATCCGTCCACACCCGGCTACAACGACCCGCAGTATCCGTTCTTCGGCCGGATACTGGATTAGTGCCGTTCGCCCGCGGGCAGGCGCTCCCCGGCGGGCACCGCGAACGGCAGCCGGTTCTCGGGCGGCGACAGCGGGCACGACCAGCGCGGGTCGTAGACGCACGACGGGTGATACGCGTAGTTGAAGTCGAGCACCAACTCCCGCGCGCTTCCCCCTAAGTCGGCGCCCTTGATCGTGTCGTACAGGTAGCGGCCGCCGCCGTAGGTGTCGGCGCCGCTGGTCGCATCGGTGAACGGCAGCCACAGTCCACCGCCGTAGCCTTCGAGCCAGTAGACCGCGAGCCGGGCCCGGCTGCCCCCCACCGTGAAGTGCACCTGGCCCGCGCGCGTGCAGCGGACGATGCCGTCGGTCTCGAGCGGGACCTCGAACGTCTCCCGCTTCGCCACGGGTTCGACGACGCCTTTCAGCCGCCATGCCGGCGCATAGGGGTACCAATCGATGCCGCGCCAATCGCGCCGGCGCTCCGCCGCGATGGGACTTTCCGGATGCTCGCGGAACAGCCGGTCGCGCGCCGCGCGGAAGCGCAGTGCCGTGCCCTCGAGGTCGGCCGCACCTGCGCGCACGGCAGCATACTCGGCCGTTACGCAGCGCCGCCAGTCGGCGAGCGTGAACGGACTGGCAGCTCCACTCATCGCGTGCGCGGTATGCCTTCGTTCGCCACGCCGTGCGGCACGTGGCCGGACGGCACGTGCTGCGATGCGGATTCGACGTGCCGCGTCTGGTCGTCGAAGAAGAAATCGGGCTCGAATTCGCGCAGGAAGGGCCCCTTCTCGCGGCCGCCCAAGAACATCGCCTCGTCTACGTTCACGTTCCAGTCCATCAGCGTGCGGATCGCGCGCTCGTGCGCGGGCGTGCTGCGCGCGGTCACCAGCGCCGTGCGCAGCCGCATCTTGACCGAACCCTGGTCGACGCGCTGCAGACGATGCAGCGCTTCCAAGAGCGGCTTGAACGGTCCGGGCGGCAGCGGCCGCGACGCATGGTCGGCCTCGTGCTTCTGGAAGGCGTCCAGGCCCTGGTCCTGGTAGACGCGCTCCGCCTCGTCGGCGAACAGTACCGCGTCGCCGTCGAAGGCGATGCGCACTTCGTCCGGGTGCGAGTCGGTCACCTGCGACTGCGTGTAGACCATCGCCGCCGGAAAGCCGGCGTTGAGCGCGCCGCGCACGTCGTCGGCGTTGGCGGACAGGAAGAGATTGGCCTTGAGCGGCCCGAGATACGAGAACGGCGCCCGGCCGCGCGTGAACACGCCGCGCTCGATGCCCAGCGCCGCGCCCTTGACCGAACGGAAAACGCGCAGACCCGACACCGGATCGTTGCGCGACAGGATGACGACTTCGACACGCCGCACTCCGTCGGCATTGAACGCCTCGAGCTTGCGCACCAGCGGATAGGCGACGCCGGGCTTCGCCGGCGAATCGAGCCGCTCGAGCTGGAGGCGCATGTATTCGCGGTCGTCGGCCGTCTCGAAGACCTTGTTTTCCTCTTCGAAATCGAACAGCGCGCGCGAACTGATCGCGACGACGAGCTGCTCTGCGGCGGTGGGCTCGGGCATCGCAAAAGTATACGCCGGCCCCTGTCCCAGGACGGCGCGCCTGGCTGGCTGTAGCGATGCTGCCGCCGCGGGGCCGCGCCGCCTTTAGGCCGCGTCCTGCTCCAGTTCGCGCAGCGCTTCGCGCAGTTCGCCAACGGCCCAGGCCAGGTCCGCTTGCGCGACGTTGAGCGGCGGCGCGATGCGCACGACCGTCCCATGCGTGTCCTTGGACAGTATTCCGCGCACCAGCAGGCGGTCGACGACGCGGCGCGCAGGCATCCTCGCCGCATCGATCTCGACCCCGATGTAGAGCCCGCGCCCGCGCACCTCGCGGATCAGCGGACTGTCGATCGCCGCGAGTTCGTGCAGCAGCCATCCGCCCAGGTCCCGCGACCGCTGGCACAATTGTTCATCGTCCAGCACGTCGAGCGCGGCCATCGCCACGGCCGCGGCCAGCGGATTGCCGCCGAACGTGCTGCCGTGGTCGCCCGGCGTGAAGACGCGCATCACGTCGTGGGTCGCGACGAACGCCGACACGGGCAGCAGTCCGCCGCCCAGCGCCTTGCCGAGGATCACGCCGTCCGGCCTCACCGCGTCGTGCTGGCATGCGAGCAGGTGCCCGGTGCGGCCCAAGCCGGTCTGGATCTCGTCGCAGATCAGCAGGACATTGTGCTCGCGGCAGATGCGCGCGCATTCGGCGAGGTAGCCCGGCCGCGGCACGATGATGCCGCCCTCGCCCTGGATCGGCTCGACCAGAAATGCCGCGGTATTCGGCGTGATGGCCGCCGCCAGCGCCGCCGCGTCGCCGAAGGGCACGGTGACGAAGCCCGGCGGAAACGGCCCGAAGCCATCGCGATATTGCGGTTCCGACGAGAATCCGACGATCGCGATCGAGCGGCCGTGGAAATTGCTGGCGCACACGATGATCTCGGCGCGGTCGGCGGGAATGTTCTTGACCCGATAGCCCCACTTGCGCGCGGCCTTCAATGCCGTCTCCACCGCTTCGGCGCCACCGTTCGACGGCAGCGCGCGGTCGAGGCCCGTCAGGCGCGCCAGCCGCTCGAGCAGCGCCGGCAGCCGGTCGTTGTGGAATGCCCGCGACGTGACCGCCAGCGCCTGCGCCTGTTCAACCAGCGCGGCGACGATGCGGGGATGGGCGTGCCCGAAGCTCACGGCCGAGTACGCGCTCATGAGGTCGAGGTAGCGCTTGCCGTCGACGTCGGTCAGCCACGCGCCGGCGCCCCGGCCCAGCACGACCGGCAACGGATCGTAGTTGCGCGCGCCGAACGCCCTCTCGCGGCCGATGTGCGCGGCGGTCGCTTCTGACGCAGCGTGCGGCGCGCCTTCCTCGATGGTGACCGGGGACTTCATGCGCCAATGCTACGCCAGCTCCGTGACAGTGGTCGGGCGCGGTTATTTCAACGCGGACGCGCGGCAGCGTCGACGTCGAGATACTTCCACAAAACGAGCCGGACCGGATGCGGCCGGTAGTTGCGCACCCACGGCTGGACGAGGTGGTCCTCGATCCGGTGCTCCATCAGCCGCCACGGCGCATAGGCGAGCGCCAAATCCGTCATCCGGGCGAAGAGCCTGGTGCGCTCGGGCGAGTCGGGCAGCTTGTAAGCCGCCTCATAAAGCCGATCGTAGGCCGGAAGGCTGAAGCGCGCGTGGTTCTCCTGCCCGACGTTCGGGCCGTAGAGCAGCTGCATGAAGTTCTCGGCGTCCGGATAGTCGGCGTTCCAGCCGTCGGTGCGCGACGGGATGCGGCCCAGCCTTCCCATCTTGCGTAAGTCCTGCTGCCGGTCGTTGCGGAACGCGATGCGGATGCCGATCGCGTCCATGTTCTTCTTCCACTGCTCGTCTTCCTGTCGCGCCAGCGACGTGGGGAGCGACCAGCGCTCCAGGACGAGTGCCCTGCCGTCGGGCATTTCGCGGTAGCCGTCGCCGTCGCGGTCGCGGTAACCAAAGCGGTCGAGCAGCGCCCGCGCCGCGGCAGGGTCGTAGACCTGCGCGGCGGTCTTCTGCGCGGGATCGTAGCCGGCGATGCCGGGAGGAATCGGACCATTCGCGGGAACGCCGCGGCCCTTCAGGATGACGCGGATGAACTCGTTCACGTCGTAGCCCATGCTGATCGCGCGGCGCAGCGCAATCCGGTCCGGCGTGTAGCCGCCGATGACCGGGTCCTCCATGTTGAAATAGGTGAAGCGCGTGTTGGGCCGCAGCAGCATCTCGTGCCGGATGCCGCGCGCGGCGAGCTCGGGCCGCAGCCGGCCGTTGGCGAGCGCCTGTTCGACGAACGCCGACGGCAGCCGGTCGAGGTAATCGAGCTCGCCCTTGGAAAACGCAAGCCACACCGCCTGGCCCTCCTCGATGACCGTGATCTCGACGCGACCGACCTGCGGCAGCCGTTTGCCCTTCAGCGCCGCCGCGATCGGCCGCGATTCATTCGGCACTGGGCCGGCGGGTACGTACGTCACCTCGCGATAGGCGGGGTTCGCGGCCAGCACCATCTTCGCGCCGCGCCGGTATTCGGCCAGCACACAGGGTCCCGTGCCGACGGGGTGCGCGCCGAAATCCGCGCCGTATGCCGCGACGACTTCGCGCGCGACCGGCGCGGTATTGGGGACCGCGAAAACGTAAAGGAAGCGCAGGTCGGGCTGCTTCAAGCGGACGCGCAGCGTGTAGCGATCGACCACCTCGAGCCCGGGAATCGGCGCTTCGTAGTCGAATCCTCCCGACGTCATTGCACGCGCGCGCACTTCGTCCGCGCCGACGATCTTGCCCTCGATCAGCCACAGCCACGGGCTCCTCACCGCGGGATCCAGCAGGCGCTGCAGCGCATAGGCCTGGTCGGCGGCGGTCAGTTCGCGCGGCTTGCCGCCGAAGGCCGGGTCGGGCGTGAAGAAAATGCCGCGCCGGAAGCGAAACGTATAGGTCGCGCCGCCATCGCCGACGGCGGGCATCGATTCCAGCGTCCGCGGCACGAGCTGCACCGGCCGCGCGAGGTAATCGTAGTCCAGCATGGACTCGAAGATGTGATCGATGAGCCCGTCCGACGCGGCGTCGGCGGAGAACTGCGGATCGAAGCTCATTTCCGCGCTGGTCATGGCGACGCGCAGCGTCTTGATCGGGTCGGCGGCGAGACAGGGCGCCGCCTGCGCGCCAAGCGCGGCGAGCGCCGCCAGGAAAAGACTACGCATTTCCGGAACCTGGCCGCACGACGCGCCCGGCTCCGTTAGCCACCGAGATAGGCGGCCTTCACGGCAGGATCGTCGCGCAGCTTCTCGGCCGGACCGCTGACCGCGATGCGGCCGTTCTCCAGCACGTAACCGAAGTCCGCGACCTGCAGCGCGGCGGCGGCGAACTGCTCCACCAGCAGCATGGTCACGTTGCGCTCCTTCAGGTTGCGGATGATGCGGAAGACTTCCTCGACCAGGATGGGCGCCAGTCCCATCGACGGCTCGTCGAGCAGAATGACGTCGGGATTGAGCATCGTGGCCCGCGCCATCGCGAGCATCTGCTGCTCGCCGCCCGAAAGCGTTCCCGCGAGCTGCGTGCGCCGCTCCTTGAGGCGGGGAAAGAGCTCCATGGCGCGTTCCAGGTCGGCCGCTACGTCGCCCCTGGGCCGCGCCCGCGTCAGGCGCGGGAAGGCGCCCAGCAGCAGGTTGTCGTTGACGGTCATCGTCGCGAACACGCGGCGGCCTTCCGGCGAATGCGCGAGACCGGCGCGGCTGATGCGGTACGAGTCGAGCCCGGTGATGTCCTTGCCGCCCAGCGTCACGGTGCCGGACGCGGGCTTGATCATCCCCGAGATCGCCCGCATCGTCGTCGTCTTGCCGGCACCGTTGGAGCCGATCAGCGTCACCACCCGACCTTGCGGCACCTCGAGCGAAATGCCGTGCAGGACTTCGACCTTGCCGTACGCCGCGTGCAGGTTGGAGATGGTGAGCATGAGACGTTCCGCGGCTCGTCAGGCGGCAACGGCGCCGTGGGCCGCGTCGGCGGCACCGCTGCCCAGGTACGCCTCGATGACTTTCGGATCGGTGCGCACGACCGCCGGCGCCTCTTCCGCGATCTTCTGGCCGAAATCGAGCACGGTCACGATGTCCGAGATCGTCATCACCACGTCCATGTGGTGCTCGATCAGGATGACCGTGATGTCGTGGTCGCGGATCTTGCGGATGATCTCGATCAGCTCCTTGATGTCCGGCGCCGTGAGCCCCGCCGCCGGCTCGTCGAGCAGCAGGAGACGCGGATCGAGGCCGAGCGCGCGGCCGATCTCCAGCAGCCGCTGCTTGCCGTAGGGGAGGTTGCGTGCCTCCTCGTGCGCCAGGTCCGCGAGACCGATGAAGTGCAGGATGCCCGCGGCGCGCTGGTGCGCGGCGCGCTCCTCGTCGCGGTAACGGCGGGTATGGAACACGACATCAAACAGGTTGCTCCTGAAAGTGTGATGCAGGCCAACCAGCACGTTCTCGGTCACGGTCATTTCCCCGAACAGCTGGACGTTCTGGAACGTGCGCGCGATGCCGGCCAGCGCAATTTCCGAGGGCGTGTTGCCGACGATCGACTTGCCGTCGAACATGACGCCGCCGCGCGTGGGCTGGTAGATGCCCGTCAGCACGTTCATCATCGTGCTCTTGCCGGAGCCGTTGGGGCCGATCAGTCCGTGGATCGAGCCGCGGGCCACGCGCAGATCCACTTCATTGAGGGCCTTGAGCCCGCCGAACTGCATCAGGATGGCATCGGCCGCGAGCAGCGTGCCGGTCGCCTCGCCGCCCTTGGCGAGAGGCGCCCAGGCCCTGGACACATCGGCATTCGCCTCCCAGGCGGCAAGCGGCGCCAGCTGCCGCGGCCGGAACTTCTCGAGCGTGCCCCGGATGTAGCCGACGATGCCGTCCTGCAGGTAGTACACGACGAACAGCGTCATGAAGCCGAAGATCGTCAGGCGCCAGTCGACGATGTTCTCGAGAAAGAAGGAAAAGACCGCCATGCCGATGACCGACGCCACGGGAATGGCCACGTCACGCGCGGTCTTCTGCTTTCGCGCCAGCAGCAGGCCCGCGAGGACGACGCCGAGGATGGCCGCTCCGGTCGCAATGCCGCGGAACAGGTGGATATCCGACAGGAGGCTGGGCAGCGTCACCACGATCAGCGCACCGAGCAGCGGACCCGCGCGCGTCTTGCGCCCGCCCATGATCACCGCGAGCAGGAACAGGATCGTCAGCTCGAAATTGTAGGTGTTGGGCGAAATGTATTCCTCGGAGTACGTGTAGAGGCAGCCCGCGAGTCCGGCCAGACCCGCGCTGATGACGAACGCGTACACCTTGTAACGGTAGACTGAGACGCCCATGCAGTCGCACGCGACCGGACTGTCTCGCAGCGCCTGGAACGCGCGTCCGAGGTGCGAGCGCAGGATCCGCGTCACGGCGACGAGCGCGATGACCATCAGCACGGCGACGAACCAGAAGAACTCCAGCTCGGACAGCTTGTGACCGAAGAGCGACGGCTTGGGCACCTTGATTCCGAGCGGCCCCTCGGTCAGGAACGTCATCTCGTTGATCAGGATCTGCACGATGGTACCGAAGGCCAGCGTCACCATCGCAAGGTACGGGCCGGTCACGCGCAATGCCGGCAGCGCCAGGAGCGCGCCGAACGCCGCGGTGACGACGATACTCGCCGCGACGTTGACCAGCACCAGCGGCACGCCCAGCTTGAAGAAGAAGATGCCTGCGGTGTACGAGCCGATGCCGAAGAGCGCGGCATGGCCCAGCGACACTTCGCCGGTGTAGCCGACAACGATGTCGAGCCCGAACAGCAGGATCGCGTAGATCAGGATCGTCTCGGCCAGGTGAATGTAATACGGATTGCCGACGATGATGGGGAACAGCGCCAGCAGCGCGATGCCGGCGCCATACAGCCCCCATTTGCGTTTGCGCATCGGCTAGACCTTCTTGATCGCGGCCTTGCCGAACAGTCCCGCCGGCTTCACGGCAAGCACGAGCAGCAGCAGCAGGAGCCCCGGCACTTCCTTGTAGCCGGTCGAGATGTAGAAGCCGGTCAGCGTCTCGCAGATGCCCAGGATCAGGCCACCGACGACGGCGCCGATGCCCGACGTGAGCCCGCCGATGATCGCCACGGCGAACGCCTTCAGGCCGAGCGACGTCCCCATCGTCGCGCCGGTCAGCGTCAGCGGAGCGACCAGCACGCCGGCAAACGCGGCGGTCGCGGAAGACAAGGCATAGGAAAACGTGATGACCCGGCCGGTGTTGATGCCCATCAGTCCCGCCGCGTCCGGATCGTTGGACGTCGCGACGACCGCCTTGCCGTAGATCGATTTACGGTTGAACAGCTCCACCGCGAGCATCATCGCGACGGCGCCTATGACGACCAGCACCTGCATCAGCTGCACGTTGGCGCCGAACACCTGGAACGGCTTCGCCGAGACCGGTGAAGGAAAGGTGAGGTCGTCCTTGCCCCAGATGTTCTCGGCCACGTTCTTGAAGATGATGGCGAGAGCGATGGTCGACATGATCCAGCCGAACTCGGACTTGGTCTTGATGGAGGGGCGCACGCCGATCCACTCGACCAGCGCGCCCTGCAGCGCACCGAAGATCATGACCAGCGGGATCATCAGCCAGTAGTTGAGCCAGGGGCCGCCGTGGATCGTGCTGACGAGGCTCAAGCCGACCAGCGCACCCAGCATCAGCGCCTCGCCCTGGCCGAAATTCAGCGTGCCGGACGTCGCGAACGTCAGCTGGTAGCCGAACGCGATGACCGCGTAGATCATGCCCAGCGCAACGCCGCTGAACAGCAGCTGCAGCAGTATTTCCATGGCTTGCCTCTAGCGCTCTGCGCCGATGTCGACGAGGTCCGCAGCCGCGCACGACAAAAGGCGGCGGCACGCGGCCACCGCCTCCCGTCCCGCCGCTGGGGTTCCCCGGTTCCTTCGCTACTTGGCGCGGACGACCCTGCCGCCTTCCACCTCGCCCATCACCGGCATGCCGGACTTGATGGCTTCGTGGTCGTCGTGCGTGAACGGCTTGTCGTAGGTCGCCACGACGCCGTCGATCTTGACGTTCAGCTTTTCGAGCGCCTCGCGGACCTTGGGGCCGTCGGTCGTTCCCGCCTGGGTGATGGCCGCGGCGAGGATGTAGACCGAGTCATAGCCCTGGGCAGCGGACACGGGCGAGGAAATGCGGTCGTTCGCCGGCTTGTAGGCTTTGAGATAGGCGTCGATGAACGCCTTGCGCTTCGGCGTGTTGCCTTCCTGGATGAACGTCTGCGGCATCCGGGCGCCGTCGCCGTTCTTGCCGGCGTTGTCGATGAAGTTGCCCATCGACAGCGTCCACGAGCCCAGCATCGGCACCTTCCAGCCCAGCTTTTCCATGCCGTTGGCGATCTGCGCCAGTTCCGGGCCGATGCCGTAGGTGATCACGACTTCGGCGCCGGCCTGCTTGGACTTCAGCAGTTGCGGCGTCATGTCGACGTCCTTGATGTTGTACTTCTCGACGGCGACGGGCTTGATGCCCTTCGTGGCCAGCGTGCGCTCGAGGTCTTCGCGGCCCAGCTGCCCGTAGTTGGTCGAGTCGGCGAGGATGGCGACCTTCGTGTATTTGCGCTTGACGACTTCGTCGACGATCATCGCCGACTGGATCGTGTCGTTGGCCGACGTGCGGAAGATGTAGTTGTCGGGGAATTCCGGCGGCAGGAACTGCTTGGTCACGATGGTGCCGGTCGCGACGTTGTTCATCACCGGGATCTTGGCCTCCTGGTAGAAGCGCTGCGACGCCAGCGACACGCCGGTGTTGATGAAGCCTACCGTCGCGACGACCTTTTCCTTGTTGATCAGCTCTTGCGCGATCTGCACGCCGCGCTCGTTCTTCGCCTCGTCGTCGCGCTCGACCAGCTCGATCTTGCGGCCGAGGACGCCGCCCTTGGCGTTGATTTCGTCGACCGCGAGCTTGACGCCGTCGCGCATCGAGACGCCCATCGGGCTGGAGCCGCCGGTGAACGGTCCGGAAACGCCGACCTTGATCGGATCGGCGGCCATTGCGGAAAGCGATACCGCCGCGGCGGTTGCAACGAGAAGCGACTTGATGCCCAGGTTCATCTGTTCCTCCAAGGTGTCTTATGTGGGACTCGCCCGTAGGGACGAAGCCGGAAGCCATTGCGTCTTTGCGCAATATTCCGGCATCGCCGCCGCTGCGCGGGTTGCCCCGCGCCGCCGGAATGCCGAAAGCAACGTCGCATCCTAATCGGGCGCCCACGGATACGCAACCGGCGTCGGTTCCCGCCGCGGCCGTTCGCTCCATAGGCGCCGGGCCTTGACCTCGGCATTCGGCGCCGGTAGAACAACCCGTTGCCCCATGCCGGTGCGGACGTTCCCTGCCGCCGGCCGCCCCAAGAGGATTGAATATGCCCAGCCCAAGCAAGCGCGTCACCGCCAAGTCCGCCTCGCGCACCCCGTCCACCGCGCGCAGGCGGGAAGCCAAGGCACCCACCGCCGAGTCGACGCTGGTCGGCGTCGCGCGTCAGGTCCGGTCCTGGTCGGACTCGGTTCTGGGCGTCGCCGGCGCCGCGGCCGATGCCTCCATCGGCGCGGCCAAGGCCATCCTCATCAAGCCGGAGCAGCGGCGCGCGCTGGCGAAGACCGGCAACGTGCTGCGCGGGATGCGCGAGGCAGCGGGCTTGAGCCTCAAGGAGGTCGGCGAGGCGATCAACCTCGACGACCCGACGCTGCTCGACCTGGTCGAGAACGGCAAGGTCGCGTTGCCGTTCGAGATCATCCTGCGGCTCGCGTCGGTGCTGGGCCGCAACGATCCGATTTCGTTCGTGATGCGGTTCACGCGTTCCTACAATCCCGGCGTCTGGCACACGCTCGAGAACCTGGGTATCGGCCGCTTCGCGGTGCAGGCCGGACGCGAGCGCGAATTCGCCAACATCTACCGCAGCAGCGACGCCGCACGCAGGCTTTCCGACGAGGACTTCGGCGCGGTGCTCGCATTCACCAAGGCCGCGTTCGAGACGGCGCTGGCCTTCCGCGGCAGCAGGTCCGAGCCCGCGCGCACCCGCACGTCGACATCGAGCCGGTGACATGGTCGCCGCGACCATCACGCCGACGCGCATCATCGATTCGCACACCGGCGGCGAACCCACGCGCGTCGTCGTCAGCGGCGGACCGGACTTAGGCGCCGGCGACATGGCAACTCGCCGCGACCGCTTCCGCACCGCCCACGACGCCTGGCGCCGCGCCCTCGTCAACGAGCCGCGCGGCTCCGACGTGATCGTCGGCGCGCTGCTGTGCACGCCGGTCGATGCCGCGAGCACGTGCGGCGTCATCTACTTCAACAACGTCGGCTACATCGGCATGTGCGGCCACGGCACGATCGGCGTCGTCGCGACGCTCGCGTACCTGGGCCGGATCGCGCCCGGAGAGCACCGGATCGAAACCGTGGTCGGCACCGTGACGACCACGCTGCACGACGACGGCACGGCGACCGTGGCGAACGTGCCGTCGTGGCGCCACGTGGCGCAGGTCGGCGTCGACGTGCCGGGTCACGGCGTCGTGCACGGCGACGTCGCGTGGGGCGGCAACTGGTTCTTCCTGTGCAGCGACCACGGCCTGCCAATCGAGGCGATGCGCGTCGCCGAATTGACGGCGTTTGCTTCGCGCGTGCGCGATGCGCTGTCGCGACAGGGCGTAACCGGGCAAGGCGGCCAGGAAATCGATCACATCGAACTCGTGGGACCCGCGGCCGCTCCGGGCAATGACGCGCGCAATTTCGTGCTGTGCCCGGGCGGCGCCTACGATCGCTCGCCGTGCGGCACCGGCACCAGCGCCAAGCTCGCGTGTCTCGCCGCCGACGGCAAGCTCGCGCCGGGCGACTCGTGGCGCCAGGAGAGCGTCATCGGCAGCGTGTTCAGCGGCCACTATGCGCGCCCGGCGACGCCGCTTCCCGACGTACCCGCGAACGCGGTGATGCCGTTCATCCACGGTCGGGCGTTCGTGACGCTCGACGCGAACCTGGTCTTCGACCCGGCCGACGCGTTCGCATGGGGCCTGGCATAAGCGACACGCGGCCGCTGTCTGCCGGCGAAGCCGCGTGTGAGGTGCTCGTGATCGGCGCGGGCATCGTCGGCGTGGCGGTCGCGCTTAGGCTGCAGCAGGACGGCCGGTCCGTCGTGCTGATCGACCGCGAAGGCGTGGCGGCGCAGGCCAGCCGCGGCAATGCGGGCGCGCTCGCGTTCTCGGACATCCTTCCACTCGCCTCGCCCGGCATCCTGCGCAAGGCGCCGCGCTGGCTGCTCGATCCGCTGGGGCCGCTGACCATCCGGCCCTCGTATCTGCCACGCATCGCGCCGTGGCTGGTCCGCTTCTGGCGCGCGAGCTTGCACGACCGCGTGCGCGCCAGCACAGCGGCGCAGGCCGCGCTGATGGACCTGTCGGCGATCGAAACGCCACGGATGTTCGCCGACGCGGGCGCCGGCCACATGCTGCACCACGACGGCGTATTGCACCTCTACGAAAGCGAAGCGGAGCTGGCCGCGGCGCAGCCCGGATGGCAGGCTCGCGCCGACCACGGCATCGCGTTCACGCACCTG
>Ga0302321_100001261_pt1 | contig 21611 bp, 20 predicted proteins | sample Fen_T0_1_FD_202505 | JGI IMG/M metagenome (GOLD analysis project Ga0302321, IMG submission 202505) | Peat permafrost microbial communities from Stordalen Mire near Abisko, Sweden - Fen_T0_1 | ecosystem: Environmental > Terrestrial > Soil > Wetlands > Permafrost | place: Sweden: Abisko...
GAGTGGGAGCGGATCTTTAAAGATCCGATGACCACGATGGCTGCTATTGACCGCGTGATCCATCACTGCGTCATCTTAGATATGATGACTGTGGAAAGCTACCGTGCTCAGCAAGCCAACCATCAACATCTGCAGTCACTTGAGTTGGTTCAGACCGCAACTTTAATTAGCCAATGAGTACTAAAATGGTTGACCGTTAACAGTTCCACCCCTTCCCTTCTTCCACATGCCAGTACTTGTTCACAATCCATCGCATTCCTTTGTGAGGGTGACGACGTTTGGCCCATCTTCGCAGTTGCAAATACAGGGTATGGTCACAGCGATGAAAGGTCTTCGACGCAACCGTTCTGCGATGGTAATTTGCCCATCCTCGATTGACACGGTTCAGCTCTTTGATGAGCTGTTCTTGCGACGTTCCTTGGTTTCTCTTGATGACCTCTTTTATGCCAGCGGTGTGGCGTTTGACCGCCTCTTTACTGGGGAAGATAATCGTTTTGAAGCCAAGCGGTTTGCCTCGCGTGTTCTTTCCTGTATGCGTTTTTCCCACTGGGAATTGTCGGATGGTCCACCCAAGAAAATCAAAGCCCACACTTCCTTGATACTCATGGAGGGTGTGAGTCAATTTGGTTTTGCTGGGTTTCAATTCTAGCCCCATTGGACTCAGCCACGTTTCTAGAAGTCGTTTTGCTTTTTGTACTCCTGTTTCTGTAGGATGAAGAACGACCAGATCATCTGCATAGCGGATCACCTGAGGCGTTCCTTCTTTGTAGGAAAAGGCTCCTTGTATCGCTGTCTCAATACCATGCAAGGCAATATTCATGAGCAAAGGTGATGCGACTCCACCCTGTGGGGTTCCTTTGATCGTTTCATGAAAGCCTTCTTCATCGAGGATGCCAGCCTTGAGCCACGCTTTGATCATTCGACGCAGCGCAGGAAAGGAAGAGAGTTTTGCCAGCAGGGCGGCATGAGAAATGTTATCAAAAGTGGGTAGCCAGCCGACGAGGTGGCATTGCTGCTCCTTTTTCTTCTGGCTCCCTCCGAACCGGACTTGCTGGTTTCCTAGCATCCGGCTCTCCGGTATCCTATTTCGAGACACGCTTCTTCATCGGTTTCCCATACTGAATAGCCATGTGGCAAGGTTCAGTCAGAGCGAAACCGGGCAAAGAAAAAGGAATAGATGGCAATGAATAGCTCCTAGTGAAGACTGATGTTCTTCACTACTTTCTCTTTACGAACCAGGAGCCAAATAGTTGAGCACGTGAAGTGCGGAAGAACCAGAATTGGGTACTTGACAAAATGGCTTCAAATTGAGAAAGCTTGAATTGCATACATCCTCCAGACCACAAAGAAAATCGGGCCATGTGGTAAGATGGTGCGAAGAATATATGTGGGCAGAATGACATCCATTGTTGTCAGGGATGTGACAACACCGATACGTTCTTTGCCTGTCGCCTTTGTATGAAGCTCCCACCTGCTATCCAGTTTGACCTGAGAGGAAAGATGAAACGTTTATGGGAAAAGAATTTCTCATCCGTGCGCTCCATGGGGACCATGTCGCACAGATCCCATGGCTTCCACATATTGGGACCCATGCAGCACAACTCCTTGATGTCAGCGTGCAACGCTACTTGCAAGAAGCTGAGCTTCTTGCAAAGGGAGCGCTTCTCTGTGTGGACCGCTATGGCTGCGATGGAATTCCGTTGCTTGATGATCCAACAATGGAAGCAATGTCACTGGGTTGCACCCCTCACTGGTCAAAGCAAGGGCCACCTTCTCTTATTTCGTCCCCCCTCTCCGGGTTCGCACCGGAGCAACTCAGCCAACATCTTCCTCCTTTGCCCGATGAAACCATGGGACATTGGCCCACGATAATCGCAGCAGGCAAAATGGTGAAGTCTGAGTTAGAGCAGCGTGATGTTGCCCTGGTTGGTATTGCCGCTGGCCCATGTACGATTGCTTACCAATTACGGGGTATGCCGCTTTTTCGTGACCTGTTCCGCCATCCCGAATGCGCTGCTCAGTTGTTCGCCTATGCCGGGCAAGTGAGTGCGCTCTCTGCTCGTATCTACGCGGAAATCATTGGCTGCGATATCGTTGCCATCAACGACACGCCAGCCACCATGTTGCAACCCGCCTATTTCCGGCAATATGTCCTTCCCAATGTGCAGCCGTCTTGGGAAATTATTCATCGGGCAGGCAAAACATCAAGCTTCTGGGCGTGAGGGGAGAGCATTCGAGTCATCCGTGAGATGATAAGTAGTGGTGCGCACAGCATCGCTTTTGACGAGTGTATGGCCTTGACCTATGTCGGAGAACTCACCCAAAAGCATCATATTGGCCTGATTGGCAATTTTCACGTTACTGCAGCTCTTTTTGAAGAGACAGAGGACCCTGTTACAGATATGCAGCGTTGTCTGTCTGAAGGAAAAAATCTCCCTGGCTACGTTTTTGGCCTCGGTGGTCCGCTCAACCGACTGATAAATGTTGCTCGATTCGAAGCTGCGACGATGGCCTTCCTCGCTCAGCGTACTCTTCCTGGCGATGGAACTCTCTAGCAATTAATTGACGCGTCGATAGAATACTACTACAGAACTGAAAGGGAATATACGTATGTCAACCCAAATGACCCCACAGCCGCCCGCCTATCTTGCTACATTGCAACCCATTATTACTGAGACAATTGCACCTCTCGCTGGAGAGATCGATCAGACTGGAACGTACCCCCATGCAGCTCTGCAAGCACTGGGAAAAGTTGGCCTTCTCGGTTTGATCAGCGCACGGGAGGTTGGGGGGTTGGGCGAAGGCCACCGGGCAGCAACGCTTGTCATTGAGGAAATTGGGAAGTATTGTGCCTCGACTGCTATGGTGTTGTGTATGCACTATGCTGGAACTGCAGTGATCGAGGCCTATGGACAGCAAGCGATGCGCGAAGCCATTGCAGCTGGTCGATCTGTGACCACTCTCGCTTTTTCCGAGAGCGCTTCCCGTAGCCACTTCTGGGCTGCGACGAGTAAGGCCACGCTGCTCGATGAGAAGGTCCAGCTTGATGCCAAGAAGAGTTGGATTACCTCTGCTGGATACGCTGATACCTACGTCTGGTCGAGCCGTCCTCTGGCTGAGGACGGGCTGACGAGCCTCTGGCTTGTTGCTGCTGACACGCCCGGCCTGCGTGTGGTGGCCCCTTTCGATGGTTTAGGGTTGCGTGGAAACAACTCAAGCCCGGTCATCGCAGAGCGTGTTATCATACCAAAAGATGCTCTACTGGGCGAAGACGGCAAAGGCTTTGATATTATGATGAGCGTTGTTCTCCCCTATTTTCAACTTATGAATGCAGCTATGAGCGTTGGGATTATGGAGAGCGCAACAAGCAAAACAGCCAAGCATGCTCGCTCGACAACCTTTGAGCATCTTGGACAGACCATTGCGGATCTGCCAACGGTCCGCGCTTATCTGGCACGTATGCGCATTAAAACCGACATGACTCGTACTCTGCTGCTTGATACTATTGATGCGCTCGAAAAGGGGCGTGAGGATGCCATGCTCCGTGTTTTGGAAATCAAAGCAGCAGCAGGCGAGGGAGCAACAGAAGTGACGGATCTGGCCATGCGCGTCTGCGGTGGTGCAGCATTTCGCAAAGAAGTTGGTATTGAGCGCCATTTCCGCGATGCCCGCGCCTCAATGGTGATGGCACCAACAGTCGATGTCCTCTACGACTTTATTGGCAAAGCCGTCTGTGGCATGCCGTTGTTCGGTTAAGAAAGGGGGAGTTTTTCATGAGCAATGAAACAGTATTACTCCTGGGAGCTGTGGCTTACGACCCAAAGGTGGTAACGATCTGGGAGGGCTTTCGATCCTATTTTGCACGTCAGGGCCTGATGATGGACTATGTCCTCTACTCGAACTATGAACGTCAGGTTGAGGCTCTTGTCAACGGAAATATTCATGTCGCATGGAATTCTCCCCTTGCCTGGGTGCGTGCCCATCGTCTCGCCGAAGCCCGAGGATTGCACGTGCGTGCCATTGCAATGCGCGATACCGACTGCGATCTCAACTCTGTTGTTGTCGTACGTGCGGATGGGCCTATCAAGGATATATTGGATCTGAAGGGACGAACTGTTGCTGTTGGTGCCGTCGACTCACCTCAAGCAACGCTGCTTCCTCTCGCACACCTCCATAGCCAGGGGCTTGATCTGCGTTCTGATCTCGTGATCCAATTGCATAATGTACTTGTGGGGAAGCATGGAGATCATATTGGTGGGGAGCGCGATGCAGCGCAAGCTCTCATCACTGCTGAAGCCGATGCTGCCTGCCTGCTCGAATATAATTACCACCAGTTTCTGCTGGATGGAACCTTGCCTGCAGGCACGACGCGCATGCTTACCCGAACTTCTGCTTTTGATCACTGTAACTTCACCGTCATATCAACCGCTCCACCCAAACTGATTGCTCTTTTGCAATCCTTACTCATTGACATGTCGTATGATGACCAGGACGTGCGGCCTCTGTGTGATCTAGAAGGCCTAAAAGCATGGTATCCAGGCAGGATAGAGGGCTATCAGGCTCTTGAAGCTGCAGTCGCGCTTGCTGGCTTCTATAATCAAGATGGTGATATCACCATTGCTGATTACCACTTCTAAGGCGAGGACGATGCAGTGGCGAGATGTATGCATAGGATGATAAAGCTATTCTCAGATAGCTGAGAGCGATAGATGAGCGTGAAGAGGCATTTCCCCGGCTACCTTGGGCCGGGGAAATGCTTCTTTCATCTGTTTCTACGTTCGCACGGAACGTTAGTGTTATCCTCAACGAAAGCGACTGGATGCTCCACCGGTAACTGCCAGCATCGATTGACGAATCTCATCGATCTGTTTGACACCTTCAGCAAGCGGAAAGATTTGAGATGAGATCAGAAGGTCATCATCACTGGCCACTGGATGCCAATAGATACCATCGCGGTTAACCGTCACCTCTGGCTCCAGGGCAGGGAGCGAGAGGGCCATGCCTTTGACCGAAAAGCCTCGCCGTACCAGGGGCCGAATAATGTGGTCGTTATCCGATATGCCAAGAGAGCGATGGAGTTCACACATTGCGCTCAGATCATGACTATTTTCAGGCGTTTGCGTCGTCCCTAGACGAACGTGAAAGCCTCCCTGCTTAAGACGTGTGATGGCATCGATGGCCTTTTGCCAACTGCCCTTGCCACGATAAAAATCATGGAGTTCGGCTTGTGAGCCATCCATGCTAATCTGAATCGTCAGCCGTTCGCGATGAGGCAGCATTTCCAGTTGTGCAAGCCGTTGCCCCTTGAGTAGAATGCCATTACTCAGAATAGTGACGTGCTGCATGCGTTCCAGGCCGTAAGCAATGACAGCAAAAATATCATGGAGGATAAACGGCTCTCCTCCCGTGATAAAAAGGTCCTGGAAGTCCAACTGAACTGCTTCGTCAATGATCTGGTAGACCTGAGCAGCCTCCAATCCACGTCGGTCTGCACCCACATAAGATTCCGCCACACAGTAGCTGCAAGAAAGATTGCAGTCATAATTTGTGTAGATCCAGATACGAGGAAGTAAACCATTAGAGGGTTCGTCTCGATCACTTTGCGCAAGAGGCATCATTCACACCTTTCCCTCAACTATAACGAAGCTCCTCACATGGTAGAACGCTGGAAGAAAAACGAACCGAGCAAGGTGCCATAGAGGAGAAGCATAATAAAAGAGTACAAGAATCCACCCAGGTCAAGCTTGATATGGTTGATGCCTGTACCAATAAGCAACGTAACGATCAGCCACCAGGTCAGGCCTGTTGCCAACCCGACAAGAAGTGAACGCCCAAGTTCTACAGGTCTATTGCGCTGGAGTACTCCAAAAAGTCCTCCAAAAAGTCCTCCAAGGACAATGAGGATCAGAAAGCCAAACCATTTGGCTCCAGCGCTGTGTGAAAGACCAAACCAGCCAGCAGACTTCAGAAGTGAGTCACCTGGCCCATAATCGACGAAGAAAAGGAGACCCAGAATAAGGCCTGCGAGTACGCCAGACGTTGCTCCGCGTTGAATTGTAACATTCATAATATTCTCTCCTTACCACCTATTAGACAAACCATGAAAGCAAGCGAGCAATACGGCTGTGAGAAGTCATCGTTTGCAAGCGTGGAGCCAACCATTGATCGATCCCAAGACGCCTGCCTGTAGGAAGTGGAAGGAGCGCAACACCAAGCAAGACGAGCATGCCATAGGTCCAATACCATTCCGTGTTAGAGAGGCCGACATATAATTGTAGTGCCATAACCGTTGCCAGTATGGCACCGACACGGCTAAAGAGACCAAACATCAGGCTGACACTGATGAGGAGTTCCATAATAAATGTAAAGGTACCCAACAGTCCAAAATTTGGAAGCAGGACATTTTGTACGATGGTCCCATAGCCAGGGATAAAGGCCCCACCTACCTCGCGTGCCACAAATGTGTGGAGTCCACCAAATGTGGGCGGCAATTTCCAGAAAAGCTGCTGGAACCAGAGGTAGCCGACAAAAATACGAACGAGCGCGATGAGAAGCAAGCTGGACTCGCCAAGCGTAATGGGAGCGCGGCTCGTTTCCTGCACCTGTGCAACCATCGATGCTGTTGACGTGCCTGAGTTCTGTGTTGATGAGGGTCTGCTCATGCTCTCTCCTTCTGCCAAAAGATATTTGGTGAGATCCGAGAATACTCAATAATACCGACGACATGTACATGCACCAACAAATGTTGGCCTTGATTATATTCTGTTACTACCACGGCACACGTGCCACTCTTTTACTGAAAATACAAGTTCTATAATAATAATGTCTCTTTCTATGATAGAGTGAAGTGCGCAAAAAGGCAATACTCAAGGAGCCGTCAAATAGCCTATTTCTGCAGCAATCATTACTGCGTTCTAGAAGAGTACTTTCATCCTCTAATCCTTGTCTTTTTCTGTGAAATCACCTATACTACCATCGACCTACGATGTATTCATGGAGAGAAATGGAAGAGAAAGAAGGACGATGGAAATACCTCCCCGGTCGTTTGATGTGTGTATTGTCTGTGCTCTACAAGAAGAAGCCAGTGCGTTCATTGAGGTTGTGAAACAATACGGTAAAGTTCCTCTTGAAGAGTGCATGAGCCCTCGCTACCGCTATAGCTACCGCTTCGCCACCATAAAGAACCACAAAGACGAGCCTCTGAGGCTACATATCTCGTGGCCCCCCAGGTATGGACAGCAGGAAATGGTATTGCATTTCTCACACGTTCTGGAGGAGTATCAGCCTTGTATGGCTCTCATGACTGGTATCTGTGCTGGTAATGCACGATATGTGCACCTCGGCGACTTGGTCGTGGCTGAGCGCGTCTTTACCTACGATACCGGCAAGGTCGTGCACGATGAGCAGGGCCAAAGCGTCCTCTTACCCGATACACAGACCTATCCACTCAACGATATGATCCTCCAATTTCTTAGACTCTTCGACAAGTGGAAACCACTTGTTACTGACCTGAAACGTCCTGTGCCCCAGCCTGAGGAGTGCAAGTGCCATATCAAAGCGATGGCCTCTGGCAGCGCCGTGAGGGCCGATAATCCATTTGAGAAGATACGAGGGCCAGCACGTGAGTTGGTTGCCCTCGATATGGAGGCAGCGGCCTTCGGCCTGATCATGAGTCGGCATTCCGAGACTCCCTGGCTGATAGTCAAAGGCATCTCTGACTATGCGGATAGAGACAAAAACGATTTCTATCGCGATTATGCGGCACAGGCGTCAGCCCTCTATGCATTTAGTTTCATCCAGTCTTATGTTACACATGAGAGGTTCCCCCAACTAGATGGACTCTCAAGTGGAGCAGAACCCTTGGTGGTCTGGAATGTTCCCTATGCACGCAATCCTGTCTTTACCGGGCGTGAGCGGCTCCTAGCAGAACTCACCAAGGCACTACAGATGGGCAATCCGACTGCACAGTCTCAGCCACAGGCCCTTAGCGGCCTTGGAGGGATTGGCAAGACACAAATTGCTGTGGAGTACGCCTATCGGCACCGCCAGGACTACAAAGCAGTGTTCTGGACACGTGCCGATACCCGTGAAGCGCTCATCTCTGGCTATGTAGAGATCGCAGGCCTGCTTAACCTGCCACAAAAGAATGAGCAGGATCAGACCATGATCGTCAAAGCGACCTTGCAATGGCTTGAGACGCAGACAGCATGGCTCCTGATTCTTGATAATGCTGACGATTTGGCAATCGTGCACGAGTTTCTTCCCCGGTCCCCTGCCGGTCATATCTTGCTCACAACACGCACCCAATCGATGGGCCAGTTGGCCAAACATATGGATGTGCAAAAAATGGATGGTGATGTCGGAACGCTCTTGCTCTTACGTCGTGCTAAACTGATCGCAGCGAAAGCATTGGTAGAAACTGCATCTGAAAGCGATGCGGCGCTGGCCAGAGCGCTGACACAAGAACTCGATGGACTCCCTCTGGCTCTCGATCAAGCAGGTGCTTATATCGAAGAAACCGGTTGTGGCCTCTCAGGGTACCAGATTCTCTACCGTAAGCACAGGGCCAAACTCCTCAATAAGCGTGGGGGAGTGGCCAGTGACCATCCCGAACCGGTCACCACGACATGGTCGCTCTCTTTCCAGCATCTCAATGCTGCGGCAGCAGACCTCCTGCGTTTCTATGCGTATCTGGCCCCTGATGCAATTCCTGAAGAGATCATCGTCGCAGGAGCAGAACATCTCGGGCCACTGCTGCAACCGTTGGGGGCCGACTCGTTAGCCTTTAATGACGCCTTCGCTACCCTGAGGCTCTATTCTTTCGTGAATCGTGATGTTAGCACGAAAACAGTGAGTATGCATCAATTGGTGCAAGAGGTACTCAAAGAGCAGATGGATGAGAAGAACAAACAGCAATGGGCGGAGCGAACTATCCATGCCATCGTGGCAGCCCTGCCTCCAATCGAACATGAAAGTTGGCCACGATGGGAGCGCCTTCTGCCACATGTACGGCTCTGCGTTCAGTACATCAAAGAATACCGTATGCAATTTACGGCAGCTACCACATTGCTCAATGAAACAGGATCATATCTGGCCAGGCGTGCACGATACAAAGATGCAGAAGAACGGTATCAAGCCTGTATGAACATTCTTAAAAAAAGTCCTGGTCCTCTTCTTCCCATTGTCCTTATAAATCTAGCAAACGTCTCTTCTGAAAATGGCAAATACGATGAAGCAAAGAAGCTCTATGAAGAAAGTCTGGACATTTTTGAGCTGGATGAAGAACTAGACCCTCGCCAATTTGCTCGACTCTTGAATAACCTCGCCATCCTCTTTAAAGTACAAGGAAAACCTGAAGACGCAGAGGAGCAATATATCCGTAGCCTCAAAATTTATGCGCAGAGCTTACTCACTTCTTTTCAAACACAGGGAAAATCTGACGGCGCGACAGAAATGTTTTATACTCACGGGCTAGATATTCAAGTGCAGGCTCTGGCCACGTTCTTCGAAACGCAGAAGAAACCCGAAGAGGTGATAAAGCTCTATATACACTGTTTGCTGAACGAGAAAACAGTAGTGCGCAAATTTGCACAGGTTCTCAATAATCTGGCGGTGCTCTATGCTGAGCAACCTGCCGACTATGGGGCAACGGGGCAACGACTTCGTAAATATGAGACTGCTGAGAAGTTATTTCACCTCAGTTTGTGGCTTCAGCAACAACATCTGGGACATGCTACTCCTGAAATGAAAAATGATCCGAAGCGTTATGATTCTGATTATGCGCTATCTCTTAACGACCTCGCCAATCTCTATACTGAATGGGGTAGCAATCCAGAGACGCTGCCAGAGACCCGATGCACGTTGTACGAAATGGCTGAATCATTATACCGGGACTGCATGGATATTTTAGAAAAACTGCATGACGGGGTTGATCATCCTGACCTCGCCTATTCTTTTCATGGCCAGGGCATTCTTGATTTTGAGCAGGGCAGATATGAAGAAGCGAAAAAATGGTACAAGAAAAGCCTGGATATCTGGACAAAGTATCTGCAATCCGACCATCCCCAGATTGCTTATGTTCTCTACAATCTCGCCAATCTCTACTTTGCGCAGGGTAGACCTGAAGAAGCGGAGGAAGAGTACAAAAAAAGTCTGGATATCTGGACGAAGCATCTGCAATCCGACCATATCCATACTCGCATATGTGCAAAGAAATATGTGAAACTGCTCCGTATCCACAACAAAAATGTTGAAGCTCAACGCATAGAGCAAGATTTTGACGTGTAGCTCCAGCGAAACCAGGCATCGAACAGTTGACGCGTCTCCACTTCGATACTCATACTGTGCCTCCTTGCTCAATATCGGTCACAAAGAGGGATCGCGTCCTGTAAACAGCTCACAGATCTCCCCCTCAATGTGGGGTGCCCGTTCTCCTCATCCACAAGGCTTCACTTACATAGCTCAAGTATAGTCCATTCTTTCGTGTTTTACCAGAACACGGTTGTACAAGCCGTATGCTAAAAATCATTGAGGATCTTGTTGAGTGTTACCTTGTTACAAAGTTGAGACATTTACGCTACAACGCTGGACAACTTGACTCGTAATATTTTATAGAATAGATGTTTGGATAATATTCACGTATGAACTCGCCAGTTTAAGGAAATAGTAGATAACGTAAAGCGATGTAGTCTATCGCTTGCTATAAGAAGAGGTTTTCAATAATGTGGAATAGATATCAATCACGGGGTGGGCTCCGCTTCTTCCCGCACATTTTTCCGATCGCGTTTCCGTTGATTTTCCCATTGGGCATGGGATTAGCTTTCTTCATGTTTCGTCTGATCTTCCCGTTGCTGATCGTTCTGTTTGTTGCCACCCTGATCTTCTTCGTTGTTCGTACAGTACAGCTAGGTAGCATGGACGCAGCATGGAGTTCGATGCGAGGTACAGGCTTGCAGTGGCAGCAGCGTTTCACCTCTCAGCCACAACAGCCCTACTACCAGCCTTCTCAGCCCGCCCAGCCGCAGCAACCCTACTATCAACCGTCGTCTCAGGCGGGACAGTCACAACAACAGCCCTACTACCAGCCTTCTCAGCCCGCCCAGCCGCAGCAACCCTACTATCAACCGTCGTCTCAGGCGGAACAGTCACAACAGTCGTATGAGCAAGGCTATTATAGCCAACCTCAACACGAGCAGATGCCGCCGATGTAACAGTAAATCAACAATTTTTGTCGTATACCATGACACGGTGAACGCCGTTTGACCGTGTCATGGCATAATCCCGAACTATCTCCTCACTACGCTAGGCGGTCACCGATGAGGACCACGAGCGAAGTTGGAAAGCTCGAACAAGGAAGAGGACACCAAAAATGAGACTGTAGATTCCGACTACCCACAAAATGGACAACAACCCTAAACCAGGTCGCACAAAAAGAAACACACCGAAGATCACTGAAAGCGCACCTGCCACAATCAATGCCCATTCACGGGAAAGAACCTCTCGTAAGCTCACAGCGGTGACTATCTCCATAATGCCTGTCAGGACCGCCCACGCCGCCACTATATAGAGCAGCACCAGTGCCGTCACTCCGGGATAGGCAAAGGCAAGAATGCCCGCCACGATACTCAGGATTCCTTCAACAAGCACCCACCACCATCGCGTTGAAGATGTCCGTTCTCCAAGTGCCACAGCTACTGCAACAATCCCATCAAGAAGAGCATAGACGGCGAAGGCCACAATGAATGCAAGAAGAGCAATGCCGGGAACAAAAAGAGCAATCAGACCAAACAAGATCGCCAATACGCCTCGCAGCGCTAGCATCCACCTATTCTGCGCTGCAATTTGAGCACCAATGTTTTGTAACATCGTGTCTCTCCTTCCCTCTCAATTCCTGTTGAGTTCAGAGCTACGATATAAACACGAAACAAACGCTTCTCTCATGCTCAGAGTACCCCAAAAAAAACGAGCGGTCAAGCACAAAGAAGACTTCTTAATGATCAATCACAAGCAACTCTAGATATTTTAGGAAATGTGGACCTTGGATCAGTACCATCCAAACAGCTTTGGCACCTTACAGTACAACGCGGCTACTGCTATGTTGGCCTTGGCAAATTTTTACAGTACGAAAAGAACACGATAGTGAAATGCATCACACCTACCTGGTGAACTACATCACACATAAATAGTGGACTAATACACGTACAATTAGTGAAATACATCACACCGCCAACGGCTGAACTCTGCGATACTCTTACCGGAACAAGGCACGGGGTGCTTGTAGTCAACGACTCCTTGTATCTTGCAATGGTAGAGCGACGCTAGTCGGTGGAGAGTTCGACGTGTCCAACCCCCTCCGCCGCTTCCTGTGGCTTTACTCGTTACAGTTTTCTTACGAGGAGGTTTTTTATGAGAGTGCCCATCGTTCGTATGGGAAGACACTATGCCAAAGGAACAACTAATGACTCACAACAACCAACCGTCACGCGGTATTCTCCTCATCAAAGCCATTTTCTACCCGTTTCTGGCCGTCGCAGCCGTTGCGTTTCTCTTTGCATTCACTGCACTGCCTGCGGCCGCTGCACCCAACAATGAAGTGATGACCGATCGCTGCAGCAGTGATGTAGCGATCCCGCCAACCTATAATGCCAATCCGGCAACGGTGGGAACCATCATTCTGAAACGCGACGCCACCGGGTGGTCGAACTGGGTGCCCATCCATGTCAGCCTGGGCGACAGCGGACATGTCCGATGGTGGTGCCACTCGACCTCCGGCAATTGGTTCGATCCAGGGACATGGCGCATTGAGAGTGTCACCGTCGGCACGGCGTGTCAACTCGACGCCAATGCGAACGTGATGGGGTGCAAACCGAATGGGAGTATTAAGCTCGGCTCATCGGCCTGGAACGGCTGGACAGCGGAACGCTCACGCTGCGACAATCATTCGACGCACCTGAGAGCCCGGCTTGGTCCTAATCGCTTGCTGAGCATGGAGTGCCTGGGTTAATAACGTTGTGTTCTCCCTGACGGCCTCGCGATTGATGTGATGGTCGTCAAGGGGAAGCGTTATAACAGTGCCGAAGAACCCTAAAAGCGGGTCAAGGTCACGCTCACCTATGTCTACTCTAATCATTCCATTGATACAGCGTATCTCGCAGCTCATCTTGTCAGCGAGTGGAGATGCTCAACATTTCCCAGCGTCTCCAGTTTGCTTGCGGTATCCTGCGAACATGGAGTATAGGTGACCATCTGGAGCGGCGGGACAATAGGCACGATGAAAGCGGTGCTTGAGAGCGTGAGGCGGCCAACAAGCGGATGATTCAGCTCTTTTTCTTGATAAAAATCACATGCGGCCTGTACATCATGTTGCAACCAGAGCGCATGGAACTCAGCGCTTTCCTGCTGCAAGTCGATCAGAAATTGTTCAAACCAGGCATCATCAATATAGCGATCATAGACCGAGCGCAGATGCATCACAGAATGTTGCGCAACCTGTTTCCAATCTACATAGAGCGACGTGATGTAGGGTTGGCGAATATTTGCCAGATTCTGTTACGTTCTCTTCTCGATAACAATGAGAGATCGCCGAAAACTCGGCTTGCACTGTCATTCCAAGCCAGCAGATTAAAACGTTAATCAATGAGGATGGCCGGATTTATGCCTAACGCATCAAGTACGGATTGCAAACCCGGAGGAGGATCTATTTCAGCATTCTCGCCAGCAACTGGCTCCATACCACGCGCCAGCATAAAGAGATGACGGCGCTCTTCTCTCTCAAGCCGCAACGTTTCCGCGAGCCGTTCAATGACCAGATCCGAGACGGTAATATCGCGACCCTGTTCGAGCCAAGTATACCATGATACTCCAACGCCTGCGATCTGTGCCACTTCGTCTCGTCTGAGACCCGGTGTTCGTCTCCTGCCAATTGTTGGCAAGCCAAATTGCTCTGGCTGCAGACGCGCACGTCGTGTCTTCAATAAATCGGCAAGCTCGGCTCGCCTTCTCGCGCCATCTCCCATATGGTCCATTTTAGCCTCCTATAATGTAACCTGTTACATCCACTCATGTTGAAGCAAGCGAAAATGAACGTGGCGGAGTTGTCGAACACAAGCGAACCATGTGTTCACTATTGAACAGGAACAAGAAGATAAACTGCCCATGATGCTCATTGCGCTTTCATGAAGCCCACACTTCATACTAGGACAGAGGAGAGGCACGAAAAACACTTACTTCTCATATGGACATGCTTGCAAACACACGACAGTACTAACGATTAGCAGGAACATGACTGTGAGAACGCGTGCCAGCTCTGACCATTCACGTCGACGGTTCCTGGAAGTCAAACAGTCCAGCGCGACGGCTATGGACACCCGAACGGTACATCTCTGTCACACCACATAGCTGTCAGTCATGTAGCAACACAAAGGAGATTTCTTATGGAGACCCAAACTCACGCAACGACATCAAGCCAATTCGCCATTCGCCCCTTCCGCGTCAACATTGCCGAAGAGGCGATCGATGATCTGCGTCGCCGCATCACCGCAACGATCTGGCCCGAGAAGGAGACCATCACAGATGCTTCGCAGGGCGTGCAGCTGGCAACGATGCAGCAACTCGCACGCTACTGGGGCACTAACTACGACTTCCGCAGGGTCGAGGCACAGCTCAATGCCCTCCCACAGTTCCTGACCGAGATCGATGGGCTCGATATTCATTTCATTCACGTTCGTTCGCAGCATGAACATGCGTTGCCGCTCATCGTCACACACGGCTGGCCCGGCTCGGTCATCGAGCAAATTAAAATTATCGATCCGCTGACCAATCCCACGGCCTATGGTGGCAGTGCCTCGGATGCCTTCGATCTGGTGATTCCGTCTCTGCCGGGTTACGGGTTCTCCGGCAAGCCGACCACGACCGGCTGGGACCCTATCCGCATCGCACGCGCCTGGATCGTGCTGATGAAACGTCTGGGCTACACGAGATTTGTGGCTCAGGGCGGCGATTGGGGCAATGCTGTGACGGAGCAGATGGCTCTACAGGCACCTGCCGAATTGCTTGGCATCCATACCAACATGCCAGCCACCGTCCCAGATGACGTAGCAAAAGCCCTCCAGTTCGGAGACCCGCCGCCATCAGGCCTCTCAGCCGACGAACGGCACGCCTACGACCAGCTGGACTTTTTCTATAAGCATGGCCTTGCCTATGCTCAAGAGATGGGGAACCGCCCACAGACGCTCTACGGGATAGCGGATTCGCCCATTGGCCTGGCGGCCTGGATGCTCGACCATGATGCAAGCAGTTACGCACTCATCGCCCGTGCCTTCGATGGACACCCGGGTGGCCTCAGCCGAGACGATATTCTCGATAATGTCACACTCTACTGGTTGACGAACACGGCGATCTCCTCGGCTCGTCTGTATTGGGAAAGCAAGCTAGCCTTCTTTGCCCCGAAAGGTGTCGCGCTCCCAGCAGCTGTGAGTGCCTTTCCTGACGAGCTCTATCAGGCCCCACGGAGTTGGACAGAGCGAGCGTACCCCAGGCTTATCTATTACAACAAGCTCGATAGAGGTGGACACTTCGCAGCCTGGGAACAGCCACAGCTCTTTTCACAAGAGATTCGCGCGGCGTTCCGATCACTGCGCTAAACGCAAAGAGGAGACGACAAGCGCACAGCATGCTCGCAGTCCCGCGCCACAGCATCCCACCGTACTCGTCGACCAACCTGTCAATGGGACCATTGACAGGTTGGTCGATAATTACTTGAGGCAGAAGATCGGACGTGGTTCAGCGCTGTCCCTGCCGGGTCCAGATCCCAGAGGTGGCAAAAATCTTGCGTGGCCTCATCCTGGCTGGCAAATCTGCTGGAATACACAGCCAGTGCCAAAGCGAGTCAGCATGGGGATCTTCCAGGTCCAACCTGCCTTCATCGCTATTGAGGAGGTATAGGGTTCAACCCCGTGCATTGCATCATCGTGGGGTACGGCTGTGGCGACGGCTCGATCGCAGAAGAGCTGGTCACTCATATCTATGAGCATAGATATCACGCAACTAAACAGCATACCTGATCGAATTTCAGGTATGTAGCCATTGGTTATGCTGATTTTGCATAAGGATATTTGCATCTTGCAGGCACAGGGTTGCTCGTGCGGTAATGAGTTGTTGATCGGCATTCTTTCTCTTCCATCCGCCTCCAGTCACATTGAGGAGAACAGTCGCCTGTGGATCAATGCAACCACTTTGGGCCGTTTTGAGCAGTGTCGCTAGCGCAACGCCTGCTGCCGGATGAATGTCGATCCCCTCTGCCTCCTCAAAGAGGGACATGGCTTCTTGCGTTTCCTGATTGTCTGCTATGAACATTTCCCCTTGGCTCTCCATAAGCACATCGAAGACCCCTCCTCTTAGTGCATAGGGTGGCTGCTGATGAGAGAGCACGGGCGTGATCATACGCTGAATTTGTCTCCTGCTGACATCTTTATCGAGAGCAATGGGTGTGTGTTGGCGGGCTTTCCATGCATGATAGATCGGAGCGAATGGAGAATTCTGGCTCAGCATCAGTCGCGGAAAGGTCTGTCCAAATCTTCCATCCTGAATCAGCCTTGCAGCCATATCATGAACCGCAATCGCTCCAGCTCCACTCCCAATTGCTTGAAAATAGTAGTCAGGAAGCTGGCCAATCGTTTCAACCGCATTGAGCAGCACAGTACCCAACCCATCACGCCTCGCGACATTCTTTACACCTCCTTCAGCAAGAAAACCTTCCTGTTGTGCGATCTGTTGTGCCAGCACAATGGCATCGGTATAATTGGCATTGCTGAGCGAAATAATTTTGACACAGTCAGCAAGCGGGCCAGGAAATCGCATCGCGGCTAGCCCGCTTTCCGGAAGAACGATGAGGCACGGCAACTGCATATTCGAGCAGACAGAAGCAAAGGCTGCTGCCGTATTTCCTGCTGAGGATACGACAAGAACAGGTCGCGGCTGATTCTCGCTCGCAAGTAGACGTGAAATCACAGTGTAGGCTTCAAGCTCTTTAAAGGTTGTTGTTTCAAGATGTGCATGTTTTTCTGGCCAGTATCCATTAAACGCAATCCAGAGGCGTGGAAGCCGGGTCATCTGGCAAAGCCGCTGGCTCTGGTAGGTAACTGTGCCTCCTATATATGGCAGAATATGAGTAGCTGGTAGCCATTTCTGATAATGAAAAAGGCCCTGATAGGGCGCTAGAGGCTCAAAGCGTTTCTCTCTATAGTCGGTGATAAGAAGTCCCGCCACGTCACGATGATATGGACATTCTAACATAAGGCCGTCATCTTCAAACGACGTACTACATACACGGCATATCAATCTATAATGCTTTGATTTCATTTACTTGACCACGTCCGCTTGATTACTCGCATTAAACTATCTATTTCATTCATGCATCGATTCCCTTACGCTAGGTTGATGTATTTCAACAGATCGAGGGAAAGAACCTGTAATAGCGAAGTCTGCTCTTTCTGTAAAAAGAAATGATCGCCCGGAAAAAGGCGCTGCTTAAATGGTCCTGATACCTCTTTGCGCCAGGCATTGAGTGACTCACGAGAGACATCTTTATCTCCTAGTCCACCATATACCGTGAGAGGGCAGTAAAAAGGTAAATCAGATGTGTAACGATAATTTTCACACAAGGCAAAATCAGCTCTTAAAAGCGGGAGCGCATATAGGGATTGCGATGCAAAGAGTGAAACCAGAGACTACTTGCTTGCTTTTGTCCCTGCCTTGTCATGCTCATTTCCTTCACTATATTACATTCTTTTTCTCATTATGCCTGGAAGGGGGGTGAAATGAAAGGCAAAAAGGTATCAACTTGAGGTATCAACTTAACGAAGAGGAAGAGGTATCAACTTGATAACGTAGTTACCCTCCATTCAATGAGAAAAAATAGTGCTCTCAAACAGGACCTTTTTCTTAATCTATTGATTTTTTCCACTCAATGCTACTTAAAATATATTCATACAAACGCAAAGGCACCACAGGGGTGCGAAAACTACTCAGGAGGCTATCATGGCATCTTCGTTCCCACCCAAAAGTGGTCAAGGAATCGAGTTCGGTCTGATATTTTTTTCCAGCAGTGAAGCTCCCTTTGGAGGCAATAAGTATCGGCTAGTTATAGAATTGGCCAGATTTGCCGACCAGCATGGCTTTTCCTCTCTCTGGATTCCCGAACGCCACTTCACAAAAGATGGTTGGCTCTATCCCAGTCCAGCAGTACTTCAGGCGGCCCTGGCAAGAGAAACGAGCCGTATTCAGTTGCGGGCAGGCAGTGTTGTGATGCCCTTGCATAGTCCATTGCAGATTGCAGAAGAGTGGGCAATGGTTGATAACCTCTCAGGAGGACGCGTCGGCATTTCATTTGCTTCAGGTTGGCATCCCAATGATTTCGTGTTCTTTCCCGATAACTATACTCATCGCAACACAATTATGTATCGTGATATCGAGATCGTACGTAAACTTTGGCGTGGTGAGTCGATCCAGATAAAGGGAGGTGACGGCAATCAAGTTGAAGTGAAGACATACCCAACCCCCATACAACCAGAATTACCCATTTGGATTACTTCTGCAGGTAATCCTAAAACGTTTGCAGATGCTGGAGCAAATGGCGCTCATCTTCTTACTCATATGTATAATCATAGCGTCGAGGAGCTCACAGAAAAAATAGGCATCTATCGCAACTCACTAGCTGAGCATGGCTATGATCCTCATGCGGGTAAAGTCTCGGTTATGCTTCATGCATTTATCGGCCCAGATATAGAGACAGTTCGTGCACAGGTATATGGGCCATTTTGTGCGTACCTCAAATCTACTACCTACCTGCTCGATGCTATTGCATACAGCCGAGGACAGAAATTTGACATCAATGATTTATCTCCGAAGGATCTGGAAGACTATCTGCTCTTTGTCACGGAGCGCCTCATCTCCGATCAGCGTGTCCTTTTTGGCACACCGGAGACATGCATGCAACAGGTTGAGCGCCTCAAAGTTGCAGGCGTCGATGAAATCGCCTGCCAGGTAGATTTTGGGATCGATATCAAATTGGTGCTCCAGAATATGCCTTACTTGCAGGCACTAAAAGAGCGTAATGCCTATCCCGTTGCTCGACTGCCACAACGGGTGAATGCCATTAGGCGCCTTTAAATTGTCAAAATCACCTATATACTCATTCACAACGATTTCAGAGCAGTGAAGCTTAGGCTTGCACAAATGCAGCGCTATCCCAGATATGTTCTTTCACGTGCGTCATGATGGATATGAGAATGGTATCGAACTTAGTGTATCAAGCTGATGATACACGCAATCACCAGCTTGATACATAAATTGATACCCTTTTCACTTTCATTTCAAAATAGCTATCAGACATAATAAGGGCGTGCTCTTTGCTCGCACCCTTTCTTACCTAACCACTGGAGGAATATGCCATTTCAGGCAACCACTTTTCGATACTCACAGAGCCTCATGTCACGTTCCTTTTTGCTAAAATAGAAAAGGAAGCTATTTGCTCTCATGTACGGTCAGAGAGCAAAGTATTCGTTATAGCATCTTTTAGGAAAGCAGTTGTATGGGGATTGTCTATTCTATCTCACAATTGACAAAGATATACAAAGGTAGCACGACAAAAGCAAATGATAACATCTCGTTCTCTATCCAGGAAGGAGAAATTTTTGGTCTGCTAGGACCAAATGGCGCTGGTAAATCCACATTGATCAACCAACTCGCCGGCTTAACTCATCCCACTTCCGGCTCTATTCATCTCTACGGTATGGATGTCACAAAACATCCACATATTATTCCTCAATACGTTGCGCTCCAAACGCAACAGATGTTCGCATTGCGTGACCTTTATCCTGAAGAGGCATTACAGTATACTGCGCAATTGCGTGGTTGCTCTCGTGATGAGGCTCGTAAACAGACCAGAGCGCTGGTGGAAGAGCTAGGTTTTGGGGCATTTCGCAAAAAACTCATGCGTCATCTTTCTGGTGGTCAGCTGCGCCTTGTTCATCTTGGCCTGACCTTCGTGGGTAATCGGCCCATACAAATCTTTGATGAGCCAACCAATGATTTGGACCCGGTTGTGCGTATACAGATCTGGGAAAATCTGTTCCACCTCAACCGTCAGGGCAAGACCATCATTATTGTTACACACAACGTTCTGGAAGCTGAGCGCATCATCCAACGGGTTAGTATCATTAACCACGGGCAACTGCTTGCCCTTGGTACAATTGGTGAGTTAAAAGCTCAGGTTGACCAACGCCTCAGGCTTGAAGTCATTCTAAAAGCTGAATATGCCTCTGTCACGGCATATCGCGAGCTGTTTGCTTCACTCGGTGAGGTCCGCAACCTGACGCCACAACATGTCACTATTCTTTGTCATCGTGATTCTACAAAGAGCGCTATGGATCTCATACTCCTTCGCATTGGACTCGATAAACTAGACGATTTTCGTATTCAGACTCCCTCTCTGGAGGATGTCTATCTGCAATTTAAAGAAGGAAGCAGCCTTGGCTAATAATCTATTCGTTTCTCAGCTACAGAATGAAGAACAGGCATTCCCTCCCTATCCTCGACAAGGCCCTTCTGTTCACACCGCCATACGGCAATATGTCGTCATGGTCTCTATCATGTTAGCTGAATATCGAACCACCTGGTTTTTCCAGGTCTTTATGGGACTACTCATTCCAGCTGGTATCATCTTTTTTTTGAAATCAGTTGGAGTCGTCAAAAGTCCAGCTCAGGCAATCTTTTTGTTAGGCGGCAATATGGCAACCTCAATTGCTTTCGGTCCTACCAACTTTCTGATCACAAAGATTGGTTGGGCCAAACAGATCAAAGAGTTTGACTATTGGATTGCTCTCCCACTGGCAAAATTCACTCTGGTCTTTGCGATCATTACGATTTCTTTACTGTTTGCTCTTCCCGGCCTTGTTGGTATCTACCTTATGGGTAGCTTGCTTTTTGGCTTAGCATTAGTGGCTCATCATCTCTTCCTATTGCCATTGCTTCCATTATGCGTTTTGCCAATGACGGCTTTAGGAACTCTGTTAGGCTGTTATTCACGAGATGGACAAACGGCGAACATGTTGAGTAATTTAGTTCTTATCTTCGTCGGTTTTCTGTCTCCAATGATGATCCCAAATGATGTACTACCTTTGCCTTTACAGATCGTAGCGCGTTTTGTACCAACAACCTACGTGGCTGATGCTTTTCGTGCCGTTTTATCCAATCAAATGAATCTCCATTTTGAATTTGATGTGTATATACTTATTTTCTTTGCCGTCCTTTTTCTTTCTTTGTCTTATGTTTTCCTCGATTGGCGCACGAAATGAGGCCACGACCAGATGACAATCCCCAACAAGATTATGCAGGGGATGAAACAGTCCGGCAGCCAGGATTGCCATCCCTTCTTGCGCTCCATTCGTTACCATAATAGCTTCCTCTGGAACAGAAATGCCCTCGTCATTCTCCAGAAAGCTGCGAATAATATGGTTAATTATGCCATTGGTTTTGCTATATTGCCCGATCTGCTGCCGTATGCTTGCAGCCGACTGCATCTGTGTCTTTTCATAAATGGCAATATACTGTTG
>Ga0302321_100001262_pt1 | contig 21610 bp, 27 predicted proteins | sample Fen_T0_1_FD_202505 | JGI IMG/M metagenome (GOLD analysis project Ga0302321, IMG submission 202505) | Peat permafrost microbial communities from Stordalen Mire near Abisko, Sweden - Fen_T0_1 | ecosystem: Environmental > Terrestrial > Soil > Wetlands > Permafrost | place: Sweden: Abisko...
CGCCTTCGATCCCGATTTTTCAAGGAGCATTTCGAGCAGTTGGTTATAGAGCTCGGAATAGCCTACCTGATAGCGATGGAAGATTCCGTCGGGATGGTCCACCTCCTCAGCTTCCTGAACCAGAGTACACGTCTCCTGGCTGAAGCGAATGAGCCCGGCCACGCAGATGGCGACGGCAGGGTCAGTTACCAAGAGGTTCTTCGTCAAGGTCACAAGGAGCTTGCGGCTCGTGTCCTCAAGGAACACCGCGAGCGTCTGAGCACTCTCGAAGTGAAGCGCGGCTTCATGGATGCGCAGATCGGATACATCAGCGAGGATCTGGTTGTGCGCCTGGAGTCTCACTGGGAACTGATCGTTGAAGAAGCGCTCCTTGCGAGCACTTTTGTCCCTCAGGTGCTGAAAGATCTGATTGATCAGCAACGTGAAGACCGCCGTACCGCCAGCAATGAACCCGGAAAAAATGATGTCGCTCATTCGGCCATCATCGCCCGCCAGAGTACTTCTCTCCAAGGGGGTGAATCATGATCGTCACCCTCGTTGGAAACTTCTACCAAAACCCGGTCACCGGCATGGTGGTCGAAGCCGTGGCCAGGCGCCCATGGGAAACCAGTCTATCGACCTTCCCGGGACGGGTTCTCTTCGCCGGTCGGTCTGCCCGCTGGGACCTCGTCGGTCAGCGGGTCAGCGACCTCAACCCTAAGGTCTTCGAACCCATGAAGAAGGTCTCGCAATCCGAACTCGACCTGTTCGGCCAGACGAAGATCGGGAGGACCGCATGAACTTCAACGAACAACAGAAAGCCGCCGTCCGCAAACTCCTAGCCCTGGCCGATTCCCAAGGACTGACAGCGAACTGGGTTCCCGGAACGGGTTTGTCGGTCAGCTTCTGGGAGACCATCGAACTGGTCCCCATGGTCATCGATCTGGAGGAAATCGCCAAGGTCCGTCCCGACCTGCTGGCGGTGATCGAAGCCGACCCCGTCGTGGACTTCGAGATGACCAACCCAAGGATCGTTGTCCGCCTCGGGCCGCGCATGCGTCAGCTGGTGAAGGAGGGTTACTTCGAATGACCGTCACCACTGCGCACCTGCAGGAAGCCTGGGGAGGGATCAGCCGTAAGGAGGCCATTCGGAAAGCGACAGCCGCCGGGGCTGTGGCGACGCGGGCCGGCCGGTCCATGGAATGGAACCTGGACAGCCTGCCCACGGATACCCAGTTGGCCTTGGCTGGCCACGCACCAGCGACCAAGCCAGCCAACCAGGAGATTCCCCAGGCCTTCATTGGTACCCCCGAGAAGTACCGTCATGTCGCGCTTCTTCGATCATCCTTGATCGCCCGTTTCCGTGACATGGAAGCGGGTGGAATCAAGATCGAAGACTTCGTCGCCATGTTCAACGCTGGCGCGGTTTGCCAGGCAATCTTCGCGGAACTAGGGGAAGTCAGCGTCAAGACGTTCTACAAGTGGATGGCGGCCTGGAAGGGAAGCGGTCTGGACGGCGTGACCCCGAAGTACGGCCAGGCCAAGCCGGGCGCCGGAAGTCAGGCTCTCACCGAGTTTGAACAAGGGGTTGCCCGGGCGATGTGGCTGACCCAGAACAAGCTGACAGCGGCGAAGGTGGCCCGGGACATGAGGGACATCTACGGCACGACCGCCAGCGAGGACACTGTCAGGCGCTATCTCGATTCCATCCCCAAGCATGTCGCCAGCTACTACCGGGACGGGAAGAGCAAATTTGAAGCCCGCTTCAGCCAGTACATCGAGACCGACCCGACGCGATGGGCCTCGATGGGCATGGTGATCTCCGACCACCACACCTGGGACTTCCTCGTGGATCTCGACGGCCGGATCCTCCGGCCGACCATCACGGTGTTCCAGGACTACCGGTCGCGCAAGCTCCTCAGCTGGGCCCACTCGGTCAACCCGTCGAGCCTGTCGATCACCGAGGCCCTGGTGATGCTGGTCACCCGCTACGGTGCGATGGAAGTGCTGCACATCGACAACGGGAAAGACTATCGATCCAGCTACCTCAATGGCCGGTCGGTGGAGATAACGGTCAACAGCCACGGGATGTCCGAAGTTCAGCAGCACGAGATCCAGGGCGTGTTCGCGCACTTGGGGATCCGGGTGGTCTTCGCCTTGCCCTACCACGGCCAATCGAAGCCGGTCGAAAGAACCTTCGGCACTCTGGCCGGCGACTTCGCCCGGGAGTTTCCCACCTACGTCGGCTCCAACACCGTCACCAAGCCGGAAGAGTCGAAACTGTTCTTCCGCAAGATCGGCAAGATGGAAAAGAAGGAAGTGGTCATTCCCTGGGACGCCTACGTTTCTGTGTGGGAGGCCTACGTGGAGCGCTGGAACGCGACCTGGTCACATAGCGGCAAGGGCATGGAAGGCAAGACGCCAAACGAGGTGTTCTTCGCCAACTGGCGAACCAGGCGCCATGTCTCGCCTGAGTTGCTCGAAGTAGCTCTGGCCAAAACCGAACCCCGAGTGGTGGCCCGCAACGGGGTCACCATCGCCGATGTGCGCTACTGGGCAGAGGAACTTCGAGGCCTGGTCAAGGAAACCGTTCTGGTCAAGCAGTCCTTCCTCGATCCCCGCCGGGCCATGGTCTACGACATGGCCGGCCGGTTCCTCTGCTACGCCGAGGCGGACTACTTCGCCGAGGCCGAGGACCTGGGTGCCATCACCGACAAGATCCAGGCGGTGCGCAAGCGAACCATGGCCGAGATCAAGGCCTATGGGGCCGCCATCCCGGTCCTGGAAGAGGGCAAGCGTGGCGCGGCGGATTTCGCCGTCGCCAACAAAGGGCAATGGCCCGACCAGGCCCAACCCGAAGATCTGCAGATCGCCCAGGTGTCTGGTGGAGGCTTCGAGCTTCCTCCGGCACCAACACCCCTCCGCTTGAGCGGAGACACCAAAACCAAGACCCCCAAGGGCGGCAAGTACATTCCCGCCCTCGACGACAAGGAGTAACCCATGAACGCTCTCACCACTTCCAACCCAGACCGCGACGCACTGCGGGCAGAATTCCGCGCTTTCCTCGACGAGACAGGAATCACTCAAAACCGGGCCAGCGAGTCGATGAAGTACGCCCCCTCGACCATCAGCCAGTGGGCCAACGGAGAGTACCCCGGCAAGGTCGATGAGGTCGACGCCGCCGTCCGGAAGTACCTCAAGAGGCAGAAGAACCGCCAGATCCTCAAGAAGGCCCGCATCATCAAGACCGAGAACTACCGCCGGGGCAAGAAGCTCATCGCCAACGTCCACGAGTCGAAGTTCATCGGTTTGATGACCGGCGCGGCCGGGCTGGGCAAGACCACCATCGGCAAAGCCTACAACGAGGAGAATCCGCAGACCTCCATCTACGTCCTGGCCAACGGTACCTACACCAAGCAGATCATTCTTGAGGAACTGGCCGGTGCCCTGAAGGTGAAGACCCACTACAACTACAACCTGCTGGCCAGGCAGATCTCCGAAGCCTTGGTGGACGGCGACTACGTTGTGATCGTCGATCAGGCCGACTACCTCAAGGGCCCCATCCTCGAACTGCTCCGCCATGTGGTCATGGACCAGGGCCAGGCCGGACTGGTCCTGATGGGCCTCCCGCGTCTGCAGTACCTGCTCAGCAACGTTCAGGGCGACCACGACCAAATCACCAGCCGCATCGGAATGGCCTACCAGCTCAAGGCGATGACACCGGCCGAGGCGGAAGAGATCTTGGGCACCCTGTGGGCGGACCTTCCCAAGGAGGTGGCCAAGGAGTGCATCGAGTTCGTGGGCGACAGCTACCGCGTCCTGGCCAACCTAATCGAGAACATCCAGAGGGTGCTGGTCGCCAACAACATGAGCGTCCCCAACCTCGGCATCGTCGATGTGGCCGGCCGCGACCTGTTCAAGCTCAACGCTCGGCGGAAGTAAGAGGAGGACCCCACACCATGAGCGACATTACCACGCAAGACCGAATCGGCCGGATCAAGGCCCTGGTCGCAGACATCACCCTGGGGCTGATCGGCACCGTCGAGAAGACCATCGAAGTGGGCGAACACCTACTGGCTGAGAAGGCAGCCCTTGACCATGGACAGTTCCAGGCCTGGGTCGAAACCAACTTCCGATTCAGCTACAAGACCGCTCGCCGCTGGATGACGGTCGCTGAGAACAAGAAGGATGTCCTCAAGCGGCTGAAGGGAGGAAACCTGGAATCACTCTCGGAAGCCTACTCGGTCAAAACAGCCGGGCTGGCTTTGTCGGGACCGACAGCGACAGCGCCATCCACCCGATCTCCACAGGTAGCCAGGAGTGCCGCCGGATCCGGGGAAGTCGTCGACTGGGTGAAGCCATCGGTGCCCCTCAAGCGGCACAAGATTCTGGCCCGGGGGGGGCGAGTTCTGACCCTGACCGATGGCAACCCCACGCCTTCGATGATCTACCAGGGAACGCTCTACCTCGACCCGGTTGTCGGCATGGAATGGGCCCACCGCGACGCCCTGGCCAACCTGGACAAGGGGCTTCAACTCCTGTTCGAAAACTATTTCCTGCAATTGGAACGCGAGGAGGACGGGGAACCTCAGCCCATGCCCGAACCCAGGGCTGTAGATCCCGAACCGGCGACCCCGGCTGTACCGGCCACGGCTGTTGCGGAGCCTCCGCTGTACAAGAGCACCCTCGACGAGGACGACGAATGACCCGCCCCATCGAGTTGGCCCAAGAGATCGAGGACATGGCCTACAAGGCCATTCGTTTTCCCCAGAACCGGGAAGCTTACCTGCGCGACATTCGCCGGCAGGCTAAGGAACTGGTCCGGGAGCTGAAGAAGGAAGGAGGAACCCATGATCATCAGTGAATTCGGGTACCAGCGAGCCGTCGGCCAGGTGGAGAAGGTTTCGGACCTTTGCCGCCAGGCTTCGCTCCAGTCCCAAAGTCCGCATGTACTGCGGTATCTGCGGGAGATCCGCAACGAGGCCGAGGTAGTCAAAGAAATCTTGGCTGGAGAGGTCAAACCCGACCCGGTCAAACCTCCCCGGGTGGGGAAGCTGGCCATGCCGAGCACGGCAGCCTCGGACCCCCCGTCGGATGATCCGGTCCCGGCGTAAGAGAAAAAGGAGAAAGCCATGGAAGGATACATGGAAGACAACAAGGGCCGGCTTGTTCCAGAGGCCCAGATCAACCCCATCGACAAGGCCCGCGATCAGGTCGTCAAGGATCTGATCGCCCGCGCCGCCGCAGTCTCGCAAGTGGTGACCGAGTTCAGGAAGCTCTCGATGGACGAAATCAAGGCGTTCATCGACCTCTCGCTCAAGGAGTACGGAGTCAGCTGGGGCGGAAAGAAGGGCAATGTCACTCTTCTGAGCTTCAACGGGGCCTTCCGGGTCGAGATCGCGGTCGCCGACCGGGTCGCTTTCGACGAGCGATTGCAAGCCGCCAAGCTCCTGGTCGATAAGTGCGTCAACCGGTGGCTGGAGGGATCGAATCCAAAGCTTCGCATCCTGGTCGACCGGGCTTTCCAGGTGGACAAGCAGGGCAACATCAACGTCGGCCGCGTCCTGGAACTCCGCCACTACCCGGTGGAAGACGAGGAATGGAAGTCGGCGATGGACGCGATCGGAGCCTCGATCATCATCGTCGAAAGCAAAGAATACGTGCGCTTCTACAAGCGCAACGAGCAGGGCGGTTACGACCAGATCAACCTGGACTTCGCCGCGGCCTGACCAGAACGAGACAAGTCTCGTCTGTTCTGGACGTCCAGACGAGGCACTAACCCTGGGGGATGGGCGAACCCGACCGACGCTCGGGTGACTGGGAGGAAAGGAATGAAAGATGAAAAGTTTGTTGCCGGTCGAGACGGAACTCGAAACGGCCCTCCGGATTCTCTGCAAATCGGCGGTGGTTCAAAAAGCAAGGATCGGCACCCGGGGCAGGTACAGGATCACCGAAGAAGTAACCGGTGAAACGATGCGGGGCAGAGGCCCCGCACTCGTGCTGGTCGTCAATGAAATGTTGTTCAAGCAGGGGTGGTGACACCCAAAACAAAACCTTGGGAGGGGTGGGCGAGTCCGACCGACGCTCGGGCCAACTAGGGACTGTAGGACTGGGCGAGGCTGGATGGATAGCCAACAGCTGGGAAGGCCCGGGCGTGGATGGTGCGGTTGTAACCGGAAGCGCAACTCGATCGGAGGTTCGAATCCTCCCGGCCCCATAGAAAAGGAGAGCGAGTTTGAAAACTGAAATCGTCATGGCGAGGGCGTTTCTGAAGAAGAGCGGCATCAAGAATCCTCATCTGGCACTCACTTTCGTGAAGGCCCAGCTCCGTCTAGGAAAGATGGGAGCCCAAATCTTTGTCGCTGGTTCCGATCTCGGTGTGCCCAACGTTGAAATCCTAACCGCCTTGAAGAAGGGGCTGCAGTTGCTGATGGAAGAGACCGGACACCGGCTGCCGAGGAACAATTCCAGTGTACCGATGCCGAAAGTCCGACCGCCGAAAGGACCCCGACCCAAAAAGCTCTTCTACACCACAGCACCCGGAAGTCGTGCCCAATGGGACTTGCTTCCTGGCCAAGAACAGGAGCAGTGCTGCCGGTGCCGGCACGTGATGGAACCTGGTGAGGAAAAGGCGCAAAGGGAACGGGAGCCAGGAATCTTCACAGACCTGTGTCCTCGTTGCGGTTGCGCGGAATTCTACCTGTTCAAATACGAGGTACCCCATGGCCAGGCCTGAGTGGATCCGGATCATCCACGTCGCGCAGCGAGACCTCGATCTCGACGAGAAGTCCTACCGGAAGGTTCTAGAATCGGCCGGAGTCGCTTCCTCGAAGGACATCAAGAGCGAAGCACAGTTCGACCAAGTGATGGCCGAAATGAGGGCCATGGGCTTCAAGAAGAAACCGGCCACCAGGCGGCCCAAATGGAAGGACAACTTCTGGAGGTGCTCTGACGACCAGCGGGCCAAGATCGAGGTGCTCTGGGCCAACGTTGCTCGAACGCCGACACCCGAGGCATTGCGGAAGTTCATCGCTCGGATCATCCACATCGATCATCCTTCATGGATCAGCACAGTCCAGGCCGCCAAGGTCATCCTCGCTCTGCAGGCCATGGCGGTCCAAGCGGGCCTGGACCCTGACAAGGCCGAACGGGCCAAACTCAAGGAGGAGCAACCATGCTCATGAGAACAGACCAGGTGGCTCGATTTCTGAGCAACGCGTTGAAGCGCCCCATACCGGTCAGGCACGTCTACTACCTGCTGGACATGGGCTTTTTGGAAGGCACCCACGCCGGGGTGGAATGGAGGATCTTTCCGTTTTCAGTGAGGGAGTATGTTGAGTCAGAAAGCAATCGAGACGCTGGCGGTCCTACCGACCATTTTGACTACGAAGGACGTCGCGGCCTTCTATTCAGTTCACGTTATGACGGTTTACCGCTTGATTTACCACCAGCAGCTCTCAGCCTACAAAGACGAAGCCGGCGAGTGGAACATCCTTCGGGAGGACCTGATCAAGTACGCCAAGAAACGGTCAAACCTATGATTCAGTTCGATTTGAGCGCATAAAGCCCCCTCAACGGGGGCTTTATCATTAACTACGCTCCAGCGCCACAAGGCCGCGCTCCGGTACCCTGGATGAGAAAGGGGCGCCGTGATGACCAAAGACCTGATTGATCAATTCATCAGAAATGCCGGGGGACTGGATTTTCCCAACGCAGCTTTTCGTGGAGAAGCCCAAGCCTCGTTCACGACCCCATTCGGGATCGATACCTCCACCGACGAGCTGACAGCCATCAGGGTCCACTTGGGAACTGACCGAGGCCACGGCAGCCTCGGCCAGGTTTTCGCGCCTTTCGACGGGGCGTTCCACATCGAACTGTCCGAGGACTACGGGACCCTCTTTCGTCTCCTGGTAGCCCAGGACTTCGAGATCCGGATCGGCCACATGAAGTTTTCCAACATCGCTGTACGAAATCGCTCTTCAGCTTCGGTCAAGGCCGGAGAACTCCTGGGTCTTGCGGGGAGCGAGGGGAAAAGCACGGGAATCCACACCCACACCGAGGTGGTCTCCGTCCACGGGGAATCGGAGATCTGTGAAGAGATCCTTCGTCAGAAAGGTCTCTCATCCCCGTGGTTCAGCCCCGAGGAACTTCAAGAAAAAGCCGGGAGCCTCTGGCCTCAGCTCCGGGCGGACATGCTGAACAAAGGCGTTCTCCGGATCAGCCCGCTCAAGATCCAGAAGTCAGATCGGTGGACCGGCAAGGTCCAGATCTACTACGACTCCCGGGTCCTCTTCCGAATCTGACCGTTCGTCGGACGCAGAAATCTTTCGCAAGGAGTCTTGTGTGAAACAGATCATTGTTGGGTTCATCAAGGACAAACACCTGTTCTTCGATGAGAAGAAGATCCTGGGAGCCGCGTACCTGCTCGCGCTCCTGGTCGCTGTTTTTGCCCTCTCGCTCGAACCGGCGGTCTTGTCGACCCTTCTGGCCGTTGGGGTGTCGCTCTACCTGGGCGTCCCTATCGGAGAACTGGTCCCCCCGATCTCGGGAACCCAAGGCCTTGGAATCTTCGACCTGATCACCAACAAGGCCAACACCGGCGACCCGTTCCGGCTGTTCGGAGCCGTGTTTCTCCTCTCAGGCTTGGTCTACACCTTCAGCCCCGCCTGGACCCCAGGCTTTGCCGTTCGCTGGGAGTACTTACTCCTGATCGGCCTGGCCGGGCTGGCCCTCCTTGGGGTTGCCTTGTACGGCGACAAGGTGGCGACGAACGGAGAACCGGGGAAATGAAGTTACTGAAGGCCGCCTTGGCAATATTGGCCGTCGCGCTGGCGGCCTTATTCGCCCTCTTCGGGCGGAAACAAACACAGCAGAAAACGTCGGCGGTGGTGGAGCAACAAGCCCAGAACGCCAAGACCCAGATGGAGGAAACCCTTGAAAAAACGCCTGCTCCTGATCTTGTGGCTGGTGCTCCTGACGCTCCCGAGCTTCGCCACCTCACCGACGGACTTAAAGCCGACGCCCAGTCCCGAATCCGGGACCGTCTCGCCGGGCTCGGAAAAACTGAACTGGCCGGAAACCCTTCCCATGCTGAGCCCGGAAGTGGCCCAGGCGGTCGGGGAGATCATTGACCAGCAGATCGACCTAGCCTTCGCAGAAGGATACAAGCGTGGTGTGATCGCCTGGAAGCCTGAGGCGGAGTACTGGAAGACCAAGGATCACGAGGCCGGGGCCCTCGGTTGGACCAATGGTTTCTGGATAGGTACCGCTTGCGGAACCGTTGTGACCATCGGGTTGACCCTCGTAGCGCAGACTTTGCTACACGCGGGGGGCTCCCGATGAACGAATGGATCGACCGGGCCCTGGTTGCCGCAGGAGTCCTGGTGACTCTCCTGGCGTTTCTCGTGCCCTATATGGCTGAGCAACGTCGGCGTCAGGCAAAGGCAATTGCCGACGCTATTGCTGCAGCCGAGGAGAATCAAACCAAGGCGATCAATGAGGTTAAGCGGCAGAACGAACGCGCCGTGGATGAACTCCGAACGGCTCAGCTGCATGAAAGGGCTGACCGTGTCGAGAAAACCTCACGGCTCCATGAGCGTATAGACGATATGCAGGAAACCATGATCAAGAGCCAGGAGCAACGGCTCTCCCGGATGGAGGGTCTACTTGAGGGTCAGGGAAGCCTTCTGAAGAGCATTCACGGATGGTTGTTGAAACGAGCTGAGGGGGATTGAAGTGCAGGAGAAGAGTTTTCATGAGGCAATGACCGCCAACCAACGCATGTTGGTGCTTCGCGCCTTGTACAAGGACAGTGACTACACGCTCTCCACTGATATGCTCCAACGCTTCCTGCGTCACTTTGGCCACGGCCTTGGCATCGGAGAAATCAACCAGTTGGTCAGCCATCTCGAGAAGCGCGATTACGTCTCAGTCGAACGCCTCGGCGAGGTCGTCATCGTCAAGCTTACTCGAGCTGGACAGGATGTGGCCGAAGGCAACGTTACGGCTGACGGCATCGACCGCCCTTCGCTGGAGAACTGATATGCCCCCTCGCTCCAACATCGAAAAACTAACGCCTGAACAACGCGCTGCGCTGCACAAAATGCTCGATGATCCGAGCTTCACACGCGCTCAAATTGCTGCAGCTATCAACAGTGAGGCCGGAGACACGATCCTTTCTACTAGCGGTATCAACCGATACGCACTCAGGTGGGCCGAAGTCAATGAACGCAAGAAGCAAGCGGATCAGTTGGCCGAGATGTGGGAGAAACGTCACGCCCAAACGGGAAACCGATTAGGCCGTGTCCTCAATGAACAGATGCGTGTGATGCTGTTCGATTTCATCGGCCTGGTCGACGAGATGCGGAACGCCGACGGCGAGGATGCCATGAAGGACGCAGTCGACTCGCTTCTCAAGGTGTCACGCACACTCAAGGCCCTTGAGGAATCTGATCGCATTAACGCCGCTCGGGAAGCTGAAATCCGCGACAAAACCCTCGATGATGCAGCGAAGGCCGTCGCCGGCCAAGCCAAGTCGGCAGGGCTCAGCGAAAAAACGGCCGAAGATTTCCGGCGCGTCGTCCTGGGACTAAAAGATGCCTGATCTGCAAGTCCTGCTCCCGTACCAGAAGACCTGGCTCGAGGATTCGTCGGCCGTGAAGGTCTGGGAGAAATCCCGACGGATCGGGGCGAGCTACGGCGAGGCCCTGGACGATGTTATCGAGGCATCCAAGAGCAAAGAGGCAGGAGGGCAGGACACCTTCTACCTATCCTACAACAAGGACATGACCAGGCAGTTCGTGTCCGACGCGGCCGAATGGGCCAAGGTGATGAACATCGTCATCTCCGGGGTCGAAGAAGTTGTCTTGAAGGACGAAGACCAAGACATCACCGTCTATCGGGTGACTTGCGCCTCCGGCTTCTCTGTTTGGGGAATGCCATCGGTTGCTAGGTCCATACGCTCCAAACAAGGGATCGTCGTAATCGACGAAGCGGCTTTCGTCGATGACCTCGACGAGTTGCTCAAGTCGGCGATGGCGATGCTGATGTGGGGTGGAAAGGTCCGGATCATCTCCACCCACAATGGCGACGACAACCGTTTCAACCAACTGGTTCAGGAAATCAGGGCCGGCCGCGTTCCCTATTCCCTCCACACAACCACCCTCGACAAAGCCATTTCCGACGGCCTGTACCAACGCATATGCCTCGTCAAAGGGGTCCCCTGGACAAAGGACTCCGACCAAGCCTGGCGCCAGGAGCTTGTCGACTTCTACAAGGAAGGGGCCGACGAAGAACTGTTCTGTGTTCCAGCGCGATCGGGAACTGCCTATTTTCCCCGGGCCCTTCTGGAATCGTGCGCCGACCGGGATGTCCTGGTGGTTCGAAAGGCATGCAAAGACGACTTCACTTTCCAGCCCGAGGACGTTCGAGAGTCGGACTTCCAGAACTGGTTTGACGAGGAAGTTCGACCGGCCTTGGCTGAACTCCAGCATCCTGCCTTTGTTGGCGAGGACTTTGCCCGAAGTGGTGACCTTACTTGCATCGAGATCGACGAACGTGAAGGTGATGGCTCGCTTCCCTCCCGGGTCGTTGTCGAGCTTCGTAACGTCCCATTCGCCCAACAGTGGCAGACCCTTCAGATGATAGTCTCCGCTCTTCCCAGCTTTGGCGGCATGGCGGTCGATGCTCGGGGTAACGGTCAGATGATAGGAGAATATGCGGCACAGAAGTGGCCGTCTCTGGTTCACCAGGTCATGATCACAGCGGCGTGGTACGCGGCGAATTTTCCACGACTCAAGGGCCGAATGGAAGATCGGACGACAACGATTCCGGGCGACCGAGAAACCCTTGACGACTTCCGTGTCGTCGGTCTCAAGGCCGGAGTTCCTCAGGTACTTGAGCGTACGGGCGACTCGAAAGCCAAACGGCATGGAGACGCCGCCATCGCCAAGCTGATGGCCCTCTTTGCCGCCCTTGAGGATCCTGGGACCATTCAGGTTGTAGCCACGGCCAGAAGTCAAGTTCAGAAGTCGCCTCTGCGCACCATGCTCGATCGATTCAGGAGGCCGAGATCATGAAATCTACCAAAGGCACAAAGCCCGATCCCACCGTGCTCACGGCCCAGATCATCCATGACGAAGACTTCCGCCGGTTCCTGGGTTACATGCCCAACCCCGACGACATTGCCGTCGGGTCAGCGGCGGCCTACTCGACCTACCGCGAAATGATGACCGATCCTCGGATCAAGAGCCTCGTCGGCAAGTTGGTCACCTCGGCTCTGAACTACCCAATCCGCCTTACCCAGCCCAAAGGGTGCTCGAACGAGGTCTTCAAGTTCGTCCAGGAACAGACCCTGTTTTCCAGTAACTACTACAACAAGGCCAAGCGGGTCCTCATGGGCGGTCTGAAGTACGGATTCTCGGTCAACGAGATGGTCTGGGACGAAATCCCGAACGGTACCAGCACGACCTGGTTGCCGACAAACATCATCACCAGGAAGCCGGAGAGATTCGTCTTCGACATGGATTGGAACCTGATCTGGAAAAAGTCGGGGGGAGAGCAAAAACCTCTCGACGACAACTTCAAGTGGCTGGTGTTCCGGCACGAACCTGAAGATGAGAGCCCCTACGGGACCAGCATCCTTCGTTCGGTCTACTGGCCTTGGATGTTCAAGAAGGCCGGGTACGAGTTCTGGCTCCAGGCAACCGAGAAGTTCTCGGTCAAATCGCTCTTGGCGATCTTTGAGATGCCGTCGGGACCCGGGCAGGAACCGGAAGTCCAGAAGCGGGCCGCCAACCTAGCCGAAATGCTCATGAGCGTGGTATCGGGATCCGCCTCGGCCGTAGCGAACGTCAAAGACATCAAGGAGCTAGGGGGCAGCGGCGAACTCAACACCTTTTCGGCCCTTGTGGACGCCTGTGATGTCCAGATTTCCTATGGTTTGACCGGCCAGTCGCTGGCCACCGGCAACCCGACTACCGGAACTCAGGCACTCGGAACAGTCCATGCCGACATGTTGCGTGAAGAGTCGATGGGCCTCGCCATGGAACTCCAGCAAGTCTTCCAGAAGTCCGTCAACTGGGTGGTCGAGCTGAACTACGGACCCGAGGACATCCCCCCTCTTTTCGAGATCGGCGTAGAAAAATGGGCCTCCCTGGAGGACACGCTGAAGGCAGCCCGGGCAGGCGTCCCGGTCAGTCTCGAATCCTTCTACACGGTCCACAAGATCCCTCGGCCGAAGGATGCCGACGACTCGTTTGTTGCTGTACAGTCCCAGGCCTCCGGTGGTTTCGGCCTGTCCGATTCCGACCCTAAAAAAAAACGCTCTCGCTTAGTGATCTTGTAGGCCGCGACGAGGCCAGCAAGGCCCGGGAACTTGCTGACGCTGTTGACCCCTACCAGGAAAAGATCCAGGGGCTGATCGGCAAAACTCTGGCCGCCTATCGGGAATTCCTTGGATCACCTGATACGATCACCCGGAACAGGCTGGAGAGTCTTTTCCAGCCCGAAGATTTCGACCTCGTCGAGATCAGCAATCAGGTCTTGAGCATCTCCCACCTCCTGGGAATGGACCATGTCGGGGCAGACCTTAGTCTGGCCGATGAGCCCGGAGTCTTTGCCAGGGAACTCCCCTATGAGGAGGCTGTCGCCTTCCTGAAAGGGCGGGTCCCGGTTACCAAAGCTGAATGGAAAAAGCTCGAACCGAAGCTCCGGTTCCGAGCCTTCACCATCGCCAAGCTGGCCCAATACGAGGCCATCGACAAGGTCCGTCAAGGCCTCATCGGTGCCCTCGAAAAGGGCCAGGGGCTGGCCGCGTTCTGGGATGAACTCGAAGCCAAAGAAGCCGGAAGCCCATATTACTGGGAGACCGTATACCGGACCAACATCCAGACTGTCTACAACGCCGGTCGCAAGATCCAGATCGACAAAACCAAACCAGATTTTCTGCAGCTCATTGTCATTGAGGACGAGCGGACGACCAAGAATATCTGCCTTCCCCTGCTTGGCCTGATTCTGCCATACACCCATGCCTTTTGGAAAACCCACTGGCCGCCGTTTCACTTCAACTGCAGGACTACCGTCCGCCCCATCTACAAGGGGTCCGGCGAGATCCCATCGGGGAAAACTCCTGGTTTGACAGCCGTTCAAAGGGGCTTCAAAGCCCAGTCGGGTTTTGGCCGAGATCCATTGGACAGCGGGAACTATTGGATGATGCTCCCTGAAATGTTCCAGCGTGGGTTGGAGACCGGCGCTATCTCGGTGTTCAACTTCATGGACAACGTGGTCACCGACTACGACAAAGTGTGGAAGGGCTACAAGAGGGATGTATCGACCAAAACCGGCTGGGTTGATGTTGCTGATGCTGCAAAGAATCAAGCCGAATTTCCGGAGAGCCTGAGTGTGGCAAAAAAGCTGGCCGGAGAAGGAATGAAGGTTAAGGTACTGCCTCAACACAACAAACTTGATTGGAAAAACCCTGACTATCTTGTCGATGGTCAGCTGTTCGAATTGAAATCACCTTCGACAATCAACGCCATCGACAAAGCGCTTCGGAAGGCTCAGAAGCAAGCGCCGAATATCGTGCTGGATGTACAGGGAAAAGTTGATGAGTCCGAAGTAAGGCGATTGATTTTACTGCGGCTGAATCGGAAGGATTCCGCTTCATCAGACAAGATCAAGACCATAATTCTGATCAACGGGAACGTTGTCACTCGGTTCGTCGCTGAATCGTTCAGGAACCGCTAGAAAAAGAAAAAGAGAGCCGCCAGCTCTCTTTTTAGGGCAGGGGCCCTTGGTGGCACCCCCTCCATTCACAAAGCTATTTTTCTTCCCTGGAATTGTCAAGATCGTAGCCCAGTTAAGCCTCACGTTTTCGCGGTGTTTCTTCTGACGTTGAGGCTTGTCTCCCAGTCACCATGAATGCACAACATCTTGCTTTTCCCCTCGACTCGGTTCAGCGGATCGATTGGTTTGAAGGACTCCGTCAGGTGCCGGATCACAGCATCGATTTGATTCTCACAGATCCACCTTATGGAGTCACAGCCTGCGCCTGGGACAAAGCTCCCGACCTCACAAAAATGTGGACCGAGTTCAACCGGGTCATCAAGCCAACTGGCGCGATTGTCCTGACTGCAACCCAACCATTTGCCACCGATGTTATCAACGCCAATCGACGACGGTTTCGATACGATCTGGTCTGGGTGAAAAACATGGCTGTCGGGTTCCTGAACGCAAAACGGATGCCACTTCGGCAGCACGAGCACATTTTGGTTTTCTACGGGAAACTCCCTACCTACAATCCGCAAATGACACCGGGTAAGCCTTACCATCGCAAGGCTGGCAAGGTTTACCCATCGACGATCTATCGCGCTGTCTCCAAAGTGGAGGGGGCTTCGGATCAAAGGTACCCAACTTCGGTGCTACCTTTCTCTCGGGACTCGGGAAGAGGATTGAAACACCCCACCCAGAAACCGCTGGCTCTTTTTCAATGGCTCATCAAAACCTATTCGAACGTCGGTGAAACGGTACTGGATCCCTTCATGGGTTCAGGGACGACTGCTGTGGCGGCTCACGTGGAGGGCCGGCATTTCTTGGGATTTGAGACCGATTTGAACTACCATCGAATGGCCCTTGAACGGCTGGAAAAGCTCTCGTCCTGACTCTGGTAACGATCGAGGTAACGGTTGCGCTCAAATTTGGCCTGAAAGAGGCCTCCTGGCGGGGTTCCTCGGGGAATCTGGCTGAATTTGGGCTTCTTCGTCTTGCACCGCACTTTCCGCGTGTCTACAGGGCAAACTGGCTTCAGGTAATGATTTATACGAGGATCCGGTCAGGTAACGCTTTTCTCATTCTTCTTCATGCTTTACACGGGGCCTTCGTCCAGATGCAGAAAACCGCCCAGGACGTTCTGTCGGTGGTGAAGGTCATCGAAGACGTTTCCGACAGGACCAACCTGCTGGCCATGAACGCCAGCATCGAAGCAGCCCACGCCGGCGAATCGGGCCGGGGGTTTTCGGTGGTGGCCGCGGAGATCCGCAAGCTGGCCGAAGAGACCAGCCGGAACAGCAAGGCCATCCGGGAGACCCTGGACAGGAACCTCGACCAGGTGGGCACGGCGGTGAAGGCGTCCACGGCGTCCCAGCAGCTGCTCCAGAACCTGGTCCAGGCCTTCTTCGAGATCCAGACCCTCCTGGACGAACAGCTGGCGGGGATGGAGGAGCTGGGCCTGGGTACTGGTCAGATCCTTGAGTCGGTGGGCAACCTCCGGGCCGGGGCCGGGACGGTCCAGGAGTCGGCTTCGGCGGTCAGGGAGGCCGTGTCCCAGAACCGCCTCCACTCCGACAGCATCCGGACCAGCACCCAGTCCCTGCGCCAAGGGATCGCGGCCCTGAAGAACGTGGGGTTGGCCATCGGCCACGGCATCGCCGCCCTCCAGGAAGTGGGAGGAGCCAACGTCCACTACCTCGACGGGCTGACCTCCACCCTTTCGGCGGTGAAGGCCACCATGGAGACCAAGAAGGGGGCGCTGTCTTGACCGACTACGCGCTCCTGAACGCCCAGCTCGAGGCCCTGGTCGAGGACGAACCCGACAGGACGGCGAACCTGGCGAATGCGGCCGCCCTGCTCAAGGCCGAACTGCCCGAGGTCAACTGGGCGGGGTTCTACTTTGTCGGCCCGTCCCGAGCCCCCGGGGCCGCTCAGGAACTGGTGCTGGGCCCCTTCCAGGGCCTGCCAGCGTGCATCCGGCTGCCCTATGGAAAGGGCGTCTGCGGCACCGCCTGGGCCAGGAACGACAGCCTCGTGGTCGCCGACGTCCACGCATTCCCGGGGCACATCGCCTGCGATTCGGCCAGCGAGAGCGAGGTGGTCGTCCCCCTCAGGAACGGGGCGAACCAGGTGGTCGGGGTCCTCGACCTCGACAGCCCCCGGAAGGGAAGGTTCACCGACGACGACCTGCGGGGCCTGGAAACTTTCTGCCGCACCCTGGAGACCCGCTTGGCTTTTCATGCGGATTGATTTACCCTCGGACCGATTCCCCCCCAAGGAGAAACCATGAAACCGTTGTACGGCGCCATTGAAGCCGGTGGCACGAAATTCGTCTGCGCTGTGGGCACCGGCCCCGATGACCTTCGGGACGAGGTCCGTTTTCCCACGGGAAAACCCGCCGAAACGCTGAAGCAGGCCCTGGACTACTTCCACCAGGCTCAGAAGAAGCATGGAAAGCTCACGGCCCTGGGTATCGGCAGCTTCGGCCCCGTGGACCTCGACCGGGCGTCGCCCACCTGGGGATCGATCACCGCTACCCCCAAGCCGCTCTGGGCCGACACCCCCGTGGCCCCCCTGTTCCAGAAGGAATTCGGCATCCCTGTGGGTTGGGACACCGACGTCAACGGCGCGGTGCTGGGCGAACACCGCTGGGGCGCGGGCCAGGGCCTCGACACCCTGATTTACCTCACCATAGGCACGGGAATCGGCGGCGGCGTGTTGGCCGAGGGCCACCTCGTCCACGGTCTGGTCCACCCCGAAGCCGGCCACATCTTGCTCCCCCGGGACCCCTCCGTGGACCCCTACAAGGGGTTTTGCCCCTTCCACGACAACTGTTTGGAAGGACTGGCCGCCGGTCCGTCGTTCGAAGGCCGTTGGGGCAAGAAGGGCGCCGACCTGCCCGCCGACCATCCGGCCTGGGACCTGGAAGCCCACTACCTAGCCCTGGGCCTCCAGGCGTTTTTGAGCGTCCTGTCTCCCCAGCGCATCATTTTGGGAGGAGGGGTCATGGACCAGCCCCAGCTCTTCCCCAAGGTACGGCAGAATCTGCTGAAGCTGAACCATAACTACATCCGCCACCCCAGCCTCACCCCCGGGGGCATCGACGGCTACGTGGTGCCCCCGGGTCTGGGCAACCGGGCGGGAATTCTCGGGGCGATGGCCCTGGCAGAAGCGGCTTCTTAACGGGAAGCCAGGTAGGGCGCCACCACCGCAGCCAACGCACCCGAAGCCTTCATTTTTGTCAAAGCCGCTGTCACCGCAGCCACCAGGGCCGGCGGGGCGTTCTTAGCAAAGCAGAAATACTGGTCTTCGGTGCCGGTGACGGGGGGAAAGACCTTCACCTTGGATCCCAGTCCCTGTTCTTTCAGGAAGGCGTAGCCTGCCATATCGGGAACGAACAGGAACCGGGCTCGACCCTGGAGCAGTTTGTCGAAGGCCACGCCGAAGTTGGCCGAGCCATCGTCCACCTTGAACCCCTGCTTCTTCAGGTACTGGGCCGGGGCCGAATTGGACACGGACAACACCGGGGCGTCCTTGTTCACGGCCTTGAACTCCTCCAGGGTCTTGAACGTTGCGGTCTCCCCGGCGGCCGCCAGAAAGACGTTGGAAGTCTGGTACAGCGGGACCACCAGCTGGAACTTCGCGGCGCGCTCGGGAGTCTTCACGAATCCGACGTACGCGTCGATCTCTCCGTCTTCCAGAGCCTTCTCCACCCGGGCAATGGGCGTGAATGCCTTGGAGACCCCGACGAAGTGCAGCTGGGGATCTGCCTTCTCGACGGCCTTCATAATATCGATGGCCAACCCCGAGAACGTTCCGTCCTTGAGGATGAATTTGGGCGGCTGATCGATGTACATCGTTTTCACATCGAGTCCGTAAACCCCTGCGCCCAGGAACAAAACAGTCAACAGAACCACGAACAATTTCATAGACACCTCACTTCCTATTTTTTCTGGAGAACCTGGCTAGACGGTAAATTTGGCGATTTCCTTCTCGAGAGAACCCAGATTCTCGGTATTTTCCACCGACAGTTCGGAAAGGTAGGAGATGGCTTCGGTGATGGACCCAACTCCCGACGACATTTCTTCGATGCCCTGCTTGTTCTCCTGGGCGATGGCGACGATGTCGTGGAACGACGTCTGGATCTGGCCCGTGCCCACCCGCATCTGTTTCCCGGCGTTTTTCACGTCCTCGGTCAGCTTGTTCAAATCGGTCAACGCCTGGGTGATCTGCACGTTTCCTATCGACATCTCCTTGAGGCCATCCATGGTTTCTGCCATACCCACCGAGACCTCGCCGATCCCTTGGATGACCTGGGTGATTTCGACGTTGCTCTTCTTGGTGATCTCCGCCGTGCCGCCGATCAGGCCGATGATCTCCACCAGGGAAGTCGACATGTTCTTGGAGTTGATACTGGCGTCCTCGGCCAACTTACGGATTTCATTGGCCACCACCGCGAACCCCCTACCGTACTCGCCCGCATGGGCCGCTTCGATGGCGGCATTCATGGCCAGGAGGTTGGTTTGGGTGGCGATGGTTTTGATGGTTTGGATCATTTCGGCGATGACGGAAGTGGATTGGGAAATCCTCTCCATAGCCGCCACATTGGCCTGGGTGTTGGTTTCGCTGCTCCGGGCCAGATCGGTGAGCCGCTGGACGAGGACGAGCTTGGTTTCTGTGGCCTTTTCAATGGCTGCGATGTTCGCGATGACCTCTTGGATGGCCGCCGACGACTGGTTCACAGCCGCGGCCTGCTCGTCGATCATCTCGTTGACCCGGTCAATGTAGCCGTTGACGCTGTTGACGCTGGCCACCGACTTCTGCACTTCGAGGTTGAGGTTGCTGGTGCGGACGGTCATCGACCTCATATTGGCCGAGATTTCTTCCACCGCCGCCGACACCTGCTGGGAATTGCCCGAAAGTTTGACCCCCAGCGCACCGCTTTGGGACCCTACGGACTTGAGGTTGACGACAATGGTGCGAAGTTTCCCGAGAAAACTGTTGAAGTGGCCCGAGAGCCTCCCCACTTCGTCCCGGCTGCCCGCCACAATCTCCACGGTCAGGTTTCCTTCGCCGCTGGCCATGTCCTTGACCACGTGAACCAGCCGCGAAATCGGCTTGGTGATGACACTGGCCACCAAGACGATCACTCCGGCCATGAGCAGGAAGATGAGGCTTCCGGTCAGGATGAGCTGCCACCGAGTGTCGCTGATTTCCACCTGGTTGAAGTGGTCGGTGAAAGTGATGCTGGCGGACCCGATCTTGTCTCCTTCATGGAGGATGTCCTGTTCCTTGACGAAGGTTGCGGAATCCGGATACAGGATTTCGGCGGATTTCTTCGCGACGGAGACCCCTTTGGCGTCCTTGATTTCCATAGTCGCGATCTCTTTGTCCCTCAGAAAGGTTTCGATGTTGTTCAGCATTCCTTTCTCATCGAAATTCCAAACGTTCACCGAGTTGGTGGTGGCAAAAAGCGCACTCAGGTCCACTCCTTTGGTCTGGAGCGCCACCTCCAACCGGGAGGTCAACCCGACCACCGTCAGCTGGATGAAGGCGGTGAAGCAAAGGAAAAACACCGCCATCAGAGGGAGAAGCAACTTCGATCGTAAATTCATGGGCACACCTCAAGGGGAACTCGCAACGGATCCCGTGGAGGACAGGAGTCATCGCCAGGGGCGGTAGCTCTCCAACACAACGGGTTCTGTCTGGTTTACGGGGTAAGCAGGAAACTAGTGGTGCGAGGAAGCACCAGCGAGCAAGGGAACCGGTCGGGAGGGTCGGAATTCTCCGAAACCTCGGGACGAATGATCAACTAAGCGTCGTCGATCCGGAGGTCGGAGTCAAGGGCGATTTCGAATGCTGGGGAGAACGAGGTTCGAACCTCAGGCCGGAAAGAGGATCTTTCGCAGCACATACGGCAAGATCCCCCGGTGCCGGTAGTAATGCACGTCGATTTCCGTATCCAGCCGAACCTTGGCCTGAAAGCTCCGGGTGGCGCCCTTTTCATCGGTGGCCTCGACGGTGACCTGCTGGCTGGGGGTCAGTGCGTCCAATCCCTGGATGGAAAACGTCTCCCGGCCGGTGAGCCCCAGGGTCTGGGCGTTCTGGCCTTCGAGGAAGACCAGGGGGAGTACCCCCATGCCCACCAGGTTGGACCGGTGGATGCGTTCGAAGCTCTGGGCGATGACGGCCCTCACCCCCAACAGCGTGGTCCCCTTAGCGGCCCAATCCCGGCTGGAACCGGTGCCGTACTCCTTGCCCCCCAGGATGATGAGGTCCCGACCTTCCTTCTGGTAGGCCTGGGCCACGTCATAGACGAAGCCTTCGGTGCCTTCGGGAAGTTTGAGGGTGTACGAACCTTCCTTGGGGTCCACCATCCTGTTTTTGATCCGGATGTTGGCAAAGGTGCCGCGGACCATGACCTGATGGTTGCCCCGGCGGGCGCCGTAGCTGTTGAAATCGACGGGGGCCACTCCCTGGGCCACCAAGTACTGGCCGGCGGGGTACGCGGCCCGGATGTTTCCAGCCGGGCTGATGTGGTCGGTGGTGATGCTGTCCCCCAGCACCAGCAGACACCGGGCCGCGTTCAAATCCTTAACCTTGGTCACCGAGGGACTGAATCCGGCGAAGTATGGGGGTAACTGGATGTAGGTCGAATCGGACTTCCAACGGTAGGTGGCGTCGGTGGGGGCGGCCAGGCCCTTCCAGTGGCCGTCGCCCTCGAAGATGGTCTTATATCGGCGCAAGTAGGCTTCCCTGGTGACGAACTCGGCCACCAAGGCGTTCACCTCTTCGGCGGTGGGCCAGAGGTCCTTGAGGAACACGGGCTGCCCGTCCTTGCCCACCCCCAGGGGTTCCATGGTCA
>Ga0302321_100001263_pt1 | contig 21604 bp, 22 predicted proteins | sample Fen_T0_1_FD_202505 | JGI IMG/M metagenome (GOLD analysis project Ga0302321, IMG submission 202505) | Peat permafrost microbial communities from Stordalen Mire near Abisko, Sweden - Fen_T0_1 | ecosystem: Environmental > Terrestrial > Soil > Wetlands > Permafrost | place: Sweden: Abisko...
CGGTCGACGGCGTGCGCGTCGAGGCCGTCGGCGGCTTCGACACCGGCACCTGGGCGTCCAGCGGGATCGACTACCGGATCGAGGTCGACTCCGCAGCGCCGGCGTCCGACCTCGCGGCGCTGCTGGAGCGCGTCGACGCGGTTGCCGAGATCCCGCGCGCGGTCCGCGCCGGGGCGACGGTGCGCCGGACCTGACCCGACGGCGAGGACGCGGCGCGCGTGCCGGTCAGTGCGGCAGGGGGAGCTCGAGCAGGTCCCGGCCGACCACCACCCGGCCCGCATAACCGTGCCGCGCCTGCAGCCATCGGCTCGCGGGCGCGGTGCCCGGCAGCAAGTGGCTCAGGACCAGGGTCTTCACCCCGGCCGGTGCGGCGACGTCCCGGCCGACCTGCTCGATCGTGGTGTGCGCCGTGAGCAGGTGCTGGCGCACCGGGCCGGCGAGCGCGGGCGGCAGGGCGGCCGTGAGCTGGTCCACGAAGTCGGGGTCGATCACCTCGTGGACCAGGTAGTCGGCGTCCCGGGCGAGGTCGACGAGGTTCTGGCTGACAGCGGTGTCACCGGAGACGACGACCGACCCGCGGGGGGTGTCGAAGCGGTAGCCGAAGGCGGGCGCGGTCGGCCGGTGGTCGACGAGCGTGGCCGTGACCGTGACGTCGCCGTCCTGCCAGACGGGCAGCGGCGCGGCCAGCCGGGGCGGCACGCCGGCCGGGTCGACGTCCCAGACCCCGACCAGGTCGATCTCGCTGATCCGGAACAGGGTGCCCGGGTCGGGGATCCCGGCGTCCCGGATCCGGTCGTTGGCGTCCTGCGCGAACGCCTCACGCACGTGCCGGGTCATTCCCGCGATGCCGGGGGTCGGCTCCTGCGGCGCGACGGGGTCCGGGGCGGCTCGCGTCGGCGGGAACACCCGCGGCAGGGTGCCCCGGTCGCCCGGCCCGAACACCTGGATCGGCGTCGCCGCCGACGCCGGCGACGCCGTCCGGTGGGCGACGTTGACGCTGCCCGTCGCGTAGACGGCGGGCCAGTCCGTGGTGTGGTCGCCGTGCAGGTGCGTGAAGAAGATGCCGGCCACCTGTGACAGCGCTGTCGGCTGCCCGCCGCGCGCCTGGTGCTGCACGAGCCGGAAGTAGGCGCCCATCCCGAGGTCCACCAGGTACACGCGGTCCTCGTGGACGAGCGCGGTGCATGTGCCGGCCCGCCCCGGGTCCAGGTAGAGGGGACCGCCGAGCGTTCCCAGCAGGACGAGCCGGGTCCGGGCCGGACCCGTCACCGACCTACCGCCCGGGCCCGCCGCCGCCGGAGCCACCCCCGCCCCCACCGTGCTCGCGGCCGCGGTCGCCGCCCCGGCCGCCAGCGCGGCGAGCACCCGGCGCCGGCTCGTCGGCGGGACCGCGGCCATGGCCTGCCCCAGCACGTCACACATGCCGTGTCTCCCTCCGGGGGCGGTCCTTCCAGGCTAGGTCGTCCCCCGGCGCCCGTCCTCCCATGATCGAAGGACGCCGACAGCCCTCCGACCACCCCCGGCCCTACCTCAAGTGCGGGCTCACACGGTGATGACGGGTTCGTGGCGCACCGGGAAGTTGACCGAGGCGGCGATGAAGCAGGCGCGGTGCGCGTCGGCGTGCAGCCGGCGCGCGGTCGCCACCATGTCGGCGGAGGCCACGGTGACGCGCGGCCGCAGGACGACCTCGGTGAAGCGGCCGCCCTGCTCGTCCTCGGTCATCGAGCCCTCGGCGTGGTCGACGTACTCGGTCACCACCACCCCGGCGTCGGCGCACAGGTGCAGGTACCAGAGCAGGTGGCACTGGGCCAGCGAGCCCACGAGCAGCAGCTCGGGGTTCCACCGGGCGGGATCGCCGCGGAAGGACGGATCAGAGCTGCCGGGGATGCCCGGGCGGCCGTCGGCGTCCACGAGGTGCTCGCGGCCGTAGGCGCGGTACCCGCTCGTGCCGGTACCCCGGTCGCCGGTCCAGGTCACGACGGTGCGGTACTGGTGCTCCCTGGTCACAGGCGTCAACCTACCCGGCGGTCGGTCGACGCCAGGTAGTCGTGGATGCTGGCGCTGATGCGCTTGCCGTCACCCATGGCGAGGATCACGGTGGCGGCGCCGCGTACGATGTCGCCGCCCGCGAAGACGCCGTCCATCGAGGAGTGGCCGGCGGCGTCCGTCTCGATGTAGCCCCAGCGGTTGAGCTGCAGGTCAGGGGCGGTCGAGGTCAGCAGCGGGTTGGCGCGCGTCCCGATGGCGACGATCACGGTGTCGCACGGCAGCACGAACTCCGACCCCTCGACCGGCACCGGACGGCGGCGGCCGGAGTCGTCCGGGGCGCCCAGCTCCATCCGCCGGCACTCCAGGCCGGTCACCCAGTTGCCCTCGTCGCCGACGACGCGCACGGGCGCGGTGAGGAAGTCGAACCGCACGCCCTCCTGCTCGGCGTGGTGCACCTCCTCGGCGCGGGCCGGCAGCTCCTCGCGGGAGCGCCGGTACACGATGACGGCCTCGTCCGCACCGAGCCGGCGGGCGGTCCGGACGGCGTCCATCGCCACGTTCCCGCCGCCCACCACGGCGACCCGCTTGCCGATGAGCACCGGCGTCCGGCCGTCCGGCATCCAGGCGCCCATCAGGTTGATCCGGGTCAGGCACTCGTTGGCGGAGTACACGCCCTTGAGGTGCTCGCCCGGCACGTCCATGAAGACCGGCAGCCCGGCCCCGACGGCGACGAACACCGCGTCGTGGTCGGCCCGCAGCTCGGGCAGCGTGAAGGTGCGCCCGATGATGGCGTTGCACTCGATCTTCACGCCCTGGGCGACGAGCCGGTCGACCTCGCGGCGGACGATGTCCTTCGGGAGCCGGAACTCGGGGATCCCGTACACCAGCACGCCGCCCGGCTCGTGGAACGCCTCGAAGACCGTGACGTCGTGTCCGTGCCGGACGAGCTCACCGGCCGCGGTCAGGCCGGCCGGCCCGGAGCCGACCACCGCGACGCGGCGACCGCTCGACGGTGCGGGCGGTGGCGGCTCGGTCAGGTTGGTCGAGGCCCAGTCCGCGACGTAACGCTCCAGGTAGCCGATGCCCACCGGTTGTCCGGCGACGCCGCGCAGCGTCGCACCGCGCGGGCACTGGCCCTCGCACTGCGTCTCCTGCGGGCACACCCGGCCGGTGACGCCGGGCAGCGCGTTGCACGAGAGCAGGTGCTCGGCCGCTCCCCGCAGGTCGCCCTCGGCGACCCGGCCGATGAACGCCGGGATGTCGACGCCGACCGGGCACCCCTTGACGCAGTGCGCCTGCTTGCAGAGCAGGCAGCGCTGCGCCTCGAGCAGGGCGACCTGGGCGTCGAACCCGAGGTTGACCTCCTCGAAGGAGTGCGAGCGCCCCTCGGCCTCGCGCTCCGGCATGGACTGGCGGTCGATGGACATCCGCTGCTTGGTGGGGATCCGCCCGAGCGGGACGACGACCGGCTCACGCTTCGGCTGATCGGTCATGTCACGCCTCCTGGCAGGCGAGCCGGCGGGCGAGGGCAGCCTGCTCGAACTCGCGGTAGGTGGTGAGCCGGTCGGCGAGCAGGTCGAAGTCGACGCTGTGGCCGTCGAACTCGGGGCCGTCGACGCAGGCGTACTGGCTGTGGCCGTCGATGCTGACGCGGCAGCCGCCGCACATCCCCGTGCCGTCGAGCATGATCGAGTTGAGCGACACCGTGGTCTTCACCCCGAGCGGCCGCGTGACCTCGGCGCAGGCGCGCATCATGGGCACCGGGCCGACGGCGTACACCTCGTCGACGTGCTCGCTGCGGCAGACGTCGTCCAGGGCGGTCGTGACGAAACCCCGACGGCCGTAGCTGCCGTCGTCCGTGCAGACGACGACGTCGCCGGCGGTGCGCAGCTCCTCCTCGAGGATCACCCACTCCCGCGACCGGCCTCCGATCACCGACGTCACCCGCACGCCCGCGGCGGCGAGCGCCTGCGCGATCGGCCAGATCACCGCGGTGCCGACGCCGCCGCCGACGCACACCGCGTGGCCGCTCGCGAGGAGGTCGGTGGGCCGGCCGAGCGGGCCGGCGACGTCGGTGATGACGTCGCCGACGCCCAGCTCGACGAGGTCGCTCGTGCTCGCGCCGACGGCCTGGATCACGAGCGTGATGGTGCCGCGCTCGCGGTCGACGTCGGTGATGGTCAGCGGGATCCGCTCGGCACCTGGCCCCTGGCGGACGATGACGAACTGGCCGGGCCGCCGGACCTGCGCGATGCGCGGGGCGTCGACGACCAGTCTCGTGACGTTCGGTGACAGGGGCGTCGTCGCCCGGATGATGTTCACGCTGTCCGCCCACCTCGCTGTCGTCGGCGTCGCCTCGTTGCGGCGCGTCGCTGGCGAGTCTGTCCGGGTGAGCAGGGACGGGTAAGGGCCACAGGTCCCCGGGACGGATCATCGAACCGTCCGCGCGCCGACCGGCGGCGACGGGAACGTCAGCGGTCGCCGAGTGCGGCGAACCAGTGGGCGTCGCGGCGCCGCTCGGCGGCGGACAGGAGCCGGCCGAGCGGGAACCCGGCCAGCAGGGCGGCGACCGCGGCGACCACGATCGGGGCCAGGTGCGTCGACTCGGCGGGCTGGACGGCGTCCGCCGGCACGCCGCGCGAGGGGTCCTTCGGGTCAACGACGACGGGCAGCTGCGACCCCGCGGTCACCGGCTGGGCGCACCAGCGGACGGCGGGCACGGTGAGCATGCCGTGCCCCGGCGCCGTCACCACCAGCTCCTGGCGGCAGTAGCCCAGCTTGATCTCACCGCCTTCAGGCGCCTGGACGACGACCGTCGTCACCGCCGTGCCGTGGTCGGTGAGGTTGCGGTCGGCCCGGGCGTCCTCCCAGGCCGTCCAGGCGACGCCGCACCACAGCACGGTCCAGCCGACGGCCACCAGCGCCAGCAGCCAGAGCGGGAGCCGCAGGCGGCGACGCCGTGGCGTCGGCGGGATCGCCCGGCCGGCAGGGCCGTGCGGCTCGGAGGAACCGGCGGGACCGGCGGGTCGGGGTGCGGCGCTGGACACGGGTGGCTCCGGGCTCGTGACGATGTCCGTTCACGGTCCCTCGCCGGACGCCGCCAGGCAAGTGCAGCGCGGGGCTGATCTCGCTCGCGGGCCCGTGATGCTCAGGTCAGGTCGCGCGTGATGGTCAGGTCAGGGCCGAGCCGGCCTGCCACTGGGCCCAGGGGAGGTTCCAGTCGTACAGGCCGGGGTCCTGGGTGGCGATGCGCTCCTGCGGGCCGCGGCCCGTGCGGCTGACGATGACGACGTCCCCGACGACCGCGTTCTGGTAGAAGGTCTTCGCGTCGGTGTCCGAGAGGTGGACGCAGCCGTGCGAGACGTTGGCCCGGCCGAGGAGACCGTCCCAGCTGGCGGCGTGCAGGAAGGTGCCCGAGGCGGTGATCCGGGTGGCCCAGTACTCCTTCTCGTCGTAGTAGTCCGGGTCCTTCTTGTCGCACGTGATGCGTGCGCTGCACGAGTCCATCTGGACCACCGACGCCTTGCCCAGCACCACGTACGTCCCGCTGTACGTCTCCAGGCCCTTGCGGCCGGTGCCCGACTTCCACTCGCTGACGAGCTTGCCGTCCTGGAAGACCTGGGTGCGGTGCGTCGTGCCGTCGACGCGGGTGACGTGCGACGCGCCGATGGTGAAGGTCTGCTCGTAGTCCTTGCGCCCGAAGCGGTTGGGTGAGGCCTGCACCCCGGCGATCTTCATGTCCAGGTGGACCGTGGTGCCCGGCGTCCAGAACTCCTGCGGCCGCCAGTGGACCTCGCTGCCGCTCAGCCAGTGCCAGCTCCCGGTGACGCTCGCCCCGGCGGGCGTCTTCGCGTCCACCGTCATGACCTTCTCCAGCTCGGCCCGGCGCGCGACCGCGGTGAGGAAGCGGACGACGACGGGCTGGCCGATGCCGACGGTCGTCCCGTCGTCCGGCGTGACGTTGAAGCTGAGGCGCTTGTCGTCGGGGACGGGGGCGACGGTGAACGACGTCTGCACGCTGCGCACCTGGCCGGCGGAGTCCTTGACGGACGCCTCCACCTGGTAGGCGGCCGCCGGACGCGGCGCGTTCTGCGAGTCCCAGCCGACGCCGTCGCCGGTGATGTCACCCTCCAGCGCCTGGCCGCCGTCCTGCGTGCTCACTTGCACGGACGTCAGCGAGCCGCCGTCGACGGCGAGGTGTACCGGGTTGAGGTACGAGACGGAGGAGCCGGACTTCGTCACCGTCACGGTGGGTTCGGTCGGGGTGGGGGAGGCGGACGACGCCGAGGGCGCGGCGGACGTGGCGCCGCCGGCCGAGGTGTGGCCCGGCGAGCTGCAGCCCGTCACGGCGAGCAGGGTCAGGGCGACGGCCGCGAGGAGCCCGCGGCGCAGACCGAGGACGTCGAGCCGGGTCCGGACCGGGAACACAGGGGCGACCACGAAACCATCGTACGTGGCGCAGCGCTGGAGGATCCGGTATGTCGCCCCGCTCCACGGGACCAAGGTCTCGTCGACGCTGGATCGTCACCACGGCGTGATGAGCGCCTCACGCGCGCGCCGTCCGGCGCAGCCGCCGGTGCCCGTTCCCGTTCGTAGGGTGACGACCGGGCACGCATCGCCCGTGCGTCAGCCCGTCAGCCCGCCAGCCCGCCAGCCCGTCAGCCCTGGGGAGTGACCACCGTGTCGACCAGCACGCCGGTGCCGCCGCCGGCCGCGCCCAGCGGCCCGCCGCATCTGACCCTCGTCGTCTTCCGCCTCGCGGCCCTGTTCACGTTCCTCGCCGTCGCGATGGGTGCGGTCGTCTGCGCCACCGGGTCGGGCGCGTCCTGCCCGACCTGGCCCGGCTGCCGTCCGGACCGTGTCGTGCCGCAGTGGGAGCTCAGCCCGATGGTGGAGTTCACCCATCGCGTGGGCGCCATCGGTGCCGGGCCGCTGGTGCTGGCCGCCGCCCTGGCGTCGCTGCGCCTGCACGGGGCGCTGCGGTGGGTGCGGGTCATGCCGTGGATCGCGCTGGCCGGCGCGATCGCGGCCGGTGTCTTCGGCCGCATCGTCGTGGTCGGGCACCTGCCCACCGCGCTCGGTGCCGTCGACCTCTTCAGCGCGCTCACCGCGATGACGGCGACGGGCACGTCCGCCGTCCTGCTGGGCCGGGTGCTGTCGGGCGCGGCTGGCGCTGGTGTGCGGGTGGGCGGCGGGGCTCGCCGGGTGGTTCCGCTCGCGGCGTCGTCCGTCGTCGTGGTGGTCGCCCTGCACGTCAGCGGCATCCTCGCCGCCGGCACGGGCTCGTACACCCGCTGCCTGGGCTGGCCGCTGTGGCGCCTGGTCGACGGCGACCTGCATCCCTGGCTGCAGGTGACCCGGCTCGGCCTGGCCGCGGTGGGCGTCGTGCTGGTCACGGCGGCGGCGGTCACGGCCGCGCGCACCGACGGGCTGCGCGGCTGGGGCACGGCCGTGGCCGTGCTGCTGGCCGGCGAGCTGGCGGTGGGGCTGGTGCTCCGGTCCGGCGGGCTCGACCAGGGCGTCGCGGCCGCCTACTCCGTGCTGGCCGCCGGGCTGCTGTGGTCGCTCGGCTTGCTGGGCGCCGTGGCCTGGTCCGCCGGGCGTGGGGCCCTCGGGCCGGCCGGGCCGCCGCCCGCGCTGCAGGCGGGGGAGCAGCTCGTCGCGTCCTGATCGTCCTGTCGGACCCTGGTGCCAGGATGGCCCGTACAGCGCGCCGAGGGCGGGCGCGCTCCTGCGGGGGGAGCAGCCATGCGTCGTGCACGCGGTGGGGAACGTCGGCGGCGGGTACCCGTCGTGCTGCTCGCAGTGCTGCTGGGTGCCGTGCTCTGCGCCGGGTGCAGCGGGTCCTCGCCGGGGGGCGGTCCGGCGTCGTCGGGCGCGCAGTCGTCGGGTGCATCGTCGTCCGGCGCGTCGTCTGCGGCGGTGTCCTCCTCGTCGGCCCCGGCCCCGTACCGGGACGCGACGTTGCCGGTGGCCGCGCGCGTCGCCGACCTGCTCGGGCGGATGACCACGCCGGAGAAGATCGGCCAGGTGACGCAGGCGGAGCGGTCGGACGCCGAGGCCGACCCCAGCCTCGTCCACGACCGGTACCTCGGCAGCCTGCTGTCGGGCGGCGGGTCCGGGCCGGACGCCGGCACGCCGCAGGCCTGGGCCGCGATGGTCGACGGCTTCCAGCGCCAGGCCCTTTCGACGCCGCTCGGCATCCCGCTGCTCTACGGGGTCGACAGCGTGCACGGGCACGGCAACCTGCGCGGCGCGACGGTCTTCCCGCACAACATCGGGCTCGGTGCCACCGCTGACCCGGCACTCGTCGAGGAAGTCGAGCACGCGACGGCCTCCGAGACCCGGGCCACCGGGCCGCAGTGGACGTTCGCGCCCTGCCTCTGCGTCGCCCGCGACGACCGGTGGGGGCGCACCTACGAGAGCTTCTCGGAGGACCCTGCCCTGGTCGAGCGGCTGGAGACGGCGATCGACGGGCTCCAGGGGCCGCCGGGGCACCTGGCCGACCCCGACCGAGTGCTGGCCACCGCGAAGCACTACGCGGGCGACGGCGACACGCGGTACGACGCGCCGGGCGGCGGCACCCCGGGGTACCGGCTCGACCAGGGCGTGGCGATCACGAGCCGGGCGGACTTCGCCCGGGTGGCGCTCGCGCCGTACACCGCGGCCGTCCGGACGCATCACGTCGGCAGCGTGATGCCGTCGTTCTCCTCCGTCGACTGGACCGAGGACGGCGTCGGCAACCCCGTGAAGCTGCACGCCAGCACCGAGCTGATCACCGGGCACCTCAAGGGCGAGCTCGGGTTCGACGGCCTCGTCGTCAGCGACTGGCTCGGCGTCCACCAGCTCCCCGACCCCGCCGACCCGCGAGGCAACGGGCTGACCGCCGCCAAGGTGCGCGCCGGCGCGAACGCGGGGATCGACCTCTTCATGGAGCCGGGCAACGCGCCGCAGTTCGAGGAGCTGCTGGCCGCCGAGGTGGCCGCCGGGCGGGTGCCGACGGCCCGGCTGGACGACGCCGTCCGGCGGGTGCTCACCGTGAAGTTCCGGCTCGGCCTGTTCGAGCATCCGTACACCGACCCGGCCCGGCTCGCCGAGGTCGGCTCGGCGGCGCACCGGGCGCTGGCCCGGCGGGCGGTGGCGGCGTCCCAGGTCCTCCTGCGCAACCAGGGGGCCGCGTTGCCGCTGGCGCCCACCGGGCGGATCTACGTGGCCGGCAGCAACGCCGACGACCTCGGGCACCAGGCGGGCGGCTGGACCGTGACCTGGCAGGGCGGTACCGGCGCGACCTTCCCCGGGACGACGATCCTGGCCGGCATCCGCGCCGCGGCGCCGGGCGCCACCGTGACGTTCAGCGCCGACGCCTCGGCGTCCCCGGCGGGGTACGACACCGGGATCGTCGTCGTAGGGGAGTCGTCGTACGCCGAGGGCTACGGGGACATCGGCGGCCCGCGCTGGTCGGGCGACCCCGCGGACGGCGGGGTCGAGCGGCCGGAGCAGACCCTGAAGCTCTCCGGTGCGGACGTGACCGCGATCGACCGGGTCTGCGCGGCGGTCCGCACCTGCGTCGTCGCGGTGGTCTCCGGGCGACCGCTCGAGCTCGGCGCGGCGCAGCTGGCCGCGGCCGATGCCCTGGTCGCGTCGTGGCTGCCGGGCAGCGAGGGCGCCGGCGTGGCCGACGTCCTGTTCGGCGTCCGGCCCTTCACCGGGAAGCTGCCGATGAGCTGGCCCCGCAGCATCGCCCAGGAGCCGATCAACGTGGGCGACGCGCGCTACGACCCGCTCTTCGCCGTCGGCTCGGGGCTGTCGACGGCGCCGCGGTGAGCCAGGCGGCGTTCCAACCGCACCAGGAGCAGCACCGCCCGGACGACGGCGAACGCTCCCAGCACCACGAGCACCGCCGCGTACGCGGGGGAGGAGGACCAGCCGAGCAGGTGACCGGCCACCGCCGGGACGGCGACGATCGCGGTCCCGGTGAGCACGGCGTAGCCGATCTCGGCGATGCGCCGGTCGTGCAGCTCGTCGCGGTCGTCGTCCATGCCTCGAGGAGACCACGCCGCCCCGACCGCTGCCTAGAGTGGCCCGGTGAGCGACCCGTTCTTCTTCGAGCAGCTCGGGGGCGACCGCTACCTCCCGTCACCGCACGTCCAGGGCGCCTGGAACGCGCACGAGCAGCACATGGCCCCGGTCTCGGGGCTGCTCGCGCACGCGCTGGAACGGCACGACCCGCGCCCTGACCTGCAGCTGGCCCGGATCAGCTACGACATCCTCGGACTGATCCCGCTGCAGGAGAGCGTCGTGGCGGTGCGGACGCTGCGACCGGGCCGCACCATCGAGCTGGTCGAGGCGACGTTGGCGGTGGCCGGCCGGGTCGTCGTCCGGGCGACGGGTTGGCGGCTGGCGGTCGGCGACAGCGCCGCCGTCGAGGGGGCGGAGGTCGAGCCGCTGCCGCCGCCCGGTGCGATGGAACCCTGGACCGGGAGCGACGTCTGGGCCGGCGGCTACATCTCCGCGCTGGAGATCCGGCGCACCGCCGACACCCGGCCCGGCCGTGGCCGGGTGTGGCTGCGCAGCGACGTCGAGCTGCTCGCACCCCTGGACGGCGTCTGGGGCGACGGCTCGGATGGCGTCTCGTCGACGGCTGCGTTCCTGCGGCTCGTCGACACCGCGAACGGGATCGCGACGCGGGTCGGCCCGGACGCCTGGATGTTCCCCAACGTGGACCTCACCGTGCACCTGTTCCGGCAGCCGGTGGGGCCGTGGGTCGGTCTGGACACCACGGTGTGCTTCGGTCCCGGCGGCCTGGGCCTGACGTCGTCCTGGCTGCACGACGAGCGGGGTCCGGTCGGGCGCGTCGAGCAGGCACTCACCGTGCGCCCGATGCCGCCGCCATCGCCGCCGAGGACGACACCGTCGGCGTGAGACGCGGCGCAGCGCGTCGCCACCAGCCACCCACCCACCCACCCAACCCGTGACCATGGACTCTGCCGTGATCATGGACTTCAGTGGAGCGCCAGTCCGCGGGTCAAGCCCATGATCACGGCGAAGTCCATGATCACGAGCCGGGTGGTCGCAGAGAGTATGTAGGTGCGGCACAGCTTGTACGCAGGTGCCGCGTCGACCCTGAGGACACGAAGAGAGCCGGCGAGGTCGCCGGCCGACGAAGGAGGACCTTCACGTGTCTGTCAGCAAACTGGGTCTGGCTGCAGTCGTCGCGGCGGCAACCGGCGCGCTCGTGATCGGAGGTGCGGCGCTCGCGAACGCGTCCACCGGGACGGCAGGGCGGACGGGCGGGCAGACTGCTGCCACCGGCGGCCACGGCGACGCGGGCTACAGCGGTGGCGGTGGGTACGGCGGTGGCGGTGGTCACGGCGGTCCGGGCCACGGCGGCCGTCCCGGCGGCGGTGGTCCCGGCAGCGGCACCGCGGACACCCCGGTGACCGGGGACCAGCTGGGCAAGGTGACGGCGGCGGTCACGGCCAAGGACTCCGCGGTCACGGTCACCCGGGCCCAGAAGGATCCTGACGGTTCCTACGACGTCTTCGGCACCAGGGCCGGTGCGCCGGTGAGGTTCGAGGTGAGCGCCGACCTGAAGACGATCACCCTGGGTACGGCCGGCGGGCACGGCGGACCCGGCGGCGCGGGCGGCGGCCCCGGCGGCCATGGCCGCGTCCACACGCCGGTGACCGGCGACGAGCTGGCCAAGGTGACGGCGGCGGTCACGGCGAAGGACTCCGCGGTCACGGTGACCACGGTGCGGAAGGATGCCGACGGATCCTACGACGTCCTCGGCACCAAGGCCGGTGCGCCGGTGATGCTCGCGGTGAGCGCCGACCTGAAAACGATCACTCTGGCCACCGGCCACGCCGGCCGCGGCCCGCGCGGCAGTGAAGCCCCCGGCCAGGCCTCCGGTCAGGCTCCCGGCTCGTCGACCACGAGGACCCCCACGTCCACCCCGTCCACCAACTGACCCCACCATCCTGCCGTGATCATGGACTTCACAGTGATCATGGACTTTGGCGGTGCAACAAGCCGCCGTCCAAAGTCCATGATCACTGTGAAGTCCATGATCACGGGGGAGGGGGGCGGTGGAGGCCGGCCTCCCGGGCGCGGACGATCGCCTGGGCGCGGTCGGCCACCCCCAGCTTGCGGAAGATCGAACTGACGTAATTGCGGACCGTCTTGTGGCTGATCGACAGCGAGCCCGCGATGGTGGCGTTGCCGTGCCCGAGCGCCATCAGGCGCAGCACGCCCTGTTCGCTGCTCGTCAGCTCCGGGAAGGGCGCAGGCGGGGTGGAGGCGCCACCCGCGCCGCCGGCCAGGTACTGCAGTGCGTTCGTGGCCACGGTCCGGCCGAAGACCGCGTCGCCGTGGGCCACCCCGCGGACGGCGCGCACCAGGTCCTCCGCCTCGCAGTCCTTGAGCACGTACCCGCGCGCGCCGGCCCGCACCGCGGCAACCACCGACCGGTCGTCCTCGAACATGGTGACCATCAGGACCGCCACCTCGGGAAGCTCCGCAGCGATCGTCGCGGTGGCCGCCAGGCCCCCGCCGCCCGGCATCTGCACGTCCATGAGGACGACGTCCGGGCGCAGCGACCGCGCCAGCTCGACGGTCGCCACGGCGTCGGCGGCCTCGCCCACCACGGTGAGGTCGTCGGTCACCGCGAGCAGCGCGCGCACGCCGTCGCGGAACAGCCGATGGTCGTCCGCCACCAGGACCCGCACCGGTCGCCCGGTCACGCCGGCGCCGTCCCGACCGGCAGGACGGCGACGACGGTGGTCCCCGGAGCGCCCGGAAGGCTCGGCCGCAGGGTGAGGCTGCCGCCCAGCTCCTCCGCCCGCTCCCGCATGCCGGCGAGGCCGACGCCCGGGACGAGCGGCGTCGGGACGCCGCGCCCGTCGTCGTCCACGCGCAGTTCGACGGCCGCATCGCGGACGCCCAGTGTCACCGTGCAGGTGCGGGCGCCGGAATGGCGTGCCACGTTGGCGAGGGCCTCGCCGGCGATCCGGTAGACGGCGATCTCGACGGCGGCCGGGAGCGCTGGCCACGGGGTCGGGGACTGCACGGTCACCTGCACGCCTGCGGTCGCGGCGGCCTGCGACCGGATCGCCTCGATCAGCCCGAGCTCGTCCAGCACGGTCGGGTGCAGGCCGTACACCAGTGCCCTGACCTGCGTCGATGCGGACCGGACGTCGGCACGGAGCCGACCGACGAGGTCGAGCGCGTCCTGCGGGCGGTCCGGCACGAGCTGCTGCAGCGCGGCCAGCTGGAGCCGGAGCGCGGCCAGGGCGGGGGCCAACCCGTCGTGGAGATCGCGCCGGATGCGCCGGCGCTCCTCCTCCCGGGCCGTGACCAGCGCGGCCCGGGACGTGCGGACGTCGTCCGAGACTCCCGCCACGTGCAGCGCGATGGCGACGTGCACCGCGAGCTCCTGCAGCAGGGCGAGGTCCGGCGCCGACAGCCCGCGCTCCCTCGGCCGCGGGAGCACGAGCAGCGCGCCGACGTCGTCCCCGGCCACCCGCAGGGGCAGCCGCACGAGCCGGTCCGGCGGGGGTGGGCCGTCGGACGTCGGCGGGGGCGCCGTCGCGTCCCGGGCCAGGATCGCGACGTAGGGCAGGCGGAGCCGGGCGGCGATCTGGGCGGCGATCTCGGTGGCCACGGCGTCCGTGCCGTGGACGGCGGCGGCCCCGTCGGCGACCCGGTGCCCCACCTCGGCGATGAGGTCCAGGGCGTCGTCCGGATGGGAGAACAGGATCGCGTCCACCGCCGGCCGCACCCACCGCAGGACCGGCACGCAGGTGGCGGCCACCGCCAGCGCCGCCACCACGGCCGCCCAGATCGGCACCTCCTCGTGGCTGGCCGAGACGCCGGCGAGCGCCAGCACGGCGACGAGCACGCAGGCGGTCCAGACCAGCAGGAGCAACCAGGTCAGGCCCGCGGCGACCAGCCGGTCGAGGCGGCTGGGGGAGACGGCGGAAACCTGTGCCTGTGCCTGTGCCGCTCCGGTGCCCAGGCCGGTGTTGATGCCGGCGCCCAGGCCGGTGTTCAGGCCCCTGCTCCGGACGTCGGGGAGGTCGCCGATGCCGTCGCCGGCCCGCGCCGCAGCAGCAGGTAGATGATCGCCACGTTGAGCAGGCACCCGACCACCGAGGCGACGACGAGGAACGTCGTCGGCCCGAACACGACGCCGGGGATGCCGCTGAGCAGGCTGAGCGCGTTGACGACGATCGTCAGGACGACGCCCCAGCGCTGTCCGCGCCAGACCCCGTAGCTGGACACGACACCGACCGTGCCCAGGACGAGCGACAGGATGATGATGAAGAACGGCGGCTGGTCGCCCGCCTGCTCGGTCGCGGCGGCGCCCTGCGGCAGGATCGGCAGGGACAGCGCCACGCCGAGGAGGCTGACGGCCAGGTTGAGGATCGCGGCCGTTGTGTGGGCGGGGTTCCGGCGGCTCGTGCCGCGCTGGACGGTGGTGGACATGGGACCTCCCGGTGTGGGCGGCGATCGTCCGACGCGATCGCCCGGCTGGGAAGTAGGTTCCCCAGCACACTGTCCCACCGGCACCTGACTGGTGTCCCGAACGCCCGGGAACCTCACCCACCCACCCACGCCGTGATCATGGACTTCGCCGTGATCATGGAGTTCAGCAGCGCCTCAGGTTGCACGCTGAACTCCATGATCACGCTGAACTCCATGATCACGGCAGAGTCCATGATCACCGCGGGAGGGTCAGCGGATCACGCGGGCACTGCCGCCGGACGCGAGCTTGCGGACCTCGGCGGCGGAGGCCATCGAGGTGTCGCCCGGTGTCGTCATGGCCAGCGCTCCGTGGGCGGCGCCGAGCTCGACGGCGGTGGCCAGGGTCTCGCCGGTCAGCAGCCCGTGCACCAGCCCGGACGCGAACGAGTCGCCGCCGCCCACCCGGTCGAGGATCTCCAGCCCGTCGCGCTGCGTCGCCCGGACCAGCCCGGTCGCCGGGGACCAGGCGATCGCGCCCCAGTCGTTCACGGTCGCGCTGCGCACCGAACGGAGCGTCGTCGCGATGACGGCGAGGTCGGGGTACTCCGTGGCCACCTCGTCGATCATCGCAGCGAAGGCGTCCACCTCGAGCCGGGTGAGGTCCTCGTCGACGCCCTGCACCGCGAACCCGAGGGCCGCGCCGAAGTCCTCCTCGTTGCCGATCATGACGTCGACGGACCGGGCGATCTCCCGGTTGAGCTCCTGCGCGCGGGACTGCCCGCCGATGGACCGCCACAGGCTCGGCCGGTAGTTGAGGTCGTACGAGACGACCGTGCCGTGGCGGCGCGCCGCCTGCACGGCGGCCAGGGTGGTGTCCGCGCTGGTCGGCGACAGCGCCGCGAAGATCCCTCCGGTGTGCAGCCAGCGCACCCCGAGGTCGCCGAAGAGGTGGTCCCAGTCGACGTCGGACGGCGCCAGCCGGCTCGCCGCGGTGTGCCCGCGGTCGCTCACCCCGACCGCGCCGCGCACCCCGAACCCCCGCTCGGTGAAGTTGAGGCCGTTGCGCACCTCGCGGCCGACGCCGTCCGACGGCACCCACCGCAGGAAGGCGGTGTCGACACCGCCGGTGAGGATCAGATCCTCCACGAGCCGGCCCACCTCGTCGTCCACCAGCGCGGTGACGATCGCGGTGCGATGGCCGAAGACTCGTCGCAGGCCGCGGGCCACGTTGTACTCGCCGCCGCCCTCCCAGGCGCGGAACGTCCGCGTCGTCCGGATCCGGCCCTCGCCGGGGTCGAGCCGCAGCATCACCTCGCCCAGCGACACCGCGTCGTAGCGGACGTCGGACGCCGGGCGGATCCGCAGCTCGGGCCGGTCGGGCATCGAGGGCACTCCTCAGCGGTCAGGGCGGTTCAGGGGCGTTCAGCGCGGGTCAGCGGCGGTTCAGGGGCGGATCAGCGGCGGATCAGCGGCGGGTTCACGCGGCAACCCGGCACGAGGTGGCCAGCGCGACGGCCCGGCGGGTCAGGTCCTGCAGGCCGTCGACGTCGCCCGCCCGGATCCGGTCGCGCGGCACCATCCATGAGCCGCCGACCGCGCACACCGAGGGCAGCGCGAGGTAGTCGGCGAGGTTGTGCGCGCCGACCCCGCCGGTGGGCACGAACCGGACCGACCCGAACGGCGCGGCGAGCGCGGCGATGGCGGCCGGGCCGCCGGCCGTCCCCGCCGGGAAGAACTTGACCGTCGAGCGGCCCAGCTCGAGCGCCGCCTGCACCTCGGTCGCGGTGACCGCACCCGGCAGTGCGGGGACGCCGTGCTCGGCGCAGCGTTCGAGGACGGCGCGGCTCGTGCCCGGGGACACCACGAAGCGCGCCCCGGCCGCGACGGCGGCGTCCACCTGGGCGGGCGTCAGCACCGTCCCGGCGCCGACGAGGACGTCGCCCCGGTCCGCCATGACCCGGATCGCGTCCGCGGCGGCCGCCGTCCTGAAGGTCACCTCGGCCACCGGCAGCCCGCCGGCGACGAGCGCGGCGGCCAGGGGCCCCGCGTCCGCGGCCGAGTCGAGGACGACGACCGGCACCAGCCGGTGCGTGGTCAGCCAGCCGAGCAGGTCGTCGTGGACCATCGTCGTCACCTCGGGAGGGAAGGTCGCAGCGGACCGGGCGCACCGGGCGTGGCGGCGAGCAGCGTTGCCAGCTCGTCGGTGAGGCAGTCGACGAAGGCGCCGGACGCCGCGAGCTCCGGCGGGAAGATCGCCTCCAGACCGAGCAGGCCCCGGACGACGGCGGGCGCGCCGCGGTCGACCGCCGGCGCGGCTGCGGCCTCCAGTTCCGCGGCCAGCGGGTCGTCGAGGGGGAGCGGGGCGCCGTTGCGGTCCCGGCGGAGCGCGACGTAGGCCATCCAGCCCGCCACCCCCCGGATCGCCCAGCGCGGGGTCCGCCCGGCGTCGAGCGCGTCCTGCACGGTGCCGAGCAGGCGCAGCGGCAGCTTCTGCGACCCGTCCATGGCGATCTGCGTCGTCCGGTGGGCCAGCGCCGGGTTGGCGAAGCGCTCCAGCACCGAGCGGGCGTAGGCACCGACGTCCACACCGGGAGGAGGGCTCAGGGTGGGGGCGACGTCCTGGGTGAGCAGCTGGGCCGCCGCCTCGGCCAGTGCCGGGTCGGCGATCGCCTCGGCGATCGTGCGGTGGCCGGCGAGCGCCCCGAGGTACGCCAGCATCGAGTGGGTGCCGTTGAGCATGCGCAGCTTGAGCTGCTCGAACGGCTCGACGTCGCCGACGAGCTGTGCGCCCGCGAGCTCCCATGCCGGCCGCTCGGCGGCGAACCTGCCCTCGATGACCCACTGCCGGAACGGCTCCGCGACGACGAGCGCGTCGTCGCGCAGGCCCAGCAGAGCGGCGGCCTCGGACCGGTCCTCCTCCGTGGTGGCGGGCACGATCCGGTCGACCATGGAGTTCGGGAAGGTCACGTTCTGGTCGATCCAGGCCCCGAGCCGCTCACCCTCGGCCCCTGGCAGCGCCCCGCAGAAGTCGGCGACCAGCCCCCGCAGGACGCGCCCGTTGCCGGTGAGGTTGTCGCACGTCAGCACGGTGACGGGGGCGTCGGCGACGGCGGCGCGCCGCTGCAGGCCGCGGACCAGCAGGCCCACCGTGGTGGTGGCCGGCGCCACGCCGGCGAGATCGGCGCGGACGGCGTCGTCGGCCAGGTCGAGCCGGCCGCGCCGGTCGCGCCGGTAGCCCTTCTCGGTGACGGTCAGGCTGATGACGCGGACGGCGGCGTCCGCGAAGCGCGCCGCGAGCCGCTCGCCGTCCCGCGCCGGATGGAGCACCTCGCCGAGCTGCCCGACGACGCGCAGCCCGGTGGTCGACCGCCCCCGCTCGAGCAGGCCGTAGTAGCAGCCCTGCGGCAGGAGCTGGTCCGCCACGCGCGGCGAGCGCTGGGTGACCCCGCAGATGCCCCAGCCCTCCGCGCCGGTCGCCGCGGCGGCGTCCTCGGTGAAGACGGCCTGGTGGGCGCGGTGGAAGGCCCCCACCCCCAGGTGCAGGACCCCGATCCGCCGGCCGAGCTCGCCGTGCGGCGGCCCGCTCACCCCGGGCCGGGGCAGGACGGCGCGCAGCGAGATCGGCGTGAGCCGGGCCGGTCGCGAGGTCACAGCACCGCCCCGATCTGCCACGGGACGAACTCCTCGCCGCCCAGCCCGAGCTCCTCGCTGCGGGAGCGCCGGCCGGAGGCCACGTCGAGTAGCAGGTCGTAGACCTGCCGGCCCATGTCCGCGACGTCGACGCCGGCCTCCACGACGCCCGAGCAGTCCAGATCGATGTCGTCGGCCATCCGGCGGGCCAGTTCCGAGTTGGTCGACAGCTTGACCGTGGGGGCGGGCCGGCTCCCGAACACCGAGCCCCGCCCCGTCGTGAAGCAGATCAGGTTGGCGCCGCCCGCGACCATCCCGGTGACCGAGACCGGGTCGTAGCCGGGGGTGTCCATGAAAACCAGCCCCGGCCCGTGGACCGGCTCGGCGTACCGGCACACCGCCGACAGCGGGCTGTGCCCGCCCTTCGCGACGGCGCCGAGCGACTTCTCCAGGATGGTCGTGATGCCGCCCGCGCGGTTGCCGGGGGACGGGTTGCCGTCGAGCGTCGTCCCCTGCGACGCCGCGTACTGCGTCCACCAGTCGACCCGGGCGAGCAGCGCCCGCGCGACGGCGGGGTCGACGGCGCGCTCGGCGAGCAGCCGCTCCGCGCCGTAGATCTCGGGCGTCTCGCCGAGCACGCTCGTCCCGCCGGCGGCCACCAGCAGGTCGCTGGCGACGCCGAGCGCGGGGTTCGCGGTGAGCCCCGACCACGCGTCGGACCCGCCGCACTGCAGCCCCAGCACCAGGTGCTCCACGCCCACCTCCTCGCGCGTCGCTCCGGCCAGCCGCCCGGCGAGCTCCCGGACCACGCCGACGCCGCGGGCGACGGCGGCGGCGGTGCCGCCGGCGTCCTGGATGGTGAACGCCTCCACCGGCAGGCCCGGGTGCAGGTCGGCGTGCACCTCCGCCTCCAGGTCGGCGGTGAGGGAGCGCAGGTCGTTCACCTCGCAGCCCAGCCCGACGACGACCAGCCCGCCGATGTTGGGGTGCCGGGCGTAGCCGCGCAGGGTGCGGCGCAGCAGGTCCCAGCCCTCACCCTGGCTGGCCATCCCGCAGCCGGTGCCGTGGGTCAGCGCGACGACGCCGTCCACGGCGCCGTCGTGCTCGGCGGCCACCGCGTCCTCGGTGCGCCGGACGATCTGACGGGCCACGGTCGCGGAGCAGTTCACCGTGGTCAGCACGCCGATGAAGTTGCGGGTCGCCACGGCGCCGCCCGGCCGGCGGAAGCCCTGGAACGTCCGGCGCAGTCCGGCGGGCAGGGTCACCGGCGATGCGGTTCCCGACGCAGTCGTGGACGAACCCGATCCGGAGGCGGTCACCCCCGAGACGACCGCCTCCGGATCGGGGGGCATGGTGAGGTTGTGCACGTGGACGTGCTCGCCGGTCCGCACCGCGCGGGTCGTCACCCCGATGACGTGCCCGTACTTGTGCACCGGCGCCCCGACGGCCAGGTCGCGCAGGGCGACCTTGTGCCCGGCCGGGACGGCGTCCCGGCAGGTGGGCCAGCCGGACGCCGGCTCGCCGGGCACCGCCAGGAGGTCGCCGTCCCGCGCGGCGACCCGGACGACGGCCACGTCGTCGTCCGGGGCCAGGCGCAGCAGCGGCACCGGGGACGAGGGCGGGTCCGAGATCGTCACGAGGGTTGTTCCTCCTTGACCTGGGAGACCAACTGGGTGGGGTTGACGAACCGCAGTGCCACGACGAGCAGCACGAGCATCACCGCCATGTAGATCACGGCCATCGAGTCGACCGACTGCTGGGCGCGGATCCCCGCGGCGTTCATCGAGTTGAACAGGGCCACCACCAGGGTCGTCGAGTCCGGCCCGGCGGTGAGGAAGGTCAGCTCGAACATCCCGACGGTCCGCACCAGGACCAGGATGGACGACGCGAGGATCCCCGGCAGCAGCAGCGGGGCGAGGATCCGGGTGAAGACCGACCAGGTCCGCGCGCCGGACATCCGGGCGGCCTGCTCGATCGCCGGATCGAGCTGCTCGATGAACGGCGTCATGGTGAGGACGACGAACGGCACGCAGGGCACCAGGTTCGCCAGCACGACACCGCTGATGTTGCCGGCCAGCCCCACCTTGTAGAGCAGCGTCGCCAGCGGGATGCCGTAGGTGATCGGCGGCATCATGATCGGCAGCAGGAACAGCAGCTGGACGGCGCGCTTGCCGGGGAAGGCGCGCCGGGCCAGCACGTACGACGCCGGTGCCCCCACCAGCACCGACAGCGCGACGACCGCGACGGCGACCTCGAGCGTCGTCACGATGACCGGCAGCAGGTCGAAGTCGTTCCAGGCCTGCGCGTACCACTGCGTCCTCCAGCCCTTCGGCAGCCAGGTGTCGAACCACTGGGTGCCGAAGGAGTTCACCAGGACGGAGCTGACCACGCCCAGCAGCAGCACGAGGAAGATCGCCACAGCGCCCCACACCAGCCATGCGGCGGGGGTGGCGACGATCCGGCGGCGCGGTGCGGTCCCGGGCGGGGACGGCAGCGGCGGCGGGGTGGCCCGGACGGGTGCGGTCGCGGTGCTCATGCGCCCTTGCCTCCCGTCGTCCCGACGTAGAACCGCGACCGCCACAGCAGCACGACGCCGATCACGGCCAGCTCGACAGCACCCATGATCATCGCGATGGTCGAGCCGAAGGGGTAGTCGTTGGCCTGGTAGGCGGCCTCGTACGCGGCGATGGAGATCACCCGCGTCTCGCCCGTCGGGTCACCGACCAGGTAGGCGGAGGGGAACACGCTGAACGCGAGTACGAACGTCAGGCAGAACGTCGTGGCCAGCCCGGGGACGAGCAGCGGCAGGGTCACCCGCCGGAAGCGCTGCCACCAGCCCGCGCCCAGGGTGGCGGCGGCCCGCTCGAGCGTCGGGTCGATGCCGGACAGGTACGACAGGATCAGCAGGAAGGCGAACGGGAACCCGCTGATCACCAGCGAGAAGAACACGCCCCAGTAGTTCTGGATCAGGCCGACCGGTTCGTCGACCAGGCCCAGCCCCAGCAGGGCGCGGTTCAGCCAGCCGGCCGGGCCCAGGAAGTTCAGCAGGCCCTCCGCCGTCAGGACCGTGCCGAGGGTGATCGGGACGACGAGGACGGTCGTCAGGAGCCGCTTGCCACGGAACCGCCCGCGCATCCGGTACGCGACGGGCACCGACGCCAGCACGTTGAACAGCGCTGCCGGGACGGCGAGCCACAGCGTCTTGCCGATCGTGTCCCGCTGGAAGGTGTCCGAGAAGAAGCGCTGGTAGTCCGCGAACGGGCCGCCGCCGCGGGCCGGCTGGAACGACAGCCCGAGCCCGTAGAGGAAGGGGTACACGAACAGCCCGAGGACGAACACCAGGCCCGGCACGAGCAGCAGCAGGCGCGCGTCCACGCCACGCTCCGCGAGCCGGTGCCGCAGGCCGGGGTCGACCGGCGCGGGCCCGGTGCCCGGGCTGGCCCCGGGCCGGGTGCCGGGGCTGGCCGCGGGGCTCACGGGGTCTCCTGCGGGACGAGCGCAGACCCGCGGCCCCGGACAT
>Ga0302321_100001264_pt1 | contig 21595 bp, 24 predicted proteins | sample Fen_T0_1_FD_202505 | JGI IMG/M metagenome (GOLD analysis project Ga0302321, IMG submission 202505) | Peat permafrost microbial communities from Stordalen Mire near Abisko, Sweden - Fen_T0_1 | ecosystem: Environmental > Terrestrial > Soil > Wetlands > Permafrost | place: Sweden: Abisko...
GCCGAACTACCGCCCGAGCTGGACAACGTCGTGCGGCGCGCGCTCGCCCTGCATCCGGCAGAGCGCGTCGCGACGGCTCGAGAGATGGCGCTCGAGCTCGAGCGCGCCGTCGCGCCCGCGAGCACGCTCGAGGTCAGTGAGTGGGTGGACACTTTGGTCGGGCCGCTCCTGCGCGAGCGCGCAGAACGGATTTACGAGCTCGAGTCGGTAGACATTGGCACTCTCACATTGACACGCGCCCTGTCGAGTCCTGCCGCACGGGTGACGGCGACAGTAACTCCGGAGGTTCCCGTGACGGTGGCCACGATGGCCATGACGGTGCCGGTTGGAACTGCGCCCGCTGCTGTGGATAAAACGGCAGCCATGCCACTGACGCCCGCGGACCGGGAGCTGCCTCCTCGGGAGGACGAGCCCTCCTTGGTCTCGCCCGAAATCGTGTCGGCGACTTTTCAACCGGTGACCGCGGGGAAATCCGGGGCTTTGGTCAGCAGCGACGTTGAGCCGGAAGTTTTGGTTGGGCGAAAGAACCAGCGGTCCGCGCGGGCGCTTTTGGTTGCCCTGCCGCTGGTGCTGTGCGCCGTCGCAGCCGGATTTTATTGGCAAAGAGCGGGCCGGCAGCCCGCTAGCGAGAGCAGTCCTCAGGCTGCGGCACCGGTGCCCTCGGCGCTCCCACACGGTCAGGCGGAGAGTGCATCGGTAGAGACGGCCGTGTCGCAGACGCGACCCCTCGAACCCCCGCGCGCGCTGTCGGCTGAAGTGCCGGTCACCGCAGCCGGGAGCGTCGGGTCAGCTCGCGGAAGTGTTAGCGGCTCGCGCGCACCCAAGCCTCGCGTCAATCCCCAGCCGACGCCCGCTGGTCCCCCCTCCACAGCGGCTGCGCCGTCGGTCTCGACGTCGCTTGGGTTGCAATCTACGGCGGCACGCTCGGGCGGGTTGCAACGCAAGTGCGCCGTGACGTATATCGTTGACGCGCACGGGGTCAAACGCTTCAAGCCGGAGTGCTTCTAATGCAGAAATTGCTCTCGAGCCGTGCCAACTCCTTCGTTCTTCAGCGATTGCGATTGCTCACTTTCGTGGGTTCGTGGCTGGTCGCAATCGGCTACGGCGCCGTGGCGCGCGCCGAAACGGCACCCACGCGTGAGTGCATCGACGCGCATGCGAATGGTCAGGTGGCCCGCGGACAAGGAGGCCTCTTGCAAGCGCGCAGCTTCTTCCAGTCTTGTGCGGTCGAGATTTGCCCGCAAGTGATCCGCGACGACTGCGCCAAGTTCGCGGCCGAGGTCGAAGCACTGCTACCGACCGTGGTGGTCGTCGCCCGGTCGACGTCGGGACAGGCTTTGGCGGCCGCCACCGTAAAAATCGACGGTTCCGCGCAAGCTTTGCCGATCGATGGGCGGGCGGTATTTCTCGATCCTGGGCAGCACGTGTTCATGGTCGCAACCCGCGATGGCTCGGAAGCTTCGGTGACCACGCTGATTCGCGAGTCCGAAAAGGATCGTCGAGTGATTGTTCAGGTCGCACCTCGAGCACCGCGCCCGAGCGATGCGCCCAGTGCGGAGGAGCGGCGAAAGATCTCACCGCTAGTCCCTGTGTTCGGGGCGGCGGGTTTGCTCTCCGCCGCATCGTTCACCTACTTCGCGCTCGACGGACGCAGTCGAGAGAACACGCTGAAGGAATGCGCACCCGCTTGCAATCCCTCGGAGGTGAGCAAAATGCATCGCAGCTACTTGGCGGCAGATGTCTCGCTCGGCGTGGCAATCGCGTCCCTCGGGCTCGGAGTCTATTTCTTGCTGCAGCCTTCTGCCACGACGCCGTCTCGCAGCATTGCAATGAGCTCGTTGTCGCTCTCGACGAGTCCGGACCTCAGCGCGGTTCGCCTCTCGGCTTCAGCCGCCTTCTAGCGTTGCTCACGGCGCTCACGGCGCCCGAGAGAGGCCGCGAACGTCAGTGCTGAGGTGAATCGAGCTTCGTCGTACTGGCGATGCGATGCTCCAAGATTTGCACGACTTCCGCGTATGCCGGGTTTTCGGGTTCACTTTCGGCGAGCTGCCGATACAGTATCAACGCCTCCGCGTAACGACCTTCGGCGAGGACATCGGCGGCAGCTCGCTGCAGCGTGGTATGCGGACCGGGAGCGACTCCCGGCGTCGGAGCTGGCGCGACTCGCGTGGGCGGGGATCCCTCGGACGCCAGCCGCGGAGCGAGCGATGGGGTCACGCGCGGAGGGGGCGATGGCTCAGCGGGTGGCGGCTTGTAGAAGAGCATCGCCACGGTTGCCAGGAGCAATCCGAGCATACTCAGGCGTAACCAGAGTTTTCTCGGCTTCGCGGGCGCGGGCGAAACCTCGAGGATCGGCTGAATCTCCTCGGTTCCCGGCGGGTGCTCGGACTCGCTCGACATCAGGGCGAGCTCTTGCTCGAGCTCACGATTGAGCTCTTGCTCGAGCTCACGATTGAGCGCCTCACGTCGCGAGAGCAACCGTTCCACGCCAAAGTGTTGAGTTTGCGCCGCCGCACGGGGCGCGCTCAGAATCCTCGTGGGCGCGCTCAGAATCCTCGTGGGCGCGCTCAGAATCTGAGTTCCGCCGTCGGCGAAGCGAGGCCGCGGTTCGTTCTGATCACGCGCAGGTTCTGCCGGAATTCTGACTGGTTCGTTGGGACTGAGAGGTGGGAACAACATCGTGCGCGCTGCGGGTTCAACCGTCGAAAAACCCTGCGGCTGGGGCGCGGGAGAGTCCCGTTCCGGGCTACGCGCGTCGATGCGCGTGTCTGATTTCGAGCTCACGATCGCCTAGGCTTGCTTTGGACGGCGTCGTAGACACCGCGCGGCAGATCGAGTCCGCGGCTCTTCAGGGCCGGCAAGAAGGTCGGCAAATGACCGGTTGGCACGAGCTCCGAGAGGACCGACCCACGAGCGTCGAGGCCGCGGTAATCGCGCACGAATAGATCCTGAAGCTCGTAGCGCCCCGCCTCTGAAAGCTCGACGACCTCCGTGATGTGGCTAATCTTTCGACTTCCGTCACCCTCACGCGAAACTTGAACAATCACGTTCACGCCGGAGGCGATCTGCAGGCGCAGCGCAATGAGCGGCAGCTCGACGTCGCTCATCAGGGCCATGGTCTCGAGTCGGGTCAGCGTGTCGCGCGGGTACGTTGCGTGCAGGGTGCCCATGCAGCCGCCATGACCGCTCACCATGGCTTGAACGATATCGAGCGCTTCGCCGCCGCGAATTTCTCCGATCACGATGCGATCCGGGCGCATGCGCAAGCTGGCTCGAAATAGATCTCGGATCGAGACGGGGCCGCGACCGTCCGGATCCGCCGCACGCGCCTCCAAGTACACGACGTGCGGGCTCTTCACCACTACTTCCTTCGAGTCCTCGAGGACGAGGATGCGCTCCCCCTCGGGCACCAAGCCCGCGAGCAGGTTGAGGAGCGATGTCTTGCCGCTGCCGGTGCCGCCTGCGATCAGCAGGTTGAGGCGAGCCCGCACCAAGACGCGCAGCGTATCGGCGGCCAGCGGAGTGAGCGAGCCGCTCGCAATCAATCCGTCGAAGTCCAAGCCCTGCTTCAAGAAGCGACGGATACTGACGCACGGGCCATCGGGCGCCACCGGTGGGATTGCGGCTTGCAAGCGTGAGCCGTCGGGCAAGCGCGCTTCGAGCAAGGGGTGCTGTTCATCCAATGTCTTGCCGACGAATTGAGCAGCGTTCCGCAGCGCGCAGAATACGGCTTCCTTGTTGCTGAAACTCGCTCGAGTGAGCTCGAGCCGCCCGTTGCGTTCGATGTAAACCTGGCCCGGTCCGTTGATCATGATCTCGCTCACGCTCGGATCATCCAGGTACTTGCGCACCGGCTCCAGAAACCCGAGTAGCGTTTCAGTGAACACTTCGCGCGGGATCATGGGACCACCTCGAGCAAAGCGGCCCGAGCTTCCTCGGCGTGGTCGCCGCTCGGTCGCAGCCGCAAATATTCGCGGAAGTGCTGATCGGCCTGCGCCAAGCTCGCAAAGTCATCACGCAGCAGCACGGCGAGCGCATAGTGAACCTCGGCGTTGTTCCCCTGGTGAGCAAGCACTCGTTCGTATTCGGTGTGCGCGCGCTCATGGTTGCCCACCGCTTCTTCCAGGCTTGCGAGCACGAAGCGTAGCCGATGGTCGTCTGGGTGGTGCTTTAGGTAGCCCTCGACGTGTTGCACCGCGTCCAGATAGCGATGGTCGCGCACGCAGACTTGCACCAGCAAAGGCATGACCTCGCGTTCGTCGGCGCCGCCACTGATCGCGAGTCGCAAATACTGCTCGGCGCGCGTGAAGTCATCGACCGACGCGAAAGCTCGGGCTTTTCTCAGAGCTTCGGAGGGTTCTTGCGCCAGTTCGACGGCCGCCATTCGAGAGCGCAGCTCGGCGCCGGGTTTGTTTGCACATCCAGCGCCGAGCAGCGCCGCGCACAACCAAGGCAATAGCCCGCGAAGCGACGCCAGCAGACCGAACTTTTTCATTTGGTTCACTACTTATTTCCGGAGTTTTTCAATTCGATCTGTCGATCGAGAGCGGACAGAAACGTCGCGTACTCGCCGCCGCGTTGCCCAACGAACGACAAAAGCAAGCGCACCTCGGTGCGCGCCTCGTCGTAGTGATGGGTTTCCTGGGCCCAATCTAGCCGCACCTGGTGGAGGTGAAAGCCCTGGTTCATCTTGCGCTTCAAGTCGTCCGCCGCGAGCGTTGCGCGCTTCGCGTCCTCGGGCTTTGCCGCCGCTCGAAAGCAGGCGGCCGCACGCGCGTAGAGAGCGACCGCGTTCACTCCCCGCTCCGCGTCGAAAGGAGCTCGCTCGCGTGAGCTCTCGGCCCGAGAAAGCTCCGCTTCAGCGAGCGACAGAGCCGTGCCGGGCGCGCTTTCGTTACACGTGCTCGGCTCGTCGACGAACAGGGCGGGCGGCGGCACGGCGGCGACGCTCGCTTCGGCTTGCGGCTTCGTCGTGAGTAGCACCCAGAATCCCAGCGGGAAGCCGACGGCGCCGAGCACGTAAACGAATTTGCTACGCGAAGCTTCGCTTTCGGGCTTGGCGCGGCGTTCGAGGCCCAAGTTGGCCGCGACCACCGAGACCTGGAAATTGCCGATTTGGAGCAGCGATTCCGGGAGCAGCCGGCCTTGGGTGAACGGCAGCCCATTGAGTAGTGTGGCCGGTGTCAGCGAGCGCACCTCGGCGAACACGCCGCCCGAGCGCGCTTCGATGTGCAACTGCTCCGGCGCGGCTTGCTCAGGTGGCAAACGGATCTCGCAGTGAGCCCCGCTGCCCACGCGCGCGATATCCGAATCGACGCCGAGCTCACGCAGATTGCCTACGCCATCTCGGATCACGAATTTGAGGCTTGTTAGGTTCACGGGGTTAGTCCGACAAGAACGACTGACTCAACTCGAAGACCATCGGCGTCACCATCAACAGCAAGATCGCCGCGAACATCAACACCAGCGGTCCAATGATTTTCACGCTGGCCCGCGCCGCCGCCTCTTCGGCGCGCTGCGAGCGATGCTGGCGCGACACCTCGGCCTGAATCGACAGCACCCGTCCGAGCGGATTGCCCCGTTCCTCGGCCTGAATGATCGCAAACACGAAGTCTCTCACCGACTCGGTGGGAACGCGCGCCGCGAACTCGCTGAGCGCCTCCTGTCGTGTTTTGCCGAGTTCGAGCGCTTGCAAGAGCAACCCGAATTCTTCAATCAGCGGATCGTCGGGACGGCTGGACTTCTCGACCAGGTGCCGTACGGCAGCGGGAAAATCGAGACCTGCCGACAGACCGAGCCCGATCAGATCCACCGCGTGAGGCAAGCCGTTGCTCACCAAGTGACGTCGCTCGTGTTCGCGGCCGCTGAGTTCGAGATACGGCACGGCCGCGCCCAGCAGCCCGACGAGGATCGGGTAGAGCACCGACTTGCCGAGCAACAGCGCGTAACCGAGCCCCGCCCCCACTCCGACCAACCCGGAGATGAGTGTCAGAGCGAGGAATTCTTCCGGCAACAAGCCGAGGAAGTCTCCGGCGAGCATCAGCTGCTTTTCGAGCCTTCGGTGGGCTGCCTCGGGCGCGAGGGGGCGCACACGCACGGCGAGCCAACGAATCAGGGGTTCGGACCCGGCAAATACGGCGTTCGCCCGCAACGACCGCACACGCCGCGCGCCCCGCACGCCATGCAGATTGGGCAGCGCCGTGGGAGCGCAGCCGAGTGTGTAGACGAGCGAAAAGCAGCCCACGAAAGCCAGAGCTAGGCTCGCGTCTCGCAGCAGCGCGCTCGCGAGGGTCATAGGTCCACCATCAACACTTTGCGCGCGACCACGATCGAGGCACCCCACAGCGCGAGCGCCATCAGGCCAATCAATGCGCCAACGACGCTGCCGGTCAGTGGCGCGAAATAGTTGGGCTTGACCCAATCGAACAAGAACACGAGTGCCGCCGGAAACAACGCGAGCACGAAAAGCTGGGACTTGCCTTCCGCGGTCTTCGAACGCACGACCCCCTGCAGGCGCGACATTTCGCGTAACGTGGCGGCGGTCGTCTCCAAAATCTGCGTCAGGTTCCCGCCCACTTGCCTGCCGATCAAAAGGCTCGCGAGCGCTGCATCGAGCTTGGGACTTTGCACTCGCGCGGCCAGATTGAGCAATGCTTGCTCCAAGCTGCTGCCCACGCGCATTTCCTTCAACGCGAGCTCGAGCTCTTGGTCGAGCGGCGCCGCGAGCAACGGCTGCGTGTAGCCGAGCGCGCTGCCGAGACTGGGGGTAGCCTTGAGGGCGTTGGCAAGCGTAAGCAAGAAGCTCTCGATCTTTGCCTCGATCGCTTGCACTCGTCGCTTTCGCAGATACCAAACGGTGAGCGACGGCAAGGCCAAGCACAGAGGCACGCCCAAGAAAAAGGCGTTCTCGCTCGAGGCGAGTCCTACGGCTAGAAAGAGCCCGACGCCGACCAGCTGCAGAAGCGCAATGAATACAGCCCGTGCCGGCAGAAACAAGTTTCGCAGCGCGCGGTCGAGATGACCGACGTAGCTCGACCACAACCGATATCCAAGCCCGTCGCTATTCGTGGCAACGCCGCAGATCGAAGCGAACACGGCGATTGCGGCGCAGGCAGCAGAGCCGAGCCGGAGCCATTGCAAAGGAACCGTCATAGGTAAGGCTCCCCGGGACGGACCAGGCCCCGCACGATGAACTGATCCAGGAAGCTCGGCAGGCAGCCCGTGGCAGCATGCTGCCCGAGCACTTGTCCCTGCGCGCCCGTTCCGGTGCGCGAAAATTCGTAGATCGGTCGCAGCATGAACTCACCCGATGCATCGAGCCCCGAAAGCTCGGCAATCGTCGTGATCTTGCGAGAACCGTCAGGCAGACGAGACTGCTGCACGATCACCTGAATGCTGGACGCAACTTGCTCCCGAATCGCTCGAGCGGGCAGATCGATACCAGCCATCAAGACCAATGTTTCGATGCGCGCGAGCGCTTCACGGGCCGAGTTGGCGTGCGTCGTCGTGAGAGAGCCGTCGTGGCCGGTGTTCATCGCCTGCAGCATGTCGAGCGCCTCGCCGCCGCGACATTCGCCGACGACGATGCGATCGGGACGCATGCGCAGCGCGTTTCGTACCAAGTCGCGTATGGAATAGTCGCCCTTGCCTTCCATGTTGGCGGAGCGAGTTTCGAGAGCCACCACGTGCGGCTGTTCCAGCTGCAGTTCGGCTGAGTCTTCGATGGTGACGATGCGTTCATCACTGGGGATGGCGGCCGAGAGCACGTTGAGCAACGTGGTCTTCCCGCTGCCGGTACCACCCGAGATCAGGATGTTCTTCTTCGCGAGCACGCAGCGGGTCAGAAAGCGACCCATGGCCTCGCTGAGGGTGGAGAGCTCGATCAGTCGTGGGAGCGTCAGCGGCTTTCGCGAAAACTTGCGGATCGTGATGCAGGAGCCGCGGATGGCCAGGGGGCGGATGATCGCGTTGACGCGCGAGCCGTCGGGTAGCCGCGCGTCCACGAGCGGACATGACTCGTCGATGCGACGCCCGAGCGGCGTGACGATGCGCTCGACCACGGCGCGAACGCGTGTCTCGTCCGTAAACCGCACGTCCGTCAGCGAAAGCTTGCCGTTCTTCTCGACATAGATGGTGTTGGCATCGACCACCATGATTTCGCTGATGTCGGGGTCAGCGAGCAGCGACTCGAGCGGCCCCAAGCCGAGCGCCTCGTCGGCCATCTCGCCAACTAGGCGATCGGGCTCCACTCCCATCGGCAGCTCGCCCGCGAGCGACTTGACGATGCGGCGGAGTGCGGTAACGACCCGTGGTCGAAACGACTCGTCGTCGAGTCGGTTCGAGTCGGCGTTTGCGAGATCCAGATGCTGGAGTAATCGCCGGTGTATCTCGCGTCGTAGCCGAGCTTCAGCGTCACGCTGGGACAGGCCGGCCGGCACGAGTTCGGGTACTAGTTCGGCGCGGATGGCTGGCAGCGGAGTTGCCAAGTGCTCGGGGGGCGCGCTGGGGGGACGAGTCGCGAATGGACTCGTAAGCTTGGCAAATAGCGTATAAGCGCCCACGAAAAGCGGAGTTCCGAAGGGGACGTCGATCGCCTCGCGGCGCAGCAGCCGGTCGCCGGCGAGGGTTCCATTGCTGGACGTGTCCTCGACGGTCAGGTGGTGTGCGCCGGCCGAGAGCACCAAGTGTCTCCGAGAGATGTGGGGATCGTCGATGCAGACGGTGCAAGACGACTCGCGCCCGATCGATGCACTAGCGTCGGTCGGCAGCTGGACGATACGGGGAGCTCGCCCGTCCTGCCCGATGCTGAGCTCCAGCACGACTCCTGCTTGCGAGTCCCTTCGAGTCGACGGCCCCGAAGGCACGCCGGTCAGACTGAAGACCTGAGTGTTCATGGCTGCGCTCCGCGCGTGGGTGCGGCTTCGAAGGGAGCGGGCGGGCGCACGAAGCCGGGCGCGCGCGTCGGATCCTGCTCCCACGATTTCACCGTGCTCATGTCTCCCCCGAACTCCGTGTACTGCCCGAGCGCTTCGTCGACAATCTCCTGCGCGCCTCGGGGAATCGACTCGATCACGCTCGGCACGACGTAGATCGCGCCCTCCACCTCCTCTTGCGAATCGGCGTGGCTGCCAAACAACAGGCCGATGAGTGGGATCTGACTGAGCAGCGGTAGACCCGTCACGGCGTGTCGCTGCGAGCTCGAGCGAATGCCGCTGAGTACGACGGACTGGCCGAGCTTCAGCGAAACCAACGTGCTTAACTTGGATAGATTTCGGCCGGGAAGATTCGTGCCTCCGCCAACGGGTGGCGTCAGGTCGCTCACCACCGACTCGAGCCGAATCTCGAGCTCGCGGCTGACGGGGTCGAAGCGCGGCAGCACCGCCACGTCCGTGCCGAAGCTAATCTGTGTCAGGCTCGCCGTGAGCCCGGTGGAGACCACGTAGTTTTGCTCGCCGCCAGTGGAGAACTTCGCTTCCGAGCCATTCGCCGTGATCACCGTGGAATGCTTGAGCACCTTGGCCCAGCCTCGCGACGCGGCGAGGTCGAGCCCCGGTAGCGGTTGATTGACGATCTGCGCTTGCGCAGTGGTGAATGCGCCGGCCACGAGGTCGCGCGTCGCGTCGAAGCGAGCGATGCCCGGACCGCCGATGCTGCTCGGCATGTTGACGCCGACTTGATAGCCCTTGCTCTTGTCGAATTGGACGAAGATGAAGTCGACTCGCAGGTTCAGCTTCCGTTCCGCTGCCGCGCCGCCGAGCACCACCAGCGACTCGACCTGCTCGGGAAAGAGCGCGGCGATGTGCTCGATGCGCTTGAGCTCGGGCTCGGTGCTGACGCCGCCCTCGATGAAGAACCGAGCACCGACGCGCCTCACGCGCACCCCAGTGGTGCCCGAGAGGAGCTGAAGCAGCTCGTGCTCCACGCTCTGGATTGCGCGTTGGAACACGTTGATCGAGTAGTTGACCTCCGTCCCGTCTTTGCGAATGAGAAGCAGCGTCGTCGAGCCCGGCCTTTGCCCGACGATCACGAATTGAGTGGAGTCCGGGGTCAAGCGCACATCGGCCACGCCCTTCGCGCCCTCGGAGAAGCTCCGTACGGAAGTAGCCGGGAGAGTCCTGTTCTCTCCGACCGATAGATTGAGTTCTTCGGTTTGTCGAAGCGCCGACCGATCGCCCGAGTCGTGCGGAACCGGCTCGCTCACTTCGGGTTTGTCGTTGCGTGGTGACTTGCTTGCCGGTTCCGATTGCGCGAGCGACGTCAGGAGCACGAGCGCCAAGGCGACGGATGGGGGATGAAGGCCGTTCATGGTAAGCTCGCTTCTTCGATGCGCACGGGCGCGTTGGCGTTGCCTCGCGCGTGCGCTCGGGCTTGCGCTTGTACTCGCCCCTTCACGTCCACGAGCGCGGACGCCTTGAAGTCGGGAATGTCGTTTTGAACCCCAGGATCGTCGGGATTGCGCACCACCACCGAAAGCCGCCCACGCTCCACGGCCATGGCAACGATCTGAGTCTCTTCCAAGCTCAGGCTCAGGGTGAGAAGCTTGTCTTGCTGCGCGGCGTAATCGCTGCCCTTGGTGTCCACGCCGCCACGAGTTTGCTGACCGACTGCGAGCACCAAAACGCGCTGCAAGAGCACGCTGGAGGTCGGCTCACGCGAGTCGGCGTTGCCCTCACTGGTCAAGACCACGTCGACGTAGTCACCTGGCCGAATCAGCGCATTGCCGCGCGTGTCGTCGAGCCCTCCGGCTGCGCGCACCGTCATCGCCCGTCGCCCGGTTTGTACCAAGGAGCTCAAGCTGCGATCTTCGGTGGTGATCGCTAAATCGGTCCACATCAAGGTTTCTTGGGGGGCGACCGCCGCGGCGCTCGGGATGCCCAAAATCCTTGCGCGTTCGCCGGCCTTGATTGCGCGATGCTCGAGGTAGGCGACGGGAATCGATCGCGTCGCGAGCATCTCGTCCTTGATCACTTCACCGCGCTCGATCGGTTTCACGGCAAAGAGCACCTCCACGCGCTCGCCACCCGAAACCTCTTGCTCGAAGCGGCGAAGGTAAGCAAACAGCAAAACCACGGAGAAAGCCGAGCAAAGCAAGGCCACCCAAAGTGCCTGGCGGTTCATGGTGAAGGCTCCCCCTGAACCGTTGCAAAGCCTTGGCTTCCGAGCTCAATCAAGTTTACTCCGCTCTTTTCTTCAGGCGTGGTGTTGACGACCACGATCACGGCGCGCCCGTCCTTGGTGAACGTGCACGAGGATTGGTTGAGGTCGATCTCACCGGCTCTGGGCACGTCGAGCTTCGACCAGCCACGGCTTTGCATCTGCTGCGAATAGCCGCTCAGGATCTCGCTGGGCTTCTGCGGGCTGTCGTACATCCGCAGCGCGTAGGGGCGGTCGGGCGCTTCGGCACTGAGCACGCGCAGCGAACTCGGTGGGCGCGGGACCACGCTCGAATCGCCTCCAGGGGCGTCGCCCGTAGCCGGGAACATCGAGAGGACGTTGAAGTGGCCCTCGGTCCACATGGCGAGCACGTGGGTGAGATTCGAGCCTTCGTCGCGCCGGGCGACGACGTAGTGGGCGTCGCCCAGCTCCGCAAGGTCACCGCTCTTTGCAAAAGCGGCCAAGCGCGCGATCAGTCCGCGCAGCCCTCCAGGACTTGATTGGCGCACGAAGCAGGTGACCTGGCCCGCGCGGCCGTCTTCTTCGCGCAGCGTGAACCAACGGGATGGGTCCCGCAGTTGGGCGGGCAGCGCGTCGCCCTGCGCAGCGGCTGGCAGCTGGCCGAGTTCTCGGCTGAGTCCGCCGGAGTTCGCTTGGCAGTCGTGTTCGAACAAGCCCAGCACTTGGTCGAGGGGCAGCGGCGTAACGCGCGAGGCCAGGAACATGCGTTGCCCGTTGATCGACATGGCTTGTTCGGGACCGTCGAGCCGGGGACCGAGCTGCTTCAGCACCTCGAGCCCCCGACTCACCGCGAACTTTTCTGCGGCAGCGCGGGCCCGCGGCAGGTAGAGGGCCGTCCCCAGGAGATTCACGCACGAAAGAAAAAACGCAACGCGGAACGCGCCCTTCAGCTTCTTACGCGTCGAAGGTCGGAGTTTCATCGACGAGCCCCACCCCAAACGCCGCCGAGCACGTTCCTGGCGGCGAAGCCGAAGATGCTCAGCATGTCACCGCGCGGCGAGGCGGGGGTCTCGTTGCACGCCACGGTGTCGACCGCGCGCATCGAGTAAGTCGCTCCCCCCAGCGCTTCATGCGCCGTCGCCGAGCTCGAGCTCGTTTGAGAGCGTTGAGCAATTCCGCCAAAAAAACTCGGAGCCACGCGGCCGCTGCCCGCAACGCCGGCCCGGACGGTGGGCGGCTCGAACTCGCCGGGGGTGCCGGTGGGACGGCCCAGCCCCGCGACCGCTTCGCGCAGAATGCCCGGCAAATCGATGCTCGCGCCGCCACAGGCGGGCGAATCGGCCGACTGCCAAGCCAAGAACCGCGCTTCGCGAATGGCTCGTAGCTTGGCCGCGTACAAGCGATGAAAGAACAATGCGCAGATCAGCGACGTGATGAGCAGTGTAGACACGATCATCGACTCGACCAGAATGGCGCCGCGCTCGCGCGAACGCCGCCTACGTTTTGCGAGACAGGGAGTCATGTGTCGAGATCTCAATGGACTACCGGATTGCTCGACGAGTTCCCCAAGAGCCAGGAGCCCGCGTGCCTAAAGGTTCCGCTTCGGTAGAAGCTGTCGAGCGCGTTCTGCTTCGCCTCATCGTACTGAGGACTATCCTTGATGCTCCCCAACGGCGATTCGATGGCTCCTATCGCGCCTTCGAGCCAGGAGGCGAGCGCGGGCTCGACCGCGGTGGCCGCCAACGCGCGCAGCGGCTGCACGCGACGCAAGCGCGCGCGCCAACGGAGCTGCCACATCGCGTCGCCCTTGCACGCACTCCAGTCACCGTCGCAGTCGAAATAGGCCTCGGCGTGGGCCAGAGCGGGGTCCGTTGCGCGGGCAGCAGGCGCGTTGTTCGGCGTCAGATCAGCGACTTGAATCCCGCGCAGATCGCGACCCATCAGCGGTGCGTCGTGCTCGATCCGCGCGAAGCTGCGCATGAACACGTTGCCGTTCATCGCGTACTCCCAAACCTGGGCGGGCTTCGCGCACTCGGTCATCGACTTGGCCGTGGCCTTGATCGTTTCGCCGAGCTCCTTCTTGGCCTTCTTGGTGCGCGCTTCGGTGCAGTTCTTCTTGAGCTCATCGACGGGTTTGATTTTGTTGTCTACGGGATCGGGATAGCCCGGTTCGAGTCCGTCCGGCGTGGGGACCCACGTCCGCTTGGTTTTCTTGGCCAGTTCTTCCACGCTCTTGTCGCAGCTGTCTTTCGCTTGTTTGCCGAGGACCTCCGCGAGCTCGGGGGGAATGCCATCACCCACTGGCGAGCAAAACGCGGTCGGGAACTTACCAATGAATTTGCCCATGATACCCTTCACCTTGTCGAGCGCGCCGACGAGTGCGGCGGGGGCGCCGATGCGCTCGAACAGGCCGGCATATTGGTTGAGAAAGAATTCGCCTGCCTTGCTGCACAAGCCGTCGTAGCTGCCTTCCTCCACGGGCAGGCTGACGCCGACTCCCATGCGTGGGTGTGATAAGTGGTCTCCCACGAAACCTGCCACTGCCTTCAGCGCGCCACCCTTCTCCGACGCGGACTCCGACTCGGCTCCTGCTTTCGCGGGTTCGCTCTCGGGCTTGGGCTTTCCGGAGGCAAGACAGGCCGCGAAGTTTTTGGCGCCGTCCCCATTGATGGAGGGGATCATGGATGCGCTGAGAGTGCGCACGCCGTCGACCGCGTAGGCGCCCCGCGTGTGTGTGGTGGACTGTTCGAAGGCGAGTAGCGGCGTGACCGACGCCACGACGGTTTCGATCGCTCGCGCCGCGCCCAGCACGCGCACGATTTTGGTGGCGATAGAATTGTCGTTTTGCAGCATTTGCTCCTCGATGTCGGCCAGAACTGCAGTAACGGGGCACTCCGCGCCGAGCGAGAGCACGCAGAAGACGCCGCTCACCAGCAGTGCCACGCCGACCATGAACAAGGCGATGCGCCAGACCACGAGCACGGCGAGCACCATCGACATCACGATGTTGATGGCCGCCAGCACGTTCATGCCGCGCGCGTGCCAAACCGCGTTCTCGAACGCGCTCGCGTCCGCAGCGTCTTGAATTCGTTCGCGCCAAACGATGGCGTCGCCGACGCTGGCGATGTGCCACAGCGCACCAACGAGCAGCGCGCCCATCACTATCCCCACGACCAACACCGCGCCGCGGGTGTCGCTTCCGAGGCCCGGTCGCGAGTTCGGCATTTCCGAGATCACCAGGAACCTCCGCCATTGACGGGACCAGGGGCTGCGCCTTTGAGGGCGTAGTCGAAAGCGGCTCCTTGATAAACGTGGCGCGCCGAAGCTTGGAGCGTGCGCGAAGCGCCTCCGCAAACCAGACTCACCCAGCCCGCAAAACAGTGAAATGGCGCTCGGACCGTGGCCGTGAGCGGTTGATTGCCGCCCGCGCTCGATAGCGTGACGGAAAAATCGTCCGAAAAATGGGGGGAAACGGCCAGGATCATCGCGACCGCAAGCTCAATGTCCCGCTTGCGGGCGCCCGCGAACGAGTTGACCGGGGCGCCGCCGTAGAACATCGGGTCGTCCGGTAGAACCACCACGGCGGCGCGCGCGGCCGCGGAGGCCGCGCGTTTGACGATCAGGTCCCCCGCACACAGCTCCATCAGCTGCCACGACGCGAGGAAGAAGAAGATCACCGGCAAGAAGGCGATCAGTTGTTCGACGAAGACGGCGCCGCGCGTGTCGATGACAACGCGTGCCAGGGAGCCTCGGGTCATGCCTGCCTCCAGTGCAAAAACGCGACCAAGATCGCCGCCACGAAGACGGCGGGACCAAACGGTAAAGCCGTAAGCAGTTCGCGGGGTACCTCACGCCGGCGCAATTTCGGCAAAAACGGATTCACGAGGAGCGCTGCGGAGTTTCCGAGCGAGCGCAGGAGCTGACCCTGATAGGCCAAGCGAGCGGGCGCGAACAAGGCGAGTAGCACGAACGAATACAGCTCGGTCTCCATGCCGACGAAGGGGCCTAGGCTGGCCCCAATCACGGCGAGCAGCTTCACGTCACCGCCACCCATGGCATTCAAGCGGAAGAGCAGCAACGGGACGACCCCGCACAGCACGAGCCCAGCGAGCACGCTCAGCAGGCTCGCCGCCAGCGTCTGACCCATCGGCTGCCCAACACGAAGCACGAAGTACGAAGCGACGTGCAAAATGACGCCAGTCACTAGGCCTCCGAGCAGCAATCGGTTGGGAATGTGGCCGGTGCGTGCGTCGACCACGCCTACCACCAAGGTGAATAGGGCGAGCCCGCTCAGTACCCACTGTAGAATGCTCACGCTAACCTCCGAGAGTGATTCCGGGCTCCGCGTCACTGCGGAACCCGGGATCACGCGTGTATTATCGAATACCCGTGACCTGACTGGCCTGCTGCGTCACCTTGTTTGCAACGCTCGTGCCGAAAACGCGGTAGCCCGCGATGCAGAACAACGCGACGAGTCCAGTCAGGATGATGTATTCGACGAAGCTGCCACGGGTGTCGGAAATGACTTCTTTGATTAGTTTCTTCATGATCGGCTCTCGATTTGGGTTGATTCAAGGATTCGTGCGATAAAGGTTCTGCTGTTGCTCCGCGTATCCGCGGACCACGCTGGGACCGACTCGCGCAAGCACGAGCGCAACTGCGATGGCCACGCTCGCGACCACGATGTACTCGACCAAAATCGAGCCCTCTGTGTTCGTGAGCAAGCGCTTGGAGTTGGTATCTGCGGCCATGTCTTCACTGAATGCGAATGGGGCCGCGAGGCGCCCGGCCACCGCGCTTCTTGACCGCTTCGAGGTTGAAGGCCTGGTTGAACACGAGAATGTCGTCGCTCTGCCCGACGCGAAAACGCGTGGTCGGGTTGTGGGGTCTCAACCCAGGATTCGACGAAGTGTCGATCGTGAGCTCGAGTGATTCTTCCGGAGCACTTTTGAGGACCACGTGAGCGGCACCCGCCCCGTCAGTGCGGCCGACCTCCCGCCCGAGCTGCAAGATGGGCAGGTTCGCGCCGTGATCTGCGCGCACCGCAACGACCACCGTGCGAAAAACCGGCGGGCACAGCACCGAATACTCGGCGTACCGATCGCTCTCGTTCGCCTGGCGCAACACCGCGGAAATGGCCGCCCCCGGGGAGCGGTAACCTTGCGGGCACTCGACGGCCAAGTTGACGCTGCCGCCTTCTGACCCTGAGACCGAGAGCTGAACCAGACCTCGCTCGTTCGAAACACCAGCGACTTTTCCATCGAACAAAACGCGGGCCTTGCCCAGTGGTCGGCCCGGGTCCGACTGAACTCGGAGCGCGATGCAGTAGCTCGATACGTGCTGGGCAGGCACACAACCCGACAACAACGACCCTTTTAGGAGCGTTGCGAGCGGCAACAAAAGCTTTCGGCTGAGCCTCACGACGCCTGCCCTTTCACGGACCGTGCCGCGCGAGAACGGGCGAGATTCACGCGTCTTTTGCTGCGACGGCCCCAAACGTGCTCACCTAGGACGCGGGACGGTGCCAAGCGCCGATTGGCAGTGGTCGGGTTGCAGTGCCAAGCGTTGGTTGGCGCCGAGCGGGAGTTCAACGGGGCAGAAACACGGCTGAGCTCACGGTCGAACCCGCTTTGGCGCGGGCGCGGGCGAGTGCTCGGTCGTCGAGCCGTCGCGCGCGTGCCCGCGCACGCAACGTGCAAAGGCGTGTGGACCGCAGCGACTGACGACGGGCTCACCAGAGACCCCCAACATGAATTTTAAGGGCCCTTTTCCTCACCTACTGAAAGAGCGCGGCGCCGATGGCCCCGCTCATGGCCTATCAGAGAGCGCAGTTGCGGTTGCCGCCGAGCAATCTGCGCTAAGGTTTGCCCTAGCGCCGCGCGGCCCCATGACTGATCAGAAACAAACTCTCGCCACCGTTCGCCCGATTCGGGTCACCTACCCGAAGACGCGGGTGACGGTCGTCGAAGGTCCGAACCAGGGAGTCTGCCAGGAGATCGTGAGCAATACCCTGCGCATCGGCAGCTCGTCCGACAACGATTTGGTGCTTTCGGACAGTACCGTTTCGAGACGTCACTGTTCGATCAGCCCGGTCGGGGGAGGTCTGCGCGTTCGGGACGAAGGGGCACGCAACGGTGTCTTCGTGGCAGGGGCACGGGTATTGGACGCGGTCTATAGCGCGGCGTTCCATATTCAATTGGGCGACACGGTGCTCAGCGTCGAGCCGCTTGCCGATCAGGTGTCGCGCGAGCAGGCCGCCGTGGACCGTTTTGGCGATTTGCTCGGGCGCTCGCCAGGCATGCGCGAGCTGTTCGCCGATCTCGCGCGCATTGCCGCGACGGACATGACCTTGCTCATCGAGGGCGAGACAGGCACCGGCAAAGAGCTCGTGGCCGAGTCGGTCCACCGCGCGAGCGAGCGCGCGGGCGAACCGCTGGTGGTCTTCGACTGCAGCGCGGTTGCGCCGACGTTGGCAGAGAGCGAACTGTTCGGGCATGAGCGGGGCGCATTCACGGGCGCCTCGACCGCGCGAGCTGGCGTCTTCGAGCAAGCCGATGGCGGCAGCATTTTCCTCGATGAGCTCGGTGAGTTACCCAAAGACTTGCAGCCCAAGTTGCTGCGCGTGCTGGAAAAGCGGGAGGTGCGTCGGCTGGGGTCGCAGCGCACCATCGCGGTGAACGTCCGCGTGATTGCGGCTACCAATCGAAATTTGGCGGCAGAGGTGGCGCTGGGAAATTTCCGTGAAGATCTGTATTTTCGCCTCGCGGGCGCTCACGTCTACGTGCCCCCGCTGCGCGATCGCATGGATGACTTACCGCTCTTGGTCGAGCACTTCTTGGCCCACTCCAAGCCCCCTCGCGCAGCGAGTGATATCCCGACGGCCGTATGGGAGATGTTCATCGCGCACCGCTGGCCAGGTAACGTTCGTGAACTGAGCAATGCCGTGCAACGGCTATTGGTGATGCCCGACCGCCCGCTTCGTTCCATGACGGCCGCCGCCGCCTCGACGTCTTCCCCGCCCGCCGCAGGCACGGAAGCTCCGACGGAAGCTCCCACTGACGCTGCGCTGCCGCTGCGTGTGGCGCGCCGGGAGGCCACCGACGCTTTCGAGCGCCAATACGTCGAAGGCGTGTTGGCGCGCACGGGCGGTAACGTCACTCGAGCGGCTGCCGAGGCCGATGTCTCCCGCCAAATGATGCAAAAATTGATGCGCAAGCACGGCATCGGTTAATCGTGAAAGGTTTGAAAGTGCGTATTGAATCCCTCGTCGTGTTCGTGCTCCTCGGCGGTTCCGCGTGCAGCCTGCTCGCCCCGAGCGACGGTGAGCTGTCGGGCAGCTGGGGCGTCGGTGGCGTTCATGCCTTCGGCGATGGCGGCCAATCGAACCGAGCGGGGCGAGCGAGCGGCGGCGATACCGGCGGGAACGAACCGACACCGAACGGCGGCAGCGCAGACGCCGGGGACAGCGGCAGCGACGGCGGGGCTTCCGATGGCGGAGGCTCGGCGGGCTCGACCAGTGCCGGACGCACGGGCGCAATCGCCGGGTCGGGGGGTAAACCAGGTGCGGGCGGCGCTTCCGGCGGCGGCGCTTCCGGCGGCGGCGCTGGAGGAACCTTCGCGAATGGCGGCACCATTTCGAGCTCAGGAGGAAAGTCCGGCGCGGGCGGCGCAGGGAGTGGAGGCAAGGGCGGCGGCGCAGGCGGCGCAGGGAGTGGAGGCAAGGGCGGCGGCGCAGGCGGCGCAGGGAGTGGAGGCAAGGGTGGCGGTGGAGGCGGCGCGGGCGGCGCCGCCGCGTACTGCTCACCGAACCCCTGTGTCAGAGGCACCTGTTCGGAAGTCAGCAACGGCTACAAGTGCACGTGTCCGGCAGGTTGGGGCGGCACTACTTGCGCGGTCGGCAGCTGCAGCACGCTGAGTTGTCCAGCGAGCGCCCCTTGTACCGTGCCGGCGAGCAACGTCGCCGCAGTTTGCTACCCTTCAGCTTGTGTCGGAAACGGTCTTTGCATGGCCGAGAACGTCGATGGCAGCGGAACCGCCATCATCATCGATGGCCACAATACCGATTTCAATCCGCTCTCCGGATCGAATTGGACCAATCGCGCGAAGTACTTCGTCTATATCAACGACCTGCACGGCCCCTACGCTTGTGTCTTCCCGCAGCCGAGCGACACCGGCACGCCACTCGTGATTCCGGTCAATTCCGTGCGTACCAAGGCGGCGGGCTTCGGCCAGTCCAATTCGTGGCCCAATCCCCCCACCTGTTCGTATCCGTGAGTCCGGCGGTCTAAGCGCACACAGAGAGGCCCAGCGTCCCCACTCGTCGACCTCGACGGCGTTGAACGTTCGGGGGCCTAACACTACTTGACCAGTTCTTCAGCTGGAGCGAACTCTGGGCGCTGCCGCGCGGGACGCTTCATGGCGCGCCCTTCTCACGCCACGCCGCAGTGGCGGGGGGGTTCCATCACGGGTCGCAGGCGGCCCCTGTCCCGGGCGCATCTTCGGGAACATGCCCTGCTGATAGCCGTGTCCGGCGATGGTTGCCGTGTATTGCTCATCTTGGCCTCGCCGATGACATTCGGCTTCAGCGAGATCGTCGGCAGACCAGGCGAGGGCTTGAAGGCTACTTTACAGCGACACAGCTTTGCGTGTCGCATCGAGTCGATCGGTCGTCGAGAAATGCGGATTACTGCCGATTTTTTTCGTAGGTTTGGGCGGCGCTGGGGTAGTCGAATGACAGCACGTAAGCGGCAGATTGCGTGCGCCATCTCCGACATTTTTTCTACGTCCCAGCTCCCAAATGGACTCGCCCCGAAGCTGGAAGTGGCTCCCGCTGCCGACCTCTAGGCGGAATTGTCGACGATCCAGCACATCCGGTTTGGCCCGCGCCTCAGCATTCGCCGTTCGAGCAGCTGCCACTCGCACACTGAACGTTCGAAGTGCACGCGGCACCGGACGCCAGTTTGACGACGCACGCGCCACCACCGCAATAGTTGGTGGCGCCGCACGTAGTCGTCATTGACATCGTGCAGGTGCCGGCGTTGCAGACGGAAGCGGACCTTGCTTGGGTAAGGTCCGTCGAACACGAGCTGGACTTGCAGACGGTGCTCGACCCGGGGTAGGCGCACTGATTGTCCAAAGTTCCGTCGCACTGACCGGCGCACTGGCCCGACCCCGAGCACGGTGTTTTGCTGCCGTGCGGCGCCCCGATTACGCGCGTACACGTGCCCGAACTGCTACAGGCTTGGCATTGGCCGGTACACGCGGAATCACAGCAAAAGCCGTCAGCGCAGTGTTTATAAGTGCACTGGGCGTCGATGCTGCAGGCAGTGCCGTTGGCCTTGAGGGGCAAGCAGACTCCGGTCGGGTCGCAGTAGGAGCCCGCGCCGCACGAAGTTGCGGAGCAGCTCGTGGCGCACTTGACGCTGCCATCCGTGGCGCACACGTTGGCCGCACAGTTGCCGCTGTCCGCTGCGGTGCAGGCCCCCGCCCCGTTGCAAACCGACGCGGTCGACACTTTTCCGTTCGCGCAAGTCGCTGGAGTGCAGACCGTGGAGTTGCCTGCATACTTGCACGCCTTGCCGTTGCTTCCGTCACAAGCGCCGATACATGGGCCGCTGCCGGCACAGGCGGTGCGCTGGCCCCTCGGCACGCCACTTGCGACGACGGAGCACTTTCCTACGCTGCCGAACTCATGGCATGATTCGCATTGCCCGCTGCAACTGCTGTCGCAGCACACGCCGTCCACGCAATGCGCCGAGCTGCATTGTCCGTTGGATGAGCAGGGCGCGCTGTCGTCGAGAGCCATACTCGCGCCGCCCGTTTCTCCCGGACTGCCCGCCCCCTCTTCGTTCGATTGCCCGCCCATTCCAGCGGACCCAGCATCAGTGGTCACGCCGTCGCGACCACCGACGCCAGCTGCACCGCCCTCGCCGGCAGTAGTGAAGCTGCCTGCGTCCGCGAGCGTGTTTACGCCCGCCTCCCCTGCATCGGAAGCAGGCTTGGCGCGGAAGTCGCGAGGGCTAGACGTGCAGCCGTGCGCGATCGCCCAAATAGCTAGCGCGAAGGGAATCCACGCGGGACGAAATCGCCGCGCCACTGAGTTCGAGCTGCCAACCGCTCGCGTCCGCCGAATTGGTCTCATGCCAAACAATCTCCGGGCGTAAAGCCGTGTCCACCTTTGCTTGCGGCTCGATGGCAACCTTCGCGTCCACGTGCCGGGTACCAGCAAATGCGAGCAGCGGCAAGCGCGACCGACAGCCCGGACCAGGTCGCAGACGCGTACGAGCGTGCGCCCTCCGTGATGGCAGCCGTCGCATCTGCCCGCCCCGACGAAAGAGACAAGAGACAGACTGAAAGCTCGGCACCGGAAGCCGGTTTTCGCTTTTTGTGCTCCGCGACTAGTTGCTCGAACGCGAGTCGTTTCCCACTAGTTACGCAAAGGCTTCGCGTTCCAGGAAGCTGTGACGCTGCGTCACGATGG
>Ga0302321_100001265_pt1 | contig 21587 bp, 17 predicted proteins | sample Fen_T0_1_FD_202505 | JGI IMG/M metagenome (GOLD analysis project Ga0302321, IMG submission 202505) | Peat permafrost microbial communities from Stordalen Mire near Abisko, Sweden - Fen_T0_1 | ecosystem: Environmental > Terrestrial > Soil > Wetlands > Permafrost | place: Sweden: Abisko...
CATGAACACGGAGAGCTCGGCGCCACCAGGCACGTGGGGCACCACCAGGTAGGCGGCGATCTTCGCGTGGCCCACCACGTAGGCCAGGATCGCGTAGGTGAGCGACACGATCAGGGTGCCGCCGGTGGCCAGCCCATCCAGGCCGTCCGTAAGGTTCACCGCGTTGCTGGTCCCCACCATCACCAGCCAGATCCAGGGAATGAGGAACATGCCCACGTTGGGCCGGAAGTTTTTGAAGAAGGGGACCGAGAGCTGGCTGGTGGCGTTGCCGCGCAGGCCGAAGTGCAGGATGAGCCAGGCCACCAGCAGCGAAATGGCCGTGAGCCAGGCCATCTTCTGCCAGCTGGTGAGCCCCAGATTCTGCTTCTTGAACAGCTTCTGCGCGTCATCGAAGGCGCCGACCGCGCCAAAGCCCAGCAGCGCGATCAGGACCACCCAGATGGCACCGCTCTTGAGATCGCACCAGAGCAGCGTGGACACGGTGATCACCAGCAGGATGAGGATGCCGCCCATGGTGGGCGTGCCGGCCTTTTTCTGGTGGTTCTCCGGACCGACTTCGCGGATGTGCTGGCCCATCTTGAGCGCCGTGAGGGTGCGGATCACCCAGGGCCCCAGCAGCAGGCTCAGCACCATGGCCGTGGCGGCCGCCATGGCCGAACGGAAGGTGACGTAACGGAACACGGAAAAACCCGGAACCAGGTCGCGGAAAGGAAAGAGAAGCCATGGGATCATGAGGGGTCCGGAGTCAGGGGGTCAGTGGGCAAGGAACCAGTCCACGACGCGCTCAGCACGCCAGAATCGGCTTCCCTTCACCAGGATACGGGCTCCGGGTGGAATGGTGGAGAGCCCAGCCGCATCATCGCGCAGGGCCTCGAAATCCGGGAAGGCCCGAGCCTGCGGACCGAATCCCTTGGCGTACTCCCCGGCGAATTCGCCGTAGGCCCAGATCCGGGAGAGACCAAGCCCCTTCAAGGCGGCGCCTGTCTCCCGGTGAATGCGCGGGGCGTCTGGCCCCAGCTCCCGCATGGAGCCCAGCACGGCCACGGCCTCGCCACCTGTCAACTGAAGCAGGGCGCGGGCGCAGGCCAGAATGGAATCCGAGCTGGCATTGTAGGTTTCATCCAGCAGACAGCCGCCGCCGCTGAGATCATGCAGCCGACCTCGGCCCGGTTCCGGGGACACCGTGCTCAGCCCCCTGGCCACCTGGTCGGGATCGTGGCCCATCCGGATGGCCAGGGCCGCAGCCAGGGCCGCATTCCGGATCTGATGCTCACCCGGGAGCAGAACCCGGATGGGAACCACGCCCGCTGGCGTTCGCAAACGGAAAGCTCCGCCAGCCGCGCCCAGCGATTCGATGGCCTCCCAGCCGAAGGCTTCACCATCGCCCACCGGCAGGGCTTCGGTGTGCTGGGCCCAGGGTTGACCGGCGATCCAGCGGCACCAGGGGTCCGAGGCCAAATGCGCCCAGAGCCCACCCCGCTTCAGGCCGGCCACCAGCTCGCCCTTGGCCTCGGCGATGCCCTGCTGCCCGTTGGCGAAGTTCTCGATGTGCGCCGTGCCCACCAAGGTGATGATTCCGGCATCCAACGGGGCGATTTCCGTCAACCTCCGGATTTCCCCGGGTGTGCTCATGCCCATTTCCAACACCGCTGAACCCAGGCCCTCGGGCAGCGTGGCCAGGGCTTCCGGAAGACCCAGGGTGTTGTTGCGGTTCCCGGGTGTCTTCCAGCCATTGACGGCTGCGGCGAGCAGTTCCTTCGTGCTGGTCTTGCCCACGCTTCCCGTGACGCCAAATACCGTCTTCGGACGAACGGCCGCGAGACGCGCTTGACCCCATTGCTGAAGGGCTGCCAGGGTGTCGGGCACCACCAGTTGTGGACAATCGAGGTCCAAGGGGTGATCCACCAGCAGGGCCCCCGCTCCCTTCTCCGCGGCCTGGGCCGCGAAGCCGTGGCCATCCCGCTCGGCCCTGAGGGCCACGAAACACGCACCGGGTTGGAGCGTCCGAGTGTCCAGCGAGAGCTCGGTCGGCATCACCGAGCCGTCCCCGAGGATCTCCCCGCCCAATTGCGAGGCCACCTGAAAGAGGGACCAGAGGCTCACGCGGCACCTCCTGCGTCGCGCCCTTCATTCGGCCCATCCTGGGCCTCACCCCGTTGGGGCCGGCCATTCGGCCGGTGGCACTCGGCTCCTGCCTCGCGCTCGGGCTTCGGCTGCGCCAAAATGGCACTTCGCTCCTGCTTCGTGCTCATGCTGATGCCTTCGCGGAAGCCCGTCGCAACCGGTCCCGGACTGCCAGCCAGGCCTCGCCCTCGGGTGGCCACTCCATCACCACCCGGTCGTAGCCGGCATCGTCCAGCTCGTGGAGCAGCGCATAGAGCCGCGTTCCCACTGCTTCCGCGTCAAGCGGCAGCAGAATTCCACGAACCTCTTCGGGCAAGGGCGGAAGGGCGCCGAAGGCGACATAGGCCGCCCGGTTCGTGGCCATGGAAAGCCCAGTTCCGGGTGCAACCAGTTCCAGTCTTGCCCGGGGTGCGTAGTGACGCTCGGCCATGCCGGGCGCAGTCTGTCTGTCTCCGACCTTGATGGCTCCTTCCCAGAGATCCACCGAACCCACGATCCGGGCGAGTTCCGCAGGTGCGACGGGGCCAGGACGAAGGATGCGCGGGCGGGTGCTGCTCAGGTCAAGGATCGTGGATTCCAGACCAGCTTCCGTTGGACCACCATCGAGAATCAGATCCACCGCCTCGCCCAGGCTGGAGGCCACATGCTCGGCGCAGGTGGGTGACAGATGCTGGCTGCGGTTCGCGCTGGGGGCAGCCAGCGGCCTTCCCACCAAACGGATCAAGGCCAGAGCCACGCGATGGGCCGGGCAGCGCAGCGCCACCGTGGAACCGCCAGCGCGGACGATGGAGGGCACGACCTCAGAAGCGGGCAGCACCAGCGTGAGTGGCCCAGGCCAGAATCGGTCCGCGAGGTGCTGGGCCTCGACCGGCCAATGGGATACCAGTGCTTTCGCGGACCCGATGCCATCCACGTGGAGGATCACGGGATTGGTGGCGGGGCGGCCCTTCGCGGCATAGATCCGTGCCACCGCGTCGGGATTGAGCCCATCCGCACCCAGGCCATAAACGGTTTCCGTCGGAAAGGCCACCAGACCACCGGAGACTAGAATCGCCGCCGCTTCGTGCAGCGCAGGCACGTCGGACCCGCTTGCCTGAAGCATGCGCGTCACTGGGAGGCCCCCAGAACAGCCTCCACGGCACTCCGGTCACTGTAGGGATACTTCACGCCGTGAATCTCCTGGTAGGGCTCGTGGCCCTTGCCCGCCAGCAGCAGCAGGTCACCGGGGCGGCAATCCGCAAGCGCCTGGGCCACGGCCGCGCGGCGGTCCGCATTCCGGTGATACCGGGCCGCATTGCCCCTGATCGATTCCGGGATTCCCGGTGCAGCATCATCCAGGATGCGCTCGGGATCTTCCGTTCGCGGGTTGTCGCTGGTGTGCCAGAGCACGTCCGCACCTGCGGCCACGGCGGCGGCCATGAGCGGGCGCTTGGCGCGGTCCCGGTCCCCACCGCAGCCGAAGAGCACATGCAGGCGGCCATCCTGCGGCAGCAGGCGCCGTCCTTCAGCCAGCAATTTCTCAAGGGCATCCGGTGTATGGGCATAGTCCACCATCACGCCGAAGGGCTGACCGCAGTCCACCCGTTCCAGGCGACCGGGAGCACCCGTGACCTGGGGCACGACCGGCACCAGAAGGTTGAGATCGAAACCCGCTTCTGCGCAGGCGGCCAGAGCCGCCAGCAGGTTGTAGGCATTGAAGCGACCCAGCAGTGGGCTGTCCACCGGGAAGGTACCCTGCAGGCCATGCAAGGTAAACCGGGTGCCCGTAGGCCCCAGGACCAGATCCGTCAAGCGATAGTCAGCCTCGTGATCGATGGCATAGCTCCAGCAGCGGCCCCCTTCCAGCAGACGACGGCCGTAGGGATCATCGGCATTCACGAGGAAGCGACCGCTCTGGTTCCGAAGCAGAGCCTTCGCGTCGAAATAGGCCTCCAGGGTGCCGTGGTAGTCGAGGTGATCCTGGGTCAGGTTCGTGAAGACACCCACCTTGAACAGCGCGCCGTGGACCCGCCCCAGACAAAGGGCATGGCTGCTCACCTCCACCGCCGAGGCGGCATCGCCCGCATCGACGCTGCGACGCAGCCAGCGGTAGAAGGTCGGGCTTTCCGGGGTGGTGCGGATGGCCTCCTCCTGCAAGTCTCCGGCCGCGTTGAGCACGGTGCCGATGAGGCCGCAGCCGATTCCCGCGCCGCGCAGCAGTTGCCGGATGAGCGTGCTGGTGGTGGTCTTGCCGTTGGTCCCGGTGACGCCGATGAGCGCCAGGTGCTCGTCCGGCGTGCCATGCACCCGGCGAGCCATCTCAGCCATACGCAGGCGCGGATCGGCCAGGAACGTGCACATGGCGACGCCTTCGGGCACATCCTCCGGGCCATCTGAAATCACGGCACAGGCCCCCTGCGCCAAGGCCTGGGGCACAAAGGACGCACCGTCGGCCTTCTCGCCTTTCAGAGCCAGGAACACCCAGCCGGGTCCGACCTCACGGCTGTCGCTGGTGAGATCCACCACTTCCACATCTGGTCCAGACCGCCGCTGGGCGATCCCATCAATGAGTGCATCGAGTTTCATGGCATCCCCGCTTTGATCTTCACCACGGCGCCTGGTTCCAGCGGGGCGCCGGGCTCTGGGCTCTGGCCCACCACCCGGGTGGCCGTGGAACCGGTGGCCGCCTCCACCTTGGGGTTCCCGCCCACCAGCACCACCCGATGGATGGCCGCCTTGAGGCTGAGGCCCTTGAGATCGGGGACTCTGCCCCGTTCCACATGCACGGCAGCCTCATCGGTCTCACTCACAGGCCAGTCCCGAAGCGACAACTTCAGGTCGGCTTCCCGGTCTGGATCGGGCGCGGTTTCGCGGAAGCGCAGGATGCTGTCGCCAATGCGCTTGAAGAGCGGCGCAGCCACATCGCCACCGGTGGTGTCACCGGCCGGATCATCCAGCATCACCAGCACGCCGAACTGCGGCTTGTCCGCGGGGAAGAAGCCCATGTAGGACGCGAAGTGACGCTTGGGATCGTACTTGCCATCGATGAGCTTGCGGCTGGTGCCGGTCTTGCCAAAGGACTCCACGCCGTTATCAAGCTTGGCCCGCCGGCCTGTTCCCTGGGTGAGCACACCCTTCAGGGTTTCCTTCATGAGGTTCGCGGTCTCCTCACTCAGCACTTGTCCCCGCACAGTGGGCTTGAATTCTTTCAGCAGCAGGCCCTTGTCGTTGTAGATCCGCTGCACGAGGATCGGCTGCATGAGCTTGCCGCCGTTGGCCAGGACGCAACCCGCCATGAGGATCTGCAGGGGCGTGGTGCTCAGGCCATAGCCGTACGAAAAGGTGTATTGGGTGGGCAGGCTCCAGCGATCCGGGGCGATCATGCGGCCAGGGCTTTCCCCGGGGAAATTGAGACCCGTGGAATCGCCGAATCCGAACTTGCGGAGGTACTGGTAGTGGATCGCGGGGTCGAGGCGGATGCCCATTTTGGCGGCGCCGATGTTGGAACTCTGCCAGAGGATCTCCTCGAAGGTGAGCACCCCATGGCGGTGGGTATCGGTGATGGGAGGCGCCTTCGCGCTGTACTGCCAGCGGCCACTCATGCAATCGATGCCCTCGCCGAGGCGGACCTTGCGTTCTTCCAGCGCGATGGCCGCCGTGAAGATCTTCATGGTGGAGCCGGGCTCATAGACATCCTCAATGGGATGCACCTTGCGGGCGGCCTTCTGCCGTTCCAACTCCCGGCGCAGCTCATCCCGCTCGCCGGTGGTGAGCTCGGTTTCGGCCCGGTTGCGGAATTTTTTCGGAAGGATGTGATTGGGATCGAATGTGGGCGTTCCGGCAATGGCCAGGATCTCGCCGGTCTGGGGATCCACGACCACCGCGTAGGCTGTGCGGGGCCGAGAGAGCCGCATCCCTTCCTCCAGCGCATCTTCCACGATGTGCTGGATGGACGCATCGAGGCTGAGCTGGAGTGACGCCCCATTCACCGGAATCTTGCTGAAGTTCTCCTGCAGGATGAGCAGTTTGCCGTGGGCATCCCGGGGGGCGATGAGCTCCCCCTTCACGCCTGACAGCTGTTTGTCGTAGGTCTGCTCAATGCCCAGCTGGCCAAGTCCGTCGATGTTGGTGAAGCCGAGGATCTGCGCGGCCAGGCTGCCACGCGGGTAGAACCGCTGGCTCTCCGGCTGGAACTCCATGCCGTCCAGATCCAAGGCCCGGATCGCGGCCACCTTCATGGGCGGGAGATGGCGCTCCAGATAGACGAAGGTCTTCTTTCGCAGGAGCTTCTCCAGCACCTGCGTCTTGGTTTGTTCGAGGATCGGAGCCAGCTTCGCGGCGATTTCCGTGGCGGCCTTGCGATCGGGATTGCCCCATTGCCGGTCTTCGCCATGTCCCGCCTTGTAGTCCGGGTAAAACACCCTCGGATCGGCGAAGAGACTCTCCACTTTGATGGAGATGGCCAGTGGCTCTCCCCTCCGGTCACGCAACTCCCCGCGGATGGGCGGCACCGGCACGATGGTCGTATGCTGCTGTTCCGCCTTGGCACGATAGCGTTTGTGTTCCACACCTTGCAGCCAGACCAGTCGCAGCAGGATGAGCAGGGCCCAGAAGGCCATGCCTCCCATGATCCAGGGCATGCGGCGATCCAGCAGGTCCTGGGGATCCTGCCGGCCCAGCAGGCGCCGGGATGCACGGGGTTCTGTGGCGAAGCGGAGGGGCACGGGCAACCTGGCTTGATGGAGCGGTGACGGGGGCTGGCAGCCCCCGTCTACAGCCTACCGCCTACAAGCCATCCGACGACACGGGGCGCAGCTTGGCAATGCGCTGATCTTCGGGGGTGAAGGCCCGCTGGATCATGTGCCCTTGCTTGCGGGGCAGGAGCCCAGCCTTCTGGGCGTACACCTGAACTTCTTCATCCCGCTGGAAGCGGCTGCGCTCAAGCATGAGCTTGCGCTGGAGCTCCTCTTCCTTGTGGATGCGCTCCTTGATCTCACCCATGGCATAGCTCAGGCGGGTGCTCTGGATCTTCAGGTAGGCCAGGGTGCCCAGGGGCATGGCCAAGGCCAGCACCAGCAGCAGCATGCGCAGGATGCCTTCGCTCTCCACCATCCGGGTGGGAAAGGCGGGGTTCTGCAAGCTTCCAAGGGTCATGGTGACCTCGATCAGGGGAGACGTTCCGCCACGCGCAGGCGGGCGGAACGAGAGGGGGGATTGGCGGCGGCTTCGGCCTCGCTGGGTGCGATGCCACCGGCATGAATGAGTTTCAGGATCTTGGGGAGTTCGACCGGCGCCGTGCGGCCCGGACCGTCGTAGATGCCAGCCAGGCGGCGCAGGGTCTGCTTGACGATGCGGTCCTCCAAGCTGTGGAAACTGATGACCGCCAGGCGCCCGCCGGGACGCAGGTGGGAGATGGCGGATTCCAGGGAGACCGCCAGCCGGTCCAGCTCACCGTTCACGGCGATGCGGATGGCCTGGAAGGTTCGGGTGGCGGGGTCGCTGTGGCCTTTTCGCTTGGCGGGTTCCCGGGGGATGACGGTGTAGACGGCCTTGGCCAGGTCATGGGTGGTGTCCAGGCGGCCTTCATGAAGCGCGCGCAGGATGGCCCGGGCGATGGGTCGGCTGGCGCGCTCTTCGCCGTACTGGTAGATGGCATCAGCCAGACTTTCGTCGGTCTGTTCAGCGATCCAGGCGCGGGCCGACAGGCCGTGCTCCTGATCCATCCGCATGTCGAGGGGGCCTTCATCCCGGAAGCTGAAGCCCCGCTCCGGGGTGCGCAGCTGCAGGGTGGATACACCAAGGTCCGCCAGGATGGCATCGAAACCATCGGGGGCCTGGGCGGCCTTCCAGGCCAGAAAATGAGGATCCTCCCAGAGATCCTCATAAGCAGAAGCCAGGATGCTGAGGCGGCCATCCGAACCCAGCCGCTTGGCGGCGAGGGCGCGGGCTTCGGGATCGCGGTCCACGCCCAGGTAGCGCGTGTCGGCGTCAGCCTGGGCCAGCAGGGCCTCGGCGTGGCCACCCAACCCCAGGGTAAGGTCGAGGATCCGCGCCGCGGGCGGCAGAGTCAGATTGTCCAGGACCTCCTGGAGGAGGACCGGAACGTGGACGGGGGGGGTAAAAGAAACCATCAGATCCCCAGGTCCGCGAGCTGCGCCAGATCGTCCACACCGAGGGGCTCGGCGGCGAGACGGCGCTGGAAGCCGGCCTTGTTCCACAGGGCCAGGTGATCCATCTGGCCCAGCACGGCCACTTCGCCAGTCAGCTGGGCGGCCTCGCGGAGAATGGGCGGGATCACGAAACGGCCCTGGGCATCAGGTTCCACTTCGCTTCCGAAGTAGGCGGTGGTCTCCAGGAACTTGCGCTTGGCGGGGCTGGTGGAAGGCAGGGCCGCCAGGCGGGCCTCGATGGCCTCCCAGATCGGCATGGGGTAGAGACGGGCCGAACGGCCATCCAGCGAGGTCAGGTAGTGCCGCAGGGCTCCGCCCCCTTCGCCCTGGGCGAAGGTCTCCAACTCGGCCTTGAAGGAGGAGGGGAGCTTGAGACGGCCCTTCTCATCCACTGTGGCCGGTGAGTTTCCGCGAAATCGCAGCACCGGAATCGCCTTTCAACCATCAACCCAGGAGGGAGGCGTAAACTGGTGTGAGACCACTTTGATCCACTACAGCCCACTTTTCTCCACTGAGAACCACTTCGAAGTGTATAAACACCTGAGAAGTCAACAAGAGGAAATAAAAACGAAAAAGACACGCAACCGCGCGCCTTTTTTCGTTTTGGGGATCTGGGTTGGGAATTGAGACCTGATGGGTGGGGTCCAACTCGACCCTCCTGCGAGTCCATGCGCTGGGGAACCAATTCCCCGCCCGATTGGCGGAGCGCGCATCATCATCCGAAGATGAACGGGATTTAGTCGATGGCCCTGATCGCGATCGTGGACGACAGTCGCATGGCAAGAGCCTTTGCCGCCGCCTCCTTGAAGCAGGGGGGCCATGAGGTTGCCGAGGTCGAACCCACCAGTCTGGGTGAGGTCATGGCGGCTTTGAAGGCGCTGAAACCGACGCTGCTGGTGTTGGATCAGCAGATGCCCACCTTCTCGGGATCAAGTCTGGTGAGGGCCTGCTTCGAGGACGCCACCCTGACTTCACTCAAGGTGGTGATGCTCACGGCGCAGCACGATGGAGACCTGGAGCGCCGCATGGACAAGCTGGGCGTTCATGCCGTGCTGCACAAACCCATCAGTCCCTTGGATCTGAATCAACGCGTAGCCAAACTGCTCAACGGATAGGGACTTTCATCGATGGGCATGTGAGCCACAAGGCCGTGCCGCCAGGCTTTGGGGCCAGCTCAGATCGTGATGGGTGGGGCTTCATTCAGCAGGGCCCAGAACGTTCCAAGGGCCGAAACGGAATGCAGGAATTCATTGAAGTTCACTGGCTTGACCACGAAGGCATTCACCCCGTGATTATAGCCTTCAAGCAGGTCTACCTCCTCTCGCGAAGAGGTCAGGATCACGACCGGAATGCTCCGCAGCCTCGCATCCTCCTTGATCTGTTTCAGTACTTGTAACCCGTCCACACGGGGCATCTTGATATCCAGCAGGATCAGCACGGGATTGACCTTTTCTCGCCCTGCATAGGCATCCCTGCAGAACAGGAAATCCAAGGCTTCCTGGCCATCCTTCAGCCAGATGACTTCATTGGCCAGGCGGGCCGTTTTGAGCGCCTCCAACGTCAACTCCGCATCGTTGGGACTGTCCTCAACCAGAAGGATTTTTTTCAGGTCCATGCCCATGGTTCAACCCTCCGGGCCCTGCGGGAGTGTGAAATAGAAGGTAGCACCTATGTTGGGTTCGCCCTCAGCCCAGGTTCTGCCGCCATGCCGAGTGATGATCCGTCGGACATTGGCGAGTCCCACCCCGGTCCCTTCATACTCCTCGCTGGAATGGAGCCTCTGGAATAGAACAAACAATTTATCTACGAAGCGCATGTCGAACCCGGCCCCATTGTCTCTGACGCACAGAACATGATGGGTTTCATCGGTGCTGGCGCTGATCTCAATGATCGGTGCTGCAACCTGCCGCGAGTATTTCACCGCGTTCGAGACCAGGTTGGTCAGCACGAGCCGGAGCATGGCCTGATCCCCCACTACCGTTGGCAAGGTGCCGATGCGCCAGTCGATGAATCGACCTGACGGAAGGTCCTTCGCATGCTCGGCAATCACTTCGTGAACGAGTTGTCCCATGTTTACATTTCTCTTCATCATCTCTCCGCGTCCCATGCGGGAGAACGACAACAGGTCATCGATCAGACAACCCATTTTCTTGGCTGAATCGGAAATGACAGTCAGGTAGTGCTGGCTTTTCACATCCAAACTGCTCAGGTCCATTCTCCAAAGAAGCTCCACGAACCCTGTCAAGTGGCGTAGAGGAGCCCGAAGATCGTGGGACACGGAATAGGAAAACGCCTCGAGTTCCCGGTTGGTCGCTTCCAATGACTCATAGGTTCGTTGCAGCTTTTCGGCCAAGTCATTGACCTCGCGGGCCAGGTCAGCCAGTTCATCATCACCCCCCAGGGGGATGCGGTAATCCAGCTTTCCGTTTGAAATACTGTAGGTCCATGTTTTTAAGACAGCGACCCGCCGTGAAAGCAGGTGATTCAGGTGCGTTGATGCGCTGGTCACGGTGAGCCCCAACGCCAATGTCGAGAGGGCCAAGAGCAGCAGTAGGTTATTACGTTCATCGATCGAGTCTCGGCGTGCCTCGAGGAGTAGGAGTTTCGTGGAATCCGAAAGCAGGTAGGTATCCACCAACAATTGGTTGGTCAACCGCTGTTCGATGCGCCAAGTGCTCCCCTTGCCGGATTCCCCACCCTCATTCGAGGACCTCAGCGCGGCAATCCGGGGTAAAAGAGCCCAGGTTGCCTGGAATTTCTGATTCATCCGATCCAACAACAGAGCACTCGACGGAGACAGGGATCGCCCGGACAGATCCTTGAGATGTCCCGCGATTTCCAACGATTTCTGCTTCCACCGCACTAAAGATTGCGGTCGGGCCATGAGGAGGTATTCATCCCTGAGCAACGTGCGTTCGAAGACATCCCCCTGGAGATCGATTAACTGCAGTTCGAAGGCACTTGCCTGACGCAGCCATTTGAAGGCAAAGAAGGTTCCCACCGTCGATCCCAGCATCATCAGGATGGAGATCGTGGAAGTGATCCTGAGGGAGGTTCGGATTTTCATGGGAGGCCACCCTGCTCATCTCGGATGACCTGAACTGCTTCGGGTCTGACCTCAAGCAGGCCTGGCAGGTAGAAGTAGCTGAGAACATCCGGAATTTCATGGTTCTGAACCGCCCCTGAATCCAGAAACCAGCGGCATTCATTCTCAATGCTGAGCATGAGTGACTGGTCCAAGCGAACGTCGAAGTCATGGCCGGTGAAGGCCTTTGACACCAGTGATGGCTCCACCTGGGTGTATGCAGCCACGAGGTCTCGCGCCTGGGTTGATGAGCCCGACATGAATTTCAAGGCTGAAAGCAGCCCTGTGAGGATGGCCTTCACCTGATCGGGATGATCCCGGATGAACTCAGGCCGGGCCACTAAGCAGAAAGTCTGGGTGTAGATGAATTCATCCCGAAGCAAGACAGAACGGGGGCCAAGAGCATCCATCAGGAAGGCAACATGGGGATCCCAGGTGCTCACCGCATCCACTTTTCCGTCGAGCAGAGCGTTGCGTAACTGCAGGGGAGGCAAATCGACAAAGGTCGTGCTGCCCAGACCGATCCGGTTCACGAGGCAGAAGGTATCCAAAAAAAAGTGCCCACTGGTCCCCTGAGTAAATCCAATCACCTTGCCTTCCAGATCCGACGGAGTATGGATCCCTCTGTCCTTTCGGGCCACGATGGCCACGTCCCGACTGGACTGATGGATGGATGCCAGAATGCTCAGCTTGCCACCAGTCAGGATGGCCTTGGCAAGAGGCGTCTCGGCGACCAAGGCAAGATCAGCTTCACCGGCCAACATTCGCTCGAGCGACACCTTTCCTGATTCAAAGGGAATGAGTGTTACCACTGCCCCATCTTGATAAAAGAGGCCCTGCTCTTTGGCGATGATGACCAGGCTGGAAGAGATGTTCCTTGGACACGCGATGGCAATTGGAACGGAGGTCGGAAGCTGGCCATGCTGTTTGTTCCTGCATCCAAACAGGGCAAGCCAAACCAGTCCGGTGACCACCAGAACGCCAGACATGGCGCGGGCGACGGCTCGATGTCGAATCATTGATCGCATCATCGGTGTGCTCCCTTCTGGAATCCCGTCCCAGTCAACCTTGCATCACGTCATGGTCCAATCGAGCGGGTTCAGGGAACCCTTTGAGAACGGCTCTCGCCAGATCCTTGGGCGACATCGGTTTAGAAAGACAGGCTCGAAAGCCCGCCTGACTAAGGGGTAACCCGAACTTCTCCATATCGGGATCACCGGTCATCAGAATGATGGGGAAGCCTGGGTTGAGGGACCATATGGCCTGCGCCAACTGAAGGCCGGACAACCCCGGCATGGTGTGATCTGTAACGGCGATTTGAAAGGCCGTGGGGGAATCCGCAAAGGCACGAAGGGCCAGCCTGGGATCACAGAAGGACGACACCTGGAACCCCATCTGGGTCAGGCTGGCCTCCAACATGTCCACCAGCGTTTTTTCATCGTCCACAAGAAGGATGTGTCCATGCCCTTTTACGGTTTCATCCCCTTGAACGACTGGGAGGCCCAGTAGACTCGACGAAATCGGCAGGAAGATCTTGAACGAGGTCCCCACGCCCGGTTGACTGCCTACCTGTATGCCTCCTTTGGCAGCGCTCACGATGCCATGCGTCACCGAAAGACCTAAACCCGTTCCCTCTCTCGGGGGCTTGGTCGTGAAGAACGGGAGGAAAACCTTGTCGAGATGCTCGGACGAGATGCCTCTGCCGGTATCTGTCACTTCGAGGCAGAGGTATTCGCCTTCCTGAAGATTCACATTCATGGCGCATGGCGTGACGGGAAGGTGCTCCGGTTTCAGCTTGACTGTGAGCCGGCCAGCCAGTCCGCGCATGGCATGGCTGGCATTGATGCAGAGGTTCAGGATGACCTGATGCAGTTTGGTTGGATCCACCTTGACGAAGGTTCCCCGGGCATCGAGTTCCACCTCGAAGCCCATGGAGGTTGGCAAGGTGGCGCGCAACAGTTTGAGCGATTCTGAAAGGAGGCTCTGTACCTCGATGGGAACATCCTCACCTGCACCTTTCCGGCTGAAGGAGAGGATCTGAGCAATGAGATCCCGGGCTCGGCTGGCAGATGCCTGGATGACCTCCAGGTCGTGCCGGATCTTTGGATCCCCAGGGCTCCTGGCCAACCCAAGTTCGGCATGGCCCATGACTGGCATCAGAATGTTGTTGAAGTCATGGGCGATACCGCTGGTGAGGGTGCCGATGGTCTCAAGCCGCTGGGATTGCTCCACCAGCCCCTGGAGTTTCCGCTCAAGAGTGATGTCTCTCGCTGTGCAGAGGTAGTTCTGAAGCTCGCCTCGGCTGTTGAACACAGGTGCGATCACCGTTTCGGCATCCCAGAGGGACCGATCCTTGCGCCGATTCACAATATGCCCCTTCCAGGTCTCTCCTCGAAGAAGAACCTCCCACATGCTTCGGTAGAAGGCGGTGTCATGACGGTCACTCTTGAAGAGCCTTGGATTCTGGCCGACCATCTCAGCACGATGGAAACCCGTGATCGCCTCGGCAGCGGCGTTGGCGTAAAGGATCTGACCCTCCGCATCGGTGATCATCACCATGTCCGGAGTCTGGCCGATGGCCGTGTGCAGCAGGCGGAGCTCTTCTTCGAATAACCGCTGCTTCCGGCGCAGCTCGGATTCCTTCATTTCGCGCCAGATGACCGGTACCAGGCGCGAGAGGTTGCCCTTGAGAATGAAATCGTTTGCGCCTTTGCGCATGGCCTCTACCGCTGCACCTTCGTCGAGTACGCCCGACAGGAGAATAAAGGGCAGATCCGGATCCAGTGCCCGCAGGGACTCCAGAACAGCCATGCCATCGGTCCCGGGAAGGCTGTAGTCGGAAAGGACCAGATCCCAAACACCGGATTTGAGTTTGGAGAGAAAACCCTCCAGGGTATCCACCTGAACACAGGTGCACTCCACGCTGTGCGCCTGCAGGTGCAGAAGGATCAGCTCGGCATCCTCTTGGGAGTCTTCGATCATCAAGATGCGTAGGGGAGAAGACATGCCTCACCTCAGGGTGGGGTGGAGAACGTTGAAGGTGAGCCAGAAGGCTTGGATGGCCTCCACCAGGCTGACCAGCCTCGGAAATTCCATGGGCTTCTGAACGTAGGCGTTCGCCCCGAGTTCATAGGCTTTGGCAATATCAGAGGGCATTTCAGAGGTCGTCAGGGCCACCACGGGGATCAGGAGACCCTGGGGATCCTTGCGAATCGCCTGGAGCACACCCAGTCCACTCAAAATAGGCAGCTTCAAATCCATCAACACCAGCGCGGGATAGCTCTGTTCGTCCCGGTTCGAGTGAGTGCCCTTTCGAAACAGCCAGTCCAGGGCCTCTTGTCCGTCCGTGACCACCACAATCTCGAAGGAGGTCTTGGCCTCATCGACCGCCAGCTTCATCAAGGCCTGGTCGTTGGGACAGTCCTCCACAATGAGCACCACGGGGCGTCTCATGAACGGCCCTCCCTGACCCTCGGCAACGTAAAGGAGAACGCCGCTCCGATGCCCGGAACGCCTTCGGCTTTAATCGTTCCACCATGCCGACTGACAATGCGCTTGGCAATGGCCAGTCCGATACCGGTTCCCGGGAAATCATCGGGCTTGTGCAGGCGTTGAAAGGGTGTGAACAGTCGGCCCGCCTGAGAGGATACGAATCCCGCTCCATTGTCGCGGATGGTCACTTCCACCGAGGAATCATTCACTGTACGAGAGGTGACCCAAACGCGCGCATCGGCCGTATGGGCAGTGAATTTCCAGGCGTTGCCGAGCAGGTTTTCCAAAAGGATCCGAAGCAGGCTGGGATTACCCATCACCCTGATCGGACGATCCACCTGCCAGGTCAGCTCACGACCAGGATCTGGCTCTTTGAGCTTGATCAGGACTTGCTCCACAAGGCTACCCAGGTCGATGGAAATCATGTCGCAGTCATCTCGCCCGACCCGTGAAAGCTGGAGCAGATCCTCGATGAGTTGCGACATCCGGGTGGCACCCCCCTGGATCCGTTGCACATGTTCAATCCCGGCGGGCGAAAGGGTGGAAAGTTCATCCCGTTTCAAGGCGTCGGAAAATCCTGAGATCGTCCGGATGGGGGCGCGAAGATCGTGGGACACGCTGTAGGCGAAGGCCTCAAGCTCCTGGTTGGCCGCCTCCAGCTGTTGGGTACGCTGTTCCACGCGGCGTTCCAGATCCCGGTTCATCTCCTGGATCTCGCCCTCCATGCGCTTGCGATCAGTGATGTCCTCCACGACCTTGAGGATGTAGTCCGGATCGGAGTCCCCCGTGGAAACGATGGATTCGAGAAGCTGGATCCAAACCGGGGTTCCATCTGGCTTGAGATACCGCTTTTCCTGAATGAGGCCCCCGCCCATGCCCCGCAGGATGTCCTGGATCGAGGCTTCCGGCGGAAGCTGATCCTCGGGGTGCGTGAGAGAGGAAATATCCATCCCGACCAGCTGGCTCGAGTCCCTCCCCACGATCTCGGCAAATCGTTGGTTCACCCGGAAGATTCTCTGATCGAATCCCACCTGGGCCATGCCCACCAACGCCTGGTCGAAGGTCGCCTTGAGATTCACTTCGCTGGACTGGAGTTCCCGCTGGGAGCGTTCGCGCTGGGTCACATCATGCGCCACCACCACCCGGGCAGCGCGGCCCATCCAGCTCATGGGATGGGAGAGCACCTCGACCAGGATGATTTCGCCATTTTTCTTCAGATGCCGCAGGATGCCGGGATCCCGGATGATGGTGGAGGGGTCGGTCAGCCGGTCCATCAGATCTGGAAGATCCTCCGAAGGCCGGATCTCTCGGATGGACATCCGCAAGAACGCCTCCCGCGTGTACCCGTACTGGTACACGGCGGCGTCGTTGACGGCCAGGAAAACCAAGGAATCCAGCTCGTAGATCCACATCGGGTGGGGATTGGCCTCGAAGAGGAGCCGGTATCCCTGTTCAGAACGGCGGAGCGCCTCTTCGGTCCGTTTCTGATCCTCCATGGCGCCAAGCATCGCCAGACGGGATCGCTCGGCACGGACCAGGGCCGCACGCAATTCATCCTCCGCGCGCCGACGCTCGTGGATCTCGGATTGCAGGTGATCATTGGTTTCCCGAAGCGAGGCGCGCTGTTGTTCGAGTGAATCGTTCGCCCGCCCAAGGGACAGATGAGTTCTTACCCGCGCCAGAAGCTCTTCGCTCTGGAACGGTTTGGTGATGTAATCCACCGCGCCCAGTTCCAGTCCCTCCACCCATTCCTTCACTTCAGCGAACGCGCTCATCAGGATGATGGGAATGTGACGCGTCTCCTTCCGAGCCTTGATCCGTCGGCAGGCTTCGAGCCCCCCAATCCCCTTCATGCGAAGGTCCAGGAGGATCAGGTCCGGATGTTTGACGGCGACGGCTGCCAGAGCCAGTTCGCCGCTGTCTGCGGGTCGCACCTGATACCCGGCAGGAGTGAGGATGCTCGTCAGAAGGGCCAGCGATTCAGAGGTATCGTCCACGGCGAGGATGATGGGCTTTTCAGTCATTCCAGAGCCCCTTCCTTCAACTCATCGGTTGGAAAGGTCAGCAGAGCCTGCAAAATGGTCGTGTAACGATACTCGCTGGTGAGACGCTCCAGATGGATACCGAGCGCCGGTGTCAGCTCGGCGATGTGGTGGACAGCACCATCGATCCTGGAGACATCCAGACTCACCAGGGCATCTTTCAGTTCGGTGCGGAGTGCCAAGGGAAGGAGCGCCAGCAACTGCTGATCGACCTCCGTAGCCGATCCAGCAGAAGCCCTTTCTTGCGGCTCGTCGTAGGTGAATCTCACCCCCAGGAGTTTCGCCATGCAATCGAATATTTTGTCGAACCGGATCGGCTTGGACACGAAATCATCCACCCCCACAGCCAGCACCTTCTCCCGGTCCGCCTTGAAGACCGAGGCGGAAAGCGCCACGATCTTTACCTCATGGCCACCATCAAGGGCCCGGATCCTGCGGGTCGCTTCAGCCCCATCCATCACCGGCATCCGCCAATCCATCCAGATGAAATGGGGCCGCCAGGCCTGGTAGCTCGCGACGCCCTCCGCACCGTTTCCAGCCACCCGGACCTGGCAACCAGCCTGTTCCAGCAGCTGCCGCAACAACTGCCAGTTTTCCGCCTGGTCTTCCACGATCAGCACGCGGCACTCGGCCTGTCCTGGCGCCAGGTGCGCCATCCGCGTTTCGTTGGATCGGACGGGAACCAGCCATGAGTCCTCCTGCCGTTCCACTGGCAGCTCCACACAGAACTTCGAGCCCTGTCCCGGCGAACTTTCGAGATGAATGGTGCCACCCATCAGTTCCACGAACTGCCATGACAGGGTCAAGCCGAGTCCGGTCCCTTTCTGATCGGATTTGTGTCCGAGCTGAACGAACGGTTCAAAGATGCGACGCTGTTCTTCCACCGGAATGCCCTCGCCGGTGTCCTCGATCTCGATGGCAAGCGTCGTGCCCCCGCGGCCGCCATGCGATCGAATCCCAACCCTCATGGCCACCCGACCCTGCGTGGTGAACTTGACGGCGTTCCCCAGCAGATTGAGGATCACCTGCCGGAGTTTGGATTCATCTGTCTTGACCACCCTGGGAAGCCCAGGCTCCAACTCCAGTTCCAGCGAAAGCCCTTTGGCCTCTGCCCGCTGATGCATCATGTCGATCAGATCATTCATCATCGCGTGCAGATCGAAGGCCGTGCTCTCCACGGTGATTCTTCCCGCCTCGATCTTCGCCATGTCCAGCACATCGTTGATGAGGGTGAGCAGGTGCTCTCCACTGCGGTTGATGATGTCGAGAGTCCTGCGGTGGTCCTTGGAAATGGCTGGATCAATGCGCATCAGTCTGGAAAACCCGAGGATCGCATTGAGCGGCGTGCGCAGCTCATGGCTCATGTTGGCCAGGAAGACGCTCTTGGCGCGGTTGGATGCTTCGGCCTGTTCCTTGGCCTGAATGGCCCCCAGGCGCGCGCGCCGAGCCACCTCAGCCACCACCGTAACCATCGAACCATTGAACAGGAATGCGAACATCCCCAGCAGATCCCCACGATCCAGGATAAGTGGCTGGTTCCCCAGCAGAGGCCAACCATATAGAGCCATCAGGCACGAAGCTATGGCGACCAGCCATCCGGTAAACCAGCCCCCATAGAGCGCTGCCACCATGACTGCGGGATAGAAGGTAACCCAGACAATGCGTGCGCCCAACGCACCCAGGAAGGCCTTCCTGGTGAGAACGGCGAAGAGCATGGCCAAACCGACAATGACACCATTTCGGAGCACTGCTCGGAGGAGGGAGGGCAGATCCCGGCTCATGAAATCGGTTCCTTGGACCCGGCCGGATCCGCCACCTGGCTGGAGTAGCGTATGTCCTCGCCGAGACGTTGGGCGAGGTCGTTGACCTCACGCTTCAACTGCTGTACGCGGTCCTCGCGGTCAAGCATGACGTCCTGCCAACGATGAAGCTCATCAAGCTGACCCTTGATCAGCTCCTCTCCCCGCCTCTGTTCGGTGATGTCCTGACCTTGGGCAATGGTCGCCATGGGTGTCCGCCCGTCTTTCGCGATCAACGTGGCCGAATTCCACAGCACCGTGCGCACCGATTCATCTCGATGCAGAATCTTGATTTCAACCGTTTCCCAATGCTCACCCGTCTGCGTCTTGCGGATCTCTGACATGGAGTGCGCCACCAGTGAAGGTGGAAAGAGCAGTTCCAGCGATTGTCCAAGGACTTCTGCCTCACTGCGACCGGTCAAGAATTCAAAGGCATGATTGAAGCGGGTGATGCGAAATTCAGAATCCCAGACAATGATGGGCGCATTGGCATGGTTGATCAGGTTTTCGAGATAGGCATTGGTTTCCCGCAGTTTCTCCTCAGCCTGCTTCCGCTCAGTGATATCCCGTACGAGGGTCACAACGGTGTCCTCGGTGCAGCGCGCCACACGAGCCTCAAAATGCCTTTCCTCACCACCCAGTGGGAGCGTGTAGTACAGCTCCTGAACCCGGTGGGAGTCCAGGGCATCCGAGTAGGCTTTCATGAATTGGACCGCGATGGGTCTGGGCAGGATCTCCTCGACCTTTCGGTGGAGGAACACCTCCGGGGCCACGAAAAGCACGTTCGGATCGGGCGCGTGAACGGCGAGGAACACGCCATCCCGCCTGCTCGTGAAAATGAGATCAGGAATGGCGGCGACGAGCGCCCGGTTATGGCTCTCGCTCACTCGGAGGGCATCCTCCGCCTCCTTCTCTTCAGTGATGTCCCGGAAGGCACCGAGCACCTTCACGGCCCGACCACCCATGAGGATCGGACGACCAGACGTACGGACCCAGATGCGTCGACCTTTGGCGGTGATCATCTCCAGTTCGAGGTCGAATCCATGTCCGGTCTCGATGGACTCCTGGATGGCCAGAGTGATCACGGGGCGCCACTCCGGTGCGTAGAATTGAATGGCCGACTCGACTGAGGGACTGTATGTGTCGGCCTTCAGATCGTGGATGCAGTAAGTCTGGCCCGTCCAGAACAGGCTCTGCTCCCTGAGATCTATTTCCCATCCGCCCACACCTGCGATGGATTCCACCTGACAGAGCAGATCCGTGGCCCGCCTCAGGGATTCCTGGTTTTTCTTCCGCAGGGTGATGTCACGGATGAATGCCACCATCTGGCCTGATTCCGGAATGGCGGTGATCGAGACTTCTACGGGGAAGACGGTTCCGTCCTTTCTGCGATGGAGGGATTCGAAGAGATCCATGCCCTGCTCAAGGATCCGGTCCGAGTGCCGTCGGACTTCTTCGCCGGTTTCCATCGCCTCCAAATCCCCCACCTGCATGCCCATGAGTTCCCCAGGGGAATAGCCCAACATCCGACAGGCGGCCAGGTTCACATCCTCGATCTGCCCATCCATTCTCAGGAGCCATACCCCGTCGTGGGTCGTCTGAACCATGGTCTGGGCGCGGGCCTCCAAAGCCTTCAGGGCTTCTTCGGCCACGCGGCGCTTGGTGATGTCCCGCGCGAAAACAGCGATGCCTATGACTTCGCCTCCGCTCTCCCGAATGGGCGTATGCGCCACTTCAAAATAGAGCCGGGAGCGTCCCTTTTCACCGGACATGGCCTCTTCCGTAAACGCCTCTCCCGCCAGGGCGCGGTCCAGGTTCAACTTCGCCATCTCGCGGTCCGCAGGAACGGTCTGATGGTCAAGAAGGGAGGTACCCAGGGCGATGTCCGTGTCGTACAGCGCCTTCATCACGGCCGCATGGGACTGGTTGAAGCTGGTGTAGCGGTACGCTTGGTCCACGGAGAAGATAGGACCCTCGGCGCTTTCCATGATGCCGGTCAAGACCGCATGATTCCTGTGCAGAACCTCCGCTGCGCGGCGCTCCTCGGTGATGTCCGTCAGGACGCCGGTCCAGAGCGTCCCACCATCTGCAAGGCTTCGAGGTGAAGATTCAAAGCGGACCCAGCACCACCGTCCATCCTTGACCAGCTGTCCTTCCCATCGAAAGGGAACCCTCCGCATCATTGCGTCGGCATTGCGATCGCTAAACCCCTTGCGATCCTCCGGGTGGATCCGGTCCAGGATAGAGGCCGGATCTGCCTGGAAGGCGCTCCTGGCAAGGCCAGAAATCTCGCAGAAGCGGTCGCTGACGAACTCGACATGGTAATGGGACTGGACGATGCGCTCCCACTCGTGACCACTGGAAGCTTTGACGGGAGCAATGCGAAGGCGGTAGATTCCTGCCGGTTGAGTCCTGACCAGATCCTCATAGAGACGCTGCTCTTCCTCCAGGGCGTTCTTCTGGATCAGAAGGGTGGGCAAGTTCAGACGGCGCGAGGCCCGAGTCCCTTTCATGGCCTACCCCCCCCTCACCAGGAGAGGCTCCCGGATCCCCGAGAGCCGAGCGAAATTCCGGAGTTTCTGCAAGTGGGCCAACCCGATGGTGGTGCCCTCAGGCACCACGAGCAGGCCATCCACCGTTTCGATGCCCATGAGCAGAACATGGCCTATGCGAAGCTCGTGCAGGCTGATCTGCTGAGCTGGAGTGGCTGGCGCCTCAACGCCTTGCCGCTCCAAGCAGCGTCCGAAGGCACGCAGGACCTCCAGGTCGTACCAGGTCGTCCGCGCTTCCATATCCCGCACGGTGGCGAGGGGATTTCCGAACTTCGAGAGGAGCCTTTCGTAGTCCCAGACCACTCGCAGAATGCGCCCTCCGAGGGGGATTGCCTGCTCCTTGA
>Ga0302321_100001267_pt1 | contig 21556 bp, 19 predicted proteins | sample Fen_T0_1_FD_202505 | JGI IMG/M metagenome (GOLD analysis project Ga0302321, IMG submission 202505) | Peat permafrost microbial communities from Stordalen Mire near Abisko, Sweden - Fen_T0_1 | ecosystem: Environmental > Terrestrial > Soil > Wetlands > Permafrost | place: Sweden: Abisko...
AAGAGTTTGGGGATGAAAACCCTCTTGTAGACCTCCAGCTCTTTCAAGTCGAGCGATACGACAAAGTCCCTGACCAGTTTCATTCGGTTTATTTTTCTGCTTTGACTGAAGACGACACGGAGGCTGCATCGCAACGATGGGCGCGCCGGGTTTGTGCTTCAAACTGGCGGCTTTCGATTTGGCGCCTTTCGATTGCGATATGCAGTACCCGATCCCTTTTCCAGCTGCCCCGCGCCAGCCAGGCCCATCCACGGCGGACGGCTGGGAGGGGCATGGACCTTATTGCCCACCCTCGGCACCCATTCCGTAGAGCGCCGGTTCCATGGTGTCCGCCGTCGCGCCGCATGCTTCCCGCTGCTCCGACGCGTCGGTGCTGGCCCAGCTTATCGGCTGCAGGCGGCTGCGGTTGACCCTGAGATCGAACACGTCGAAGCGGTTGTAATAGCCCGCGACGTCGTGAAACTGCTTGGGCTCGACGCACGCGTTAAGGTCGAACTCGGCATAGGCAATGCCTTCTTCGTCCTGCAGCGAGTCACCCGTGGCCATGCCGGTGGGGGTGACGAACTGGGTAATGGCCTTGGGCGTCTGTTCGAGGATGGCGGCGGCGGCCGGGTCGCCTGCGGCAAGCATGTCGAACATGGCGCGGTCCATGTAGCCCGCGCACATGATGCCGAAGGCCTTGGCTTCGAAGGCGTGGCCGGCGGAGCGGATCCGGTTGGCGGCGATGTTGTCGAAGTTCTCGCCGCTGCCGGGGCGCTTGGTCGGCCAGACGGCGGGCCAGCTGGAAATGTGGATCTGCTCGCCCTGGGCGATCAGGGTGTAGCGCGCCAGGGGGTTGGTGTTTTCGCCGCAGATCAGGGCGCCGATCTTGCCGATCCGGGTGTCGGCCACCTGCAGGCCGGCGCCGTCGCCGGAGGCCCAGATCAGCTTTTCGTAGAACGTGGGGACCAGCTTTCTGTGATGGATCAGCAGGCGGCCGTCGTCGCCTATCAGCACATTGGAGTTCCACAGGCAGCCGACGCTGGCGCGGCTGGCTTCGCTAAATCCCATCGAGACGAATACGCCCAGGCGCGCCGCTTCCCGCGCCAGGCTCGCCATCTCCGGGCCGTCGGCGAGGATGCTGTTGGCGGCAATCTTGCGAAACCAGTCGTGGTTGTGGATCGGCGCCCACAAGGCGGCCCAGACCGGAAAGCCGGGAATGTACGACTCGGGGAAGGCGATCAGTTGCGCGCCATGGCGCTGCGCCTCGCCCATCAGGGCAAGCGCTTTTTGCAGGGTTGCCGCGCGGTCCAGGTAAACCGGAGCGGCGTGGACGGCGGCGACTTTGACGGTTGTTGCTTGCATGTCATCTTTCTCGATCAAACGGGGCGCGGCGCGCTCCCTCGGTGTGCTCGGTGAGCTCAGTGTTTGAGTGGGTCAGTGGGCGTGGGCCGGCGCCATGCCGATGCCGGTTTCGCGGCGTACCGACAACTCTTCCCAGCGCGCGGCGGAGCGCCGGTCGGCGAACAGCAGCGAGAACAGGATCACCAACAGAAAACCGGCCGGGATGGAAATGATCCCGGGGTTGCGCAACGGGACCAGCGGGGCTTTGAGCCCGAAGATGCTGGTGGCGTCGTCCGGTATGGCGGCGGCGCGGGCCTGGGCGGCGGCCAGCTCGGCGCTCCATTGCCGGACTTCCTCGGGCTTGGCCGATGCCGGGTCAAGAGCCGCCTTCTGCAGCTTCCCGGTGAGCGCGGACGCGCTGGCCAGGGCGGCGCGTTTCGCCTCCAGAGGGTAGGTCATGTTGGGCGAGGCCAGCACCAGGCCGATCGACAGCAGGGTGCCGCCTATCACCCCGGCGAGCACGCCGGCCGTGCTGCACCTTTTCCAGTAGAGGGTCAGCAGCAGCGCCGGCAGGTTCGCCGAGGCGGCCACCGCGTAGCCCAGGCCCACCAGGTGGGCGACGTTCTGCCCTTTGGCGAGGATGCCGACGGCCATGCACACCAACGCCATCAGCAGCGTGGCCACACGCGCCGCGTTGACCTGCTCGTCCTCGGTGGCGTCGCCGTCGCAGATCGCGCCTACGTAAACGTCGTGCGCCAGCGCCGAAGCGCCCGCCAGGGTCAGCCCGGCGACCACCGCGACGATGGTGGCGAAGGCCACCGCGGCGACGAAGGCGAGCATGAAATTGCCCATCATGCTGTCGGCGCCGCCGCCGAGAAACTGCGCCAGCATGGGAGCGGCGAGATTGCCGCCCTTGTCGAGCGCGATGATCGCCTTGGCGCCGACCAGGTGGGCGGCGGCGAAGCCGATCATGATGATCAGCAGGTGGCAGGCGCCGATAGCCAGCATCGCCCACAGCACCGAGCTGCGCGCGGCCCTGGCGTCGCGCACGGTGAAAAAGCGCATCAGGATGTGCGGCATGGCCGCGGTGCCGAGCACCAGGGCCAGGCCCAGCGAGACCTGCTCCAGCGGGTTCTTCAGGTACAGGCCGGGTTCGAGGAAGCGCTGGCCGGCGTCCAGGCCGGCCAGAGGTATGCCGGCCGGTTGCAGCGCGCTGACGTAGAGTTGCAGCCTGGAGTCGGCCACCAGGTCGCCGAAAAAGGCCGCGGCGTTAAAGCCGTAGGGGGCCCAGGCGAGAATCACCAGCACGAAGCAGGAGGAGATCAGCAGCACCGCCTTGAGCACCTGGACCGAAGTGGTGGCGCGCATCCCGCCGAACAGCACGTAGATGAGCATCAGCAGGCCGACGGCGATCACCGATGCCTCGTACGGCACGCCGATCAGGGCGCGCACGATCACCGCGCCGCCGACCACCTGCGGCACCATGTAGAACAGCGCGACCACGATACTGGACAGCGCGACCACCGCCTTGGTGCTGCGAAAGCTGTTGCGATAGGCCAGCACGTCGCCCAGGGTGTAGCGGCCGAGATTGCGGCACGGCTCGGCGACCAGCAGCAATACCGGGATGAAGGCGATGAAAAAGCCGATCAGGTAGGCGATGCCGTCGTAGCCGTACAGCGCGATCAGGCCGGAGACACCCAGGAAGGCCGCCGCCGAGAGGTAATCCCCGGCGATCGCCAGGCCGTTGCGCAGCGGGCCGATCGCGCCGCCGGCGGTGTAATAGTCGCCGGTGGTCTTGTTGTGGCGCGACGCCAGATAGGTGATGAACAGGGTGAGCAGGAACAGGGCGCCGAACACGCCGAAGGTCAAGCCCCGGTACTGCGGGGCGACCAGGGAAGCGTCCGCCGCGCCGGCCAGGACGGGCGCGGCGGCCCATCCGCATGCCGCTAGCGCGGCGCTTTTGATCACTTTCACTGTGGCTCTCTCCCTGACAGACAATTGAAATTCTCTCGAACTGGCGCCGTGCATCAGCTTGATGCGCGGCAAGCTCGTAGTACGGGCCTTCGGCTTCTGGGTTCCAAAAGGGACGCGTCCCCTTTATCCATTGCCCGCCTGGGGTTGCGCGGCATCCCGGCCGCGCCGAAATCAGGCGTCCGGCGGTTGCGCGACTACGGCTGCGGCCATCGTGTCGACGCGGCGCATGGCGCGGGCGTAGCCATAGGCCACCAGCCCGCCCAGCGGGTATTGCAGCAGTGCATAGAGCAGGCCCAGGTTGATCGCGCCGAATACCTGGACGCGCCAGAAGCCGGGATGGGCGGCGGCAATCAGGAACACCGAAAAATAGAACAACGCGGTGACGGCGAACAGGCCGGCGCCGATGGCGCGGCGACGCCTTACCAGGGTTTGGAATTGACTGGCCCGGTAATGCGCCGACCACTGCGTGGATATTTCTTGATTGACCATGCCTGGGTTCCCTGAATGGCGTCACGGCGATGCGCCGGCCGACACTGTGCACACTATCAGAGGCGGTCGGCCGATTAAATCAGTTAATTCGCAAGGGGCTTTGCAATATTGCAAAGCCATGACAGAGCCGCCCGGCGGCCCGCCGGGCGCGCTTTTTGCTGCTGCACAAGGGCTGCCGATATACTCGGGCGCCTGGATATTGTTTGGCCCGGCCTCGCCGGCGCGCTGGCCTGTACGCTGGTCGTCGCGCACCACTGGTCGTACTTGCCGTCGTGTTTGGTGCTCACTTCGCTCTTCTTCTTATTCTTCTTCTATGGCCCGTGGAAATCCGAACTGGAACGACCTGAGAATTTTTCTCGAGGTGGCGCGCGCCGGCACCCTGGCGGGCGCCGCCCAAAAGCTCAAGATCGATCACTCGACGGTGAGCCGCCATATCGCCCAGCTCGAGGAGGCGATCGACGCGCCGGTGTTCGAGCGCGACCACCACGGCTTTCGCATCACCGTGCGCGGCAAGGAGATACTGCAACTGGTCGAGGGCATGGAGTGCCACGCGCTCACGCTCAAGGACCTGATAGGCGGCAAGCACAGCAAGCCTTCAGGCGCGGTGCGCATCGCCAGCATGGAAGGCATCGCCTCCCTGTATTTGTCCACCGAGTTCGCCCAGTTCCGCCGCAGGCATCCCCTGATCGACGTCGAACTGGTGACGTCCACCCAGCTGGTCCACGTCAACCAGCGCGAGGCCGACCTGTTCATCAGCTTTTTTCCGCCCGAAGGGCGCGGGCTGGAAGTGTTGCCGGTCGGGGAATTCCGTCTCCATGTCTATGGCTGCGCCGACTACCTGCGGCAACACGGTACGCCGCAAACCCTGGAAGATCTGCGCGGCCACGCCTTCGTCTCCTACGTGGACGACCTGATCCAGCTCGATACGGTGCGCTGGCTCGACGAGGCGATCAAGGAGCCGCGCCTGGCGCTGCAGTCCTCGAGCATGATCGCGCAACTGTTCGCCGCGGTCGCCGGCGCCGGCCTGGTGATGCTGCCGTCCTTCGCGCGCGCCGAGAGATTCGGCCTGGCGCGGGTGCTGGAAGACCAGATCGACGTCAAGCGCACCATCTGGCTCACCGCGCGGCGCGACCAGCGCTACATTCCCCGGATCAAGGCGGTGCTGGCGTTTCTGGTGGAAATCCTTGCGCGCGACTGTCCGCTGTCGGAGGCGGCGCGCGTCGGGTGAGCCGCCGGCGCCGCGGCAGGCGGCAGCGCGTCATGGCAGCTTCGCGTGTGCCGTATTCATGCCTGTAGGGGCGGCTTGGCCTATCCCCGATCGCGGGATTTCGGCGACCGGCCTGCCATGCGGCTTCTGACCCGGGATGCTTCCCAAGAATTGAACCCTCCCAGGCCACGCCGCGACCATGCACCTAGGTACAGTGCAGGATCGCCACGGCCCAGGCTGGGCTCGCCTGAACCGGTCGAGCGCAAGGCCCGGCATCCTGGGGTTCCGCGGATGCGCGTGGCCTACGCGCACATCAAGGCAGCCGGGGCCGCGTCAGGCGCCTGTCAATGACTGCACCATCCAGCCGGCGCGCGGTTCCAGCAGGGGCACCGCAGCGGTGCGGCGTTGCCCATGCGGAACATGATAGCGGCGCCCGGTGTCGTCGCCGTGGATGAACCTATCGTCGCCGCGGCGTGGCAAATTGCCGTAGGCGAGGCGCCAGGACGCGTCCAGTTGCGCCTGCAGTGCCTGGCTGCGGCGGATCCGGTCGTCCTGCGGCGCCAGGGCCGGCAGCGCGGCGCTGTCGTCATAGGTGGCGCTGGGCAGTGTCCGGTCTGCGGCCTGGGAGAAAACGTCATGCTGCGTGGCGCTTCCGGGTGCGGGTGCTGACTGCGGCGCCCCTGCGGCCTGCGCCAGGGTGCGCGTTCCGGGTTCCGCGCCCAATGCGACGGCCGATTGCGGCGGGGCCCAACCCGCGCTCGACACTATGTTGGCACGCTGGCGGATATCGACGATCCGCAGCGGCGGGCCGGCATTGAAGCGGCACATCACGTCGCCCTTTTTCCAACCGGTGGTGCCGCCGTCGGTTACCTCGGTGCATGCGGTGCCGGAGACGTTGACCCAGGGTTCGCGATGCTGCATGCCGCAAACGTGCTCGATCTCGTGGCTGACCACGCCGCTGTCCACGGTGGAATAGTGCACGTGATAGGCCGATTCGCCCTGCCGCAGGGTGCAGGCGGAGGAGCCCTGCGCGCAGGGTTTCAGATCGTCCGGATGGTAGGTGACCGGGTGACCGCACACCATCGCCTGGGTGACCGGGCCGGGCGCGACGCAGCCGCTCAGGCCCAGGGCAAGAAACAATGCGGCGGCTGCAACAAATCGCTTGCGAGTGATCAAGAGGGGTCTCCACATGCCGGCGGTGGAGAACTGTCTCCAACCAGGCGCCAAAGAACTATGGAACTATGACAATTGCATAATGCCTTTGTCATAGCTGGCGCGCCACACGTTGCCGACAAGCGGGCGAAAATGGCGCATGCGTGGACGGGTGGTTTGGTGCCAGGCGCCCGCGACGCCGCATGCGTCGCAGGCCCCGGCCGGGCCGTCCCAATGCCGGGGCTCCCGTCCCGGCTTGGCGCCTGGGCTTCCGGCTCGGCGCCGGAGTTCCTGGCGCCCTCTCCCTGAAGGGGCTGGCTTGCCTGCGGACCAGCCCTAGGCCAGCCCCACGCCCAGGCGGTAGAACTCTTCCCAGACGTTGTCGGAGAGCTGGCGCGGCCGCAGGCCCTTGATCAGGCGGTCGATGGCCGCCGCGTGCTTGAGGGCGTTGCCGATCTGTGCCGGGCGCACGCTTTTGGCCTTGCGCTCGTAGAGCGACAGGCGCGGGCCCTTCCAGACCTTTTCGCCGCGGCGCAGCTTGGCCAGGGCGCGGATGTCGTCGGTCATCGCCCACAGCACCAGGGGCGGGGCCTCGCCTTCGCCGCGCAGGCCCTCTAACATGCGGCGGAAGCGCGGCCAGTCCTCGGTCAGCCAGGCATCCGAGAGTTTAAAGACGTCGTAGCGCGCCACGTTGAGCACGGCGTCGCGCACCGCGTCGAACTCCAGATTGCCCTCGGGGTGCAGCAGGCCGAGTTTCTGGATTTCCTGGTGGGCGGCGAGCAGGTTGCCTTCGACCTTATTGGCGATGAAGGCCAGGGTTTCGCGGTCGGCGCTTTGCTTCTGGCGTGCCAGGCGCTCGCCTATCCAGGCCGGCAGGGCGGCGCGGTCCACCGCCTGGGCCTGGATGGTGACCCCATGCTGGGTGAGGGCGGTGAACCAGGCCGAGTTAAGCTGGGTGCGGTCCAGCTTGGGCAGGGTGATTAGCGTAGTCGCGTCCTGCGCGCCGCTGCTCGCGACGGCATGTTGCTCCAGGGCCTTGGCGCCGTCCTTGCCGGGCTTGCCGCCGGGGATGCGCAGGTCGATGAAGGTCTTGTCGCCGAACAGGGACATGCCTGAACTGGCGGCCTGCAGTTGCCCCCAGTCGAAACTGCGCTCCACCGACAACATCTTGCGGTCGGTGTAGCCGGCGGCCTTGGCGGCGGCGCGGATCGCATCGGCCGCCTCCAGCGCCAGCAGCGGCTCGTCGCCGGTGACCACGTAGAGCGCGGCGATGCCCTTGGCGAGCTGGCCGGCGAGCTGTTCGCTCCTGATCTGCACGGTGCAGGCGACTTACTTGGCCGGCGCCGGCGGCACCGCCGGGGTGGCGGCCAGGCGGCGCAGCACCTGCTGCTCCAGGTCCAGCTGCATGTCGCGGTAGAGCAGGCTCTCCTCGCTCTCCTTGGCCAGCACCTGGTTGTCGTTGAACGAGAAATCGCGCTCTATGGACAGGGTGGCCGGCGCCGCCAGGTCGCGGCCTTGCTTGTCGATCAGCGAGTAGTTGAAGACATAGCGCAGGCGGAACTCGCGCACCCGGCCCGCGCTGTTGATCGACAGGATCAGCTTGGTGCGCGCTTCGTAGGCCCGGGTCAGGATGGCCTGTGCTTCGTCGCGGTTTTCCACCACCTTGACGTTGGTGCCGGTGCGCAGGTTGCGCTTGAGTTCGGCTCCCATGTTGCTGTTGGGCATGTCGATATAGATGCTGTCGAAAGGCAGGTTGGCGCTGCCGCGCAGCTGGAAGCCGCAGCCGGCCAGGGCCAGCAGCAGCCAGAGCATGGCCGCGGACGGCCGGATTCCGATCGACCCGGGACCGCGGAGGGGATTGCGCATATCAGGCTCCTGCTTCTAGACGACGATGTTGACCAGCCGGCCCGGCACCACGATCACCTTCCTGGCCGGTTTGCCTTCCAGGTACTTCTGTGCCAGCGGCGAGGCGAGGGCGAGTGCCTCGATCTCTTCCTTGGTCGCGGTTGCCGGCACGCTGATGCTGCCGCGATGCTTGCCGCCCACTTGCAGCACCAGTTCAATCACGTCGGCCTTGAGCGCCGCCTCGTCGACCTGCGGCCAGGGCGCGTCGAGCAGGTCGCCATGCTCTTGCGCGTAGCCCAGCTCGACCCACATGGCGTGGGCGATGTGCGGCACCACCGGGTGCATCACGCGGATCAGGATGGACAGGCATTCGCGCACCACCGCCGCGGCCTGCCCGTCGTTGTGCGGCGCGCCTTCCAGGGCATTGAGCATTTTCATCGCGCCCGAGACCACGGTGTTGTACTGGATCCGCTTGATGTCGAAGTCGACCTGCCTGAGGATGCCGTGGATCTCGCGGCGCAGCGCCTTGAGCGGCTCGGCGAGGGCGGCCGGCTCAAGCGGGCCGGCGCCGGCAATCGCCTGGTGCCAGGCGTGGCCGTAGGCCCAGAAGCGGCGCATGAAACGCGCCGAGCCGTCCACCCCGGCGTCGCTCCACTCCAGCGACTGCTCGGGCGGCGCGGTGAACATCACATACAGGCGCGCGGTGTCGGCGCCGTATTTTTCGATCAGGTCTTGCGGGTCGACGCCGTTGCTCTTGGACTTCGACATCGTGGTCAGCTCATGCTCCACCAGCGAGCCGTCGCTCTTGAGCCGGGCCGAGACGATGCGTCGGTGCTCGTCGCGCACCACGTCGAGTTCCTCTTCCCAGAAATATTCCTTTCCACCCTCCTTGGGTTTGCGTGAATACGCCTGGTTGAGCACCATGCCCTGGCACAGCAGATTGGTGAATGGCTCATCAAAACTCACCAGCCCGAGGTCGCGCATCACCTTGGTCCAGAAGCGCGCGTACAGCAGGTGCAGGATCGCGTGCTCGATGCCGCCGATGTACTGGTCCATCGGCATCCAGTAGTCGTTGCGCGCATCGACCATGGCGTGGTCCGAGCCGGGCGAGCAATAGCGCATGAAATACCAGGACGAATCGACGAACGTATCCATCGTGTCGGTCTCGCGCTTGGCCGGCTTGCCACACTTGGGGCAGCTGACGTTCAGGAAAGCCGCGTTCTTGTTCAGCGGATTGCCCGAACCGTCGGGGATGCAGTCTTCCGGCAGCACCACCGGCAGGTCTTTTTCCGGCACCGGCACCGCGCCACACGCGTCACAGTGGATGATCGGGATAGGCGTGCCCCAGTAGCGCTGGCGCGACACGCCCCAGTCGCGCAGGCGCCAGGTGGTCTTCTTCTCGCCCAGGCCGAGGGCGGCCAGATCGGCTGCCACCGCATCGACCGCTTGCTTGTAGGAGAGGCCGTCGAACTTGCCGCTGTTGACACAGCGGCCGGCCTGCTTGTCGGCGTACCACTCTGCCCAAGCGTCGGTGGAATAGGTCTTGCCGTCTACGCCCACCACCTGCTTGATCGGCAGATGGTATTTCTTGGCAAAGATGAAATCGCGCTCGTCGTGCGCCGGCACGCCCATCACGGCACCGTCGCCGTAGCTCATCAGCACGTAGTTGCCGACCCAGATTTCCACCTGCTCTTCGGTCAGCGGGTGGGTGACGAACAGCCCGGTGGGCACGCCTTCCTTTTCCTTGAGCGCCAGTTCGGCCTCGGTGGTGCCGCCCTGTTTTGCCTTCTCGATGAAGGCGGCCACCTTGGGGTCGCTCGCCGCAGCGTGGGTGGCCAGCGGATGCTCCGGGGCCACCGCACAAAAGGTCACGCCCATGATGGTGTCGGGCCGGGTGGTGAACACGTACATGCGGCCATCGTCGATAGCCTTGCCGTCCGCGCTCTTGACGGAGTGGGTAAACGCAAAGCGCACGCCGGCGCTCTTGCCGATCCAGTTTTCCTGCATCAGGCGCACCCGCTCCGGCCAGCCCGGCAGTTTGGTGAGCGTATGGTCGAGCAACTCTTCGGCGTAGTCGGTGATCTTGAAGTAGTAGCCCGGGATCTCGCGCTTTTCCACCACCGCGCCGGTGCGCCAGCCGCGGCCGTCGATCACCTGCTCGTTGGCCAGCACGGTCTGGTCCACCGGGTCCCAGTTCACCACCTGGGTCTTGCGGTAGGCGATGCCCTTCTCGAGCATTTTCAGGAACAGCCACTGGTTCCACTTGTAGTACTTCGGGTCGCAGGCGGCCATTTCGCGCGACCAGTCTATGCCCAAGCCCATCGCCTGCATCTGCTTTTTCATGTAGGCGATGTTGTCGTAGGTCCACTTCGCAGGCGCGACCTGGTTTTTCATCGCCGCATTTTCCGCCGGCAGGCCGAAGGCGTCCCAGCCCATCGGCATCAGCACGTTGTAGCCGTTCATGCGCAGATGGCGGTACATCACGTCGTTGATGGTGTAGTTGCGCACATGGCCCATGTGCAGCTTGCCCGAGGGGTAGGGCAGCATCGAGCAGGCGTAGTACTTGGGCTTCTCGGCGCCTTTCTTGTCCTTGGCGTGCTCGACCGCCAGGTAGGCGCTGGTGGCGTTCCAGTGGGCCTGTGCCTGTTGTTCGACTGCGGCGGGGTTGTACTTTTCTTGCATGGGGATGCTTTCGCGCAGCCGGGAAGCCGCGTCAGGAAATATGCTGCAACGTGACAAAAGTCACAAATTATATAGGGCCGGCCCGAATCGGGCCGGTGTGACCGGCGACGCTCGCCACATCCAGGCGCAGGGGGCTTGCGTAATCGTGCTTTCGCCTGCCCTCTTGCCACTGCTTGCGGGCCGTATAGAATGCCCGCGGGGGATTGAGTTTTGTCGTTGCCTTGGGCATTTCGCCACATCCAGTGGGGATTTGCGATGCGTATATCTGCACAAGGGCAGTCAACATTCTGGAGGAGAGACATGAAATTGCACAACATGGTGGTCGCACTGGGGCTGGCATTTGCCGCCACCGGCGCATGGTCCGCGCCTACCGCGGTGGTCGAAGGCGTGCAGATGCCCGCCTGGGTGGAGCGCGGCGGCATCAGGCAGCCGATATCGGCGGGCATGGAATTGGCAGCGCAGGACAAGATCAGCACCGGCCAGAACTCGCGCGTGTTGCTGCGCCTGGCCGAAGGCAGCCAGGTCAAACTCGGCGAGAACGCGCTGCTCTCGCTGGACAAACTGGGGCAGAGAAAGGAGAACAACCAGACCTTCCTGCAGGCGGCGATCGATGTGGCGCGCGGAGCCTTCCGCTTCACCACCGACACCAAGTTCAAGTTCAACTCGCGCCGCGAAGTCGACATCCACGTCGCCACCATCACAGCGGGGATCCGCGGTACCGACCTGTGGGGCAAGTCCGCCGGCGACCGTGACATCGTCTGCCTGATCGAGGGCAAGATCGCGGTGCAGCGCGAGCAGGATGCGCCCATCGCGATGGACCAGGCGCTGCAGTTCTACATCGCGCCCAAGACCGCCGATGGGCGCGCGGACCGCTCCCAGCCCGAGCCGCAACTGGCGGCGGTCGACGCCCAGCAGCTGCAGCAGTGGGCCACCGAGACCGAGATCGCTGCCGGCCAGGGCGCCGCGCGGATGGGCGGCAAGTGGAAAGTGGTGGCCGCTTCCAGTCCGGACCAGGGCGAGGCGCTCAAGGTGTATGACCAGTTGCGCGCCGCCGGCTATCCGGCGCAGATCTACCCGGTGGGCAGCTACGAGAAGCGCAGCTACGAGGTGCGCATCATGGGCCTGCCTTCGCGGGAAGAGGCTGACGCCCTGGGCGGCAAGATCGAGGCGGTGACCGGTTCGAGGCCACGCACCAGCGCGTAAGCGCATTCGTCAACTGCGGAGCAGGCCGGTGGGCGCAAGCCCGCCGGCCTGGTTTTTTTCAGTTCCCTTGCTAGCTTTGCGGCGCCGCGTTGTATGCTTTACGCTTTATCGCACCTGCCGCCGCCATGGACCAGCGCCTAGACCCTCTCAAACTCGCCGTCAACGGCGCCCGCCTCTGGCAGTCGCTGATGGACCTGGCAAGCATAGGCGCTACGCCGAAAGGCGGGGTGCGGCGCATCGCCCTGACCGACCTGGACCGCCAGGGCCGCGACCAATTCGTTGCCTGGTGCGTATCCTCGGGTTTGAGCGTCACGGTCGATGCCATCGGCAACATTTTTGCGCGCCGCGCCGGTACCGATGCGGATGCCGCCCCGGTGATCAGCGGCAGCCACATCGACACCCAGCCCTCGGGCGGCAAGTTCGACGGCTGCTATGGCGTGCTGGCCGCGCTGGAAGTGTGCCGCACCCTGAACGATTACGGCATCAGCACGCGCCGGCCCATCGAGGTGGCGGTGTGGACCAACGAGGAAGGCTCGCGCTTTACTCCCGTGATGGCCGGTTCCGGCGTATTCGCCGGGCGTTTCAGCGTTGAGCACGTGCGCGCGCAACAGGACGCCGAGGGGGTGAGCTTTGGCGACGCCCTCGACGCGATCGGCTACCGCGGCGTCGCGCCCTGCGGCAAGCCCGTCGCCGCCTATTTCGAGGCCCACATCGAGCAGGGCCCGGTGCTGGAGAACGCCGGCAAGGTGATCGGCGTGGTCACCGGCGGCCTGGGCCAGCGCTGGTTCAACCTGACCATCACCGGCATGGAGGCGCACGCCGGCCCCACGCCGATGGGCCTGCGTCGCGATGCCCTGCAGGGCGCCACCCTGATCATGCAGGAGATCGACGCGATCGGGCGCCTCCAGGCCGACACTCGCGGAACCGTGGGTTATGTGAAGGTCGAGCCCAATTCGCGCAACGTGATCCCCGGCAAGGTCAGTTTTTCCGCCGACCTGCGCGCCGCCAGCGCGGAAGCGCTGGAGCTGATGGAGCAGCGCCTGCGCGCAGTGGCTACCCAGGTGTGCGCCGAGCGCAAGCTGGAGTTGCTGATCGAACCCACGGTCAACTATCCGCCGACTCCGTTCGCCCCCGAGTGCATGAGCGCGGTGCGCGATGCGGCCCTGCGCTATGGCTACCCGCACATGGAGCTGGTCAGCGGCGCCGGCCACGATGCGATCCACGTTGCCGACGTCTGCCCGGCGGCGATGATCTTCGTCCCCTGCAAGGACGGCATCAGCCACAACGAGATCGAGGATGCCAAGCCCGAGGACATCACGGCCGGCTGCAACGTGCTGCTGCAGGCGATGCTGGAACGTGCCGGAGTCGCGTGAATGGGCGCGCACGACCGGGAGTTGCAGCAGAGCATCAGCCAAGCGGTGGCCGCCAACGCCGGTTGGATGCAGGCGTCCCTGAAAAACGTGGTCGAGGCGCAAAGCTTCTCCGGCCACGAGCAGGCGGCGCAGGCGGTGATGCGCCCGCTGCTCGAGTCGCTGGGCTTCGCGGTCAGCGAGATCGCGGTCGAGCCGGACAAGCTCAGGCACCACCCGCTGTATTCGCCGGTGGTCCACGAGCTGCACGGCTGCCACAACCTGTGGGGCACCCTGGCGCCGGCCCAACACCTGGGCAAGAGCCTGCTGATCAACGGCCACGTCGACGTGGTGCCGACCGGCGAGCTGTCGCTGTGGGCGCATCCGCCCTTCGCCACCTTCGAGCGCGACGGCTGGTTCTACGGCCGCGGCGCCGGCGACATGAAGGGCGGCCTGGTGGCGGCCCTCGCCGGGGTCAAGGCTCTGCTCGACCTCGGCTACCGGCCCGCCGCGCCTCTGTATTTCAACACCGTGGTCGAGGAAGAATGCACCGGCAACGGCGCGCTCGCTTCTGTCGAATACATCAAGGCGCAGGGCCTGCGGGTCGATGCCATGCTCGACCCCGAGCCTTTTGGTGAGAGCATCATGAGCGGCCAGGTCGGGGTGATCTGGGCCCAGTTGCACCTGACCGGCCGGCCCGCGCATGCGATGGAAATGGCGATGGGTTTGAATCCGATAGAGACGGCGATGCACGTCTGGCAGCACCTGAAAAAACTGGAGGCGAGCTGGAACCCGCCGCGTCATCGCCACGCCTTGTTCGGCGACCACCCGCATCCGCTCAACTTCAACCTCGGCCAGTTGCATGGTGGCGACTGGAATTCTTCGGTGCCCACCACCTGCACCATGGAGTTTCGCTGCGGCTTCTATCCGGGCTTCGATCCGGCCGAGGCCAAGCGCCAGGTCCAGGCCTGCGTGGCCGCGGCGCTGGGAGAACTGAAGGAGGCGGCCAGGTACACGCTGAGCTTCAACGGCTTTCACGCCCCCGGCTGTGTGGTGGACCTGGCCACCGCTCCCATGCACTTGCTGTCGCGCTGCCACGAGAGCGTCAACGGCGCGGCGCCTGCGTTGTACGCGGCCACCGGCACCACCGACGTGCGCCTGTTCCAGCTCGGCGCCGGCATCCCGTCCACCTGCTATGGCCCGCGCGCGCAGCGCATCCACGCGCTCGATGAGTGCGTCGAGCTGGCGAGCATGCAACGGGTGGCGCAGGTGTATGCGCTGTTCATCGCGCAGTGGTGCGGCCTGGCGCAGGCGGGCCGATGACCATCGCATGAGCGGCGCCGGCGCCACCCCGCCGGCCCGGCGCCAAGAGGCGGAGCCGCCCCTGCGGGCCTACCTGGTGCTGGGTGCGGGTGTGTTGATCGTTTCGACCGCCGCCATCCTGATCCGCTACGCCCACGCCGAGGGCGTTTCTTCATTGGCGATCGCCACCTGGCGCATGAGCCTGGCGGCGCTGGTGTTGCTGCCGCTGGCGGCTGCTCGCTCGGGCGCCGAGATGCGCAGCCTGACGCGCGCCCAATGGGGTCTGGCCCTGGCCGCCGGGGTGTTTCTCGGCGTGCATTTCGCCAGCTGGATCGTCTCGCTGGAATACACCAGCGTCGCCTCCAGCGTGGCCCTGGTCACCACCAACCCGATCTGGATCGCCCTGTTCTCCTGGCTGATCCTGCGCGAGCGCCTGTCGCTGCGCCTGGGTTGCGCCATCGCCCTTGCCCTGGCCGGCAGCGCGGCGATTTTTCTCGCCGATGAAGCGTCTAGCGCGGCGCCCCAGCCCCTGCTGGGCAATGGCTTGGCCCTGCTCGGTTCGTTCGCGGTGTGCGGCTACTTGCTGATCGGCCGCAAGCTGCGCGCGGGCATCAGCCTGCTGCCTTACATCAGCATCGTCTACGGCTGCGCCGCGGTGTGTCTGATGACTGCCGCCCTGGTCGCCGGAAGCCGCCTGGCCGGCTACAGCGGCACCGCCTGGGCGCTGCTGGCGGCGCTGGCGCTGGGGCCGCAACTGCTCGGCCACAGCGCCTTCAACTACGCCCTCAAGCACCTCTCGGCCACGGTGATCGCGGTGGCCGTGCTGGGCGAGCCGATCGGCTCGTCCCTGCTGGCCTGGCTGATATTCGACGAAGGCATGGGCGCGGTCAAGCTGGCCGGCGTCGGACTGTTGCTGGCCGGCATATTCATGGCGGCAAGCGCGCGCCGCGAGTAGGGCGGGATGGTCGCGGCTGGCCCGGCTCGGTTATACTTTTTTGCCCCTCGCGCGGCCAGGCCGCGGGACGTCCAACATCACAAGAACTATGAACGCCATCGCCACCCCGCAATTCCCGCTGGCAGCGCCCGACGAGGTCGGCCTGCTCGGCGTCTTCCAGCTTAAGCGCCTGTGGTCGCGCGCGACCGCCGCGCGGCGCGGGGCGCAACTGGGCCGCAACCTCGAATGGCACCTCGACAAGCTGGTGATCCATGCGCTCGGCCTGGGGCTGGAGCAGGCCTCGCAATACCTGATGCAGCGCGGACCCGGGTTCGAGGAATTCGAACAATGGATACTCGCCACCACCGGCGGCGTGGCGTCCGGGCAGATCGAGCGCATCAATGCGCTGATCGCCGGCGCACCGATGCCGGAGGCGACCCGCCGGCGCATTGCCGCCATCGAGGCCAGCGCGCCGGTGCTGTCGGCCGCCGACCTCGAAGACTGGGAGCGCGACGGCTATGTGATCCTGCGCTCGGCGGTCAGCCCCGAGGAATCGGCGGCGGCGGCGCAGGCGGTGTGGGACCATCTGAATGCGCGGGCCGATGACCCCGACTCCTGGTATCGCCAGCGCAACAATGGCGTGATGGTGCAGTATTTCCAGCACCCGGCATTTACCGCCACGCGCGCCTCGGCGCGCATCCACAAGGCCTTTGCGCAGCTCTGGGGCAGCGCCGATCTCTGGACCACCACCGACCGCTGCGGCTTCAACGTGCCGGAGCGCGACGGCTGGCGCTTTCCCGGCCCCGACCTGCACTGGGACGTGAGCATCGCGCAACCCATCCCCTTCGGCACCCAGGGCATTCTTTATCTCACCGACACCCTGCCCGAGCAGGGCGCACTCACCGTGGTGCCGGGCTTCCAGCACCGGGTCGGCGAGTGGCTCAAGAGCCTGCCGGCGGGCGCCGATCCGCGCCAGCAGAACATGCACGCGCTCGGACCACGGGCGCTGGGCGCGAACGCCGGCGACCTGATCATCTGGCACCAGGCGCTGCCGCATGGCGCCAGCCCGAACCGCGCCAGCGTGCCCCGCCTGGTCCAGTACATCGACATGTACCCGGCGCGGGTCGAGATCAACGACACCTGGCTCTAGCCCGGACTGACGGCGCGGCTTCGGCGCGCGGCGGGCGGGCGGCCACCCCGGCCTACTGCTTGTATGCCTCGGTCTGGATCATCAGCTTGATGTCGTCGCCGATGATCGGCAGGAAGGCCTTCATGCCGTAGTCGGAGCGCTTGAGCTGACCGACGGCGTTGGCGCCGCATTCCTCCTTCTTGGTGCGCGGGTGCTGGCCGCACAGGAAGTGGGTCACGGTCAGGCTCAAGGGCCGGGTCACTCCCAGCAGGGTCAGCTCACCGTCCACCGCCACCAGCTTGTCGCCTTCAAAGCGGAAGCGATTGCCCTTGTAGGTCATGGTGGGGAACTGCTCGACGTTGAAGAATTCCTTGGTGACCAGGAATTTTTCCATCGGCGCGATGCCGGTGGAAATCGCCGAGGTGTCCACCGTGATGTCCATGCTACCGGTCCTGGCCTCCAGATCGAGCACGATCTTGCCGGCGGTCTTGGTGAACATCCCGGTATGGAAGGAAAAGCCGTTGTGGCTGACCTCGAACTTCGGAAAGGTGTGGGCGTTCTCGATCTCGTAGGTGGCCGGCGCCGCCTGGGCCGTGCCGGCCGCAGCGATGGCGAGCGCCAGCGCCGCCTGTTTGAAGCTGATGTGCATCTTTGTCTCCCGTTTTAGTTTGAACTGCAGAACCACCAGACTACCGCACTGCCTTGCTACTTTTTCAGATACACCTTGAAGCGCACCGCCACTTCATTGGCGACTACGCTGACGTCCGACCATGGGCCTTCGCCCATCTTGTAATCGTTGCGCCTGAGCGGCACCACGCCTTCGAGCAGGGTGCCGCCGCCATCCGCCTTGGCCGTGAACGTGGCGACCACGTCGCGGGTCGCGCCCTTGAGGGTGAATTTGGCCGGCGCCTCGAACTTGCCCCCGCCCAGCGCGCGGGCCGCGCCGGCGACGAAGGTGGCCTTGGGAAACTGCGCGGTGTTGAACCAGGAAGGGCCCTGGATGTCGGTGTTCCAGCCGGCATCGCCCAGGTCCACGCTGGTGACGTCGACCTCGATGTTGGCCTTGGTTGCTTCGGGTTTGGCGGCATCGAAGGCCACCTGGGCGCTGAACTTGCGGAACTTGCCTTCGCCCGGCACGTTCTCCTGCTTGAAGCCGAAGCTGACCTGGCTTTTCGCCAGGTCCACACTTTGCGCCATGGACAGGGTGGTTGCCCCAAGCAGCAGGCTGCTTGCCAGTGCACGCAAAAGCCTGCTTGCCAGGATACGCAACAGTGCGGGGGAGGTGCGGGTGAACAAATTCATCGTCAATGCCAATTCAAAAAGGGTTCATGCGGCCAATCAGGCCGTCGCGGTCGACAAACTGGTGCTTGAGTGCCGCCGCCACGTGCAGGACGATCAGCGCCGCCAAACTGAAGTTGAGCGTCTTGTGCACCAGCTTCAAGGTATCGGCCACTTCCTTGTTACGTTCCAGCAGGTCGGGCAGTTGCAGGGCTGCGATGCCAAAGGGCACGGTGGGCACTCCGGCAGCCGAAGAATACAGCCAGCCGGTCAGCGGGATCACCAGGATCAGCAGGTAGAACAGGCCATGCAAGGCCGTGGCGGCACTTTGCTGCCAGGCCGGCATGCCGGCCGGCAGGGGCGGCGGGCGATGGCTCAGGCGCCACAGCAGGCGCAGCAAGGCGAGAGTGAATATGGTGACCCCGGTCCACTTGTGATACGAGTACAGGGAGAGCTTTTGCGGGCTGAACTTCAGGCCCGTCATATACAGCCCGGCGCAAAGGCCGCCGACGATCAGCAGGGCGAGCAGCCAGTGCAGGACGATGGCGGTGCGGGTATAGCGGGTCGGTGGCATCAGGTCGGTGGCGCTCTGGCGGCGGCATCAGGGTCAGGCAGGTGGGAATCAGCGGGCGGCTCGATTGTACCGAGGTCGGATGCGCTTGTCCGGACGGGTGCCGCGCCACGTTGTCAGCGCGGCCTGCCTGGCTGCGATGGCCGCGCAATCACGCGGCCTGCCCGGTCACGCGGCCTGCCCGGTCACGCGGCCTGCCCGATCACGCGGCCTGCCCGGTCACGCGGCCTGCCCGGTCACGCGGCCTGCCCGGTCACGCGGCCTGCCCGGTCACGCGGCCTGCCCGGTCACGCGGCCTGCCCGGTTACGCGGCCTGCGGCCGGGCCGTACCGACACAACCATCTTGTCAGCGGTTGCTTTGCTATATTGGGTCTCCCGCCCCACCGGAGTCTGCCCCATGAGCGCCGCCCACGTCCTGATCCACCCCCAGCCGCTCACCGAGTTCATCGCCGCGATCACCCGCGCCGCCGGCAGCAGCGAGCGCGAGGCCGATCTGGTGGCCGGCAACCTGGTGCGCGCCAACCGGTCGGGGCACGATTCGCACGGCGTGGGCATCGTGCCCTGGTATGTGGAGTTCATCGCCAAGCAGGGCCTGCTGACTAACCAGCACATCAAGGTCACCGGAGAATTCGGCAACCTGGTGATGCTCGATGGTCAGCGCGGCTACGGCCAGGTGATCGGCCACGAAGCGATGCAGGAGGGCATACGCCGCGCGCAACAAGGCGGCATGGCACTGGTGGCCCTGCGCAATTCACACCACGTCGGCCGCATCGGCCAGTGGGCGGAGGACTGCGCGGCCGTCGGTCTGGTCTCGATCCACTTCGTCAACGCGCTGATGCGCCCGCTGGTGGCGCCATATGCCGGCGCCGATGCGCGCTTTACCACCAACCCGTTTTGCGTAGGCGTGCCGCGCGCCGGCAAGGAACCGCTGATCCTGGACTTCGCCACCAGCAAGGTGGCGCTGGGCAAGGTGCGGGTGGCGATGCAGGCGGAACGGGAGATGGCGCCCGGCACCCTGATCGACGGCCGCGGCTACCCCACCACCGACCCGCACGTGATGTTCGAGGCCGATGTCGCCGGCAAGCTGGGGGCGATTCTGCCCTTCGGCGAACACAAGGGCTACGGGATGGCGCTGGTGTGCGAGATCCTGGCCGGCGCGCTGACCGGCGGCGAGACCCTGCACGAGATCCGCGACTACGCTGGCATCTACAACAACATGCTGTCCATCATCATCGACCCGGAGCGTCTGGGCGGGCAAAAGCACCGCGAGCAGATGGAAGCCTTCATCGCCTGGGTCAAGGAATCGCCGGTTGCGCCGGGGCACGACAAGGTGCGCGTCTCCGGCGAACCGGAGATCGAAATGCGCGCCAAGCGCGGCCACGGCATCCCGATCGACGTCAATACCTGGAACGACCTGCAGCGCGCCGGGGAACAGGCCGGGATGAGGGCGGACGCGGTGCAGAAGTTCGCCTTGCAGGCGCGGCCGGAGTAGGGTGGTCGCAGGCAATGCTGCCTGGCCGTCGCGGCCGCAATGCGGCGCGGTCGTACTGCGCTGATGGGCGCGGGCAAGTCGCTGAACGGTCACCGGGCGCGATCGTTCAGGGCCGGCGCGGGCCCAGGCCTGAGCCACGCCCTGGACCACGCCCTGAACCGCTTCAGGCCGCCAGTTTCTCTTCGCGCAGCACCCGGCCGCGGCGCATCGCTGCCGCGGTGCGGGCCAGCACCAGGTCGCGGAACGCCGCCACGCTGGGCGAGAGGGTGAGCTTGCGGGTGACCATCCAGGTCGGCTGCGCAGCCAGGGCGCGCGGCAGGGCCTGGGTGCGCAGCAGGTCGCGCTGCGGGTAGATCGCCAGCAGCGAGCGCGGCACGATGGCGCAGCCCATGCCGGCGGCCACGCAGGCAAGGATGGCGTGATACGAACCGAGCTCGACCACCCGCCGCAGCTGCCCGCCCTGCTCGCGGAACCAGCCTTCGGCAACCCGCCGGTAGGCGCAGCCGGTGGTGAAGGCCACCAAGCTGGCCGATGCCATGTCCAGCGGCCCTTCGCCGGGCGGCAGGACCAGCACCATGTCTTCCTGGAATACCGCCACGGCGTTGAGCGCCTCGTGCGCCACCGCGCCGGCGGCAAAGGCGATGTCGATCTCGCCGGCGACCAGCCGGTCGATCAGCGCGCGCGCCGTGCCGGTGGAAAGCTCGAGTTGCGCGGCGGGGTGGCCGGCGTGAAACTCGGCCAGCAGGTTGGGCAGGCGGGTGGCGGCCGTGCTTTCCATCGAGCCGATGCGCACCACGCCGGCCACGCCTTGCTCGACCATGTCGCGCCTGACCTCGTCGGCCAGGTTGAGCAGGCGGTCGGCCGAGTCATACAGGCGCCGGCCCTCGGCGGTGAGCACCATGCGCCGGTTGCTGCGCTCGAACAGCTGCAGGCCCAGGTCCTGCTCCAGGTGCTTGATGCGGGCGGTCAGGTTGGACTGCACCCGGTGCACCTGGGCCGCCGCCTTGGTGACGCCGCCGCAATCGACCACCGCCTTGAATACGCGCAAATCGGCCAGATTCATGATGGGCTCCGGGTCCGCCGCCGGTCCCACGCCGGGATGTCGCGGCAAATCAATTGATCACAAAAAACGATGGTAGTGATTTATATTAATCATTATATATGAATCGGAAAACGGTGCACAATACTTCCATGAATTGAAGCCCCGGCAATGCGGCCCGGGCAGGCGGGAGAGCGGCGATGAACGCGTGGCTGGCCCTGGCGGGGGCCTTTCTGATCATGGGCGGGCAGTTCGCGGTCGGCAAGCTGGGCCTGGCGGCGGGGCTGTCGGCCTACGACCTGGCGGCGCTGCGCTTCATCTTCGCCGCGCTTGCCCTGGCGCCGGTGTTCGGCCTCAAATGGGTGGGAGGCTGGAAGGACGCGGCCGGGGTCGGCTGGGGCCGCGCGATGGTGCTGGCGCTGATCGCCGGCAGCCCCTATTCGCTGATGATGTTCGGCGCCCTGCACTGGGTGCCCGCCGCCCACGGGGCGATGCTGGTGCCCGGGGTCACGGTGGTGGTGGGCACCCTGTTCGGTCCGCTCTGGCTGGGCGAACGCCAGGCGCCGCAGCGCTATGCGGGCGCGGCC
>Ga0302321_100001268_pt1 | contig 21555 bp, 10 predicted proteins | sample Fen_T0_1_FD_202505 | JGI IMG/M metagenome (GOLD analysis project Ga0302321, IMG submission 202505) | Peat permafrost microbial communities from Stordalen Mire near Abisko, Sweden - Fen_T0_1 | ecosystem: Environmental > Terrestrial > Soil > Wetlands > Permafrost | place: Sweden: Abisko...
CTGTCATTCTGTCAAAAAACCCGTCCGGCAAAAAGTCAGCCGCGGCGCTTGACAGTTAACCTGCCCGGCCGCAGCATTCGCAAAATTTATATGAGAGGGAACAACTCATCCGCCGCCTGCTGGGGATTTATTATACTGGGCTTCGCCACCTTGGGAACCGCCGCCGCCCAGACGCCGCCCGCCCGCTTGGAACCCGGCCCCAGCCACGACCAGACCAATTCCGTCGCACCCGTGCTCGAGCAAATGCCCGCCGTCTCCGGAGTGAACGGCAAGCTGGATTACGCCGGCGGCAACATGAATTCCGCCGAGGGCAATAATTTCAGCGGCAGCATTTCGCTCCCCGTCACGCACCACTTCGGCTTTCAGGCGGACGCCCTCTACAGCCGCATTTCCGATTTGAATTTCTACGGCGGCGCCGGCCACCTGTTCTGGCGCAATCCGAACACCGGGCTGTTGGGCCTCGCCGGCGGCTACCTGTACCGTGACGGCTTCGACCGCGTGGACACCTTTCACGTCGGGGCCGAAGGCGAATTTTACTGGCGGCAATTTACCTTTGGTTTTTTCGGCGGCCTCGGCTCCCTCAACTACCAGTACGCCGCGCCCTTCATTGACACCAATCCCACGCGTTTTGTCGGACGCGTTTCCGCCGACTATTACCCGCTCGAAAACCTCCGCGTCGGCGCGTCCTTCACCAGCGCGTTCTGCAATAACATGGGCAAGGGCGAAATCGAATACCAGACCCCCCTCCGCGGACTGGCGCTGACCGGCGAAGTGGCCGTGGGCGATCATGGGTACGACCACTGGCTCGTCGGACTGCGCTATTATTTTGGCGGCAAGAAAACCTTGCGCGACCGCCAGCGGCAGGACGACCCGCGCAGCCTCATGCCCCAGATCCTGGACAGCCTCGGCACCTATGGCGCGGAATATAACCGCGACATGAACGCTTTCATTGCCTCCCATTCCGCTTCCGGAAGTTCCGGCGGTGGAGGTTATGGTTCCGTCATAACCATCATCACTGTTGGCGGCGGAGGTTATGGTTCCGTAATCTACACCCCTGTTGGCAGCGGAGGTTTCGGGAGTTATTCTGGTTGGCAACTTATTATAACTCCAGTTGGTGGCGGCTACAGTTCCGTGAACGCACCGTTTCAAATTGTTCCCTGGTCGCCCCCCACTCCGGCATCTGGAACACCATAACGACAAGACCTCTGGCTGGTGCCAACTACGGCAATGGCCCGAATGCTGGAGTCGAAAGTCGCGGAGCGACCACGGAAATTAGCCAGACACGCCAGTGTCTGGTACCGTCCCCAACCGAGTTTTCCGTCCCAGCGGGACGACGGAATCGCCTTGGCAGATATCGATTGCTTCAGGGCATTATGGTTCCTAAAGATTTGCCACGGGCAAAAGTATTTAGTCGCGAAGGGGTCTCGGAACTTAGTCGCGAAGCGACCTAGGATTTTAGCCAGACACGCCAGTGTCTGGTACCGTCCCCAACCGAGTTTTCCCGTCCCAGCGGGACGGTGGAATCCCTGGCCAGAATTGATATTTGGCTCTCACGCCTCGGCGCCTTAATCCCTGCGGCGGCGCGAACCATGTTCCTCTGCTGTTTGGTTTGCGGCCGCGCCACGCTAATCCTTGGTGCTTTCAAGCGGCCGACAGAGCGATTGACACAAGGTGGTGGGGTGGATAGCGTTGCCTCAAGCCGCATGAACAGCGGGTGAAGCATGCGGGCGTAACTGAATAAATCAAGCCTGACGAAAATCATCCTCAGCAGGGCAGACGGTCGGCGCATTTGTGTCAAAAGTTGTGGACCGCTTTAAAGAAGCCTTACATTTTTATATAAAAGCAAGAATCATTGGCCGTAATTATTATGAGTTGCACATATATCCAATTCCCAAAAACTTATGCGTTAGATGAGTGCTATTACGCTTTAATAGTCCGGTTTTTGCGATATGAGATTTTAACAAATTCTCACCAATATGCCCCGATCATGGGTTTAAAGAATTTTGCCGCGGATGTGGAGAAAAAACGCTGGTATGCAGTATCATCTGGTTGTTTTGGCTTTGAGTATTATTGCGGGGGGAAAGATACCTATCCTCAATTTGTCAAATGCCTTTATCAAGTCAGAGAATTGCTATTGGGTTTTGGTGATGATATTCCACCTGAATGGAAGGAAAAACTCAAGGTGGTTCCGGAGGACGACGTATCTATCCATTATCCAGTGAAAAATGTAATTTATTGGTTGGATTGCCTGCGTCAGGCCGTGGATGAATACAAGCCTAACATCGGCGTAACAACATTTTCCTCTGCTCCGGAATAGCGGATTGACTTGGCGGCTGATCCATCCGAACGTGACCCTCCTCCCCACATTCCCACCCCCGCCCCCAAAACCCCCGCCATTTTTTTCGTGACGAAATCCCCGCGTTGTTGTCAATTACTGGTGCGCCATGTGTCACCACACACCATTGGCTGGGCCAGTCCCTGTTCCAACCCCTTGAAACAGTGATAACGACGTCTCATCCCCAGGCCCTGCACTCCTTCGCGCGAAGGCTTCACACCCTGTTCATCCTGCGGGCCACCGTGCAATTCGCCACCGTCTGGCTCTTTGTCTGGGGCGTCGTCGTGCTCGCCCTCCGCATGGGCGGCGCGCAAAACACCTTCTGGCTCGCCCTCGGCTGGCTGGGCCTCCTGCCGCTCGGACTCCTCGCCATCTGGCAGGCACGCCGCCAGCAGCCCGCCTTCGCCAAAATCCGCGCCACCTACGACCGCCACAACGCCTGCGGCGGCGTCCTCATGGCCCAGGAATCGGCCGATATGACCGCCTGGCTCACCCAATTGCCCGCCGCCGCCGTGCCCGAACTCCGCTGGCGCAGCGGCCGCCCGCTGCTGCTGTTGGCCATCGCCGCCCTGTTCGCCACCGCCGCCCTCCTGCTGCCGGAGCGGCTCATGAATCTGGCCGGCCATAAAACGCTGCAAATCGGCCAGATCGTCGAGCAGTTGCAGGCGGAAGTGCAGACGCTCGCGCAGGAAAAAATCGTGCCGGAACAGCAGGCCGATGAGGTCCAGAAACAACTCGCGCAGTTGCAAAAGGATTCTTCCAGCTACGACCCCAACAAAACCTGGGAAGCCCTCGACCACATCAAGGAAGCCAACGCCAACGCCGCCAAACAGGCCGCGGAAGAGGCGCTCACCAAAACCGCCTCGCTCGCCCAGGCCGAAACGCTGGCCCGCGCCATGGAGCAGGCCGCCGAAGCCGGTATGACCGAAGCCACCGCCGCCGAGGCCGCCCAAAGCCTCGCCGCCATGCTGAACAGCGCCAAGCTGGAAGCCGGCATTTTGAACGGCAAAATCCCCCCCGAACTGCTCGCCGGCCTCAACGGCTTAAACAAGGAGCAGATGGAACAGCTCATGAAGGCGCTGGAGCTGAATAAAAGCCTGCTGGGCGCCACAATTACCAATCTCGCCCATTTGAAACTGGTGGATGGAAACGCGCTCTCGAGATGCAACAAGGCCGGGAACTGTTCCAACACCAACGCGCTGGCGGTCTATCTCGCGAATTGCAAAGACGGCAAATGCGACCACGCCTCGCTGATGGCCTGCCTGCAATGCCTGCGGCCGGGCGGTCCCGGCGGCGGCGGCCCCGCCGCGCCCATGACCTGGTCCGACGGCACCTCGGAGCAGGACACGAAATTTCAGGAACACGCCCTGCCGTCGGCCTCGAATCTTTCCCAGGCGCAACTCGTGGGCGTGAGCCAGGGCGCGCCGGAATTGAGCGTCGCCACCCTCGCCACCGGTCAGGGTGCCTTGGACAACACCGCCGCCAGCGGCGGCTCCGCCCATGCGCAAGTCATCCTGCCGGAACACCGCCAGGCCGTGCAGCAGTTTTTTAAACGGGAGGGGAAGTAACCGAGCCATGGAAAATTGGATTACTGGATTGATGGATGAATGGATTAATGAAAAATCTGCCCCCGCGCTTCCCGCCCAATCCACCAATCCACCAATCCAAAAATCCACCAATCCAAAAATCCATTTATCCAGCAATCCATTGATTTGTTATGTCTGACGCCATTCTGAAACCCGAAGAGCTTTTGCCCGCCGCCGAGCTCGCCCGCAAAACCCTGGAGCAGCTCGACCGCATTTTGCTGGGTCGCAAGGAACTGCACCGCCTCGTCCTGACGGGCATCCTCGCGCGCGGCCATGTGCTGCTGGAAGGTTTGCCCGGCCTCGGCAAGACCGCCCTCGTCCGCACCGTCGGCCACATCATGAAGCTGGATTTCAAGCGCATCCAGTTCACGCCCGACCTCATGCCGGGCGATGTCCTTGGCTCGCATATTTTGCAGGAAACCAGCGCCGGCAAACGCGAACTCGTGTTCCAGCCCGGCCCCGTCTTCACGAATATCTTGCTCGCGGATGAAATCAACCGCGCCTCGCCCAAGACCCAGTCGGCCATGCTCGAAACGATGCAGGAAAATTGCGTGACCCTGCTCGGCCACACCCGGGCGCTGCCGCAGCCGTTCTTCGTGCTGGCCAGCCAGAACCCGATTGAGTTGGAAGGCACCTATCCGCTGCCGGAAGCGCAGCTCGACCGCTTCCTGTTCCGCCTGTTGTTCGACAGTGTGAATGCCGACGTGCTGGATCAGATCATCTCCGAGCGCCGGCGCGGCGAACTGCCCGCGCCCACCTGGCAGATGGAGCGCAGCGAGCTGGAATCCCTCTTTGAAACCATGGGCCGGATTTATCTGCCGCGGCCCGTGTCGCGCTACATTGCGCGGCTGGTTTCCGCCACGCATCCCGGCAGCCCGGAAGCGACGGACCTGGTCAACCGCCACATCACTTACGGCGCGTCGCCGCGCGCCGCCATCGCCATCGCCGAGGCCGCCCGGGCCACCGCCCTCATCAACGGCCGGCCCAGCGTGGGTTTCGAGGACGTCAAACTCGTCGCCCCGCCCGTGCTGAACCACCGTTTGATTTTGAACTACCAGGCGCGGTTCGACCACATGACCACCAGCAAGCTCGTGGCCGAACTCCTCGGTCAGCTGGATGAAGCCGGTTTGAATCTGCCGTCCGACGTCGCCGTGGCCAAGGCCTAAGGGAACCATGAAAATCAAATCCGCCCTCCAGTCCCTATCCCAATCCCAACCCGCCTCTCCCGCTCCCGCGGCATCATCCGCCACCCCTCGCGCCAGCTCCCCATCGTCTCGAGCTGTTGCATTATTCAGCCCGTTTCTGTCGCCGCTGATTTCGATCATTCGTCATTCGTCATTCCTTCGTCATTGGTCATTTGTCATTCGTCATTCATTCCTTTCCGCGGCATATGATTCAGCCAGACGCTCGGCGCCTTTCTCCCTCTCCGCGTTTTGCGATAGCAAAATGGGGAGAGGGCCGGGGAGAGGTGCCTCCTTTTCATATTTCGCCTTTGATCCCAACCTGAAACCAACGCCTGAGTTCCGATTTATTCGTCATTTGTCATTCGTCATTCGTCATTCGGTTGCGGTCCTCCTTCTGCTCGCCCTCACCGCCCCTGTCCGCGCCGAGGATTTTGGCGATATCACCATCTCCGCAAACGCGATGTATTCCGGCCAGACCTTCCACGGCTACGCCGAGACCCGCGTGGTGCTGCAAAATCATTCGCCCGGCAAAACCCACGCCGTCACCCTGACGATCCCCAACTATGCATACGGCAGTCACGGCAACGGCATCAACCGGATTTCCCGCACCGTGAAACTCGCGCCGGATTCGCGCGAAATTGTTTCACTGCTGCAGCCGCCCCTGCAACTCCATGGCGACAACCAACTCCGCGTGGAAGTGGATGGCCAGCACGAAGGCGAAATCCGCGCGCCAAACGCCAACAATCACTGTAACACCTACTCCCGCAGCGGCGCAGCGGCCACCGTGTTCATCAGCCGCAGCCTGGACTACGATGCGGTGGAGCAGGTGTACCATGCCGGCCGCGGCGGGTTCACCGCCGCCATGGCCACCGGCGCGCCGGATACTACCAGCGGCGGCTACCAACCCACCTGCTGGATGCCGGATACGCGCCGCGGGAGCCAGACCAACTGGCTGGAGCTGGATTACGCCACGCCCCAAACCGTCGACAAGGTGACGGTCTACAACACGCAAGCCATCGCCCCCACGGGCACGATCACCCTGCTCAGCGCGGCTGGAAACAACCTTGCCAGCGTGCCGATGGTGGGGGGCCGAAGCGTTCCTCCTTCCACCCCCACCCCCGCTGGCTGGACCTTTGAATATGACGTTCCCACCAACCGTGAACCGGTGAAATCCGTGTGGCTGAATTTCGAAAAATTTCCGCCGCACAACCTGGCGATTGATGCCGTGGAAATCTCCGGCCCCGAGGGCACCCAATGGGCGGTGGATGCGCGGGCCAGCAGCGATAACTCCGCTTCCGCCCCCGCGTACACGCCGCCTGCTTCCCGCTCCAGCGACAACATTCAAAGTCTCCGCGCCGAGGCACCGGTTTCGGAATGGAGCGAAAACTGGCTGGCTTACACCCCCTTCGACGTCATCGTGCTGCACGAGTCAGATTTGTCCGCCATGCCGGCGGCGGTCTTCGGCGCCCTCGGCGATTATGTCCAGGCGGGCGGCACGGTGGTGGTGTTCGGTAAAAAGGATCTTCCCCCGGCCTGGCATGGCACCCTGCGCAAACCATTACCGGATGGCCTGGAATACAACCTCGGCTTTGGCCGCTGTGCGCTGCTCCCGACGTTGAATCTGGCCACGCTCTCGCCCAAAACGCTGCAGCTCCTGCGCGAAGCCGCCCGCGCCGGATCGTTGTACTGGCAGTCACTGCCATCCGATGGCGGCACTGCAAACGCCGCGCTGCCGGTCGTGGAAAACCTCAAAATCCCCACGCGCGGCATCGTCGTCATCATGGTGCTCTTCATCGTCGCCATCGGCCCGGTGAACATCATCCTCCTCAACCGCCGCCAGCGCCGCACGTGGCTGCTGTGGACCATCCCCGCGATCTCCTTCGCCACCACCCTGTTCGTGTTCGGCTACAGCCTGCTGCGCGAAGGCATCACGCCGGATACGCGCCTCACCGGCCTCACCCTGCTGGATCAAACCACCCATCACGCGACGACCATTGGCGCCACCGCCTTCTACTGTCCGCTCACGCCCAGCGGCGGCCTGCGGTTTGACTATGGCACCGAGGCCACCCCGCTGGTCGCCATCGGCTACGGCGCCGGCACCTCGCGGGAGGTGGACTGGTCGCAGTCGCAAAACCTCCTGCGCGGCTGGGTTTCCTCCCGCGTCCCGGCCCATTTCCATCTGCGCAAAGTGGAGGCCCGCCGCGAACGGCTGCAAATCATCAGCGAAAACGGCCAGGTAAAAGTCATGAACAGCCTCGGCGCCCCCATCAAATCACTGTGGTATGCCGATGCGAAAATGAAATGTTACGCCGCGCACGACGTCGCCGCCGGCCAGGTCACCGGATTGGTGCCGGCCGTGGCCTTCCCGACCCCGGAAAAAGCGGGTGCCCACGGCCTGCTCCAGGAAATATCGTATGTCGCCCGCACCGACGCGCTGGCGGAACACGCGGCCGAATACCTCACCCCGAACAGTTACGTGGCCGTGCTCGACGGCAACCCCTTCCTCGAAAACGCCCTCGGCTCGGCCGCCTCTCCCAAGCGCACCAAAGCCTCCGCCGTCGTCTACGGCCTCCTGGAACCCGCCGAAACCAAAGGCGGCCCGCAATGAGACCCACGCATTTTCAACTGCCAATGACTGTCACCAAACGCTCCGAGCGCTCCTCCCTCTCCGCGTTTTGCGATAGCAAAATGGGGAGAGGGCCGGGGAGAGGTGCTCCCTTTTCATATTTCGCCTTTGATCCCAACCTGAAACCAACGCCTGCGTTCCGATTCTTTCGTCATTTGTCATTCTTTCGTCATTTGCCATTCGTCCTTCGTCATTCCCCCCTCTCCCCATGAAAGTCCAAGTCAAAAACCTGCGGAAGACGTTCGGCAAGACCGTGGCCGTGGACAACATTTCGTTCGCGTTCGATTCCGGCCACATCTTCGGCTTCGTGGGCCCCAACGGCGCCGGCAAGACCACCACCATGCGGATCATCTCCACCATCGAGGACCCCACCGGCGGCGACGTCCTGCTGAACGGCATCTCCGTCGTGGAAGAGCCCGAACTGGCCCGCCGCGTGGTCGGCTATGTGCCGGATACGCTCCCCGCCCATGCCGACATCACCGTCCACGAATACCTGGATTTTTACGCGCGCGCCTACGGCCTGCGCGGCAAAAAGCGCACCCAGGCGATTGAAGCCATAGAAGAATTCACCAACGTCACCGGCATCCGCGAGAAGCATCTCAAGGCCCTCTCCAAGGGCATGAAACAGCGCGTCAGCCTCGGCCGCGCCCTGGTCTATGACCCCGACGTCCTCGTGCTGGATGAGCCCGCCGCCGGCCTCGACCCGCGCGCCCGTGTGGAATTGCGCGAACTGCTCGTGCTGCTCGCCGAGCGCAAGAAAGCCATCCTCATCAGCTCCCACATCCTCACGGAACTGACCGAAATCTGCAACGGCGTGGTCATCATTGAGCGCGGCAAGATCCTGGAGACCGGCACCATCGAGGACGTCCTCAAGAAAAGCGCGCCGCGCCGCACCGTCGCCATCCGCCTGCTGGAAGACAACCGCCACCAGAATCCCCAATTGCTCCGGGAGCTGTTGCAAACGCCGTTTGTGGAAAACGCCCGGGACGTCGCCAACGAAATCCATTTCGAACTGACCGGCGATGAATCGGCCGCCTGCGACATCCTCGGCGAATTGATCGCTAAAAAATTTAAAATCATCGAGTTCCGCCAGACCAAGGCGAACCTGGAAGACATCTTTATGAACGTCACGAAAGGGGGTGTGCAATGAACCCGAAGTTTGCCGCCGTTAAAAACCACTTCACCAACTGGCGCGAATGGGAGCTAAACCCCATCGTCATCAAGGAATTACGCCAGGCCGTTCGCAGTTGGGCCGTCACCGGCATGCTGCTGTTGTTCCTGACCGTGCTGTTCATCACCTCGCTGGTGTTTCTGGTGGGCCAGTCCTTCAACGTGCATGAAAACACCGAACTCGGCGGCACCATGTTCCAAGCCTTCGCCGTGATTCTGGCGGGCGCGAGCATCCTGTTCATCCCGTTGTACATCGGCGTCCGCGTGGGCGCGGAGCGCGTGGAATCAAACACCGACCTGCTCTATGTCAGCACCCTGAGCCCGGGCCGCATCATCCGGGGCAAGTTGTTGTGCGGAGCCTACATGGCGCTGCTGTTCTTCAGCGCGTGCATGCCGTTCATGGCCTTCACCAACCTGCTGCGCGGCGTGGACCTGCCCAGCGTCTTCTTCATCCTGTTCTTCCTGTTTCTGGTGGTCTGCGCGGCCAATCAGATCGCCATTTTCCTCGCCTGTCTGCCCCTCAGCCGGCCGTTTAAAGTCCTGCTGGCGCTGGCCGGGTTTTTCTTCTCGTTCTGGATCATCGGCGGCATGATCGCCATGACCTTCCAAATGATGCGTTCCGGCGTCGGCGCCATGATGGCCGACCGCAATTTCTGGATCGCCATCGGCACCGCCCTGGGGGCCGGAGTGGCGCTGGTGGGTCTGTTTTACGTGCTCTCCGTGGCGTTGATTTCGCCCCCCTCCGCCAACCGCGCCCGGCAACCGCGCCGCTACCTCACCCTCGTCTGGCTGCTCGGGGGTGCCTTGACCATAATCTGGATCTTTCAGGTGGCCCAGCCGGAACTCATCCTCGTCTGGACCTACGCCACCTTCTTCCTCATGGTGTTCGCCCTGCTCGTCACCATCAGCAACGCCGACGAACTCAGCCCCCGCGTCCGCCGCGATATTCCGGCCGGCGGCCTCAGGCGCCTGCTGGCGTTCCCCTTTTTCAACGGTGCCGCCGGCGGCTTGGTCTGGGTGGCGGGCCTCACCGGCCTCACCTTCCTGCTGTCGGAGCTGATCTTGACCCACGCCCGGGACTGGTTTTCCGCCAGCTTCAGTCTCAGCTCCACCGACCAGGAAAAAATCTGGCTATATAATTCCACCCTAATTGCTTACGCCTTCGCCTACGCCCTGACCGCACTGTTCATCCACCGGCAGTTTATGCCCCGGCGCCAGCCCAAGATCGCCGGCCTCCTGATCGTGCTGCTGGCCGGCTTGTGGGCCATCGTGCCCGGCATCGTGCTGTTTTTCCTGAACAAACTTTCCTGGAAATCCGTGGAGAGCTTGCAGTTGGGCAACATGTTCAACATCTTTTCGCTCCAGGAAGACGGCCAGCGGATTTACCACCTATATTTCGCCACCGGCTGGCTCGTGCTGGTGCTGGCCCTCAATGCGCCTTGGTTCCTGCGCCAATGGCGGAATTTCCAGCCGCTGCCCGCCCGCGTCCCCCCGCCGCTGGCCGAAACCACGCCTGTGCCATAACGACCCATGGATGCCGACCTCCAACAAGCCCTCCGCGCTGGCGAACTGCTCGGCACCCGCTATGCCCTGCAGCTCCCGACCGTCGCCGCCAGCGGCTGGATCGGCTCCCGCATGGGCCGGCGCACCGGCAGCTCCATTGATTTCCAAGACTATCGGGAATACCAGCCCGGCGACGACCTGCGTTTCATCGATTGGGGCATCTACGCCCGCACCGACCGCCTCTCCGTCAAACTCTTCCGCGAGGAAGTCACCCCCCATCTCGACCTCATCCTCGACGGCTCGCGCTCCATGAGTCTCGCTGGCACAGCCAAGGCCCAGGCCACCGCCCGCCTCGCCGCCATCCTGGCCAGCGCCGCCGCCAATGCCCAATGCTCCCAAGCCGTCTGGCTCACCGGCGAAGGCTTCCACCGCCTCCCCAATGACACCCTCCCCCCATCTGCTTGGAACCGCTTGGAATTCAACAGCCTCCGCGCACCCGATCAATCCCTGGCCATTTTCCCGCCCAAATTCCGTCACCTTGGCCTACGTGTGCTCATCAGCGACCTCCTCTTCCCCGCCCCCCCCCTCCCCCTCCTCCTCCGCCTCCGTGATGGTGCGGCGGCGCTGTTCGTCATCCAACTCCTGGCCCGCGACGACGCCACGCCGCCGGAGCACGGCAATCTGCGCGTGGTGGACAGCGAGACCGGTGCAGAAAGCGAAATCTACATTGATGCCAGCCTCGCCAAGCAATACGCCGAAAACCTCGCGCAACTGCAACAAGGCTGGGCCGACGCCTGCCGCCAGTGCGGCGCACACCTGACCACGCTCATCGCCGAGGATCTCGACGACAGCCTGCGCGAACTGGAAGCCATCCAACTCCTGACGCCCGCATGAAGTTCGAAGGCCGATTAATGAAGGCAGCAGGCCGAAGCGAAAAAAGTTTCGTCCGGCGTCAGGCGACATTCGCCATTGCCCCCCGATGATACCTTTCCTCACCTATCCGCTCGCCCTGCTGGCGCTGGCCACGCTGCCGACGCTCACGGCGATTTATCTGTTGCGGAACCGCTTCAAGCGGCGACAGGTGTCGAGCCTCCTGCTGTGGCACTTCAACGTGCCGTCGAAGTCCGGTGGGGCAAAAGTCCATCGCCTTCAGCTCCCGCTGATCTTTTTCTTCGAACTCCTCGCGCTGGCTCTGCTGGTCATCGCCGCCGCCGGCCCGCATTGGAAACTCCCCCAGTCCGCCCGCCCGCTCATTGTGGTGCTGGATGATTCCTTTTCGTTGCGCGCCACCCGCGACCAGGTGTCGGCCCAGGCACGCGCACAGGCGTTTTTGGAAAAACTGTACCGGCATCAGCCGCCGCCCACCACACAGCTGATTCTCGCCGGCACGGAACCGCGCGCGCTCGGAGGGACGGTGAAAACCTGGCGCGAAGCCGCCGCGCTCCTGCCGCAATGGCAATGCGCCGCGCCAACCGCGACCCTGGATGCCGCCATCACGCTCGCCGGCGAAACCGGCCGGCAGCAGGCGAACATCCTCGTCCTGACCGATCACCGGCCTGCGGATGAAAAAATCACCAACCCGCGGCTGGAATGGCATGCCTTTGGTGCGACAACGGAGAACTTTGCCATCGTCAACGCCTCGCGCACCACATTCGGCGAACAAGATCGCTGTCTGCTGGAAGTCGCCAATTTTGCCAATGGCGCCCGGCCCACGACGCTGTTCGTGCAGACCGAAGCCAACGCCCCACAGAGCTCGGCCCTGCTGCTCAGCGCGGGCGAGACGAAGCGCATTGTTTTCAACCTGCCCGCCGCGACGCCCGCCCTGCACGCGTGGCTGGAAGCCGATGCACTGGCCGAGGATAACGGTGTGCAACTGCTCCCACCCCTCCGCAAACGCGTCCGGGTGCAGGTGGCGCTGGCGGATGAAAATTTAAGTGCGCTGGCCAATCGCACGCTGGCCGCCACCGGCTTGCGCGCCGCCATTTCCGAAAACCCGGAGCTGGTCATCCACGCCACGGACACCGTGGCCAACAGTAATTCCTGGAGCCTGTGCTGGGCCGGCGGCGGCACGAATGCATTTACCGGACCGTTCGTGGTCGACAACGCGCATCCCCTCGCCGCCGGCCTCGGGCTGGCAGGCGTCATCTGGGCCGGCCGCACCACGACCAACACGCCCGGCGAAGTACCCGTGATCCTCGCCGGCAATGTGCCGCTGCTTTCCGCCCGCGAAGACGCGCTGGGCCGGCAACACCTGACACTGAATTTCAATCCCAGCCTCGCCACGCTGCAAAACACGCCCGACTGGCCCATTGTTTTCTGGAACCTCCTGCAATGGCGCATCGCCGAAATGCCCGGCCTCAACGAAAACAACGCGCGGCTCGGCGCCGAAGTCATTTTGAAAACCACCGGCGAAGCCGTCACCATCACCCAGCCGGACGGGGTCGTGAAAACATTTCCCAAAACCGGCGGCGAACTCGCCATCGCCACACCGGTACCGGGCATTTATTCGGTCGCGGCCGGCACCAGTACCAATCTGCTGGCCGTGAACGCGCTGGCGGCGGATGAATCGGATCTGTCCGCCTGCGCCAGCGGCCAGTGGGGCAAGTGGGGCGAAGCCACCGAACGCCGCCTGGCGGAAGCCTCGGCCATCTGGATTTTCGGCCTGCTCGCGTTGGCGCTGCTCACCACGCATCTCTGGCTCATCGCCGGCGGGAAAGGAGCGAAATAGGCCCATGCTGACCCTGTTCCAGCCCGTCTGGCTCCTGCTGCTGGTTCCGCTCGCGGCGGCGCTGCTGGCGTGGCCGCTGCCGGCGCGCAGTCTGAAAATTCTGCGCGGCGTGATTTTCCTCCTCGTCGCGCTGGCGCTCGCGCAGCTCGCCCTCCGGCTGCCGGACCGCGCGGGCACGGTCATCGTCGTCGCCGACCGCAGCGAATCCATGCCCGCCAACGCGCCGGCGGTGGAAAAGGAAATCATCAGCCTGCTCCACAAATCCATGGGCCCGCGCGACCAGCTTGGCGTCGTCGCCTTCGGCCGGCAGGCCGTCGTCGAACAATCGCCGCAACGCGCCGAATTCGGCGGCTTCACCGCCCAGGTCGGCGCCGATCATTCCAGCCTGAACCACGCCGTTGAATCCGCCCTCGCGCTGATCCCGCCGGACGGCGGCGGCCGCGTACTGGTCGTGTCCGATGGCAAATGGACCGGCCAGGATCCCGCCTCGGCCGCCGCTCGCGCCGCCGGTCGCGGCGTCGCCGTGGATTATCGCTGGCTCGCGCGCCCGCAGGTAAGCGACGTGGCCATTCAAAGTTTTCAGACGCCCCCCTCCGTTCTGCCCGGGCAGGCCTTCGTCCTCACCGCCTGGGTGCAATCGCCGGCCGACCAGGAAATACAATACCAACTGCGGCGCGGCGACACGGTGATTTCCGCCGGCAGCAAAAAAGTGGCCGCCGGCCTTTCGCGCCTCATGTTTCGCGACCGCGCCACCGCCGCCGGCGTGAATGAATACACCCTCGCCATCCAGGGTCCGCCGGATGATCCGTTGCCCGAAAACAACACCGCCCGCGCGCTCGTCGGCGTGGAGGGCGCGCGACCGGTGCTGATCGTTTCGTCCAGCGGAGAAAATTCTGGCCTCGTGAAACTGCTGCGCGGCGGCCAGGTGGACGTCGTCGGCCGCCCGCCGGAGCAATGCCAGTGGTCGCTGGAGGAACTGTCGCGCTATTCGGCCGTGCTGCTGGAGAATGTGCCGGCGGGCAAGCTCGGCATGAGCGGCATGGAGGCGCTGGCCTCGTGGGTGGAGGAAACCGGCGCGGGGTTGGCGCTGACCGGCGGGCAGAAATCCTACGGCCCCGGCGGCTATTACAAATCCCCGCTGGAACGCGTCCTGCCGGTCTCCATGGAAATGCGCCAGGAACATCGCAAACTGAGCGTGGCTGTCGTCGTCGCGCTGGACCGTTCCGGCAGCATGTCGATGCCGGCCGGCGGCGGGCGCATCAAGATGGACCTCGCCGACCTCGGCACCGTGCAGGTGCTGGATTTGCTGTCGCCGCTGGATGAAATCGGCGTGTTCGCGGTGGACACCACCCCGCATGAAATTGTCCCGCTGGACACCGTCGAAAAAAACCGCAGCTACCGCGGCAAAATTCTGGAAATTGGCTCCCTCGGCGGCGGCATCTACATCTACGAGGCGCTCGTCGCCTCCGCGCGCATGATCACCACCGCCAAGGCCCAGACCCGGCACATCATCCTCTTCGCCGACGCCGCAGATTCCGAGCAGTCCATGCACTACGAGGAAATTGTCGACAAGCTCCGCCAGGCCGACGTCACGGTCAGCGTGATCGGCCTCGGCACCGACCACGACGTGGATGCCAACCTGCTCAAGGACATCGCGCGCCGCGGCGGCGGCGAATGCTATTTCAGCAACGACCCGGACGAAATCCCGCGCATCTTCGCGCAGGACACGTTCACGATCGCCCGCAGCACGTTTGTGGATCAGCCCACGCCGTTCTCCTTCACCGCCGGCTATTCGCTGCTCGGCGCGCCGCCGACCGCCAGCCCGCCTCCGCTCGGCGGCTACAATCTCTGCTACCTCCGGCCGCAGGCGAATCTCGCCGCGGTCACCGGCGATGAATACCAGGCGCCCGTCGTCGCCTCGTGGAACGCCGGCAACGGCCGCGTGCTGTGCTATCTCGGCGAGGCGGACGGCAAGTTCAGCGGCGATTTTGCCAAATGGAACCAGACCGGGGAATTTTACGCCACGCTCGTCCGCTGGCTCGCCGGGAAGCACCAACCGCTGCCGGACGACCTGCTCCTCACGCAGGAAATCCGCGACGGCGTGTGCTTCGTGCAGTTGCACCTCGACCCGGCGCGGCCGGCGGAACGGTTTGCCACGCTCCCCCGCGTGCGGGTTTTGCACGGACTCCCCGGCGCCACGCCCACCAAGGAAACCGTGACCCTCGCGTGGAAAAACGCCGATCTGCTCGAGGCGGCCATTCCCATCGCCGGCCGCGAGACCATGCTGAACACCGTGGAAATTGCCGGACAGTCAGCCGTCACGCTGCCGCCCACGTGCCTGCCCTATTCACCGGAATTCGCGCCCGACCAGGCGGGGCGGGGAGCGGCGGCGCTGGCGCAGATCGCCACCACGACCGGCGGCCAGGAGCGGGTGGAGATCCCCAAGCTCTGGCATGACCTGCCGGTGAAGTCCCGCTATGTTGAACTCGCCCCCTGGTTGCTCGTGGCCGCTGCGGTTTTATTTTTGTTGGAGATTTTGGAGCGTCGCACCGGCTGGCTTTCGCGCGCCCTGGGCCGCAAACCGGCTGTGGCTGTCACCGAAATCGAGGCACCCGAAACCGCGACGCCCGTGCCAACCAAACCACCCGCTTTCCCCTGGCTGGTCCGCCAGACGGTGCGCAAAGCTACCGCGCCCGCCATCAGCAAAGCGCCCCTTGCTCCCGCCGCTCCGGCCGCCGGTGGCCCCACGCCCCAGCCGGCGCCCACCCAGACGCCCGCCGCCGGGTCAACCCTCGACGCCCTGCGCCAGGCCCGCGAACGCGCCCGCAACCGCACCGACAAAGACCATTGAACGCCGCGATTTATCGCCCAATCGCCGGATTGAACAACAAGGCGGAGGGCGGAAAAGTCGCGGGATCGACGCCGAGCTTTTGGTTCGGCGTATTGCCCATTTGCAGCTCCAGCGTACCCCCATTGACGATGTCCGCATGGTTGAACCAGACCTGGTTCAGCGGCTGCCCGTTAAGCTTGATGCTTTGAATGTATTTGTTGTCGCGCGAATTGTCCCGGCAGATGATTTGCAACTTTTTACCATTGTGCAGGCGGATCGTGATTTGATCAAAAACCGGGCTCGCAAGAGTGTAGATTGGCACGCCCGGGGTCACCGGATACAGTCCCATCATGGAGAACACCACGAAGGCGCTCATGCCGCCGCCGTCCTCGTCGCCGGGCATGCCGAGGGTGGTGTCCGTGAACCACGTTTCGAGCAGCATCCGCACGCGCTTCTGCGTTTTCCAGGGCGCACCCAGATAATTGTAGAGATACGGAATGTGCAGACTCGGCTCGTTGCCCATGGAAAACTGGCCCACCAACCCGCTGGCGTCGGGAAACTTGGCCCAGAACTCAAACTTGCTCATGCCCAGCGATTCGCGGAAAAGCTGGTCCAGCCTGGCCTCCGCTTTCGCATAACCGCCCATCAAGGCAAACAGCCCGCTTAAATCGTGTTGCACATCCCAGTCGTACGTGTAGCCGTTGTTTTCGGTGGTGAAATCGCGGCCGCCCTGGCCGCCGGAAAATCCGGGCGTATAATTTTCGATCCAGTTGCCTTGCGCATCCTTCGGCCAGACATGCCCCTTGTCCTCGCGGAAAACGTTTTTGTAGTTGGCGGCGCGCTTCAGGAACAGCTGGGCCTCGGCCTCGTTCCCCAGTGCCCGGGCGATTTGAGCGGTGCACCAGTCGTCATAACTCTGCGCCTCGGTCACGGAAACCGCCTGCCGGCGTTCGCCGCCATTCACTTCGGCCACGGTCTCTTTTTCGCCGGCACGCAGCGCCGGCAGGTAGCCGTGTTCGGTCAGAAAATCATCCAGGGAACATTTGGGGCCCTTGCGCCACGGCAGCCAGGTGCCTTCGAGGGAGTTTTTCTTCAAGCCGGCATACGCCGTGGCGAGATCGAAATTGGTGACGCCCCGGGCCCACGCATCGGCCATCCACGCGGCGGCGTGATTACCGGTCATGCATTGATGGTTGCCCCACAGCACGGCAAAACACGGCATCCAGCCCAGCTGCTCGTACATGCGCACATAGGATTGGAGCTTGTCGGCCTCCATCTCCGGGTTGAGCAGTGTTTGCAACGGTTCCAGCGCGCGATAGGTGTCCCACAGCCAGTTGTCCACGTAGAACGGCCGCGTATCCCGATGCACTTGATGGTCAAAGCCGCTGTAATATTGGCCGTCCTCGGTGATGTTGACCATCCGCTCGTAGCAGCGATACAGGGAGGTGTAAAAAACCCGCTTCTGTTCCGGCGTGCCGCCTTCCACCTGGATCTGGCCCAGCACTTCATTCCAGCTCTGCCGCGCCGACCGCTTCACGGTCTCAAACGACCGGTCGGCGAGTTCTGTTTGCAGATTCTTGCGCGCCTGCTCCACGCTGATAAACGAAATGCCATAGCGAAATTCCAACACCTTTTGCCCGGCGGCCGCCGACACAGTCAACCGCCGGTGGTTGCCATTCGTCTGCACTTGCACCGGCGCATTGAATTCACCGTAAAAAAACGCCTGCATGCCGTTGAATTTCTCCCGGCCGGACACCCGGTTGTTGCCCAGATCGGACAGCTCCCCATCCGTCCGGTTCGCCAGCAAAACCACAGGCTTGGCGGCGGGGAAAGTAAACCGGAAATAGCCGCAGCGCGCCGTCGGCGTGAATTCCGTCTGGATCAGCGAGCCGTCAAACCGGGTGGAATAATAATACGGCGTCTCCACCTCCTGATCGTAGGTCGCCGGCCGGTTCCAGGTGTCCGACGAGCCGTCGCCCGGCATCAGCCAGAACAATTCTCCCAGTCGATGCGAAATGATCGTCAGCGGAAACGAACGGATCTGGTCATCCAACTGGTCTTTGCGGACCGGATAAACCCGCACCATGCTGTTCGGCAACGAGACCGTGGGCCGCATCGGCTCCAGCATGAACCCCTGGCCGCCCATCATGGGGTCAACGTATTCCACCTGGGCAAGGGCCGGGAGACACCCAAACAAGGTGGTAGCAAGCAGCAGTGGCAATGATTTCATATTGGTCGGGCGTAATTATGAGCGGCTTCATCGTACTGCGTCCGGCCGGACGCAATAATCCCCAATTTCGGGGATGGCGGCCTGTTCACGCCCGCCGGGAGCCGTTCATTTCACCCGCTCCCAACTTAAAGGATGCCCGTCAAAACCCACAGCCAATTTGTAAAAACAAACCAACGACTTGCATTCCGCGAAAAACCTCCGCTTCAGCCGGCGGCGGTTGGTCGCGAATCGACCTCGGATGTTAGTCAAACACGCCAGTGTCTGGTAACGCAACCCAATAAATTCGTCCCGGAGGGACGATGGACTGGGCTGGAACTGCGGCCCCCCCCTCCTTTCAGGACGCGGGATCGTTGGTGGCGCTGTCAGCCACTTCGTAGACTGGAGCATTGCTGGAAATGCTCTAATCTCCGCAGCCGCTTCGCGACCGAACTGCGTAATCGAATTGTTGTCCCTTCAAAGCCCATCTTGAGCGGGTTAGGATGAGGGGGCGTCTCCCGCGTTTTCCCCCCACTAAAGGCCGCAAAGGCCGACGACAATTCCTCCCTCTCCTGCCAATCGTTTTCCGGTTTATCGCCCCCTCCCTGAATTCTTTCGGGATCGTCAAAGCTCTCCTGCATCGCGGATCGTGAACCGGCAAACACGCCAGGAACCAACGGCCAAGTGCTCGCGTAAAGGAAACCCGAACCAGGCTAAGACCTGACCCGAATGGCGCTTACGCCGGAAAGAATGCGTCCAAAAATCGTCCTTCGTCATACCCTGGGCTGATACCCGCTTCCCCAGTCCCGCAACCTTCTGGAACCGACCTTATCACGCCGGGCTGAAGCGAAGCGAAGGCCCGGGTGAGATTGACCAAACAAATTTCTCCGTCCTGAAAGGGCGGGACTCGATTTCAAACTACCGCGAACCAGCGTGGCGGCTGCCGGGAGCCCTTCGCCCGAACCATCTCTATACATCCAGCTTGACACTTTTTATAATGAAGACTATGAATAACACGAATCAGAATGGCAGCCTTGGTATTTGAGGAAGAATTTTTCCCGGCAGAAATGAGACATGAAGAATAGAGGCAAGCGGGATTGCCATGCATCAGTCTGAACATTTTCGAGGCGGACTGGCGAACCGCACGTTCTTGCAGGCCATTACCAGGCACTTTAGATAGTCTTGCCTATGGAGAAATTCAGCGACGAAATGTTACCGTCGGCACAATCGGTCAATAATGATCCAAACCAAATTGATGGGCGCAAAGCAGGACCTGACATATGAGAATGTTTCAACCGGTTATAATCCTTTTGGCCTGCTCCCTGATCGCCAGGGCGCAGACAAACTTTACCATATTGACGAGTTTCAACGGGCCTCCCGATGCCAGCGTTTCATTTGGATCTTTGGTGGCTGACAGCGACGGCGTTCTTTATGGCACCACGATCGCCGGAGGCATCTCAAATCAAGGTGCCATCTTCCGCGTAAACCACGATGGGGGTGATTTTAAGTTGTTGGCCAGCCTGTTTGGAACCAATGGGGTGGGGCCGTATGCTGGACTTGTCTTGGGAAGTGACGGTAGATTATATGGAACCACCTATGCAGGCGGAACGTCAAATTGTGGAACCGTCTTCGGGATAAACAGAGACGGGAGCGGTTTTGCCGTGCTTCAAAGTTTTACCGGGGGTGCTGACGGCAAGAATCCGGAGGCCGCCTTGATTGAAGGTGACGACGGGGCTTTATATGGAACGACATATTTTCTAAATTCGACGAATCGCGGCACGATCTTTAAAATAAACAAGGACGGCTCCGGATATGCGACGATACACACTTTTATTGGGAATCCCGAAGGGCAACAGCCAATGGGCAGGCTCTTGCTAGCCAGCGACGGTGCGCTCTATGGCACGACCGGTTTTGGGGGGGCTCATGGCGCTGGCACCATTTTTACCGTCAACGAAAATGGTGGCGGTTTCAATACGCTCTATGCTTTTCGTTCGATTACCAGCGATGGCGGTGATCCGGTTGCCGGATTGCTGGAAGGTAGCGACCACGTGCTTTATGGCACGGCATACGCCAGTGGCGGAACGGGCACCAACGGAATCATCTTCAAAATCAATAAAGATGGAAACGGTTACCAGATCCTGCACCGTTTCTCAACCTCTGGTGGAGATGGGCAGCGTCCCAATGGCGTGCTCCTGGAAGGTCTTGACGGAGCGCTTTATGGTGGGGCCGAATATGGAGGTGTCAGCCTCAATGGCACCATTTACAAAATCAATAAAGACGGTGGCGGTTACACGACTTTGCGAAGCTTTCTTGGAAACGGAGACGCCGCTTCACCAAGGTGCGCTCTGATTCAATTGGGCGACGGCACGATATACGGCACCTCAGAATTTGGCGCTGTACATGGAGCGGGCTGTGTTTTCGCTCTCAGTTCAGCGCCTTTATCGCCTCGCATGCAATCGATATCCTGTTTGAATGGTACGAACTTGGTGGTTTGTTCGGGTACTTCTGCCGTTGAATATGACTTGCTTCGGTCTACAAATTTTTCCTCGTGGTCCTTGCTGGTCACCCTTACCTCGCAAACAAACGGTCAATTCAAATATTTTGATACCAACGCGGCAGGAGTCTGCGGCTTTTACCGATCGCGCATCCACTAAAGATCGCGCCGGACTGAAAGCCCGCAATGTGATAGCCAGGACTGAAACGGCGGTGACGAGTCCCTAACTGACGATTTGCTCGGACCCGATGTCCGCACTCCTCGTCCGCGGAGTCTTTGTCTTGCGTGCCCGGCTGCCCCGAGGCCCCCTTGATTCCTTCCCCTCGGGGAAGATAATTCCCAACCGTAATAGTTCGCGCTTTGACCCCCTGCAACCTCGAAATGCGCAACTTATTGATAATCAGCCGGGCGACGTGGACTGTGTTAACAAGCCCCCATTCGTCATTTGTCATTCGTTATTCATTCCCAGCCCGCGCGAAGCCAACTTCAAATTTCACAACCCAACGAACGAACGCCTTTACGCGGAGCAAAGCCTACAAAGCCAATTCAATGACCGAGGCTTCGAGTCCATTGGCGCATGAAGGCGCGATCCCATCGCGCATCAATTCTTCACCGGTAAAAGTTTTGCCTTCCACCGCCATGGGCGCGCGGCCGGGAGCCGGGTTCAATTCGTGCACGGTATATTTTTTCGCCGGGTCCAGCCCCTGCGGACGCACTGCGGGGCTGGGGCCGTCTTTCAACTGGAAGACAAATACCACGGCCCGCGCCTGATCCGGCGCCACATAACTCACCGCGCCGCGATGATTCCCGTGCGGAGCTTCCAGCCGGTACAAATCCCCCAACAGGGTCACTTCCCGGATGTGTTTGTAGGCGCTGACGGCCCCGGCGCAAAT
>Ga0302321_100001271_pt1 | contig 21547 bp, 16 predicted proteins | sample Fen_T0_1_FD_202505 | JGI IMG/M metagenome (GOLD analysis project Ga0302321, IMG submission 202505) | Peat permafrost microbial communities from Stordalen Mire near Abisko, Sweden - Fen_T0_1 | ecosystem: Environmental > Terrestrial > Soil > Wetlands > Permafrost | place: Sweden: Abisko...
TCTTCGGCGGCTACGACCACGTGGTGTGCCCGTCGGGCAGCTGCGTCTCGATGGTGCGCACGCTGTACCGCGAGCTGTTGCCCGACCCGGCGCACGCCGAGGCGCTGGCGAAGCTGACCCGATCGACGCGCGAGCTGTGCGAGTTCCTGGTCGACGTGCTGCACGTCGAGCGCGCGACCGGCCGGTTCGCCCACAAGGTCGGGCTGCACCAGAGCTGTCACGGGCTGCGCGAGCTGCGGCTCGGCAGCGGGACCGAGCGGCGGATCGCGCCGTTCAGCAAGATCGCGACCCTGCTCGGCGGGCTCGAGGGCATCGAGCTGGTCGATCTGGCGCGGCCCGACGAGTGCTGCGGGTTCGGCGGCACGTTCGCGGTGAGCGAGGAGGCGATCTCGTGCGCGATGGGGCGCGATCGGGTGGCCGATCACGAGCGCGGCGGCGCCGAGATCATGACCGCGGCGGACATGTCGTGCCTGATGCACCTCGACGGCCTCATCCGGCGCGACCGCCGGCCGCTGCGCGTGATGCACGTCGCCGAGATCCTCGCCGAAGCAGCGCGCGCGGCCTAGCCGACGACGATCAGCGTGCAGGTCCGGGCGCCTTGCGCGCCGACGACGAGGACCTGCTCGATATCGGCGGTCTTCGACGGCCCCGAGATGAACAGGCCGTGGCCTCGCGGGCGGCCGGCCAGGCGGTCGTAGGCCTCGTGCATGTGGTGCACGACGTGCGCCGCGTGGACGACCAGCACCAGGTGATCGGTGATGACGAACACGGCGCGGTGGGGCAGGGCGCGACCATCGACCCACACCGCGGCGTTCTCGGCGACGGCGAGCTCGCCCGGCAGGATCGCGAGGTCGAGATCGGCGAGCGTGTGCGGGTCGGCGACGGCGGCGAGATCGACGTTGGGCTGGCCGACGCCGGGGACCAGCGAGACGACCCGCCTGGCGGAGGCGGCCTGGGGCAGGGCGGCGACCGCGGCGGCCGCGGCGGCGATGTCCGCGACCCGGACGCAGGCGCCGCCGACGCTCGCCATCGCCTTCGCGAGCTGGTCGAGCGGATCGGCGAACGCGACGCCGAGGCCGTCGAGCGAGGGCGCCGCGACCGGCGGGGGCGCGTGCTTGCGCAGCGCCGCCAGGATGTCGTCACGACTGGCCACGGGCGAGCCTCCGGTAGCGCGCGCGGAAGCTGTGCCGCGGCATCGGCGGTAGCTCGCGCTGCTGACCCCAGGTGTTCCAGCGGACGTAGAGCAGCCGGCGCGGCACGAGCGGGACCAGCCGGCGCGCCATCCAGCCGACGAACCGGTAGAGCCGCGGCCAGGCGAACAGCCACGCGGCGAGCCGCAGCGCCGTCCGCTTTTGCCACGGCACCAGGTGCTTGCGCGCGATCTCCTGGCGCAGCGCGAGCAGCTGATGATGCAGCTCGATCTTCACCGGGCACACGTCGGCGCACGAGCCGCACAGGGTCGACGCGAACGGCAGGGTCGCGAACGTCGCCGGGTCGCGGGCGGGCGCCAGCACCGAGCCGATCGGCCCCGGCACGGTGTAGCCGTAGCTGTGGCCGCCGCTGCGCCGGTAGACCGGGCAGGTGTTCATGCAGGCGCCGCAGCGGATGCAGCCGAGCGAATCGCGGATCGCCTCGCGCCCCGATAGCTCGGCGCGGCCGTTGTCGACGATCACGATGTGGAGCTCGGCGCCCGGGCGCGGCCCCTGGTAATGCGTCGAGTAGGCGGTCACCGGCTGGCCGGTCGCCGACCGCGCGAGCAGCCGCAGGAACACGCCGAGGTCGCGCTCGCGGGGGACCAGCTTCTCGACGCCCATGCAGGCGATGTGGAGCGGCGGCAACGACGTGCCCATGTCGGCGTTGCCCTCGTTGGTGCACACGACGAGGCCGCCGGTCTCGGCGACCGCGAAGTTGACGCCGGTGAGGCCAGCGCCCGCGGCCAGGAACTTGTCGCGCAGGTGGTGGCGCGCGGCCTCGGTGAGGTAGCTCGGATCCGACGCGCCCGGCCTGGTGCGCAGGTGGATCTGGAACAGCTCGCCGATCTCTTCCTTGCGGCGATGGATCGCCGGCATGACGATGTGGCTCGGCGGCTCCTCGGCGAGCTGGACGATGCGCTCGCCGAGATCGGTGTCGATCACCTCGATGCCGCGCGCCTCGAGGTACGGGTTCAGCTTGCACTCCTCGGTCAGCATCGACTTCGCCTTGACCAGCTTGGTCACGCCGCGGTCGACGAGCAGGCCGTGGACGATCGCGTTGTGCTCGGCGGCGTCGCGCGCCCAGTGGACCTGGGCGCCGAGCGCCACCGCGTTGCGCTCGAACTCCTCGAGGTAATCGGCGAGCCGCGACAGCGTGTGGCGCTTGATGCCGGCGGCGGCGCTGCGCAGCGCCTCCCAGTCCGGCACCACGGCCGAGGCGACGTCGCGCTTCTGGCGGACCCACCACACCGCCTTGTCGTGCCAGTGGAGCCGCTCGTCATTGGCGACGAACCGGGCCGCAACATCCGGGTGACCCGAAGCCATGGCCCGAGAGTAGCGCGCAAAGCGGCCGCGCCGCGCCGCGAAAATCGGCCAGCGCGCGCCGGCGGCTGTCCGAGGAGTCTCGTCCTCGGGCCCGATCAACGCGCCGCGACGGTCTTGGCCTGCGTGACGCGCGCGAGCCGCAGGATCTCGCCGCCGGTCGCCTCGTCGCGACCGCGGATCGTGACCAGGAAGCCGGGGCCGGTCGACGCGACGGTGATCTCGGCGTGGGCGACGTCGAGCGCACAGCCCGGGGCGTCGCCGGCGCGCGGGGTGAGCTCGTGGCGCAACCACTCGGCGGTGAGGCCGGGCCGCGCCGCGATGTAGATCTCGGCGCCGCGCAGCCGGCGCACGGTCGCCTTCTGCACCGCCGCGTCGTCGAAGTGCGGTTGCACCGTCGCGGGGGCGTACGCGTCGAGCGCGCAGCTCGCCGCGTCGAGCGGGCGGTTCGGCGATTCGATCGCCACGGGGTGGGCGGCGGGCGCGCAGGCGGAGACCAGCGCAGCGGTCGACAGCCAGGCCGCCGCAGAGACGAGGTACAGCTTGTTCGTCATGCGGGGACTCGTAGCAACCCCACCGCGGCCCGCACGCGAGATCGCCGCGAATTCTTCGTCGAGGTCGCCGCCGCGGCGCCGAGCGTGACCGCGCCGTCTTGCCGCGATCGCCGGGCCTCGTTCGCGCTGGTATCGCGCCGCCGCCCCGTGGTGTACTGGGCGGTTGCGGCTCAGCCCGTCGTCTTGTCGAGCTGGTACTTGCGGAGGTAGGCGCGCACGTGGTGGCGCTCCATGCCGCTCTGCCGCGCCATCTCGCTGACGTTGCCCTTGGCGCGCCGGGTGAGATCGGTGAAGTAGTTGCGCTCGAACAGATCGATCGCCTGGCGCTTGGCGTCGGAGAACGCGGTCGCCGCCTGGGTCGACTGCGCCGGCGGATCCTCGCGCGCGAGCAGCAGCACGTCGTCGATCGCGTCCGGGGTCTCGGCGAGCGTGGCGGCGACCGAGACCACGTTGAACAGCTCGCGGACGTTGCCGGGCCAGTCGTGCGAGGCCATGCGGCGCTGGATCCAGTCCCAGACGATCGGCGCGGCCCAGGCGCGGTGGACGCGGGCGCAGATATCCTCCACCAGCATCTCGAGATCGGCGAGCCGCTCGCGCAACGACGGCAGCTCGATGCGGACCTGGGCGATCCGGAAGAACAAGTCGGAGCGGAACCGGCCGGCGTTCATCTCGGTGCCGAGGTCGCGCCGGGTCGCGGCGATCACGCGGACATCGATGCCATCGTAGGTCGTGCCGCCGATCCGGCGGACCTGGCGCTCGGACAGCGCGCGGAGCAGCTTGGGCTGGAGATCGACCGGCAGCTCGCCGAGCTCGTCGAGGAACAGCGTCCCGCCGTTGGCCTCGCTGAGCGCGCCGTCGCGCCGCTCGTTGGCGCCGGTGAACGAGCCCTTCTCGTGGCCGAACAGGATGCTCTCGGCGAGGGTCTGCGGGATCGAGCCGCAGTCGACGACGATGAACGGCTTGGCCTTGCGCTTGCTCGCGTCGTGGATCGCGCGCGCGACGCCCTCCTTGCCGGTGCCGGTCTCGCCGAGCACCAGCACGCTGAGCGGCGTGTCGGAGATCTTCTCGAGCACCGAGAACACGCGGCGCATCTTCGGTGACGCGCCGACGATCGATCCGAAGCGGTCGGCGAAGCCGAGCTCGACGCGTTGCTTCTTGCCCGATGGCTCGACGGTGAGCCGGGTGTTGCCGACGGTCAGCTCGGTCTTGGCGGTGATCACCGCGTCGCGCACCCGCACGGTGCCGAGGAACGTGCCGTTGGTGCTGCCCAGATCGCGGACGGCGATGCCCTCGGTGATCGCGCGCAGCTCGCAGTGAACCCCGCTGACCTCGTGATCGTCGACCACGACGTGGACGCCGTCGTTGCGGCCGATCACGATCGGCTCGACGTCGATGACGTGCGAGCCGGTCGGCGTGGTCAGGGTGCCGCCGCGGATGAACCAGTGAAGTGCTTTGGCGCGAGTCTCCATGCCCGAAGCGCGGATCATCGCACGAAGCTACGGCGATGGCTTGGTCGGAGCGCTCGGCTCGGGCGCGTCATGCTGCCCCGCCGATCCCGAGCCGGCCTCGTGCGGTGCGGGCGCCGGCGCAGGCTCGACCGGCTTGGCCTCGGTGGCGGTGTCGGTGACCGGCGGCACTTTGGCGGGCGCTGGTCGGGCCGGTTTGCGCGGCTTGACGGCGGTGGGCGGCGCCGCCACCCCGCCCGCAGCCTGCGTGGTCGTGCCCGCGGGGAGGGTCCCCGGGCGCGGGGCGCTGGCAGCGGCCGGCGGCTTGATGACCGGTTCCTGCGTGGGGGTGGGCAGCGGTGCGGGCGGCGGCGGCATCACGGGCGGTGCCGCCGCCTCGGTGGGGCGGCTGGGGATGAACACCGGCGGTACGGTGGGCAGGTTCGGGTCGGGGCTGCCGCGCAGCAGCGAGACCACGAACCAGATCGCCGCGATCACGGCGACCGCGCCGCCGATCGCCAGCCAGGTCCATCCGGACACCAGCCGGGTGGGGGACAGATCTTCGATCGACGGCTCGGGCTCGGCCGGCACCGGGACCGAGGTGGGGGTGGTCCGCACGAGCTCGGTGGACTTGACGCGACGCCCCGAAGGGCGCTGGCGTGGATCCGGAGCGCTCGGCGCCGCGGGGGGGGACGATCCCGGCGGTGGCGGCCGGGTCGGGGTCGGGGTCGGGCGCGACGATCGAGAAGGGGTCGGCGGCGTCAGCTGGCCCCACGGCGACGGGCGCTGGGGGGTGTGGACGGTCGTCGGCTCATCTTCCATGCCGCCGTTGTCGGACAGCCCTAGCTCCTCGGGGCTGTGATCGACGGTGGGGCTATCGAAGTCGTCGACCGTGATCCGCTTGCCGAGCGCGGTATCTGCGGTCCCGCTGACGCTGCCGCGCCCGGTATCATTGGGGATCTTGCGCGACGCGGCCGCCTTGCGCTCCTCGCGCTCGAGCTCGGCGACCAGGTGATCGCCCAGCGTCGAGCCTGCGCGCCGGGCGTCCTGCCAGGCGGCGACGTCCTCGGCGAACAGCTGCGTCATCATGCGGCCCAGCATCACGGGCGCGAGGTTGAGCCGCTGGCGCTGGCCGAATTCGGTGAGCGCGTCGGCGAGATCGCCGGCGGTCTGCCAGCGGTCCTCGCGCTTGCGGGTCAGCGTCTTCATCACGATCTGCTCGAGCTCGCGCGGGTAGCCGGGGTGAATCCGCGACGGCAGCGGCGCGTCGCTCTCGACGACCGCCTTGAGGGTCTCGAGCTCCGACTTGCGCCGGTACAACCACTGACCCGTGGTCATCTCCCACAGCAGGATGCCGATACAGAACACGTCGCTGCGGCGATCGAGCTCCTCGCCCATCGCCTGCTCCGGCGACATGTACGCGACCTTGCCCTTGAGGATGCCGGTGCGGGTGCGCGACTGCTGGCTGTTTGCCTTGGCGATGCCGAAGTCCAGCAGCTTGACCCCGCCCGTGTAGGTCACGAGCACGTTGTGCGGCGAGACATCGCGATGGACCACGCCCAGAAGCTCACCCGCAGCATTGGTGCGCTCGTGGGTGTAATCTAGCCCACGACAAACTCCGGTGATGATCGCCAGCGCGTGGGACAGCCGGACGGAGATCTTGCGCTGCGCCATCTCGCTGAGCACGCGTCGAAGGTCGTAGCCGTGCAGGTACTCCATCACGATGTAGTACTGCTCGGAGTCCTCCCCGAACTCGTAGACCTCGACCACGTTCGAGTGGCGCAGCGTGGTCGCCAGCCGCGCCTCGTCGATGAACATCTGGACGAATTCGTCGTCGGCGGCGAGGTGGCGGTGCAGGCGCTTCAGCACGACGAGGCGCTCGGGCACGGAGCCCTTGACGCGGGCCAGCAGGATCTCCGCCATGCCACCCATTGCGAGCGAACGGAGCATTACGAACTTGCTCTCGTAAGCCGTCTCCGTACGACCGGCCAACATCCGTCGCACGGTAGCAGGTCGTGGAGCCTGCGATCAATGCTGCGCGGATCGACAACTCGACAGGTTGACGCGCCACATCGATGGCCACAGTCCGCGAGTACCTACATCTCACAGCCGCCGCGCGGCAACGTGGCAGTCAGGGGAGCGGGCGGGTTCGCGGCGTCGAGCGCCCGATCGCGGGTCATCGGGCGCGTTTTCCGACGACAACCCGCACTTATAGAAGTGCAGCAAAATGTTGCAGCGCCGCTCCGGGCCGCAGCTGACCACCAGGGACTACGCAGCCGCCCAGGGGGGGGGCATCGCGCGAATGGTGAGTGAGCGTCAGCAACTGTGCGTCTCGCGGTCGTGACGGCCAGACCTGAACGTGCCTGAGGCGGGCCTCGCGGGGCGGCGGTGGCGCGTGGCGCCCCGCGGGCACATCCCGGCAGACTGCCGGCACAACCCGGCACGTTGCGACCCGGATACAATAGGTGGCGCGCGGCGATCCACGCTCATGTGTGCGGCGTACGCTCATAGGCGGCTTGGGCCGGATAAAACTCACCCCAGAAATCAGATTACAAAAATCAATGTATTTGCTACTAATTCACACTAGGTGAGCGTGTCGGACCCATCCAGCTCGTTCGGTACTGTCTTGCCAGAGCAGTTTGGCAAGTACGCGCTGTTGGGCCACCTTGCGACCGGCGGCATGGCCGAGGTGTGGCTCGCGCGCCAGCTCGGCCTCCAGGGCTTCGAGAAGATCGTGGTCATCAAGCGCGCGCGGCCCGAGCTGAGCGACGCCGAGACGACCCAGTTCTTCCTCGATGAAGCCCGCCTGGTCGCGACGCTCGAGCACCCCAACATCGCCCAGGTCTACGAGATCGGCGTCGTCAACGGTTCGTACTTCTTCGTGATGGAGTACGTCGACGGCGCGGACCTGCGGCGGCTGATCGAGAGCTCGCTCGCGCGGTTCCAGAAGGTCGCGCTCGGCGACGCGCTCTACATCATCAGCCACATCTGCACCGCGCTCCACTACGCGCACGAGAAGCGCGATCTCGAGGGCCGGCCGCTCCACCTGGTGCACCGCGACGTGTCACCGTCCAACGTGCTGATCAGCCACGACGGCGCGATCAAGGTCTGCGACTTCGGCATCGCCAAGGCCAGCAACCGCCGGTCCGAAGAGACGCAGAGCGGCGTGCTCAAGGGCAAGTTCTCGTACATGTCGCCCGAGCAGTGCTCGAGCAAGCCCATCGATCGGCGCAGCGACGTGTTCTCGATCGGCATCCTGCTCTACGAGCTGACCACCCTGAGCAAGCTGTTCCGCGGCGGCAGCGATTTTGCGGTGCTGCAGAACATCGTCGAGGCGCCGATCCCGCCGCCGTCGCTGCGGGTGCCCAACTATCCGCCCGAGCTCGAGGCGATCGTGCTGAAGGCGCTCGCCAAGTCGCCCGACGATCGCTACCAGACCGCGCAGGCGCTGCAGCTCGATCTCGAGGCGTTCGCGCGCGAGCAGCGGCTCCAGATGTCGTCGATCGGGATCGCCAAGCTGATGGGCTCGCTGTTCGAGCGCCGCAACGACGCCTGGATCCGGGCCCAGCGCGCGCACAGCGATCACTTCATCGAGGCAGGCGCGGGGTCGAACCCGAGCGCGAGCCGGTCGCCTGGGTTCCTCGCGGTCGGCTCGGCGCCGGCGGTCTCGAACGGCAGCGATCCCACGGCGGTGCTCGGCTCGCAGCGCTCGAGTCCCATGATCCAGCCGCTCGGCGCTCCGACGACTGGCCAGAGTGGACAGCGCCACCAGAGCCAGCAGAGCCAGCAGAGCCAGGCCTACCAGAGCCAGCAGTCCTCCCAGCAGTCCTCGGCGATGGTGATGATGCCGCAGCGCCGGTGGTCGGCGCTGTGGTTGATCGGCGCGGTCGTCGCCGCGGCGGCCGCGGTCGGCGTCACGGTCGCCGAGCAATTCACGTCGAGCACCGCGGACCGCGCCGAGATCGTCGCGCTGACGGCCGTGGTCGAGCGGATCGCCTCGGCGTTCGATGCCGCGGCGAGCTCGGCCCACATCCGCACCGACGGCATCGCCACGACGCCGGTGCTGCGCGCGGCGATCGGCACGGACGCCGCCACGCTCGCCGATCTCGCCAACACGGAGATGATCTTCACGGCGAACAAGGGCGAGTCGCTCGAGATCTTCCAGTTCCGCGGCGACAAGCCGGTCTCGCTGCTGCGGATCCCCAAGACCGCGGCGTCGCTGCCCGTGCTCAAGGGCCGTGAGACCAGGCTGCGGATCGACGGCCGTGACGTCACGCTGCTCGCGAGCGCGCCGATCAGCGGCTACGAGGCCAAGCTCGGCGGCGGCCTCGTGATCGCGACCCCGGTCGATCTGTCCGCGATCCGGCGCGCCGTCGAGGAGCACGCGATCGATGCGACCCTGACCGGCCTGGGCGCGCCGCTCGTGCTCGCCGGCGCCGGCGTCGCTGCCAGCGCGGTGCCTGCGGTGCCAGCGGCGGCGGCGACCGGCCCCGCCGCGGTCACCGGTCCGATCAGCGTGGCGGTGCCGTCCCGAGGCGAGTGGAACTCTGGGGGCGCGATGCTGGTCGCCACGCCGAAACGGGCCGTGGGCCTTCCATGGGCGCGACAAGTTCGTTATGCGTCAGGTGGGCTCGCTGGCCTGCTCCTGGTCGGGTTCGTCCTGAGCCTGGTGCGCCGCCCGAGATCGTAACCGTCTCGACGTTCTTACCTTTGGAGACCATGTGAAGCACAGTGCGCTCTGGATTTGCCTTGCGCTTGTCGGCTGCGGCTCGCACGCGCCGGCACCCGCCACCCCCTCGCCGGCTCCCGTGGCCGCCGCCCCTGCCGAACCCGCCGCGGCGCCCGAGCCTGCTGCGGCGCCGCCCGCGGCCCCGGCCACCGACAAGCCGCTGTTCGACCGGCTCGGCGGGCTGCCGGCGGTGACCGCGGTGGTCGACGAGTTCGTCAACCGCACGACGACCGATCCACGGATCAAGTACCGGTTCTTCAACACCAACGCGGCGAACCTCAAGAAGCTGCTGGTCGAGTTCGTGTGCGTGGCCGCAGGCGGGCCGTGTACGTACAGCGGCCGCGACATGGGCACGGCGCATGCCGGCATGGATCTCGCCGACGACGAGTTCACCGCGCTCGTCGAGGATCTGGTCGGCGCGATGGACAAGTTCAGCGTCCCCGACCGCGAGAAGGGCGAGGTGCTCGGCGCGCTCGGCCCGCTCAAGCCGACGATGGTCGTCCCGGCGAGCAAGCTGCGGCCGATCCCGGCAGCCCGGCTCACCAAGGCCAAGGCGCTCGTGGCGACGCTCAAGAACCGCGAGGCGGCCGATCTGCTCGCGACCGCGATCACCGCGGGCGAGCGCGGCCAGCGGTCGTACGCCGAGCAGCTGTTCAGCCGCGCCGAGATCGTCGCCGGCGCTCCGGCGGTGGCGAGCGCCTCGGAGGTGTTCCGCGAGGGCGCGCCGCCGCGCGTCCACGGCCCGCTGAAGACGATGAAGGACGTCGCGCCGCAGCCGACGACCGCCGTCGGCAAGTCCGAGGACGAGCGCTCGCTCCGGCGCCTCGAGCGCGGCTCGCTGCGCGGCACGCTGCAGGTCGATGGCAAGCCGCTCGCCGGGCTCGGCCTGGTGATGCTGTGGCCGCAGGGCGGCGCTGCGCCCAAGAAGCCGCCGCAGTTCCAGGTGATCGAGCAGCGCAACAAGACGTTCGCGCCGCACCTGATGGCCGTCCCGGTGGGCTCGACGGTCGGGTTCCCGAACTTCGACTCGATCTATCACAACGTGTTCTCGCTCTCGCAGCCGGCGCGGTTCGATCTCGGCCTCTACAAGGCCGGCGACATGCGCCAGGTGACGGTCACCAAGCCGGGCATCGTGCGGATCGGTTGCAACATCCACGCGAACATGGCCGCGTACCTGGTGGTGGTCGATGCGCCGCACTACGTGGTCTCCGAGTCGGACGGCAAGTTCGCGTTCCGCAGCCTCAAGCCCGGCAAGTACAAGGTCCGCGCGTGGAGCGAGCAGAGCGCCGAGCCGATCATGACCGAGGTCACGATCAAGGCCGGCTCGAACGACACGACGATCGATCTCAAGGGCGGCGCGCCGCAGGGCGTGAGCGACGACAAGTTCGGCGTCGCGCGCGCGCAGTAGCGCCGCGACTCCGGCTTCGCCCCTGCACGCCGGCGCGTTCACCGAACGCAAGGCAGGGGCCGGGATCCGAGGCGTTGACCTCGGGGTTCGACCGCACCGCGCCGTGGGCCGGCCGTCAGGCTCGGGCCCGATGCTGCGCGACCGAGCGTTCGGCGGATCCGGAAGCTTCGGACGCGGTTCCACGCGGGCGTGAAATTTCTCCGTGTGACTCGATATGATCGATGGATGCTTTCAATCGAGTGTTTGTTTGCGCGCGTGCTACGTTTGGAATTCGCGTCGTCGTTTGCCAGTTTCGGTTCGACCTGCGCGACAGCGTTCCGTGCGGTGTGCGTCTCGAGCAGGCGCCCGGCTTCGCGGTGCTACGTCCAATGGAGACGGTCATGGCCCTTGTCAGGAAATCCACGAACGGGAGCAGCGGCGGGCCTGTGGCCTCCGCGATTCACGCGGGCGCCGCGGCCTCGGTGGCCGTCGCGTCGCGCGACGTCGAGGCCCAGCGCAAGAAGGCGCGCACGCTCGCCAAGCAGCAGCAGGCCGCCGAGCGGATCGCCGCCGCCACCGTGGAGCTGTCGTCGGGCATCAGCGAAGCCGCCTCGGCGTCGGAGGAGCTGAGGCGGTCGTCCGAGCAGATCGCGGCCGGCGCCGAGGAGGCCTCGGGCGCGGCCCAGGAGTCGTTGATCGCGTTCAAGCAGGTCGAGGCGTCGATCGCGCGTCAGCTGCAGAACGCCGACCGCAGCCAGGCCCGCGCGGAGGCCGCGCAAGCGCTGGCGGCCCGGATCAACGCGGACGTCGCCGAGATGATTGCCAAGATCGCCACCGCGGCGCAGCGCCAGCGGGCGTCGGTCGACATGGTCGGGCAGCTCGAGAAGCAGGCCGCGAACATCGGCGACATCGTCAAGGCGGTCGCGCGGATCGCCGACCAGACCAACCTCCTGGCGCTCAACGCCGCGATCGAGGCCGCGCGCGCCGGCAAGCACGGCAAGGGGTTCGCCGTCGTCGCCGACGAGGTGCGTACGCTCGCCGAGACCTCGGAGAAGAGCGCCAAGCAGATCCAGGATCTGGTCGGCCAGATCCAGCAAGAGGTGAAGGCGATCGCCGAGGGCATCGGCAGCTCGGCCACGATGGTCGAGGCCGAGGTCGAGAACGGCAAGGCCGTCACCCTCCAGCTCGACACGATCCGCAGCGACGCGGCCGAGATCGTCCGGGGGGTGCAGGAGACCACCGTCAGCGCGCAGCAGTCCAAGATCGCGGCGGCGCAGGCGTTGAAGGGCTCGGAGGACATCGCCGCGGCCGCCGAGCAGCAGTCCGCCGCCGCCGAGGAATCGACCAAGACCGTGCAGGAACAGGCCAAGGCCCTCGGCGAGTGCGAGAAGACCGCGCACGGGCTCTCGGAGCTGGCCGAGGATCTGAAGACCTCGACCGACGTCGCCAAGAGCGCCGAGGAGGTGGCCTCGAGCGCCGAGGAGCTGTCGTCGGCGGTCTCGGAGATCAACCGTTCGGGCGATCAGATCATGGCGGCCATCGAGCAGATCCGCAAAGGCGCCGAGGTCCAGTCGGCCGGGACCGCAGAGTCGTCGGCCGCGATCACCCAGATCGAGTCCGGGCTGGAGCTCGCGCAGTCGCGCGCCGGCGGTGGCGCCCAGAAGGTCTCGGCGATCCGCAACCTGATCGGCGTCAACAAGGCGTCGGTCGACAGCCTGATCCGTGGGACCTCCGCCTCGGCAGACTCGTCCAGGACGAGCATCAAGCAGATCAAGGAGCTCGCGCTCGTGTCGCGGCGGATCGACAAGATCGTCGACGCGATCACGACCGTGTCGATCCAGACCAACATGCTGGCGGTCAACGGTTCGATCGAGGCCGCGCGCGCCGGCGAGTTCGGCAAAGGCTTCGTGGTGGTCGCCACCGATATTCGCAACCTCGCGCACGACTCCGCCGAGAACGCCGATCGGATCAAGGATCTGGTCAAGGCCGTGCAGGATCAGATCGGCGTGGTCGGCCGCGACCTCGAGGAGATCGTCGCGACGGCGGTCGTCGAGGTGGAGCGGGCGAAGTCGACCACCATCAACCTGGCGTCGATCGAGGCCGACATCGCGGCGGTCGACGAGGCGATGCGGGAGATCCTCGACGCCGCCACCGAGATCGCCACCGCGACCGCGCAGGTGAAGAAGGGCGTCGAGCAGATCGCAGCGGCCGCCGCGGAGGCCGACAAGGCCTCGGCCGAGGCCGCCGCCGCGGCCAAGCAACAGGCGCAGGGCGCCGCGGAGCTGGCCACGGCGATCGAGGAGATCTCGTCGCTCGCCGACGAGCTGCAGAGCGCCTGACCGCGGAGCGCGACCATGACCACCCCCGAAACGCACGCCCCCGACCCGCCGCGCCCGGCTGCCGGCGTCCACCGACCCAAGCTCCGCGCCGACGTCGAGGATGGCGCGGACGGAACCGACGAGGCGCCCTCCGACGTCCGGCAATACGTGACGTTCCTCGCCGGAGACGAGGTGTTCGCCGTGGACATGGCGCCGGTCCAGGAGATCATCCGGGTGCCCAACGTGGTGCGGGTCCCGCTCGCGCCGGCGACGCTCGACGGGCTGGCCAACCTGCGCGGCAAGGTGCTGCCGGTCATCAGCCTGCGCCGGATGTTCGGGTTCGCCGACAAGCCGCACGACGACGCGACCCGCGCGCTGGTGATCGACATCGGCCAGCCGCTCGGCTTCGTGGTCGACAAGGTGACCAGCGTGGTCGGGGTCGATCCGAGCAAGCTCGAGGGCGTGGGCGCGATCGGCGGCACGATGAACGCCGAGCTGCTGTCGGGGATCATGAAGGACGTCGGCGGCCACGCCGTGATCATGGTGCTCGATTTTGCCAAGCTGGTCGCGCAGCAGTTCTCCGAGATCGCCGCGGTCGCCCGGCACGCCAGCGCCGCGCTCACCGGCCACGCGGCCGCGTCGATCGCCGAGGACGACGTGGTGAGCGACGAGCGACAGCTGGTCAGCTTCGACGTCGCGGACCAGGAGTACGCGGTCGACATCGAGGACGTCCGGGAGATCGTGCAGGTGCCGGAGCACATCGTCCGGGTGCCGCGTTCGGAGTCGCACGTGGTCGGCATGATGACGCTGCGCAACCGCTTGCTGCCCCTGGTGAGCCTGCGCCGGATGTTCGGCTTGCCGCCGCAGGCCGCCGATGAGCGCAGCCGGATCGTCGTGATGTCGGTCGGCGCGGCCGCGGTCGGCGTCGTGGTCGACAGCGTGAACGAGGTCCTGCGCGTGCCCAGGGCCGACGTCGACGCCATGCCCGGCCTCCTGGCGCGCGACAAGGCGCTCGCGGACATCGCGGAGATCTGCCGTCTCGACGGCGGCAAGCGCCTGGTGTCGATCATCTCGGCGAGCCGGCTGTTCGGCCACACCGCCGTCAAGGACGCGTTGACCCACATGACGACCCCGCACGATGACCCGGCGCGCGCGGCGGACACCGAGCCGCTCGATGACGACGAACAGGTGGTGGTGTTCCGGATCGGTCTCGAGGAGTTCGGGGTGCCGATCGAATCGGTGCAGGAGATCGTGCGCGTGCCCCCGGTGCTGACGCAGGTGCCCAAGGCGCCGGCGTTCGTCGAGGGCGTCATCAACCTGCGCGGCGCGGTGCTGCCGGTGATCGATCTGCGCAGGCGGCTCGGGATGCCCGCCGCCGAGCGCTCGGATCGCCAGCGCATCATGGTGTTCCTGATCGCGGGATCGCGCACCGGCTTCATCGTCGACTCGGTCGCCGAGGTGCTGCGGATCCACAAGTCCGCGATCGGCCCGGCGCCGCGGCTGTCGACCGAGCAGGGCCAGCTGCTGGCGCGGATGGCCAACCTCGACAAGCAGAAGCGCATGGTGCAGCTCCTGGCGCCGGCGCACCTGATGGAAGGTCACGACCCCGCGACCCTGCCGCGAGGGTGAGACAGCCGTCATGATCAAGCTGCTGATCGTCGACGACTCGGCGTTGATGCGCCGGCAGCTCGCGACGCTGTTCGAGGCCGAGGGTGATTTCACGATCCACCAGGCCCGCAATGGCAAGGAAGCGGTGGCGGCCAACCGCGCGTTTCAACCCGACGTCGTCACGCTCGACATCAACATGCCCGAGATGGATGGCCTCACGGCGCTGGCGACGATGATGGCGGAGCGCCCGGTGCCGGTGGTCATGGTGTCGTCGCTCTCGGAGAAGGGCGCGCTCGCGACCTTCGAGGCGCTGAACCTCGGCGCGGTGGACTACATCGCCAAGCCGGGCGGCACGATCTCGCTGTCGATCGGCGCGATCAAGGACGAGCTGGTGAGCAAGGTGCGCACCGCGGTTCGCGCCCGGCTCCAGGGGACCTCGAGCCGGCGGGTGCGCGCGCGTGACGAGCGTGCGCAGCCGGCACCGCGTCCGGTCGCGGCGCGGCGCGGCGGGGCGGCGGACGGGCTGGTGGCGATCGGGGTGTCCACCGGAGGCCCGCGCACGCTCGAGGACATCCTGCCGCTGTTGCCGCTGGAGTTCCCGTGGCCGGTGCTGGTCGCGCAGCACATGCCGGCGGCCTTCACGCAGCCGTTCGCCGATCGGCTCAATGGCATCTGCCCGCTGTCGGTCGTGGAGGCGACGCACCCCACGCCGCTCGAGCCCGGCACGATCTACATCGGCAAGGGCGGTGCGGACATGCTGGTCGCGCGCAGGGCCGGCAAGCTGATGGTGCTCGCCAAGCCCGAGAACCGCGCGTTCCTCTGGCACCCGTCGGTGGAGCTGCTGGGGCGCTCGATCCTCGAGCACTGCGATCCATCCCAGGTGATCGCGGTGCTGCTCACCGGCATGGGGCACGACGGGGCGGACGCGTTCACCGAGATCAAGCAGCGGGGCGGCCGCACCATCGCCGAATCCGAGGCTTCGGCCGTCGTGTTCGGCATGCCGGCCGAGCTGATCGAGCGCGGCGGCGCCAGCATGGTGCTGCCGTCGCACCGGATCGCGGCCCAGATCGTCGTCTGGGCGAGGCCCTAGGAGCATCGCGTGGGGTTCATCAAGCACCGGGAGGTGCGCCCTGTCACCCTGGACGGGCGCAAGCGGCCGCGCGACTGCGCGGGCTTGATCGCGGCGCTCGACGACGACAACCCCACCGCGCGGCGCTGGGCGGCGCGCGACCTGACCGACCTGACCGATTGCCCGGGCTCGTCCGCCGCGCTGGTGACCCGGCTTGGCCGCGAGCCCGACAACTCGGTGCGCGAGGTCATCCTGACCACGCTGACGTTGCGGGGCGATGACGTCGCGGTGGCCGGCCTCGTGGGCTGCCTGGGGAGCGAGGACGCAGCGCTGCGCAACGAGGCGGTCGAGGCGATGAAGCAGCTACCCGACCAGGTCGCGCCGATCATCGGCGGGCTGCTCGCCGATGCCGATCCGGATGTCCGGATCTTCGCCGTGAACATCCTGGAATCGCTGCGCCACCCGGAGGTCGAGTCATGGCTTGTCAGCGTCATCGACCGCGACCCGCACGTCAACGTCTGCGCCACCGCGGCGGATCTGCTCGGCGAGGTGGGCTCGCAGGCCGCGCACCCGGCGCTGCTGCGCTTGCGGCAGCGGTTCGCCGACGAACCCTACATCCAGTTTGCCACCGAGCTCGCGCTGAAACGAATCGTGGGCTAGTGCTGCCTGCCATCAGCGATCTGGACTTCGAGAAGTTTCGCGAGTTCTTCTATCGCAAGACCGGTATCCAGTTCGAGGCATCGAAGCGCTACTTCGTCGATCGCCGGCTGGCCGAGCGGGTCGAGATCACCGCGTGCAAGGACTTTCGCAGCTACTTCACGAAGCTGCGGTTCGAGGCTTCGGGCGCCGAGCTCCAGGTCCTCACCAATCTCATGACGGTGAATGAGACGTACTTCTTCCGCGAAGAATATCAGTTTCAATGTCTGGTGCGCTCCATCCTCCCCGAGATCGTGAGCCGCAAGCGCGACCGCGGCCCGATCCGGATCTGGGTGATCCCGTCGTCGTCGGGCGAGGAGCCATACTCCATCGCGATCTACCTCATGGAGCACTGGACCGGCATCGCCGAGTGGGACGTCGAGATCGTGTCCTCGGACATCGATACCACGATCCTCGCGCAGGCCAACCAGGGCCTGTACTCCGAACGCTCGGTCCATCACCTGCCCGTGCCGCTGTTGCGCAAGTACTTCACGCGCGTGCGCGACGGCTATCAGCTCTGTGATGACGTGCGCGAGACCGTGGAGTTCACCCGCGTGAACCTGTCCGATCGCGCCGACACCCGGCCCTACCGCGACTTCGACGTCGTGTTCTGTCGCAACCTGCTCATCTACTTCGACGACGTGTCGCGCAAGGCGGCCGCGGAGACGTTCTACGACGCCTTGAAGCCCGGGGGCGTCATCTGCCTGGGCCACTCCGAATCGATGAGCCGCATCTCCTCGCTGTTCACGGTGCGCAGGTTCCCGGAGGCGATCGTGTATCAGAAGCCTCAGGAGACCCGATGACACGGATCCTGATCGTCGAGGACGCCGCGACCGTGCGCCTGTATCACCGCCAGATCCTCGAGTCGGCGGGCTACTCCGTCGCCGAGGCGATCAACGGGATCGAGGCGCTCGAGAAGTCCCTGGTCGCGCCGTTCGATCTCTACGTGGTCGACGTCAACATGCCCAAGCTGGACGGCTACGGCTTCCTCCACGAGCTCCGGGCGCAAGCGATCGTCCAGGCACCCGCGATCATGGTCTCCACCGAGGCCGGGCCCGACGATCGCACGCGGGCCTACGCGGCGGGCGCCAACGCCTACCTCGTCAAGCCGGTGAAGCCCGAGCAGCTGCGGACCTACGCCAAGCTGCTCCTCGGCGGCATCGGGGGGGCTCCAGTATGACCCCCGGCATGACCCCCTTGCTCCAGCAGTTCCTGTCCGAGGCCCGCGACTTCCTGGAGGGTATCGGCGAGAAGGTGATGCAGCTCGAGGACCGGCCCGACGACCCCGAGCTGATGACGGTGCTGTTCCGCCTGGTGCATACCCTCAAGGGCAACAGCGGCCTGTTCGAGTTTCGCGAGATGACCCGGGTGCTGCACGCCGCCGAGAGCTTGATGGATGACGTGCGCGGTGGGCGCGTCGCGTACTCCAAGGAGCTCGCGGACCGCCTGCTCGACGCGATGGACTTCGTCGGCAAGCTGTGCGACGAGATCGAGCGCGAAGGCCACATCGGCGCCGGTCACGCCGTCGACTCGGCGCGGCTCGCGGAGTCGCTGGAGCGCCTAGTCGCCGGCGCGCCCGGCGCCGCCAGCGAGGCCGCGGCGGCGGAGGGTTCCGGGCACGCGGTGCGCGACACCGCGGCGGCTTCGCTCGCCGAGGTGCCCGAGGCCGTGCGCCGCGACGCGCACCGCCGCGCCGGCGAGGCGAGCGGGGTGCACTGGATCGACTACTGCCCCGTGGAAGAGTGTTATTTTGCCGGGGAAGATCCGTTGTTTCAGGCGCGCGGCACGCCCGATCTGCTGTGGGGGAGCATCACGGCGCGCCAGCCGTGGCCGAGCCTGGCTGAGCTGGACGCCTATCGCTGCGTGCTCGCGTTCCGGATGCTGAGCGCGGCGCCGCGCGCGGAGCTCGACGAGTACTACCGCTACATGCCGGATCAGGTGCGCGTGACGGCGGTGCCGGCTGCCGCGCTCCTCGCGTCGCTCGGCCCGCCCGGGGTGCCCGACCCGGTTGCGCCGAGGGCGCCGGACGCGCTCGTGCCCGCCGAGCTCGCGGCGCTGGCGGCGCTGTTCGCGGTGCAGCGAGCGATCCTGAACCTGCCGGTTGCGCCCGGGTGGCAGCTCGGCCGCCTCGAGGCGGTCGCGGCCGCGCTGACCGGCTGCGTCCGCGCGAGCGGCGACGTGGTGGCGCTGACCGGGCTCGCCGCCGCGACCGCGACCGCCCTCGCCGAGCGCGCGTCCGCGCCGCTCGTGGCCTGGCTCGATGGCCATGGCGTGCCTCCGGAGCGCGCGTCCGCGCCGGTTCGCGCCGCAGCGGCCAGCGCGCCGCCTGGCGAGCCACCGCGGCCCGCGGCAGATCCCGATCTCGAGATCAAGTTCGGCCGCCGCGCCGAAGACCAGGCCGGCGGGACCAGGAGCCTCAAGGTCGATCAGGCCAAGATCGACCGGCTCGTGAACTTGATCGGCGAGATGGTGGTATCGAAGAACGCGCTGCCCTATCTCGCCGGACGCGCCGAGACCGTGTTCGGGGTGCGCGAGCTGTCGCGCGAGATCAAGGCGCAGTACGCGGTGATCAACCGGATCGCCGAGGAGATGCAGGACGCCATCATGGCGGTGAGCATGATGCCGGTGGCGTTCGTGTTTCAGCGGTTCCCGCGGCTGGTCCGCGACATCTCGCGCAAGCTCGGCAAGGAGGTCACGCTCGTGCTGCAGGGCGAGGACACCGAGGCCGACAAGACCATCATCGAGTGTCTGGGCGATCCGCTGGTCCACATCGTGCGCAACAGCCTCGGGCATGGCATCGAGCAACCCGAGGCGCGCCGCGCGGCCGGCAAGCCGGCGGCCGGGACGATCACGATCCGCGCCAGCCAGGCCGCCGACCGCGTGGTGATCGAGATCCGCGACGACGGCCGGGGCATCGATCCGATGATCATCAAGCGCAAGGCCTACGAGCGAGGCCTGATCGACGAGTCCGACCTGGAGCGCCTCACCGACCAGGAGGCGGTGAACCTGATCTTCGCCTCCGGGTTCTCGACCGCGGAGGTCGTGTCCGATCTGTCCGGGCGTGGCGTCGGCATGGACGTGGTGAGGGCCGCGGTCGAGAAGGTCCATGGCAGCCTCGCCGTGGACAGCGAGGTGGGGAAGGGCACCTGTGTCCGCCTGTCGCTGCCGCTGTCGATGGCGGTCACCCGCGTGATGATCGTCGAGTCCGACGGCCAGCGCTTCGGCATGCCGATGGATTGCGTGGTGGAGACGGTGCGCGTGCCGCGCTGTGCCATTCACACCGTCAAGCACAGCCAGGCCGCGGTCCTGCGCGGACGCACCGTGCCGCTCAAGCCGATCAACTCGCTGCTCGGCCTCGGCGCGGCGCCCCGAGCGAACGCCGACGGCGAGCTGGCGGTGCTGGTCGTGCGCCAGGGCGACGACTGGGTGGGCCTCATCGTGGACGAGCTGCGCGATGCGGCCGACGTGATCCTGAAGCCCATCACCGGCGTGCTCGCAGGGCTCTCGGCGTACTCCGGCTCGGCGCTCATGGGCGACGGGTCGGTGCTGATGGTGCTCAACGCCAAGGAGCTCATGTGACGATCGAGTACGACGACGACCAGGCGGTGTTCCGCGGCGTGATCGGCGTGGACGAGGCCGAACCGCTGCTGGCGTGGCTGCAGGGCCACGCGGCCGGCCGGATCGATCTGTCGGCCTGCCGCCATCTCCACCCGGCGAACCTGCAGGTGCTGATGGCCGCGCGCGCGACCATCCATGCGTGGCCCACCGACAGCGGGCTGGCGATGTGGCTCGAGTCCGCGCTGCGTCAACCATGATCGTCATCGAGATCGTCGAAGCGAAGGGAGCCAAGTGTGCTGAAGAAGACCATACTCGTCGTCGATGACTCTGCCACGATGGTGATGAGCGTCCGGGGCAGCCTGGAGCTCGTCGGCTTCGAGGTCGAGACCGCGGCCGATGGCGCCAAGGCGATGGTCAAGCTCGCGGGGGGGCTCAAACCCGACCTGATCATCACCGATATCAACATGCCCAACATGGACGGGATTGCCTTCATCAAGGAAGTCCGTGCGCTGCGCAGCTTCCGGTTCACGCCGATCCTCACCTTGACGACCGAGAGCCAGGCCGAGAAGCGGCAAGAGGGCAAGGCCGCGGGGGCCACCGGCTGGATGGTCAAGCCGGTGAGCGGCGCCGATCTGTTGAAGGTCATCAAACAGCTTCTGCCCGGCACATGAGTCGGCCGTGATGGGCGCCCGCGAACAGCGAAGGATCCCGCGCGCCGGCCTCCGCGCGGTCGCGCGGTCGGCCGCCGTGGCCGCGTTCGTGACCAGCGCGATCAGCTGGCGCTGGGCGTCGTGGCTCGACCAGGCCATGCCGAGCCCTGCGCGCGTGAGCGCCGCGGCCCGGTCCAGCCTTCACACCGCGCTCTCGATCGCGGTGTTCGCCGCGCTGACCGCGCTGGTGACCTGGTGGTCCACGCTGGCTCGGCGCCGGCACGATGCGCCGCGGTCCGGCGTGGACGCTCCACACGAAGGCGGGCAGGACGCACGTCCCGCCGCCGAGCGCGGCGATCACGTGGCCCCGACCGCGGGTTGCGCCCGCGACGACGCGGCGCTGCTGGTCGAGCACCACCGGCACCTGGACGAGGCGATCGCCCTGCAGCTGCGGCGGGTCGTCAGCGACACCGAGGCCAGTGCGTTGACGATGATCACGCAGCTGCGTTCGCTCAGCGAAGGTGCCACCGGCCTGCTTGGCTACCTCGGCAACTCCGACCGTTCGGCGAATGCGCTGGAGAGCAAGATCGAAGGCAGCGTCGCGTCGATCGTCGAGATCGGCGCGTTCGTCCAGGGTTTGCCGCGCACGATCCGCGAGGACGTGGAGGCCATCCATGCGGCAGCCGTGACGGAGCTCAACGGGCTGGCGGGGTTCACCGCGATCATCAAGGACATCAGCGATCAGACCAAGCTGCTGGCGGTCAACACCGCGATCCTGGCGGCGACCTCCAGGGGCGACACGGTCGGCCTGGGCGTCGTGGCCCGGGAGATGCGCGAGCTGTCCGACCGGTCGGCCGAGGCCGCGACCATGATCGAGGAAGGTCTGCAACATGCACAGCGCATCATGCGGGACGGGCTCTCGATGCGCTCGATGGAGCAGCGAGTCCAGGAGGGCGCTGCCACCGTCGAGTCGCTCCGCAAGCTGCAGACGAGCTATGAAGAGGTCCAGGTCTACTATCG
>Ga0302321_100001272_pt1 | contig 21533 bp, 18 predicted proteins | sample Fen_T0_1_FD_202505 | JGI IMG/M metagenome (GOLD analysis project Ga0302321, IMG submission 202505) | Peat permafrost microbial communities from Stordalen Mire near Abisko, Sweden - Fen_T0_1 | ecosystem: Environmental > Terrestrial > Soil > Wetlands > Permafrost | place: Sweden: Abisko...
AAAGGCAAAAGGCGCAAAACAGCAAACCTTGATCCTTTGATCTTGCGCCTTTAACCTTAATCATTCGTTGCTTTAGTAAAGAGATATTGGAACACTCAATGTCGGAATTAAATAAACCTTATCTACCCAAAGACTTTATCGAAACTGCAGAAGGACTGTGTTTTGCGGTCGTCCAGCAGGGGACTGAATACTGTGATGGACAAGAGAAAGTGCTGTGTTTTCTGCGTTATATTAAGCGCGATGCTGAAAATAACAGTCCTTGGCATAAGGTTACAACCGACCCGGCAAACGAATATCTGAGGCGCCACTATCCAGAATATCTGCATTATTCTGCCATGTTGGACGCCCATGTCCATGCGGTAAGCACTGGTCGCATTGTTTATCATCATTCCCCAAGGCAGCGGTTGCAACAGGTTCTGTCTAGCCAGTTCCATGATAAGGTCGAACAGGATTTATATGATTTGTGCCTATTATTCCAACAATATGGCTTGGACTTGACGCAAGCAGGAGTGACGGGTTCTATCCTGATTGGGGCACAGAAACCTAATTCGGATATCGACTTGGTGTTTTATGATCAGGAGCAGTTCCATCAAGCACGGGCAATTACCGCTGAACTTATCGACAAAGGTCAATTGGGTGCACTGAGTGATAAGGATTGGCAAGAATCCTTCGCAAGGCGCGCATGTGCCTTAAATTTACAAGAATATGTGTGGCATGAGTGCCGTAAATTCAACAAAGCCCTTTTTAATGGAAGAAAATTTGACCTGAATTTTATTGACGGACAGGTTAATGCAGAGCCAATTGTTTATCATAAATACGGCGAGATGACTGTGCAGTGCAAAATTATCGAAGACCAGCACGGATTCGATTATCCCGCTAAATTTAAAATTGATCATGCTGATATTGAAACGGTTGTTTGTTTTACTGCAACCTATACCGGCCAAGCATTCGTCGGTGAAACAGTTGAGATTGCCGGGCTATTGGAAGAGGCAGAAAACGGCAGTATACGCCTTGTTGTAGGTTCGACCCGGGAAGCGCCGGGGGAGTATATTAAGGTCATAAAATGTTCGGAATAACCGGCTTTTCTGCATTTATCTTTGATATGGATGGTCTGGTCCTGGATACTGAACCGACATATTTCGCAGCCTGGCAACGAGCGGTTGAGAAAATGGGGTTCAAGGTTGATCCGGATTCTTTCAAGACATTATCAGGTCATCATTACAGTCGAATAGAAACGAGATTACTGTCTTGGTATGGAACAGGCTTTAATTTGGATGCTTTCCGGCAGTTGAGCAGGCCCTTGTGGCGAACTTACGTGAATGAACACGGTATCGTTGTTAAACAAGGTGTGGTTGATTTGCTTGACTATGCAGAGCAACGGCAGATTCCGGTGTGCTTGGCGACCAATAGTTCAACCATCAATTCCCATGAATGCCTTGATATTGCCGGAATAAAAAACAGGTTCCCTAAAATTGTCACTGGAGATGATGTCAATCGCGCGAAGCCTGAGCCGGATATCTTTTTGAAAGCAGCCGATTACCTGCAAGCCGATATTTGCCGGTGCGTGGTATTTGAAGATTCCCATACAGGTATAATTGCAGCATCTTCGGCAGGTGCTTATTCGGTGTATATTCCTTCGACCTTACCCGTCGATCCGCTGACAGTAGAGTTGTGCGATTGCATGATGGATAACCTTTCACAAGTATTTCAAAGCTTAACCACGCAAACGGCTATCGGGATATAATTGCCGTCTATCCAGCGAATAAAAATCAGCGATTCGATGTCTTCCCTTACCAAAGTATCTGTTACTGCTCCGGCAAGATTACACATGGGCTTTATCGACCTGAGCGGATCGCTGGGTCGGCATTTTGGAAGTATCGGTATTGCGCTAAACGAAATCAACACGCATTTGACCTTGTCAAAGGCAGGTCAACGTAGCATTAGCGGCCCTTCCGCAGAACGCGCAGACCGGTGTTTGACCCAGTTATGTCAGGAATTAAATGTATCCGACCGGGTTAACATCACTATCGAAGCGGCAATCCCGGAGCATGTGGGTTTAGGTTCTGGAACGCAAATGGCCTTGGCGATTGGTACGGCATTAAACGCTTACCATGAATTAGGGCTAACCGTACGCGATATTGCCTCGGTAATGGACAGGGGCTTGCGTTCCGGCATAGGCATCGGTGTGTTTGAACATGGCGGCTTGGTTGTAGATGGTGGCCGGGGCGAAAAAACCATTACCCCACCTGTGCTTGTCCACCTTGACGTGCCAGCAGATTGGCGCTTCATCCTGGTTTTTGACCGGCGTGGACAGGGCTTGCATGGCGAGCAGGAAATTGCGGCATTTGAAGCATTGCCGCCTTTCCCGCAGGATGAAGCAGAGCACTTGTGTTATCTCATTATGATGCAGGGACTGCCCGCCGTGGCGGAACATGATATCAAGCAATTCGGTCACGTCATTTCGCAATTACAACAGGCAGTCGGTAAACACTTCGCTCCAGCCCAAGGCGGTATCTATGCCAGTAAAGAGGTTGCCAAGGCGATGACTTGGCTAACGCGGCAAGGTGCGGTAGCAGTCGGTCAAACATCATGGGGCCCTACAGGCTTTTGTGCTATTGAAGGCGCTGAACTGGCTGATAAAATCGTCCAACAAGCTAAAGTGCAATTTGTTGATTTGGTGAATTTGGATTTTGCGGTGGTGAGTGCAAATAATCAGAAAGGCCATAGTCGATTGCTGCTATCAAGCGCTTAAACCACGATTTCAAAATGTTGCTAGTAGTCAGTTGATATAAAACAAGATAACACGGCGTTGTAATGCTATAAAGTATGAGTTTTTATGTCGCCATGTCGACTTGGTTGTTACGCTTATTTGGATAGATAAGTATAAGACCTTAATCCTGCCATCAACTCTTTTTCGTAATCCTGTCTTTGCTGGTTGCTCAGTGGGCTATTCGCCAGTTTTTTCCGGTAGGCGATTTTCAGGTCTTCGCTGTTGATATGGACGTAATCCAGCAGGTCGCTGACGTGTTCACCTTCCTGCAGGTCATAAAAATGATAGCCCTTGTCGTCGAGTTCTATGTTGATGGAATGGGTATCGCCAAATAAGTTGTGCATATCGCCGAGTATTTCCTGATAAGCGCCGACCATAAAAAAGCCGATGAGATAAGGTTTTTCGCTGTCTATTTCATGCACGGCTAAGGTTTTTTCGATATTTTGCCCGTCTATGTATTGGTCGATACGTCCATCGGAATCACAGGTTAAGTCCTGGATGACGGCACGGCGCGTGGGTTGTTCGTTCAATCGGTGTATGGGCATGATGGGGAATATTTGATCAATACCCCAAATATCCGGCATAGACTGGAATAAAGAAAAGTTGCAGAAAATCTTGTCGGCGAGTTTTTCGTTTAATTCTTTCAGGATAGCCGCTTCATTCTGGTTGTTCGGATTAAGCTGGTTTTTTATCTGCTGGCAACGCAAGGCGTAGTCATTTTCCGTTTTAGCCAAGTCGTTGATACTGGTCTTGCCTTGTGCGAATTGCTCTTGCGCGTCCTTAAAATTAAATTGCGTATCGTGATAGGTTTCAACCAAGTTCACATCACTGGGCAGGGGATTTATTTCAGCTTGATTGCTGTAAACCGATTCAATATCAGTGACATTGGTGATAAGCACGGCATGATGGGCAGTGATGGCGCGGCCTGATTCAGTGATGATGTCAGGTTGAGGCAGGTGTTTTTCAGCGCATATTTCGGCAAAACTGCGGACGATGTTTTGTGCGTATTCATCCAGGCTGTAATTAATGGAGGATTCCCGCCGTGACCGACTGCCGTCATAATCAACTCCTAAGCCGCCACCCGCATCGACAATTTTTATCGGTGCGCCCAGTCGGTGCAGTTCGGCGTAAAATTGCCCCGCTTCTTTCAAGGCAACCTTAATGTCACGGATATTGGCAATTTGCGAACCCATGTGGAAGTGCATCAATTGCAAGCAATCTAGCAGATTGGCTTGCTTTAAACGCTCAACCAGTTGCAGGACTTCATTGGCATGTAAGCCGAATTTGGATTTTTCACCGCCCGTATTTTGCCATTTTCCCGCGCTAATACTTGCTAACCGCACCCGTACACCGACGCAAGGTTTAATGTCCAGCCGTGCGGCTTCTTCAATAATCATGTCCAGCTCGATGGGCTTTTCTATCACCAGATACAGGTTCAGGCCGAGTTTCAACCCAATCAACGCCAAACGGATATAAGCCCTATCCTTATAACCATTGCAAACCACCACGCCGTCAGGCTTGGATAAGGCCATGATCGCCAGCAATTCCGGCTTGCTACCCGCTTCTAAGCCTATGTTATCCGCCGAAATAATGCCTTCGACGACCTTACCCTGTTGATTGACTTTAATCGGATAAACAGGCGTATAACGGCCTTGATACTGATTGCTGGCGCACGCTTTCGCAAATGCAGTATTCAGGCGTTTTACCCGGTCTTTAAGAATATCGGTAAACCGCACCAACACGGGCAAAGACAAATTCTTGTCGCTTAAGGATTGGGCGATTTCATACAAATCCAGCTCGGTTGCCTTGTCCGCGCTGGGTTTTACCGAGACATTGCCTTGGGCATTGATGGAAAAATAGCCATCGCCCCAAAAGTTGATCGCATACGTTTGTACTGATTGTAGAATAGACCAGGCGTTAGGCTTGTGTGCGTTCAAAATTAAACTCCGTATGCTGTAAGTGCTTATTGCTATTATAATGACATATTTGTAAGGAATCCCAATAATGAACCCTTCTGAATGGTTTACTGAGCAAGTCCCCGCCGCTGGTTCCGCTTTTTCCTTGAAAATCAAACGCAAACTGCACGAAGAACAATCTGAATTTCAGCATCTGGAAATCTATGAAACCGAAACTTTCGGCAATCTTATGGTGATCGACGGTTGCACGATGGTATCCACCCGCGACAACTTTTTGTACCATGAGATGATGAGTCATCCTGCGATGTACTCACATCCCGATCCCAAAAAAATCTGGATTATCGGCGGAGGCGATTGCGGTACATTGAGGGAAGTATTAAAGCATCCATCGGTTGAACAAGCTGTACAGATTGATATTGATGAACGCGTCACTCGCCTTGCTGAGCTGTATTTCCCCGAGTTGTGCGAGTCCAACAACGATCCCAGGGCAGATTTGAAGTTTATCGACGGCATCAAGTGGGTAAAAGATGCCGCCCCTAATTCGGTAGACATCATCATAGTCGATAGCACAGACCCTGTCGGCCCTGCCGAAGGCTTGTTTAGCGCAGCCTTTTACCGCGACTGTTTCGCCTGTCTCACCGAAAATGGCATGGTCGTGCAACAAAGTGAGTCGGCGCTGTTCCACCTGAAATTGATCGGCGAAATGCGCGATGCTATGCAATCAGCGGGTTTTGCCCATCTGCAAACCTTGTTTTTCCCGCAATGTATTTATCCCTCCGGCTGGTGGAGCGCAACCATTGCCAGCAAAGCCAGCCTGAACGGCTTTAGGGAGCAAGATTCCACCAATAAGCCTTTCGATACAGATTACTATAATGTTGATATACACAAAGGCGCTTTGGCGCAGCCGGAGTTTTTTAAAAAAGCACTTGGTTTATAGCTCGAAACTGTTTGCAACTTGTTAGCATGTACAAGTTGTTTCGTAATTTTATCTGGACAGGAGAAAGAAATGATTTATATCGCCCCCAACCAACCTGACAGTAAGGTTAGCTTTAAATCACGTTATGGCAATTTCATTGGTGGCAACTGGGTTGCCCCCGTCAAAGGCCAGTATTTTGAAAACTTAAGCCCGGTAAACGGGAAAGTATTCTGTGAAATACCGCGCTCAACCGCTGAAGATATTGATTTGGCACTGGATGCCGCTCATGTGGCAAGAGAAGCTTGGGGGAAAACGTCTGTCACTATCCGATCAAATCTATTATTGAAAATCGCAGACCGTATTGAGGCTAACCTCGAAATCTTAGCAATTGCTGAAACTTGGGACAATGGCAAGCCAATACGTGAAACATTGGCAGCGGACTTGCCACTCGCTGCCGACCACTTTCGTTATTTTGCCGGTTGTATTCGTGCTCAGGAAGGCACTATTGGGGAAATTGACGAAAACACGGTGGCTTATCATTTTCACGAGCCGCTTGGCGTGGTCGGTCAAATTATTCCGTGGAATTTTCCTTTGCTCATGGCTTCCTGGAAATTGGCTCCAGCCTTAGCGGCCGGCAACTGTGTGGTCATGAAACCCGCTGAGCAAACACCCGCATCTATTTTAGTGATGATGGAGTTAATTGGCGATTTACTGCCCCCGGGTGTCGTTAACATTGTCAACGGTTATGGAACAGAAGCGGGTCAGGCCTTGGCGACCAGTAAACGGATTGCAAAAATAGCTTTTACGGGTTCTACGCCAATAGGCTCACATATCCTAAAATGCGCAGCCGAAAATATAATTCCCTCCACTGTTGAGTTAGGTGGAAAATCCCCCAACATCTTTTTTGAAGATGTCCTGGATCAAGAAGATGCGTTTGTCAGCAAATGCATAGAAGGTGCGGTGCTGGCTTTTTTCAATCAGGGTGAAGTCTGTACCTGCCCCTCGCGCCTGTTAATTCAAGAATCTATCTATGATGACTTTATCGCTAAGGTCATTGTGCGTTCCAAGCAGATTAAACGGGGCAACCCGCTAGATACGGAAACAATGGTAGGCGCACAAGCCTCTAAACAACAATACGATAAGATTCTTGGTTATGTACAAATTGGTAAAGATGAAGGCGCTGAAGTATTGATGGGTGGTAAGATTGCGACTGTAGGCGGTGGATTCTCTGAAGGTTATTATATTGAACCGACCATAATGAAAGGCGGCAACAAGATGCGGATTTTCCAAGAAGAAATTTTCGGCCCTGTTATTTCTGTCACTACGTTTACTGATGAAGCCGAAGCCTTGGCAATCGCCAATGATACGCAGTTTGGCTTAGGGGCAGGACTCTGGACACGCGATATGAACCGCGCATACCGTATGGGGCGAGGTATCCAAGCAGGTCGGGTCTGGACGAATTGTTACCATCAGTATCCGGCCCATGCTGCTTTTGGCGGCTATAAAAAATCAGGCGTAGGCCGTGAAAACCATAAAATGATGCTGGATCATTATCAGCAAACCAAGAATATGTTGGTCAGTTACGACATCAATCCGTTGGGTTTTTTCTAAAGCTAAAAAATATTGTCCTGTAGCGCGGTTGGGGTGAGGTACGAACGCCAACACATCAAAGCCCCAAATATTGGGGTTCGTACCTTACCCCAACTTACACGAATTTTTATTTTCCTACATTGTGAGATAATTTATGTTTGACAGCAAATCCATCGACGACATCGCTAACCGTTTAGCCAACGCCATTCCGCCTAGCTTCAATCACTTGAAAGAGGATATGGAAAAGAATTTTCATGCCATTTTGCAAAGTGCCTTGGCGCGGCTTGATCTGGTAAGCCGTGAGGAATTCGAAGTACAAAAAGCGGTGTTGGCAAAAACCCGCCAAAAACTTGAAGCCTTGGAACAGCGTGTTGCTGACATAGAGCAACAAGTGCTGACTAAAGAGGATCTGTAAATCTCGCGAACCAGATGACGATAACGCCAGTTTATTTTTATCTGGTTATGGAGGCTTTGCATAAGTTGATTACATTCATGGTTCGACGACCAACGGAAGCGCCTGTGGTGCAGGCTCACCACGAACGTAATCAACTAACCACCGTTCGTCCTGAGCTTGTCGAAGGACTTTGTAGATCGGTAGGCTGGGTCGCCTAATGCGCCTAATGTTGGTGGTGTTCCAACCCAACATCCAGCGGCAATGCGTTAGGTTGCGAAAAGATACAACCCCACCTTCACAGCTCATTAGAGCCAGAGATAATAGCCCGTGTCATTAGCCGTCATCTACAGCAGGGGACGTTCCGGTATTGAAGCGCCGTTAGTCACGGTCGAGGTTCATGTGGCTAACGGCTTGCCTTCCATGTCGATTGTAGGCCTGCCCGAAACCGCAGTCAAAGAAAGCAAAGATCGCGTTCGCGGGGCAATATTAAATTCTCGCTTTGAATTTCCCGCCCAACGTATCACCGTTAATCTCGCGCCTGCGGACTTGCCCAAGGAAGGCGGACGTTTTGATCTCGCCATTGCTTTGGGGATTCTGGCGGCATCAGGGCAAATTCCAAACACCAACCTTGACCAGTACGAATGTGTCGGCGAGCTGTCTTTAGGTGGTGAGTTGCGCCCGATCAACGGTGTTTTGCCGATCGCCATAGAAGTCAGAAAAAATCATAGAAAGCTGATTTTGCCTAAGGAAAACGTGGCGGAAGCGGCGTTGGTTAAAGACATTGAGCTAATCCCTTCGGTGCATCTGTTGGAAATATGCGCCCATCTTGCTGGACGGCAACCTATTCAATACGAATATTCCGAAGAAGTGCAAGCAAGCTCAGACATTGAGATCGACTTTGCCGATGTGCATGGGCAATATCACGTCAAACGGGCGTTTGAAGTGGCGGCGGCTGGTGCTCATAATTTGTTAATGTTGGGGCCGCCCGGAACAGGAAAATCCATGTTGGCTGTACGGTTGCCCACTATTTTGCCCCAGTTAACTGAACGCCAAGCACAAGAAACTGCCGCGATTGCGTCCATTAGTGACCAGGGACTAAATGTAGCGAACTGGCTTAAACCGCCTTATCGTGCGCCGCATCACACCGCGTCCGCTCCTGCATTGGTTGGTGGAGGCAGTAATCCTAAACCCGGCGAAATATCGCTGGCTCACAATGGCACGTTATTTTTAGATGAGCTACCGGAATTTGACAGAAAAGTGCTCGAAGTGTTGCGCGAACCGCTAGAAACTGGACATATCACGATTTCCCGCGCTGCCCGGCAAGTTGATTTTCCAGCCCGGTTTCAACTGGTTGCGGCGATGAATCCTTGTCCTTGCGGTTATCTGGGTGATGCTTCTGGTAGATGTCATTGTACCTCCGAGCAGGTCATGCGCTATCGTGCCAGAGTGTCAGGGCCATTGCTCGACCGCATCGACATGCACTTGGATGTGCCGAGAATATCCCATGAAGTGCTGCGTAAAGGTTCGCCACAAGGTGAAGAAACCAGCGCCACCATCAGAAGTCGCGTGGTGGCCGCACGTAACCGAGCATTGGTGCGTAGCGGCAAAGCCAATTCTGCGTTAACGGCAAAGGAAGTCAAACAGCTTTGTACCTTGTCAGAACAGGGTCATCAACTATTGGAACAAGCGATGGATAAATTTGGCCTGTCGCACCGAGCTTATCACCGCATTCTGAAATTGGCGCGTACCATCGCTGACCTTGCTGAATCTAACAATATTGAGGTGACCCATCTAAGTGAGGCAATTGGTTACCGAAAACTGGACAGGCGCAGTTAAAGCCCGTCCTTGATTTCAGTAAGTTACGTTATTTAACTTTTACCAATTCTTTTCCTTCACTGGTGAAGTGACAGATGCCAGTGACAAAATCTTTGCAGTTCTCGGACTGCTCAATTTTTGCGCCCGTCGAACTAAGTTGGATGTCCAATACGCAATAAGAGGCATCTTCCTCGGAGTGTTTTTTTAGTGTGATTTTGTCCTTGCTTGTGCTTTTTGCTTCGCCGGTAATTTCGGCAGAACAGGGTTTTTTATCTTTTTCGTCGGCATTAGGTTCAAAATCTACATCCGAACTCACTTTATATTCATCATTAATCTGGGTGACTTTCAAGTGATGGACGTGATTTCCTTCGCGTAGCACATAATGATCGGTGCTTGCCAAGACGCTGCCGGAAATTAATAGAGCGAAGCAAAATAAACTTTTTTTCATGGAGCTTTCCTCGTGTTTGAATTTATGAATCATCAGGGTAAATGGCTTATTGTGGTACGATAACTAGCAATATTGAACGCCAGACAAAACCGCCTACAGTCTGTTATTGTAACCCAGAGTTAAGCTCACACCCAAAACACTACCGCAAGAAAATCAAGAACCACGAACAGATCAACTATTCTCAAATAAGCTGGGTTTTCTGCTCAATCAACGAAAGCCAAAAGAATCAATGACCAAATTAAATCCCCAACAGCAAGCCGCTGTTAAAGTTGTCGAGTCTCCTTTGTTGGTGTTAGCGGGAGCTGGTAGCGGCAAAACACGGGTAATCACAGAGAAAATTGCCTATCTGGTTAAGCAAGGACTACCTGCCCGCTATATTGCCGCCGTAACTTTTACTAATAAAGCAGCGCGAGAAATGAAAAGCCGTGTTGCCAAGTTGCTGGATAAGCAGCAAAGTCGTGGCCTGCGTGTCTGCACATTTCATGCGTTGGGACTGGAGATAGTCCGCAAAGAACACCTTACGTTGGGCTATAAGGCTGGGTTGACCTTATACGATGAAGAAGACAAGCTAAAGCTGCTGAAAAACCTGATTGCCCATAACAAAACCGAATGCGATGGTGATAAGGTGGAGCAATACGCTAGTCAGATCGGACAATGGAAAAATGCTTTTGTTACGGTAAAGCAAGCTGAATCGGTTTCGATTACAGATCAACCGGCAATCAGCCAACTTTATGCTGATTACACACGTAGCTTAAAAGCCTACAACGCGGTTGATTTTGATGACCTGATTTTATTGCCTGTGTTGTTATTTCAAAACCATCCAGACATATTAGAAAAATGGCAAAACACGATTCGCTATTTATTGGTGGATGAATATCAGGATACCAATATCACCCAGTACGAACTGGTCAGGCTACTTGGCGGTAGTCTTGGTCGGTTTACGGTAGTGGGCGACGATGACCAGTCCATTTACGCCTGGCGAGGGGCGCAGCCGGAAAATTTAAGTCAGTTGCAAAAAGATTATCCGCGCTTACAAGTGATTAAACTGGAACAGAATTACCGCTCGACTGGACGCATTCTTAAAGTGGCTAACCAGCTGATTGCCAATAATCCACACACTTACGAAAAAAAACTGTGGAGTGAATTAGGTTATGGCGATCCGCTTCGGGTATTGAGCCATAAAGATGAACTTACCGAAGCGCAGCAAATTGTTGCGGAATTGATTCATCATAAATTCAAAACGGGTGGGAGCTATCAGGATTACGCGATCCTGTACCGTGGCAACCATCAATCCCGGTTGTTTGAGCGCGGCCTTAGAGAAAACAATATCCCTTATTTTATCAGCGGCAGTACATCATTTTTTGCTTATTCCGAAATCAAAGATATTCTTGCGTATTTGCGGTTGCTGGTCAATCCAGACGACGATGCCGCTTTTTTACGTATAATCAACACCCCCAGGCGGGAGATTGGCCCGACGACCCTGGAAAAACTGGGTGCTTATGCCAATCAACGGCAAGTCAGCCTGTTTGCCGCCAGTACCGAATTGGGCTTAAGTCAAACCGTGTCCAGCAAATCAATAGCGCGACTGCAAAAATTTCATGATTGTATTATCAATACAGCCGAACGTGTTGAGCGGAATGACACGTTTGCCGTTATCGAACAATTGATCAATGACATTGGCTATGAACAATGGCTGAGGGAAAACAGTAAAACGAGCGAGTCGGCAGAGCGCAAGATGAATAACGTGTTTGAGCTAATCAACTGGCTTAAGCGCATTGCCGATAAAGACAGCGCGGAACAAAAACCGTTAGCTGAGATTATCGCCAATATTATGCTGATGGATATTTTGGAGCGGAATCAGGAGGAGCAAGCTAGCGATCAAGTCAGTTTGATGACCTTACATTCAGCTAAAGGCTTGGAATTTCAACATGTTTTTCTGGTAGGGATGGAAGAAAATATTCTGCCCCACCAAAACACTATTGAATCTGACGATATTAACGGCACGAACGGTATAGAAGAGGAGAGGCGGCTGGCGTATGTCGGCATTACCCGCGCCCAACGGACGTTAACATTCAGCTATTGCACACACCGCAAACGCTATGGTGATGTCACGGAGTGCCAGCCCAGCCGTTTTCTCAATGAATTGCCGATTGACGACCTGGAATGGATCAACAAAAAACAATTGTCATCAGAAGCGATTAAAGAGCGCGGCAAAGCCAATCTCCAGAACCTGAAAACAATGTTATCGTAATTGCCATGCCAATCGGGTAAAATGCACGGCTCTAAAGCGCCCGTAGCTCAGCTGGATAGAGCGCAGCCCTCCGGAGGCTGAGGTCAGAGGTTCGAATCCTCTCGGGCGCGCCACTTAACTGTTTCACACCGTCCCAAAGTTACACAACCCCAGGCATACTGTCATAACAGCCGGTATATCGGACAACTTGAAAACTAAAAACAATTAAGCCTTGCTTAACATAGATTTCAAGGCTTAATGCGACAACTTTCGGGCTAGGTCAGCGGATATTACGTGCTACACAGTGGGTAAATAGGTGGTTTTGATTGCAGGTTTGCTATTGGTCGATATTAGGGTATGTTACAATGGAATTTTTAATACCTTAGGTAACTATTATGGCAAAAGAAGATCAAATTGAAATGGAGGGGAAGGTGATTGATACCTTACCTAATACCATGTTTCGGGTTCAACTGGAAAATGGGCATATTGTGACTGCACACATCTCAGGCAAGATGCGCAAGCATTACATCCGCATACTTACGGGTGATAGTGTGAAGGTTGAAATGACACCTTATGACTTGTCCAAAGGACGCATCTCGTTTCGTATGCGCTAAGGTTTCAAGCTCTTATCGGAACAAACATACCCCTCTCAGTTGTTTTCAGAAACCGTCAATTCCTTACTTTCAATCGCGAAACACAGTTCGTTATTCTCCAAGTAGACGCGGACATTGCCGCCGTGTGCCAGTTTGCCAAATAACAAGTCATTGGCAAGCGGTTTCTTGATTTTTTCCTGTATCAGTCTAGCCATCGGCCTTGCGCCCATTTTTGGGTCACAACCGTTTTCGGCCAGCCACAAGCGTGCTTCCGCATCCAGCGATAAGGTCACTCGTTTGTCTGCAAGCAAGGCTTCCAATTCAAAGATGAATTTATCCACCACATGCCCGACTATGGATATGTCTAGCGGTTTGAACTGGATGATGGCATCCAAGCGGTTACGGAATTCAGGTGAAAACCCTTTTTCGATCACTTTCAAGCTGTCTGTGGCATGATCCTGATAGGTGAAGCCGATGGATGCACGACTACTTTCTTCAGCACCCGCATTGGTTGTCATGACCATAATAATGTTGCGGAAATCGGCTTTACGTCCATTGGTGTCCGTGAGCGAGCCATGATCCATCACCTGCAACAACAGATTGAAAACATCGGGATGGGCTTTTTCAATTTCATCCAAGAGCAAAACGGCGTGTGGATGTTTAGTTATCTGCTCCGTTAGCAAGCCGCCTTGATCGAAGCCAACATAACCTGGCGGTGCGCCGATCAGCCTGGAAACCGTATGGCGTTCCATGTACTCAGACATATCAAAACGGATCAATTCGATACCTAATACCTTGGCTAACTGTCTGGTCACTTCGGTCTTGCCGACACCTGTGGGGCCTGAAAAAAGAAATGAGCCGATAGTTTTTTGAGATTCCCTAAGTCCGGCTCGGGATAATTTGATAGCGGTCGCCAGCGCCGAGATGGCCTCGTCCTGACCAAAAACCAGCATTTTGAGATTCTTCTCCAAATTACCAAGTTTATCTATGTCATTCGTGGAAACCGATTTGGCGGGAACTCTTGCGATTTTTGAGACAATTTCCTCAATTTCGGCGGCTTCAATAAGTGATTTACGATTGGCTATGGAAGCCATACGTTGCTTCGCCCCTGCCTCATCAATCACATCAATCGCCTTATCCGGCAAATGACGGTCGGTGATGTAGCGGTCAGATAATTCAGCCGCCAGACGTAGCGCTTCTGCCGAGTATTTGACATCATGATGCTCTTCAAAACGCGATTTTAGCCCTTTTAGAATCAACACAGTGTCTTCCACAGAAGGTTCGAGTATGTCTATTTTCTGGAACCGTCGAGCTAAGGCGTGATCTTTTTCAAAAACGCCACGGTACTCCTGATACGTAGTGGAACCGATACAACGCAATTGACCAGAAGCCAGCATAGGTTTGATTAAATTGGACGCATCCATTGTGCCGCCGGAAGCTGATCCAGCGCCAATAATGGTATGTATTTCATCAATAAAAAGAATGGCTTCGGGGCGGCTTTTTAGTTGATTGATTAACGCTTTCAACCTCTTTTCAAAATCGCCCCGGTATTTGGTGCCGGCTACCAATGCACCTAAATCCAGAGAGTAGATGACATTATCCATCAAGATTTCAGGGACATTTTCTTCGACAATTCGTTTTGCCAAACCCTCGGCGATTGCGGTTTTGCCAACGCCAGCTTCACCTACAAACAAAGGGTTGTTTTTACGTCGGCGGCAAAGCACTTGAATAGTCCTTTCAACCTCCAGTTCCCTGCCGATTAAGGGGTCAATCCTGCCTTTTATCGCCTCATCGTTCAGGTTTACGGTGTATTTTTCTAAAGGGCTACCCGCAGATTCTGCATCCGGCGCATTGGTGTCTGTTGGCTGATCTTCACCAGGCGTTGTGTCCTGGTCGAATTTTGAGATTCCGTGGGCCATATAGTTAACCACGTCCAGCCTTGAAACATCCTGTTTGTTCAACAGATAGACGGCATGGGAATCTTGCTCACTAAATAGGGCGACGAATAAATTCGCACCCGAAACTTCCTTTTTATCAGAAGCCTGAACGTGAAACACAGCCCGTTGCAATACCCGCTGGAAACCTAGCGTGGGTTGAGTGTCACGTTGAATACCTTCGGGAATTAAGGAAATCGTTTCATCAATAAATTGCGTCAGTTGTCCGCGTAGCAATTTCATATCACAGCCGCAAGCGACCATGACCGCACCTGCGGAAGCGTTATCAAGTAAAGCCAACAACAAATGCTCAACCGTGATAAATTCATGGCGTTTGTCATGCGCATTTTTAAAGGCATTGTTTAATGTCACTTCAAGTTCTTTACCTAACATACACTCTCCACACTACATTTCTTCCATTGAACACAGCAAGGGATGCTGATGTTCCCGCGAATATTCGTTGACGATGCACACTTTAGTTTCGGCAACATCTTTAGTATATGTCCCGCATACGCCCACACCTTGAGTATGTATTTGCAGCATGACCCGTGTTGCCATGTCTTCAGACATACCGAAAAAGTGTATCAAGATGTCAATCACGAAAGCCATCGGCGTAAAATCGTCATTCAACAAGATGACCTTATACAAAGGCGGTTTTTTCAGTTTTGGTTTAGCTGTTTGTACAGCCACACCGTGATCATCGTCTTTATAAGGCTCAAATTCAGCCATAGAAACCCATCATTAAATTCATATCACTAACATAGTGCTGACAATTGCTTATTTCAATCTAATTATAACAATAAAACCCAAAGTACAATGAATGGGTAATAATACAATCGCAATAAACCGTTTGTTTGGACATATTTGCCAGGGTTAGTTCAAATCTTTGCGTATGCGACGAGGTAAATCTTGTAAAATGCGCATTTACTTTTTTGGATAGTATTGATGGTGTGGAAACCACACGTTACGGTTGCCGCCGTGATAGAGCGGGATGGTCGGTTTTTGCTGGTAGAGGAACATACGTCCAATGGCTTGCAATTCAATCAGCCAGCCGGGCATCTTGAAGAAAACGAAAGCCTGATCGCAGCCGTGAAACGCGAAGTTTATGAAGAAACGGCTTGGCAATTTGAGCCTGAATATCTTGTGTCCATCCAGCTTTGGCGTAAAAAGCCGCATTCCCCTAGTTTTTTAAGGTGCTGTTTTGCTGGGCAATGTCATAGCCACGATCCCAATCAATCATTGGACGAGGGTGTGGTCGCTACCCACTGGCTTACCTGCGAGGAAATCCAACTTCAACAGCACCGCTTGCGTAGTCCCCTAGTGTCGATTTCTGTGGACGAGTATCTTAGTGGGCAACGCTATCCCTTATCGTTGCTGAAGTCATTTATCGATCTTGAACATGTCTAAAAATATCATCGTCGGCATGTCGGGCGGTGTTGACTCGTCTGTCACCGCTTTGCTATTGCTGGAGCAAGGCCATCAGGTGACCGGCTTGTTCATGAAGAACTGGGAAGAAGATGACGGCACGGAACAATGCACCGCTATGGAAGATCTCGCCGATGCCCAACAAGTCTGCGGCAGGCTAGGCATTGAATTAAAAACAGTCAATTTTGCCGCCGAATATTGGGATGATGTATTTGAAGTATTCCTGTCTGAGTTCAAGGCTGGACGAACGCCAAACCCCGATATCCTGTGCAATAAGTACGTCAAGTTTAAGGCTTTTCTGGATTATGCCATTCAGGATTTAGGTGCCGAGTACATAGCGACTGGGCATTATGCGCGGGTCAGTGAAAAAGACGGTGAATATTTCTTGTTAAAAGGATTGGATCCTGACAAGGAACAAAGTTACTTCTTGTACACATTAGGTCAACACGAGCTGTCACATACCTTATTTCCAATCGGTCACCTTCATAAAAGGGAAATCCGCAAACTGGCGCAGCAAGCAGGGTTTGATAATTGCCGGAAAAAAGACAGTACCGGGATATGCTTTATCGGCGAACGCAAGTTCACTGAGTTTTTGCAACGCTACTTGCCCACCCAGCCTGGGGAAATGCGTACTTCAGAGGGTGAAAGAATCGGTATCCACCAAGGCTTGATGTATTACACATTGGGGCAACGTCAGGGCTTGGGGATAGGCGGCGTTAAAGATGCGCCTGACGAACCCTGGTACGTGCTTGATAAAGACTTGGAAAATAATATCCTTATCGTGGGACAAGGCCATGACCATCCCTTAATGCTGCATAATACTTTGGAAGCCAGTCGCTTGGATTGGTGCAATAACAAACCGTTAACAGAAACCATCTATTGCATGGCGAAAACCCGTTACCGACAAGTCGATCAGTCTTGTCGTTTGGAGCCGTTAGGCGATGATCGGTGCAGGGCTGTTTTTACCCAACCACAACGCGCCATCACCCCAGGCCAGTCGGTTGTTTTTTATCTAGGTGAAATCTGTCTCGGCGGTGGTATCATCGAATCTAAAACAAACACTTAAGGAATCTCTGCACAGACCTTCGGCAAGCTTCCTTCAACAGGCTGTCGTTCGTCCTGAGCCTGTCGAAGGAAGCCTGTTGATTCTGTCCGTGGTGACTTTCGGCTACACTCAGGAGAGCCTTGTCGAACCATGAACGTAATCACAAGTTCAGCGTTTCCTTAACAATCAAATTCATTCAAAATCGGAAAAACCATGAGCCACTTTAACCTAACAGCACTTTCCCCCATTGATGGTCGTTATGCCAGTAAAGTTGAGGAGTTGCGGCCTATTTTTAGTGAATTTGGCTTGATACGTTATCGCGTACAGGTCGAAGTCCGCTGGCTGCAAGCGTTGGCAAATCATGCAAAGATTGTTGAGGTCGCTCCTTTCAGTGAGCCAGCGAACCGCACACTCGAAAGTATTATCGGCAATTTTTCAGAAGCCGACGCGCAGCAGATTAAAGACATAGAACTTACCACCAACCACGATGTAAAAGCGGTTGAATATTTTCTAAAGGAAAAAATTGCCGGGAACGCCGAGTTAGAACAAGTCAGTGAATTCATCCATTTTGCCTGTACCTCAGAAGACATCAATAATCTTTCTTATGGGCTGATGCTTAAGGAAGGCCGTGAGGTGGTGGTTGCCCAAATGCAGGCTTGTATTGCCGCAATCAAGCAATGTGCATTGGAAAATGCTGCCCAACCCATGTTATCCCGCACCCACGGGCAATCGGCAACACCCACGACGGTAGGTAAGGAATTTGCTAATATTGCCGTCCGTCTGCAACGCCAGAAGCAGCAACTTGAAGCTGTGCAAATATTAGGCAAAATAAACGGCGCGGTCGGTAATTATAATGCCCATTGCGTGGCGTATCCTGAAGTCGATTGGCCGGAATTTGCCCAGCACTTTGTCGAATCTTTGGGTTTGCAGTTTAATCCATACACCATCCAGATTGAGCCGCACGACTACATTGCTGAGTATTTCCATGCCCTGTCCCGGTTCAATACCATTTTGCTGGATTTTAACCGCGATGTTTGGGGTTATATTTCCTTGGGCTATTTCAAGCAGAAAACTGTAGCTGGGGAAATCGGTTCATCCACCATGCCGCATAAGGTCAATCCGATAGACTTTGAAAACTCCGAAGGGAATCTGGGTATTGCTAACGCCTTGTTTGCATTTTTGGCGGAGAAATTACCGATTTCCCGCTGGCAACGTGACCTGACCGACTCCACCGTACTCAGAAACATTGGCGTAGGAATAGCCCATACCAGTATCGCTATCCAGGCAACCTTAAAAGGCATTTCAAAATTGCAGATTAACCCTGAAGCCATAGAAGCCGACCTCAACGCCAACTGGGAAATCCTGGCAGAACCCATACAAACGGTCATGCGTCGCTATGGTATCGAAAAACCGTATGAGAAATTAAAAGAATTGACCCGAGGCCAACGTATAACACCTGAACAACTACGGGTGTTCATAGAGAAACTGGAAATTCCAGATGCAGCGAAAGCGGCCTTGTTGGAGCTAACGCCAAGGAATTATACGGGTTATGCTGAAACCTTAGCAAAATCAATTGATTCGAACTGTTGAGAATTTAACCGAGCCAGACAAGGTATGTTGCCAAGACCGTTAAGTTAACAAAGAATACTCCCTCTCCTGCTGGATCCCTACATGGATGTAGGTTAGTAGGTGGAAAAAAGCTCCTGCATTTTCCACATTCACCACATCCATGTGGCTTGGCAACGCAGGAGCAGTTGCCGAGAGGGTTGGGGTGAGGAGAATAAATCAATTGCTTATAATCCCCCTCATCCCAGCCTTCTCCCTCAGGGAGAAGGGGCAGGCGTCATGTAGGGTGCATCCACACACCGGAAAAAGACAAAACAAACAGCTACCAAATTGGTTCAAACACCAATGTTTCTGGTGCGTACAACGCACCCTACTTATTTGATGCAAACACCTTGGTAAAAGCCTGGATAACCTCCCGTACAATCTTGCGTTGCGGCAGCGGCAAACTCAAATAAGCCTCAATCGTTTCTCGTTCCCGATAATCTAAAGCCTCGTCCCATTGTTTCCGTTTGGTGCGGATAGATTCTGCCGCCTGTTCTCCAAAACGGAGGGCATGCGGTTCTATTTTTAACCACTCCGCCAATACCTGCAATTTGTCCTGTGAAGGAATCGCCTCGCCGCGCAACCAGCGCGAAACTGCCTGAAAAGACACCGAACGTCCCCAATAACGGCTATTAAATCCTTTTTCTAACACAGCAGGACGGGCCTCATAACCTGCGTCCAACATGGCTTTGCGTAAGCGTTCGGCGAATTCGAGTTTTTCATTCATGAACAGAAAGTTAAATTTTTATAGCAGCCGTATTCAACTTTCTGTTGTACTATTTGTTCAATTCTTAATTGAACTTTTGGTTTAACCGCTTTGGTTTGCCGTATCAGGATGAAAACATGGCAAAAAGCCTGCTCGAACAACTTCCCGAAATCGTCGCCAAGGGGCGGCAGACAGCTGAAAAAATACTGGAAAACCTGGAAGGCCGCCATCGTATCGGCCTGCAAACCCGCGAATGGGTGTTACCCTCAAAAGACAGCGTGATGACGGACTGGATTACCGCCAACAACAGGCGCGGATATTTAGCCACCGTTCGCCCTGAGCTTGTCGAAGGGCATTCTGCGGACTCCGTTCATAGTTCGACAAGCTCACCACGAACGGAGTCCGCAGAGTGGCACAACCGCCTGATTTACGGCGATAACCTACTGGCAATGGCGGCATTGCTGGCAGGGGACGACAGTACGGACAGCTTACGTGGCAAGATTGACCTGATCTACATCGACCCGCCGTTTGATTCGAAGGCTGATTACCGCACTAAAATCACCCTGCCCGGCGTGGAGCTGGAACAAAAACCTACCGTCATCGAACAGTTCGCCTATTCCGACACTTGGGCAGACGGCACGGCCTCTTATCTGGCGATGATTACGCCGCGTTTGATCCTTATGCGGGAATTGTTAAGCGATACCGGTTCTATCTACGTACATCTGGATTGGCATGTGGGGCATTATGTGAAGTTGGTTTTGGATGAGGTGTTTGGGAAAGAAAACTTTAGAAATGAAATTTTCTGGCGACGTGATGCTGCGGGAAAAGGCGCAAAAGGGATTTCTCGTCAATGGCCAAGAACATCAGACTCATTATATTTTTATACCAAATCTGCTCATTACACGTTTGAGCAGCAATTCAATGAACCACAAGAGCTACAAATTAAAGAGTATCGCTATCAAGAGCCAGACGGTCGAAAATTTAAGAGAACAACACTCGGCGATTACACACAAGCATCTATTGAAAAAATGCGTTCAGAAGGCCTGATTTACACATCTTCATCAGGACAAGAATACAAAAAATATTATCTGGATGAGGCACGAGTAACGATTGATAATTTTTGGACTGATATTTTTGGATTTGGCGTTAAAACATCATCAAAAGAGCGTGTCGGCTACAACACGCAAAAACCATCAGAGCTTCTTGATCGTATCATCAAAGCCTCCTGCCCAGAAAACGGCCTAGTCGCTGATTTCTTCGGAGGCTCCGGCACAACCGCCGCCGTTGCCGAAAAACTAGGTCGCCGCTGGATTACCACCGACCTCGGCAAACCCGCTTGTATGATTATGCGTAAACGCCTGATCGACCAGAACGCCCAGCCATTCCTATATCAAGCTATCGGCGATTATCAGGTGGAAGCGGCGAAAGCGACGCTGGGGCGGCAGTTTAAAATCGGCGATTTGTCGCAAATCGTCTTGCAACTGTTTGGCGCATTGCCACTAGCGCCGGAAGATAATCCCAACCGCAATCTGGGTTATCTGCCAAATTCACCCTCTCCCCAACCCTCCCCCATCAAGGGGGAGGGAGCCTTAAGTTCCCCTCTCCCCAGCGTGGGAGAGGGGTTAGGGGAGAGGGGGCGCAAGGTGTTGGTGTTTGCCGACTCGCCGAACAAGCTCACTGGTACGGCTACACTGAAAAAAGCCATCGCCCAGCGCGATACCTTGATGGGCGGTTGGGATAAGGTCGTGGTGTTGGGCTGGAATTTTGAGCCGTCCATCGGTGAAACCATAACCGCCCTTAACGACGATAAGCTGGAAGTGCTGGTAATTCCGCCGGATTTGCTGGATCGGTTGAAGAAAAAAGGCGGCCTGGATAAGTTGAAAGGCACGGTGCGCTTTGCCAGTTTGCAGTATTTGACGATTAAGCCTGTTAATCGTGTAGGGTGCGCTTCGCGCACCATCGCCACTCAAGGTGCGTATAACGCACCCTACGAAAGCGAAGAAACATTGACGGTGGAACTGCATATTCTGGCTCCATTTGAACCCCCATTCTGATTTAATCTGAACACCGATTCTGAAAGAAGATGAACAATGATTCTGGTTTGAAGTTGAACACTTTATACGGTATTTCCGGAATAAGTGTT
>Ga0302321_100001276_pt1 | contig 21488 bp, 17 predicted proteins | sample Fen_T0_1_FD_202505 | JGI IMG/M metagenome (GOLD analysis project Ga0302321, IMG submission 202505) | Peat permafrost microbial communities from Stordalen Mire near Abisko, Sweden - Fen_T0_1 | ecosystem: Environmental > Terrestrial > Soil > Wetlands > Permafrost | place: Sweden: Abisko...
GTTTCGGCCGCTACGACCGCGCTTGGGGGCCCGTGCGCCCGATCTTCGGCACCATCCGTTATATGTCATCGGACAACACGGCGAAGAAGCTGTGGCTCGCGGAGTACCTCGAGAAGTACGCGGGCTCGTGATTCGTCACGTCCCCTGATTTCCGAAAGCGGCAAAGAAGCGAGCCACGATCCTGAGGTACCACTCGCCGATGAAATGATATGCTGTGCGCGCGCAGTATCATTTCTACGCGGCCAGGTAGCCGTCGTTGGGCAAACCTCTATCCAACCAAGTCCACGCAGAACCCCGAAGTCCACGCAGAACCCCGAAGTCCACGCAGAACCCCGAAGTCCACGCAGAACCCCGAAGTCCACGCAGAACCCGAAGTCCGCGCAGAACGAAGTGATGAATGATGATTCGTCACACGGCGAGAAACTCCGCCGCAAATTCTGCGCCTCACGTCCGCCGCCTCGAAAAGCGCACGCGGAAGATCGCGGTTCCCTGGCAACGAACCAGGTCCGTCAGTAGGGCACGTGGTTTGCACTTGTATGGGCAAGAATCGCCATGCCACGTCATCCCACACACCCTGCTCATCCCGAGCGCGTCTGCTGGGGTTGCGATGAGCATTGCCCGGCGGATAATCTCACCTGCGGCAAGGACACGGTCAGATCGCCGCACCCGGTAGAATTGTTCGGCGATGATTGGAACCGCGAAGCAGAAGCCGAACCCGATAGCGCGGACGACATGACTGGCGGGCGCGTGGTCGAGGCGCTTCGAGTTGGGCTCGGAGCGTGATCACCATCCGGCTTCGGCGAGCCTCGCTGCTCTCGGTCGCTATTTAGCCGGCGAACTGAGCGAAGCTCAACCGGCATCCGCGCGCGGCGATACGAGGATGGTCCAATACCTCGCCAGGAAGACAGCAAAGGCCGTCGACCACGCAACCGTCGCAATCGTGAGCAGCGTCAGATATTGCGAGCTAGGCAGAAGCGGCGCTGCCACGCGCACGAGACCTGCCGCGACAAGACACAAGAACGATGCGGTCATTCCACGCGGGGCCTTGAGCATCCGCCCGGTGTGACCGAGACTCACGCGGGCCATCATGCCGAGCGTGAGTGAACCGATGGCACCCGCCGTCAACGCGTGCAGAGAGCTACTTTCGGGAACGAGCGGTGTCAGAGCGGAGGCGGCCCTCAGCAACAGTCCGAGCGGGAGCCACAGCGTTCCCACGTGTAAGATCCAAAGCAGCGGATCTCTGGTCGTCCGAAGGCTGCCCCAGAAGCGCATCCGAGCAAGCAGAAAGACTCCCGCCGCCGCGGCAAACGGGGCGCTGAAACGGCTCGCAGCCAACCAAACGTCCGCCAGAGTCAGCGCGATGACCGTGCCGAGTGAGCTGATCTCCAACACGCGGACGCTACAGACCCAATCGAGGCGCAGCGCGTTCTTGGTAAACATGGGCACGATTCGCCCGGTTACGAGCACCATCATCAGCACGAGCACATCCAGCGCGAGATGATGCGCGGTCCGTACCGCTGCGAGATCGCCGAGCAAGGCGGCAGAGTGGGCGACGCCGTTCGCTATCGAGAGCCCCAAGAGCAGCGCAATGAAGCCGTAGTTGCGTTGGCTCCGGGCCGCGAGCAGCGGCAGCGCGCAGGCCAGGGCGAGCGCGGGCAGGAATGCGAGATCGAGTAGCGCTGGCGCATACCGCGGCAGTTGTCCAGCAAAGAGCATTGCCACTCGCCCCAGCGCCCAAAGCACTGTCAAAGCCGCTAGTCGCGAGCCAGTCGCTGTTTCTCGTCCGGTCCAGTTGCTGACCGCGGTCAGCAAGAAGCCCGCGACGATTGCGCTCGAAAACCCAAACAACATCTCGTGGGCGTGCCATTGCATCGCTCCAAATTCGCCTCCAGGCTGAAGCCCACCGCGCAGCGCCAAGAGCCAGACCGGCACCGCTAGCGCCGCAAATCCGGCGCCCAACAAGAAGAACGGGCGAAAGCCCTTCTCCAGCAGCGGCAGAGTCGCGTCGGTTCGGCGTGCTTTCGACGAGAGTAAGGAACGGGTGGTCATGCTTCTCGAGACCGCGCTGGCGATCCGTGCCGAGTTCGGAGGTGTCGGCGAATCGGGTCGGACTAGCTGCCATCCAGGGTGCAATCCCCGTGCCCCCTCGTTTGCTCGTTCAGAATGCATCGATAGTCGACCGATCAGATTGCGCGTGCGCAAGCGCGCTGGCTCGGGCGCAGCTTTTTCGCCCAGCTACGCGCGGTTTGCGCGTTCACGCTGAAGCGGGAAATTGTCCGCGCCACGGCTGCGGGAACCAAAGCCTGTGCCTGAACTGGCATGGCCCCCTTTAACGTGCTCGTGCGGTGTGCGTCTCACGATTGGTCACATCGGTTCGGCTGGCGCCCCGCGTGGAGCGACGCTCGAGCGACGCTCGTAGTCCCCTTGCCACCGAAAAACATACTTTGTCCGCGTTGTCCGCGAAGTATGAGTTCGGCGGCGGGCGGCGCCTGCAGAGGCACTACGAACCACGGGACAGCTGCGAACGCGGCCGCAGTCACCCCAGCCCCGCAGTGAATGAGGGAGGGACGACCACGAGCGAAAGGTTGACGACCGGGTGCGCCCGGGCCACATTGGTCTGACCAACAGACCAATCGCCCATGCCTGCCCCCGTGCGCTTCCAAAATGTCGCGAGTTCCTCGGTCTATGAACAGGTCGCGCAGCAGATTCGCGACAAGATCCTGGATCACTCGCTGACCTCGGGGCAGCCATTGCCGCCCGAGCGCGAGCTAGCCGAGCAGTTTGGGGTAAGCCGCGCGACCGTCCGTGAGGCCCTGCGCCATCTCCAGGCTCAAGGGCTGCTCGCCCCGCGCGGCCGGACCTCATCGATGCAGACCGCGACTCCGGAGTCCGCGGTCGCCCGCTTTTGCGAAGCGCTCACGCACGTCGTGAAGCTCCAGAACGTCTCGCTGCCGGAATTGATCGAACTGCGGATCGCGATCGAAACCGCGGCCTACGGCCGCGCGGCCCGGCCACCAGTCGCGGCCCACCTGGCGGAGGCGCGTGCCGCGCTCGCGATTATGGCCGAGCCGGCGGTGTCGCCAGCCGAGTTCTATCAGGCTGACGTTGCGTTCCACGTCGCGTTGGTTGCGGCCTCGGGCAATCCGGCGCTCTCGCTGGTGATGCTCGCGGTCAGGGACAGCGTTCAGCTTCACCTCGGCGAAGCGATGCGAGGGCGCTCGTTCACGATCGTGCGCCAGCGGGTGACCAAAGAACACGCAGACATCTTGCGCGCGGTGGAGCGCGGGAACACAAAGCTTGCCCCTGCGCTGCTGCGCACACACCTGGAGTTCTACGGCACATGACCCCACTCGACGAGCTGGTCGCGCTATTGGGCGAGAGCGTGGTCACCGATCCGGATGTGATCGAGAGCTACCGTCGCGACCGAGCTTTTTGGGCCGCCGCGGGCGCGCCACAGGCCCTCGTGCGAGCGCGAGCGACCGACGAAGTGCAGGCTCTGGCGCGCTGGGCCACACGGCATCGCGTCGCGCTGGTGCCGCGCGGCGCGGGCACTGGAGTAGCCGGGGGGGCGAGCGCAATCGACGGCTGCGTGATGCTTAGCTTCGAGCGCATGAACCGAATCTTGGCGATCGACGAGGCGGCGATGCTCGCCGTCGTCCAACCGGGTGCACTCAACATCGAGCTCAAGAACGCGGCGCACGAAGTTGGCCTTTGGTATCCGCCCGACCCGTCGAGTTACGATATCTCGAGCCTCGGTGGCAACGTGGCCAGCAACGCTGGCGGTCTCTGCTGCGTGAAGTACGGCGTCACGGGAGATTACGTTCTCGGCCTCGAAGCAGTGCTCGCCAACGGTGACGTCGTCCGCACGGGCGGCCGCTGCCGCAAAGACGTGGCCGGCTACGACCTGACGCGACTTCTGGTTGGCTCGGAAGGCACGCTAGCGTTGATCACGGAGATCACCCTGCGTTTACGGCGTCAGCCCCCGCCCTCGAGCACCCTAATCGCAATGTTCGATTCACTCGAGGCCTCCGGACATGCCGTCGCCGCGATCGTGCGCACGGCCAACGCTTCACTCTTGGAAATCATGGATCGCGCTTGCCTGCGCGCGGTCGATGAATTCGCGCACCTCGGCCTCGACACCGAAGCGGCTTCGCTGCTGATTGCGCAGAGCGATGCGCCGGGCGAGCTCGAGCTTTCGCTCATGCGCGACGCCTGCGAGGCCGCCGGTGCCACCCTAGTTCACACCACCGCCGACGCGGACGAGGGTCGCCAGCTCCTCGTTGCACGACGACTCGCCTTACCGGCAATCGAGCGCCTCGGCACCGTACTGCTCGACGACATCGCCGTGCCGCTTCCGCGCTTGCCAGAGATGTTCCGACGCATCGAAGCCATCGCCGCTCAATCGCAAACGTTCGTCGCGACGGTGGCGCATGCGGGTGACGGAAACATCCATCCGTTGATCGTTTTCGACCCGAAGGACTCGGCGGCCGAAGTGCGCGCACGTACGACCTTCGAGACGCTGATGACCGAGGCGCTCGAACTCGGCGGCACAATCACCGGTGAACACGGGGTAGGTTCGCTGAAACGGGGCGGGCTCGCGCGCCAACTAGGTCCGGTCTCGCTCGAATTACAGCGAAGAATCAAGCGTGCGTTCGACCCGGATTGGATCCTCAATCCAGGAAAGGTGCTCTAGTCACCAGCGGTAGCCGCGCAAAGCTACTCGGACGATCCGTCCAGATCCTCAGCCAGATAGCTCAGAATCACTTCATCCAGCGATTGCTCGCTGATGACGCCGTCGCCGAAGATGGATGAAGCGCTCTTTGGTGGGACGGCCGCGAAGCGCGAAGCGGGGCGCGACCCATTGGGCGCAGCAGCAGCAGCGGCAGCGGCGGGATTGGGACGCTTTCGCAGCGATGGGGTACCTTGCGCGAGCAGTCCGTCCGGTTCGGCATTTCGCTCCAGCGACGTTACGGCCGAGAGTCGCTCCAGCGAGGAGACATCCACATCCAGTGGGACCGCGGTCGGTGGGGGACCAGAGGGTACGACCTTGCGCAGGTTAGGGTTGGATAGCGCGTTGGGTCGATCGGCGCGATCCGTGCTGCGTTCGTCGTCGCCGAAGGCCGACGAGATCGGCGGAGTTTCGAAATCCGGTTGGGAAGGACCGCGCCCTGGCACGGGCATTTCGATCACGGCAGCGGAAGGCGGGGGCGCGCTAACGACTGCGGCTACTGGCGGCACTCTACTCGGAGGCGGCGCTTGCTCGAAGGGGCCACACGCGCCCTCGAGCAGCTGATCCAAGTCGCCCATGCGCAAGGCCGTGAACATGCCCTTGTGCTGCTCTTTCATCAGGCTGCGCACGAAGGGCTGCATGTCCGGCCGAGCCACATGCTCGGAATACTCCGTGCGAGTCGTTTTGATGATCCGCCCACCGTCGGCGAACAAATGCGTCACGATGCGCGGGTTCTTGACGCCGGAGTCTTCCGTTTGGATGTGGAAGATGCGGCCCCGGTGTCGGACGTTGTTGTTGAACCCAAGGAGTGGGGGGGGCACGTTGGACACAACCAAACCCTTCACGGCAATTTGACAGGATACCACGCCCTGACGGCGGCGTGGACTTTGCTGCGGGGTTTAATGGCCAAGTTACATTTTGCGTCGGCTGCATCGTCCCGCTGGCCGTTGGCCGTTGGCCTCGCCTCGGGCTTGGCGGTCACTCGGGGCCTTAGGACTGCTCAGGCGCGAGGTGCAGCCTCATCCAAACGTCGCATTCCCTCCAAAAGTAAGGCTTCTGGGGTATCTTGAATGACTTGTTGAGGGGCCGAGAAATTCGGATCGAGGGAAAACTCACCTTCGACCAGGGCGAGCATGGCGAAAAACGCCTCCTCCCCACGCAGGGAAGCCCACAGCGCGTTGAAAATCAGCCCGCCAACGAAATGGATTTCGCCGGAATTCGCGCCCGAGCGGATTTTGAGGGAACCGGTTTTTCGACCGTACCAGAGCACCTGGACCATCTCGGGCAGGCCCATCTCCTGAAGTGAACCAGCGACCCCGCGCGCGGGGCCACCGCGGGTCGACTCGCGCTCGATGATCTGCTTCAGCTTGGCGACCAGCAGGTCGGACGAGACTGGTTTCGTCATGTAGTCGGTGGCGCCGAGTTCGAACGCGCGTTGCGCGTCGGTGCGCCCTCCGCCAGTGCGACCGGTCACGATCACCCAAGGGACCTTCTGACCCCAAGGCTGCTTGCGGGCTTCGCCCAAGAGCGCAAAGCCGTCGCTCGGTTGCAGGTCGAGTTCGCTGACCACGATCTCGATGTCGCCCTTTTCCAAGAGCTTGTACGCCTGATCGGACTGACGCGCCTGTGAGACTTCGAAACCCTGCTCGACCAGGCGAAGCTCCAGCACCGTCGTTTCTTCCGGGTCGGGGTCGACGATCAGCGCGCGGTAACGATTGGCCAAGAGGCGCGCTTTCAAGTCCTCACCGGTCACCGTGTGCTTGAACAGATCGACCATGTTCGGATCGAATATCGTGCCCTTGTAGCGCTCGAGCACTTCACACGCCTGCACCGGGCGCAGTGTCTTTCGAAATGGGTTCCGGGGATTTTGCGTGAGATCGGCGTAAGTGTCGGCGATCGCCAAGAGGCGCGCGCCAAGCGCGATCTCTTTGCCCGACGAGCCCTCCGGGAAGCCTTTGCCGTCATAGCGCTCGTACATCTGCTCGACGGCTTGCTCCACCTCACGCGGGAGCTGAACCGCTTCCAGCAAGCGCAGCGGTGCCTTGTACTGCTTTTGGGCCTGCGAGCGGTGTCCCTCGTATTCCGCGACGTTGAGCGTGGTCAGGTGGTACGCGCCCATCTTGCCTAGGTCGTGGATGTGGCCGGCGACTACCAGCGAGTTGCGTGTGACCTCGGGCAGCCCGATGCGCTCGCAGATCTTCTTGATCAGCCGCGCGACCTGCGCCGAATGTCCGCGCAAATCCGGGCGAGTGTTCTCGATCAGCGAGACCAGCACGTTCAGCGTTTCGAGATACGAGTCATCGTTGATCCCTTTGCCGGCGGTCCCGCTGCGGGGCTTGGCGAAATCGGCGCTGCCAAGCATGCGCTCGCCAGTGTTTGCTTCGCGCGCGACGGATAGCGTCAAGCTCTCTTCACTGACCAGGTTGCGCTCGTACACGTTGAGCATGGTCGTGAACTGTTCGTGCGCGCTGCGGTCGAGCGTGGCGAAGGCGTGAATGTCGCCGTTGAACGCCTTGTTGATCGCGGCCCGCACCGAACGCGGGCGACCCACGAACGCGCGTACCTCCTTCAGATTGGAGGCGAGCTGAATGTCGTGCAGGGCGGGCGCGTTGTCCGGGTTGGGGGTGACCACGCTGAGCACGTTGCTGGCGGTGTCGTACAGAACCGGGAAGATCAGCTCGCGCTCAGCCAGCTTCTTGGGCACCTTGTCCAGCGTCAGCCGATCGATGTCCGCCTTGGCCAGCTTCTCCGTGGAAACGAACCGCGTCTTGTGCAGCGCGGCCAAGTACTTGAGGAGCGCGAGCTCTTCCAAAAATTTGAGGTCGAGCAGCGCCTCCTCCACGCGTTCCCCGCTACGCTGCATGTAGTTGAGAGCGGCCTCCTGTTGTTCAGGGGCGAGCAGCCCATCGGCCACCAGGCGTTCGAGAAGCCGCGGACTGCCAACGTTGGACATCGTGAAGCCTCGGAGTATACCGATTCGCTCACCGTTCCGGCGGGTTTCGGAGGACGACTGTCCTCCCCAAAAACCCGCGTAAGCCCAGACTTATCGAGCTTGACGCACGACCGGCCGTCGGACCTATGGTCGGCTTGGGGTGCGCAGGGGAACGAATCTTGAGCGGCGATTTCTGCGGTGCTTGACGCACGGCGCGGCGAACGCTAGTAGACCGGCCCCTTTCCCCGCGGCAGTGCCGCTTTTGAGGTTCGTTAAGATGCGCAGTTACGTGGCAAAACCCGCTGAAGCGATCGCTACCCGCAAGTGGTGGGTGGTCGATGCGACCAATCAACCGCTCGGACGCTTGGCGTCCAAGGTGGCTTCCGTCCTCCGCGGTAAGCACAAGCCGACGTACACGCCGCATGTCGATACGGGCGACTTCGTGGTCGTGATCAACGCCGACAAGGTGAAGGTCACCGGAACCAAGGCGAAGAACAAGTTTTACCACACGCACAGCGGCTACCCGGGCGCCATCCGTTCGGAGAGCTTCGAGAAGGCCATCGTGCGTCACCCGGATCTGCCGGTGACCGAGGCCGTCAAAGGCATGCTGCCGAAAAACGTGCTCGGGCGTGAAATGCTCGGCAAGCTGAAGGTGTACGGCTCGGCCGAGCACCCCCACAAGGCGCAGCAACCCGCCGTTTTGCCGCTCTGATACGCAGTGATTTTCCGAGGAACACTTAGATAATGTCCGAAGCTCAGACGTACGCCACTGGTAAGCGCAAGACCGCCGTTGCTCGTGTTTGGATCAGCGCCGGTTCCGGTCTAATCACCGTCAACGGTAAGACCATCGACGAGTACTTCGAGCGCGAGACCGGCCGCATGATCGCCCGCCAGGCGCTCGAGCTGCTGGAGATCGTCGACAAGTACGACGTGAAGGCAACCGTCGCCGGTGGCGGGCACAGCGCGCAAGCGGATGCCATGCGTCACGGCATCGCCCGCGCGTTGACCACGGAAGATCCGGAACGCCGTCGCCCGCTGAAGAAAGCCGGCTTCCTGACGCGCGACGACCGCAAGGTCGAGCGTAAGAAGTACGGTCAGGCCGGCGCCCGCAAGCGCTTCCAGTACAGCAAGCGTTGATGGTCGGGGCCGCGCGCCCTGGCTGAAACAGAAAACGAAGTCCCCGCTTACCCCGGGGATTTCTCTTTTTTGGAGACCTCGGGTCCGTTCCAACCGGTCTTGCGGCTGCAATTGCCGCACCGGTTGCAGTACGCTGACCAACGCCGAGAGCATGCCGTCACGCAAGCTTCGGCCTGCCTCCCGCGCGGCTCACGATGACAGCTGCGCCTCTGGCGCGGGCGGCGGTGCCTGCGGCACGTCCGACGGCAGATCCTGCCCGATCCCCGTTGCCACGCTCAGCCCGCGCTTGAAACGTGCGCTCATCGTGACAGAGTGCGGGTTTCCTCCGACATGCCCGATTTCAAACTGCGCAGTGAGTTCGAGCCCAAGGGTGATCAGCCGGCGGCGATCGAATCATTGCTCGGGTCGTTCGCTGCGGGCGTCAAGCAGCAAACGTTGCTCGGAATCACCGGCAGCGGCAAGACATTCACGATCGCGAATGTCATCCAAAAGCTTCAAAAGCCGACGCTGATCATCGCGCCGAACAAGACGCTCGCGGCGCAGCTGTACGCAGAAATGCGCGACCTGTTCCCGGAGAACGCGGTCGCCTTCTTCGTCAGTTACTACGACTACTACCAACCCGAAGCGTACATTCCGACCACGGATACCTTCATCGAGAAGGATGCGATCATCAACGACACGATCGACCGCATGCGCCACTCGGCGACGCACGCGCTTTTGTCGCGTTCGGATGTGATCATCGTGGCCAGCGTAAGCTGCATCTACGGTATCGGTTCAGCCGAGACGTACTCCGGGCTCTTGATCGAGATCGTCAAGGGTGAGGAGATGCGCCGAGACGAGCTGCTCCGTCGCCTGGTCGACATTCAGTACGAGCGCAACGACGTCGACTTCCATCGCGGTACCTTCCGCGTGCGTGGCGACGTCGTCGAGATTTTCCCTGCCTACGAGGAGGCCACCGCGATTCGCGTCGAGTTCTTCGGCGATGAAATCGACGGTATCAGCGAGGTGGATCCGCTGCGCGGCAAGGTGCTCAATGCACTCGACCGCTACTCACTGTTCCCGAGCTCGCACTACGTGACCCCACGCCAGCAGCTCAATCGCGCGATCGAGGGGATCCGTGAGGAGTTGCGCGAGCGTTTGGACTATTTCGACAAGGCGGGACGCTTTCTCGAGAAGCAGCGTGTAGGCCAGCGCACCTCCTACGATCTCGAGATGATGGAGCAGATGGGCTTCGTGCAGGGCATCGAGAACTACTCGCGCCACCTCTCGCAGCGCAAAGCGGGCGACCCCGCGCCGACCCTGATCGACTATTTTCCGGAAGATTTTCTGCTCGTGATCGACGAGTCTCATCAAACCGTGCCGCAAATAGGCGCGATGTACCGCGGCGATCGCTCGCGCAAAGAAACGCTCGTCGAGTACGGCTTTCGCTTGCCGAGCGCGCTCGACAATCGCCCACTGAAGTTCGAAGAGTTCGAGAAGCACATGCGCCAAACGATCTTCGTTTCGGCCACGCCCGGCGACTTCGAACTCGAACGCTCGCAAGGCGTGGTGGTCGAACAGGTGATCCGTCCCACCGGTCTGATTGATCCCGAGATCATCGTGCGCCCGGTGACTGGCCAAGTCGACGATTTATTGGGCGAGATCCGGATCCGCGTCGGGCTCGGTGAACGCGTGCTGGTAACCACACTGACCAAGCGCATGGCCGAGGATCTGACCGAATACTATGCGGAACTCGGCGTCCGAGTGCGTTACTTGCACTCCGACATCGACACGATGGAACGCATTGAAATTCTTCGGGATTTGCGTGCGGGTGAGTTCGACGTGCTGGTCGGCATCAATCTCCTTCGGGAAGGTTTGGATTTGCCGGAGGTGAGTCTAGTGGCGATTCTGGATGCCGATAAAGAAGGCTTCCTGCGCAGCACGCGCTCGTTGATCCAGACCATCGGCCGCGCCGCGCGCAACGCCCGCGGCCAGGTGATGATGTACGCGGATCGCGAGACGGACGCGATGAAGTTCGCGATCAGCGAGACCTATCGTCGGCGCGCGATTCAAGTCGCCTACAATACCGAACACGGCATCACGCCCGCTACCATCAAGCGCGCAATTTTCGACATGAATCCCGCGAGCGGGCAGACTGACTACTATGCCGTGCCCAAGAGCGGGGCACGCGAGCGACCCGACGGCACGACGAAAGAGCCGAGCGAGTTCGAAGTATTGGAGAAAATCGAGGCCGTGCGCCAAGAGATGTTTGCGGCGGCGGAGAACTTGCAGTTCGAGAGCGCCGCCCGCCTGCGCGACGAACTGAAGCGCTTGCAGGGCCTCGCCGGTGATGCCATCCCCGCCTCGACGCGTGGGCCGTCTTCTTCGCGCATCGGGCCGCGTTCCGATCGCCAGTCCGCGCGCCTCAAGGGCCGGAGTGCAACGCCGCGCAAACGCAAATAGTCGTTGATGCGCTTCCGCTCAGCGACAGACGCCGTTGATCTCTTTGACCAGGGGCGGTTCGCGCTGCGCGACGGTATCGAAATCGATGCGCTTTTGACGGGCTCTTTCTAGATCCCCGTGGTCCAGCGCGTCCGCCACCTCACGCAACGTCAGCGCGGCGCTGTCGGCGATTTGCTCGTAGCGCTTGACCCGCGGCGCCAGCTCATCGCTTTGCACGTGCAGCCCTGCTAGGCGCTGTGACAGCTCAGCGTAGTGCTGCGCCGTTTGGCGCGCTTGTTCTGCGATCTGCCTGGGATCGCTCGATGCGCCGGCGTCGGCCGTTTTTTGTGCATCCGGTTTGTTGAGCCAGGCGTTGACGGTCTTGACGAAGGTGCCGCACTCGCGTGCTTGTTGAAACTTACCGCAGCCGCCAGACAACAGTGCGAACGCACACAAGAGTGCGCGGCCAGCTTCGGCAAGGCGAATCAAACGGAATCGCCTCGGCCCTTGAGAGCGGCCACGATCTCCCGCACGTCTTGGCAACGTTCACGCGGGATGATCAAGAGCGCGTCGTCAGTGTCCACCACGCATAGATCGTGGACGCCGACCAGAGCGATCACGCGTTTGCCCCCGGGGACGGTGCGCAAATTCTCGATCAAGTTGTTTTGCGCGTCGACCAGCACGGCGGCGGCGTCGGCCACATTGCCCGCCGCGTCCTTTTTCCCGAGCTCCCAAACCGTGTGCCAACTGCCCAAATCGCTCCAGCCAACATCCGCTGGGATGACCGCCAGTTCACGCACTTTCTCCATGATCCCGTAGTCGATACTGATCGACTCCAGAGCTTCGAAGACGGCGATGGTCTCGGCACGCTCGGCTTCCGCGCCGCGCTTGGCGGCCCGCTCGATGCGCTCGATGCCCTCGGCCAGCTTCGGCATGTGCTCGGCTATCGCGTCGAGCATACTTTGCGCGCGAAAGAAGAACATGCCCGCGTTCCACAGATAGTTTCCACTGGCCACGTAACCCTCGGCCAGGTCACGGGTGGGCTTCTCGACGAAGCGCTGAACACGGCGCACGCCGGGACGGAGCTCACTACCGAGCTCGATGTAGCCGTAGCCGGTCTCGGGGCGGTTTGGCTTGATGCCCATGGTGACGATCGTGCCACCTCTGGCGATTTCGAACGCCTGGGCAACGGCCGCGCGAAAGCCCGCTTCGTCATCCATCAACTGATCGCTGGGCAGCGCAGCGATCAGCGCTTCGGGATCGCGGCGCTTGATGATCGCGCTGGCCCAGCCGATGCACGCGGCAGTGTTACGCGCGACGGGCTCGGCCAAGAACGAGCTCTCGGGGAACCAGGGCAAGGCCTCACGCGTCACACCGACGAGCGAGCTGCCCGTAGCGATGATCGCGCGATCCGCCGGGATCAGCGCTTCGATCCGGCGGGCGGTACGGGCGATCAGGGGTTCCGTTGCACCAGGGCCGATCGCCAGCACCTGCTTGGGCCGACTCGTGCGCGATGCCGGCCAAAATCGGGTCCCGCTGCCACCTGCCAAAATCAAAGCGAATGCTTGTGCCATCTGAGTAATGATTGCTTAGCACCACTCAGGCGCGCTCTGACAAGGAAGAGCGTGGGAGGGCACGGGAGGAGCGTGGGAGGGCACGGGAGGAGCGTTCATTCAGCGTGACAAAGAGTCACTCACGGGGCCTTCTTCGGCAGCTCCTTCAGCGCCTTTTGCAGGGCGTCGAGCGAGCTGCTGTAGTCCTTCTGGAGTTTCTCGCTGCGAGCGTCCATTTCTTGCACCGCGCGATTGGCCTGCTCGATCTCGATGTCCAGCCCCGTACTCGCCTTCTTGGCCGCGTCGGCGCGCTTTTGGGCGGTAGTCTTCGCCGGCTTCGAGGCGGCCGAATCGGTCAGTACCGATTGGGCTTCCTTGTCACTGCGCTCGAGCGTCTTTTTGACGTCGGACGATTCGGCGATCAATTGAGACAGCTCGAGTTTGAGCTGCTTCACGCGTACGTGCACGAGGTAGCTCGCGAGCGTGATGTCATCCGCTTGCTTCTGCAGTTTTTCCAGGTTCGCTTTGCCGAGCGCGTCCTGGTGATCTTCGATGTAGCGTTGCGCGTCATCGTGATCGCGTAAGCGATCCTCCATCGCCTTGTCGACGCCGTGGTCCAGCGCGCCGACCGCCGGGCTCGCGACGTCGACCGTGCACTCCTTCTGCTTGGCGGCATATTGCGCTGCGCCGCCGACCTTCTGGTTGAGCCCGTCCTTTTCTTCGTGGAAGAAGCGCGTTACGTGGCTCTGCTCCTCCATCTGGCCGGCGTAGGCGCCGCTCTTGCCGGCTGCATCCGCGCGGCTCACCACCGCCGACACTTGTTCACCGTCCGGACTCGTCAGCGCGCCGGGGTACTTGGGGAAGTCCGCGAAGATCTCGCGCGCGCGCGTTTCATCAGCCGCAAATTCGGTGCGGGCCCCGAGCAGCGCGACTGGATAACGTTCGGCATAGCCCGACTCGTTCGCGGCGGAGGCAAACGTGGGCGCGGGCTGAGTGGTACAAGCACTCGCGAAAGCAACGGCGAGCAGGGCAATCGAAGTCAGCTCAAAGGTACGCATGGCCCGGGACAGTTGTCCGAGCGACCGGCTCCGGTCAAGCCGGTGGGGCGGCCGGTGCCGCCGAAACCCGCTCTTTTTGAACGCTTGCGAGAATATTTTCGCGCAGGGGCGGAGTGCCGAGAAAAGCGCGCAGGGGCGGAGTGCTGACAAAAGAGCGGGGCACTCACTTGCCGGCGCGCACGCTGTCGAGCAGCTGAAGAAAAGGCCCGCGCGCCGCCAAGACGGTGTTGACGGGCCCAGTCATTTTGAAGAAATAGGCGCCGCTCGGCGTTTCGACGATCGCGCCTTCGAGCGCGTAGTCCTTCCTCGGACCTTTGCTGCCGCTCATGACCATTTGCCCGGCGTCGAAGGTGCCACGCTGGATTTCGACGGTGTGCTGGCGGAGACCGTTGGCTTCACGGTCGGCTCGCTTCACATCGTTCGCGGATATGCCGGAGAACTGTTTGACCCAGCGATCGACGTTGGCGTCGATCGACCCACCCTGACCGGGCCCGAAATAGAACACGGCGAGCTCGCCATCTTCCGTATCGCCGTTGGCGCGCGGGACCTCATAGCTGGCCTTCCGCATGGCGTTCTTGGGTGGGACGCGGCGCAGACCCGGAGGATCGACCCAAGTGATTTCGACCGGTGCCTCGGGCGAACTGGCGGTCTCGACCGGACGCGGGCTGGCGGACGCTTGCGAGCCGGCACCCGCATCGGTGCCGGTCGGTTCCGGCGTCTTCCGACAAGCGAGCCCCAACGCCAAGCCCGAGAACAGACAAACAGCTCGAATTTCTCGCCTAAAGTGGGCTACCATGCGCGTTCCCTGCTTCTAGCATGCGCGCGCGCATCATGATAGCAAGGCGAAGATGCACACGAGCGCACGCCCGTTCGAATGGGCCGTGTTTGGCGCCGTCGTATTCGGCGTGATGGCCATCGATCTCGCGCTCCTGGGCAAGCGCGGGCGGCACATGTCGTTTCGCGAGGCGGTGGTACGCAGCCTATTCAACATCGCCGCTGGCCTCTTGTTTGGCGGCTTCGTGTGGTGGCGCCTCGGGCGCGATCTGGCAGCGAGCTACCTCGTCGCCTACCTCGTCGAGGAATCGTTGTCGGTCGACAACCTGTTCGTGTTTTTGATTATCTTCAGCTACTTCAAGCTGTCGGACTCGCGGCAGCACCGGGTGCTGGCCTGGGGTGTTGCGGGCGCAATGTGCATGCGCGCGATCTTCATCTTCGCCGGCGCGGCGTTGCTTCACCGCTTCCACTGGCTCACGTACGGGTTCGGCGCTTTCCTCGTCTACACCGGCGTGAGGCTCGCCATCCGCAAACAGGAAGCGGCGGTCAATCCCGAGGATAACGCCGCGCTCAAGCTGGCCCGACGCTTCCTCCGAACGACCGAGGAGTTCAACGGGGATCACTTCACGGTCATCAAGAACGGAGTGCGCTACGCTACGCCACTGTTTCTGGTGTTGGTCGTAATCGAGGTCACGGACGTTTTGTTCGCGGTCGATTCAGTGCCCGCCGTACTCGCTGTCTCGAGGGACGTCTTCGTCGTATACACGTCGAACATCATGGCTATCCTGGGGCTGCGAGCGTTGTATTTCGTACTCGCTGGCATGATGAATCGCTTCCACCACCTCGGCACGGGACTGGCACTGATCCTGATCTTCATCGGTGTCAAAATGGCGATCGTCCACTTCGTGCCAATCCCGAGCCTAGTCTCGCTCGCGGTCATCGTGACCGTGCTCGCGGGTTCGATCGGGCTGTCCTTGCTCCGCCCGCCGGACGGCGACGCCGGAGCCGCCTAGTGCGTCGCTCGATGATGTCCCTGCAGCGAGAGAAGGCGATTGTTCCGCTTTGCGGTAAGTGGCGCAGTGCAGGCGTTCCCGCCAGGCCTTTCGCCCCGGAGCGCCACGCCTACTTCGCGGGCTGGCTAGTGCAGCAAGCCATGTTATTTCTTACCGTCGACTCACTCGCACTGCGCGAGCCCCTCGAAAGTCAATCTTCATGAACGCTTTTTCGGAACGTTGTAGTGGGATCTTGCTTCACCCCACTTCCCTGCCTGGTCCGCATGGCGTCGGTGATCTGGGGCCCGCGGCTCATCAGTTCGTGAACTTTCTGGCACGCGCCGGACAACGCTACTGGCAGATGCTGCCCGTCGGTCCGCTCGGCGGTGGCGCGTCGCCGTACGACAGCCCATCGGCTTTCGCAGGCAGCCCGCTGTTGATCAGCCTCGAAGTGCTGGTCGAGCGTGGGCTGCTCGAACGGAGCGAGGTCGTCGATCCGCGCGCGTTCGCCAGCGCCCGCCATGCGCGCTTCCCAGCGGCCGTGCGCTATCGCGAGCGCCGGCTACGTCGCGCCTTCGCGCGTTTTCAGACACGTCTGACTGATGGTGAACGCGCCGAGCTCGCTCGCTTCGTCGATCAACAGCGGCATTGGCTCGCGGATTACGCGCTGTTTCGCGCGCTCAAATCCAGCCGCGGCGCTGCGTCCTGGACGACCTGGCCGAGCGAACTCAAACGGCGCGACGCCAGCGCAATCGAGCACGCTCGGCGTGAGCTCGAGAGCGAACTGCAATATCAAGAGTTTTTGCAGTTCGAGTTCATGCGCCAATGGCAGACGCTCCGTGAATACGCGAACTCACGCGGCGTGAAGCTGCTAGGCGACGTACCGATGTTCGTCGCCCACGACGGATCCGACGTCTGGGCGCATCAAGCCATCTTTCAACTCGACGAACACGGCGAGCAGCGCGTCGTTGCCGGCGTGCCCCCCGATTACTTCAGCGCCGACGGGCAACGTTGGGGCAACCCGCTCTATGACTGGAACGTGCTGCGCGAGACTGGCTACGCTTGGTGGTTGTCGCGCTTCAAGTCCACGCTCGAACGCTTCGATGCGCTGCGCCTAGATCACTTCATCGCCTTTCATCGCTACTGGGAAATCCCAGCGCACTCGCCGAGCGCGCGTGAAGGTCGCTTCGTCGGCGTGCCGGGGGAGGATTTTTTCGAGAAGGTGCGGAGCACGCTCGGTCAGCTGCCGTTCATCGCCGAAGATCTCGGACTGATTACGCCAGAAGTGGGCGCGCTCCGCGATCGCTTCGAGATGCCGGGCATGCGCGTGCTCGAATTCGCGTTCGCCGACCCGAACGCGCGGGACTATCAGCCGCACCGCTTCCCCAAGCGAACCGTCGTGTACACTGGCACGCACGACAACGACACAATCGTGGGCTGGCTTGCCGGGCATGAACGCGCACGCACCGAGCACGACGAAGGCGCGCTGCGCGCGGAGCGCGAGCGCGCCCTGGCCTACGCCGGGAGCGACGGCCGTGAACCCCACTGGGACATGATCCGCCTCGCTCTGATGTCCACCGCTGACACCGCCATTTTCCCCCTGCAAGACCTACTCGGTCAGGGTGCGGAAGCGCGCATGAACGTGCCCGGCACGGCCTCGGGCAACTGGGAGTACCGCGCGCTGCCCAACGAGATCGATCTGGCAGTGGCCGATCGCATGGCTCGCTTGTGCGAGACGTACGAGCGCATTCCGGCGGATATCCGGCGGACGGGCTGAAGGAGCTCGGGAATGCAGCGCGCGGGGCGTTCGCCATTGAATAGAAGCGCGCCGGCTCACGTCTTTCATGGAGTGAGGCGTGCGCTCGCTCGTGTCACGTTCGCTGCGCTAGCGGCGACTTGCACGCTTTGCGCGGCCCCGCCTGCGCACGCCCAGGCCGAAGCACCGCCTGCACCCGTCGTCGAAGCGCCGCCTGCCCCGGTAGTCGAAGCGCCGGCGCGGGCCGAGGGCAAGCGTTCGCCTGCGACGGACACCTGGGGCGCCGGGGAGCCAGTAGATACCCCGCCGACGGCGGGCGCTGCGCCGGGCGCGAGCGAACTAGCCTCGGCTGCAATTGCGCCAGGAACAACCTGCCCTTGCCCTGGTCAAGAGCCGGAAGCGCGCGCGGGCCTGGCCGCGCAAGCCGTTCGCTACACGCTCGAGGGTGTGGAAGTGCGCGGCAACACGCGCACGCGTGCACAAGTGGTACTGCGCTACGTGCCGTTCAAACGCGGCGATGTCTTCGACGTCGACGATCCCGAAGTCGAGCTGTCACGCTACCGCTTGCTCGGCACGGGCTTCTTTCGCGACGTACAGTTTTCGCTGCGCAAGGGCTCCATGCGCGGCCTCGTCGTGCTCATGATCGACGTCGTCGAGCGCAACACAATCGTGATCAACGACGTGCGCATGGGGATCTCTGCAGACGCCGACACTCACGGCAATAAGCGCCCATTGACGGCCTACGCCGGAATCGATGTCGCGGAGACCAACTTGCTCGGCACCGGGATCACTTTGGGTTCGGCCATGGCAGTGGCCGAGCAACAACTCGCGCTACGCGTGCGCTTTTTGGATCCGGCCTTCCTCGGCAGCTCGTGGATGACCGGCGGGACACTGCTGTACAACGACGCGCGCGACTTCTTCGGCAACGCTTTCGTGCTGAAGGAAGATCCACTCGGAACCAGCCCCTCACAATCGGCGGTCGTCAACTACAAGCGCTTCGGCGGCGCGCTGGGCGTGGGTCGGGATTTGTCGATTTCCACGCAACTTTGGCTGTATTATCGGCTGGAGACGCTGGACGCGAGCTATCCGCTGGAGGCCTCGCACTTGCGAGGCTACCGCACGGAGCCGATCGACTTCGACATCATCCGCGGTCGCAGCGTGCTATCCACGCTGCGCGCTACGCTCGACCACGACACGCGCGATCATCCGTTCTTGCCCACGCGCGGCTGGCATGCGTCCGTCACTGCTGAAGTTGGACTTCAGCCTGCCGGCTCGGACTACGACTACCAGCGTGCCGAGGTGTCGGCGTCTCACTGGTGGCGACTGCCGTGGAACGAACACGTGCTGCGCCTGGAGTTGTTCGCTGGGGCAATCTCGGGCAACGCGCCGTTCTTCGAGCAATACTACGTTGGCGACTTCAGCGATTTTCTGCCTTCACGCGTCTTGGGCGTGAACTTCGACCGCAGGCCCCCGCCCAATTTCTTGGGCACGGACATCGCCGAGGTTCGCTATGGGCAATACGCTTTCAAGGTTGCTGGCGAATACCGCGTCCCGCTGTTTCGCGGGCACCGCTCGATCTACGGCATCGATTTTTTCGCCAGTGTGGGGATCTACGGCGTTGCGGGCACCCGGGATATCACCAGCCCGCCCGTCGGCTATTCAGGACTCTCACGATTTCCGGTCGATTTGACCGGGAATTTTGGCTTCCGCATGGACACCAGCGCTGGCGGCTTCGTGTTCGCCTTCTCGAATGTACTGGGCTTCGTGCCAGTTCGCGGCAAGGGGCCTGCCGGTGGTGAATAGGGGGCTCGAGCAGGGCTCGGGGACACATTGGGGGCTGGCTGCTCTGCTCAGCCTGGTCATCGCTTTGGTCTGCACTTTTTCAGTCCGGCCGGCATACGCGCAAGAAGCGAGCGAGGACGTGGTGAATCGTGAGGCACACTTCGAGTGGGACGCCGATACGGGGCTCTTGTATTTGGACTTGCTGTTCCGCGACATCATGAATGCGAATCTGCAGAGCAAGCTGAGCCGCGGCCTACCAACGACCATCGTGCTCACCGCCGCCGTGTACCGCATCGGCTCGGCCAGGCCACTGTCCACCACAGCGCAAACATGCAAAGTGACGTGGCACGTCTGGGAGGAGGCATACCTCGTCGAGGTCATGCGTCCCGGCTCGACGCGCCAGAGCTGGACGACCACCACCGAGGGCGTGCTCCGCCGCTGCACCGAGGTGCGCCACCTGCTCGCGGGTGATGCGGGCCAAGTCCCGGTCGGAGTTCCGCTCTTGGCAGCCGGCAGAATTCAGGTAAATCCCGTCAGCCCAGAGCTCCTCCAGAAGATCAAGCGCTGGGTGATGCGCCCCAGCGCGACTGGCACCGCTGCGCCCGGAGACGCATTGTTCAGCACTTTCACAGGTCTGTTTCTGCAACGGATCGGTGACGCTGAACGCCAACAGAAGTTCTCTACGCAAGCCCAGCTCCCAGCGACGATTCACTCCAAGAGCGTGCCCCCGTAGGCCGCCCGAGGAGGCGGCCTAGACCGAAGTGGGGTCGAGCCAGATCGTCGTCCGGCGCGCGCAGGCCCAGCAAGCTCGGCCGGACACGACGGGCAGCGAGATGCCGACAGACACGAGAGATCGGCTGTCGACGACCAGGCCCACGGGGTAGGCTACTGGCCCAGCCAATGACAGAACCCGTTTTTCCGATCGCGCTCTTGCTGAAGGGTCGCGCTTGCTTGGTCGTCGGTTCCGGTCCCGAAGCGAGGAGCCGCACGCAAGCACTGCTCGAAGCGCAGGCCCGTCCCATCGTCGTCAACAACTCGCCCGACGAAGCCATTCGCGCGCTCGCCGCCGCGGGTAATATCGCTCTTCACGAGCGCGACTTCATCGATAGTGACTTGGACGGCAAATGGCTCGCGGTACTGGTCGACAAAAATCCCACGTTGGCCGCGCGCATGGCCCGCCTGGCCGAAGGCGAGCGCGTCTTCTTCTGCGCGGTCGACCAGCCAGAGCACAACAGCTACGCTCACATGGCCCAAGCGCGCGCGGGGCTACTGACGATCGCCATCAGCACCGCCGGCCAAGCCCCCGCCCTAGGCCGACGCCTGCGAGAAGAGCTGGAGCGTCTGCTCGTGGCCGCGAAAATGTCGGAGTTCGTCGAGAAGCTCGCGGCATTGCGCCAGAGCACGCCATCGAGCGAACGCCGAAGAGTGCTCGGCGAAGCTGTCTCGAGCGTGCACTTCAGCGGCGAGCTCGAGCTGTAACCCCGCGGCCCTTGGCCTAGTGCCCGAGCCTCTTCAGGTCCTACGTGCTGTGCCCGAGCAATTCAGGGACAGGCCCTAATGGACTAAATTGGGCGGGGCAAAGTTGAAGCCCCAGGGATTGTCGGGATTGGTCAGCGTGCTCGGGAACTGGCGATATTGAGGCGCGGCCTGCGGCACCGCGCCGCGAGCATAGTGCGCGGGGCCGACCTGATTAGCCCGGCCAGCAGACGCGGCCGTACCCAGCAGCTGAATGTATTGCAGGAGTGCCAGCTGCTGCTGCATCACGTACACGTCGCCTTGGCGCACGTTGGTAATGTTATACGTGTTCTGATTGATATCGCCGTAGTGCACATCGGGCGGGCGCGGGTCGAGTTGAGCCACCGCGGCAGACGCAGCCTCCACTGGCGGCGCAATCGCAGTCGGCGCAATCGCAGCCGGTGCACTCACCACTGGCGTGGCGGCGGCAGCGGGCGTAGCACTCGTAGCCACTGCTCGAACGGCGACCTCACGCGGCGGTTCCACTAGGGTGGTTGATACGTTCGTCGGAGCTGGTATGGCTGGGCGTTCCACCGCGGACGGCGCTTCCGCGGGAGCCGATGGCGTGAGGTGCGTGCGGTAGGCAGCTTCAAGATCCATCAAGACATCTGAAACGGCGCTGCCGGCGGGTGCCGGCTCGGCGCTGCCGGCGGGTGCCGGCTCGGCGCTGCCGGCGGATGCCGGCTCGGCGCTGCCGAGATCCTCAGTCTCTCTCGCGGGCGAAGGGGCGCCGCTGGCGTCACGGCCCCGAGCCGGTGCGTTGGCACTCGAGGTCACTGCCTCCGAAGGCTCACGGGAAGCGACCTCTCGCCCCCGCTCGGCATTGGTAATGGCGATAG
>Ga0302321_100001277_pt1 | contig 21486 bp, 15 predicted proteins | sample Fen_T0_1_FD_202505 | JGI IMG/M metagenome (GOLD analysis project Ga0302321, IMG submission 202505) | Peat permafrost microbial communities from Stordalen Mire near Abisko, Sweden - Fen_T0_1 | ecosystem: Environmental > Terrestrial > Soil > Wetlands > Permafrost | place: Sweden: Abisko...
TCGAGCCCGGCCAGGTCATCAAGGACTGCGCCGGTGGCTTCGCGATCTGCGGCCCGATCAGCCAGCGCGTCGTGAACACCAGCAACCGCAGCATCGGCGCGTATCTCCAGGACTCGTGGCAGATCCGTCCGAACCTGACGCTCAACGCCGGCGTGCGCTTCGAGCAGCAGCAGCTCAACAACGCCGACGCGGTTGCCGGCACGATCACCGCGACCGGTGAGACCGTCCCCAAGGTCGCGTTCACGCTCAACAACTGGGCGCCGCGCATCGGCGCGATCTTCGACCCGACCTCCGAAGGCAAGTCGCGGATCTTCGCGAACTGGGGTCGGTTCTACGAGAACATCCCGAACGATATCAACGTCCGCTCGTTCGGCTCCGAGATCGACTACAACCAGGTCGTCAACAACAAGCGGCTCAGCCCGGGCCAGACCGGCTACAATCAGGCCTGCAACGTCAACCACGCGGCGGGCCAGAACCCGGCCGCCCAGCTGGCGGGCTGCACCGACATCGGCGCGACGACCCTCCTGGGCGGCGGCACCGAGTTTGTCGCCCCGGGCATCACCGGTCAGTACACCGATGAGCTCGTGGTCGGCGCCGAGTACGAGCTCTTGCCCGACGTCAAGGTCGCGCTGCTCTACACGCACCGGACGATCCCGAACGTCATCGAGGACATGTCGTCGGACAACGCGACCAACTACCTGATCGCGAACCCGGGCAAGAACTACGACAGCGCCGCGGCCGACCTCGAGAAGCGCGCGATGACCGCCAAGGCGAACGGCAACGCGGCGCTGGAGCAATCGCTCAACCAGGAGGCCCAGTCGCTGCGGTTCATCAAGAACTTCGACCCGCCGAGCCGCAACTACGACGCCGTCACGCTGCGCGCCGAGCAGCGCCCGTCGCGCCAGTCGCTGCTGATCGCCTCGTACACCTACTCGGTGGAGCGCGGTAACTACCCGGGCCTGTTCTCGACCGAGACCAACCAGCTCGATCCGAACATCACGTCGCTGTACGACCTCCCCGACCTGATGGCGAACCGCTACGGCCCGCTCGGCCTCGACCGCCCGCACAACATCAAGCTCGACGGCTTCTACCAGTTCGACTTCAAGGAGGCCGGCCTCGTGACGCTCGGCTCGAGCATCCGCGCCCAGTCGGGCATCGCGCACAACGCCCTCGCCTCTCACCCGGTGTACGGCGATGGTGAGTCGTACCTGCTGCCGCGCGGCTCGATCTCGCGCTCGCCGGTCACCACGAACGTCGACGTCCAGGTGTCGTACGGCCGCCGGCTCGACAAGAACGTGACCCTCCAGGGGTTCTTCCGCGCCTTCAACGTGATCAATACCCAGGACGAGCTCAGCGTTGACGAGAACTACACGTTCGACAACGCGCTCCCGATCGTCGGTGGCGACGCGAACGACCTCAAGCACGCCAAGTCGCTGACCAACTTCGTGACGCAGAACACGACCTTGGTCCAGAACCCGAACTTCGACCACACGAGCCGGCGCACCGCGCCTCGTAGCTTCCAGTTCGGCATGCGCCTCACGTTCTGACCGGCGCCTCGACTCGACTCGACTCGACTCGACTCGACTCGACTCGACCCGCATCGCTGATGCCCATGGCTCCCTTCGGGGGGCCATGGTTCGTTTTCGGCCAGCGAGCACGCAGCGCGTAGACCGTTCGCGCGGGTCGGGCGTTGCTAGCGGTCATGGAGCTTCGGTTCACAGATCACCCGACATTTCAGCGCACCGCCGCGGCGATGACCTGCAGCGCGCTGCTGTTCGGCGCCGCGCTTCACCCGTTCACCTCGGCCGCGCCGATCGCAGGCGGGGCGCTGGGGATCGCGGTGGGCGCCGCGTTCGGCGCCGGCCGGCGCCCGCGCTCCGCGGGAGCCCGGCGAAGCCGCCTGGGGGCGCTCGCCAGCCTGGCGATCAGCGCGCTCGGCGTGGTCGTCGCGGCGTGGACGGCGCGGCGGATCGCGGGCGCCCAGGAGACCGCGGCGTGGCCTCCCCTGGTCGCGGCCGCGGTGGCGGCTGCGGCGATGGGGCTGGTCGGCGGGCTGGCGACCCTGCCGCGCCACGTCGCTGTGGTCGTCGACCCGGTTCGCGCGGCGCGGCGCCGGCTGCCGCCCGGTCTCGACGCCGAGGTCCGCGCGCTGTGCGACCGCGCCCAGGCGATCTGGGCCACCGCCCGCTCGGCGATCGCCGATGAGGCCTGCGCGCAGCTCGTGTGCGACGGCGCGCTCAGGACGCTCGAGGTGGCGGCCAGGACCGCCGAGCTCCGGGTCACCGGCGCGACCGACGCCGAGCTGGCGCAGCGCAGGGCCGATCTCGACGGCCGGATCGCCGGCGCGACCGACGCGGACATCGCGACGCAGTACCGCGCGGCGCGCGCGGCGCTCGAGGATCAGCAGCGCTACCGCGCGCAGATCCGGCAGAGCCGCGAGCGGCTGGTCGCGCGGATGCACAACCACCTCGCCGCGCTCGAGAAGTTCGAGCTGGCGGCCACCGGCCTCGAAGCGGTGCGCGCGGGCGCGCCGGACGGCCTCCGGCTCGAGGCGCTGTCCTACGACGTGACGGCCAGCGGCGACGCGCTCACCGAGATCGCCGCGCTCGGCTAGCAGGTGAGCTGGGGATGCGCGACGCGCCGCAGCTCCGCGCCGGGTGAACGGTCTCGCGGTGCACCCGCTTCTCGGCTAGGATCTCCGGCGGAGGACGCATGCCCACGCTCGCCCGGACGCTGCTCGTGATCGGCCTTTCGCTCGGTGTTCCGCACGCGGCGTTCGCGGAGGATGCCGACGCGTTCTACAAGCAGGGGCTGGCGTACAAGGCCGAGGGCAAGTCGGACCAGGCGATCGACGCCCTCGAGCACGCGGTGTCGGCCAACCCCAGGCACTACATGGCGTGGGCGTCGCTGGGCAACCTGTACAAGACGGCCCGCAAGGACATCCCCCGGGCGGTCGGCGCCTACGAGCACGCCGTGGAGGGCCTCAAGAAAGACAAGGTCGTCTGGGAAAACCTGGGGATGGCGTACTTCCGCAACAACCAGGTCGACCAGGCGATCAAGGCGCTGGTCACGGCGAGCACGCTCGACCCCAACGACGCCGAGATCCGCGGCAACCTCGGCACGGTAAGGCGCCAGAAGGGCGACCTCACCGGCGCGATCGCCGACCTCGAGGTGGCGGTCCGGCTCAAGCCCGACGACGCGCAGTTCGCCAACAACCTCGGCGTGGCCTACCGCAAGGCCAAGCGCGGCGACGACGCCATCAAGGCGTTCAAGAAGGCGATCGAGCTGGCGCCGACCGACGCGGGCTACCACTTCAACCTCGCCGTGGCGTATCGCAACCAGAGCGAGAAGAACCCCGATCTGATCGGGGATTCGATCACCGAGTACGAGAAGACGACCAGCCTCGACCCCGGCCACGCCGAGGCCTGGTTCGACCTCGGCTTCATGTACAAGCAGGACCACCAGAACGACAAAGCGGTCGCGGCGTTCCAGAAGTACCTCGAGCTCAACAAGGGCAAGGACCCCGGCGGGCAGAAGCGCATCGAGGACGAGATCGGCGCGCTCGGCGGGGCGCCGGCGGCGCCGGCTCCCAAGGCCAAGTCCAAGACCACGGCCAAGCCGCCCGGCTCCAAGAAATAACCCCAGGAGGGGGCTCGGTGCTACGCTCGGGCCGCATGCGAATCAGCTGGTTGTCGGCAGACGAGATCGCTGCCGCCCGGCAGGCGTTGACAGCCGGCGGGGCGAGCTATGACGATCATTTTGCGCCCGGGTTCGTGCCGCCCCCGCCGCCGATGGGGGACCGGCTGCTCGATTGGTCCGCGGTCACCGAGCACGTCGCGCGCGCCGAGCGGGTCTCGGCGGTCGTGCGCGACGCCGGGTTGACCGCGGCGCGGGCGCGGTTCGCCGGCACGCCGAGCGCGATCGAAGCGGCCACCCTGGCGGCCGCGGCCCACGAAGGCGACGAGCTCGCGCTGGAGGAGGTCATCGGCGTTTTATCGTGCAAGATCGACGGCTACGTGTTCTACGCGCCGTTCCTCGAGCTGCTGGCCCAGCTCGCGCGCGATCAGGTCGAGCTCGCCGTGCTGATCTACGAGCGGTTCGTCACCGCGTACGCCCAGGCGCTGAGCGGCGTGCCGCACGGCGCCGAGCGGGTCGGCGCGGCGCGCGATGGCCTGGCCGATTTCTACGTCAGCGTGCGCCGGTTCGATGAAGCCGAGGCGCTGTTCGACCGCCGCCACCAGGAGGATCAGGGCGACGTCGCGGTGGCGCTGTCGGCGAGCCGCGCGTTCCTCGCCGCCGGCTCGATCAGCCACGCGGTGCGCTGGCTGGGCATCGGCGCGGTGCGCGCGACGACGCTGGGCCGCGGCGACCTGGCGACCCGGCTGCGCACCAAGCTGGAGCGGGTGCGCGAGCGGCTGAGTTGAGCGGCGCCGAACGGCAACGCGGGCGGCGCTCGCAGCGCCGGGTGCCTTGCCCGTGACCCCGGCGTCGCGGTCGCACGGCGAGTTCTACGGCGCCCGCGAGCATCGCCGCGACGTCGCGGGGTTCTCGCTGTCGATCGCTTCGGCCGATCCCACGCGGCCCGTCGCGCGCCACACCCACGAGGACGCGCACTTCATCCTGCTGCTCGACGGGCACTACCTGTCGTCGGCGCGCGGCGCCGGGCACCTGCACGCCGAACCGGCGCTGATCTACAACCCGCCGGGGACCACGCACCGGGACACGTTCCCCGAGGCCCGCGGCCGGTTCGCCGGCGTCTCGGTGTCCGCGGCGCGGTTCGCCGAGGTCTCGCAGGTCGCAGCCCCTGGGGAGGCGGCGATCCGGATGTGGGATCCCCGCGCGCTCGACGCCGTCCATCGCATCGCGCGCGGCGTCGCCCACGGCGGCGAGCCGCTCGGGCTCGAGGCGCTGTGCCTCGAGCTGGTCGGCGCGTTCGCGCGGACGCAGGCGCTCGAGCGCCGCCCGCCGCGCTGGCTGGCGCGGGCGCGCGAGCTGCTCCACGATCGCGCGTGCGAGGAGCTCACGATGGCGACGATCGCCGGCGAGGTCGGCGTTCACCCGGTGTACCTGGCGCGGGTGTTCCGGAGGTTCTTCGGCGAGACCCCGGCCGACCACGTCCGGCGCTGCCGGATCGAGCGCGCGGCGGCGCTGGTGCGCGGCACGGCGCGGCCGCTCGCCGAGATCGCGGCGGTCTGCGGCTTCGTCGACCAGAGCCACTTCACCCGCGCGTTTGCCCGGACGTTCGCGACCAGCCCGGGCCGCTATCGCAGCCGCTACCGGCGTGCGGCACAATGACGTCCCCATGAGCTACAGCTCGAAAGATTTCGGCCGTACCAAGCCCCTGCTCGGCGTCGAGCTCCCCGACAAGCTCGCGCACCGCGACGTGGAGCACAACGCGCGCGACGCGCAGTTCAGCGAGGAGCGCAAGCACCCGGTGTTCGTCGTCGACCTGCCGTCGAAGGTGCTCAGCATGACGATCGGCGGGCTGGCGCCTCAGCAGAGCACGAACCGCCACCGCCACACCTACGAGACGATCATCTACGTGCTCGAAGGCGAGGGGTTCACCCAGATCGAGGACCGCCAGGTCCCCTGGAAGGCCGGGGATGCGATCTACATCCCGGTGTGGGCGTGGCACCAGCACACGTGCACCGGCGCCGCCGCCTGTCGCTACGTCGCCTGCGAAAACGCACCGATGCTTCAGAACCTCGGGGTCGCGCTGCGCGAGGAGGGCTGAACGACGACAGGGCTGGATGGAGGCCGGCGTTTCAAGGTTGCCTGCGTACAAGACGGCGGCCCGGCAAGCTGGCATAGCACCGGGATGCGCATAGCAATCATGGTCTGCGGACTGGTGGTCGGCTGCAGCGGACGCGCGGCGCGCGAAGACGCGATCGGGCGGGCGATCGAGCGCGGCAACGTACCGAACACGACGAGCGTGCTCGTGATGCGCGGGCCCGAGGTCATCTACGAGCGCTACTTTGCCGGCGCGACGGCCAACACGCTGCACGACACGCGGTCGAGCACCAAGTCGTTGACCGCGCTCGCGGTCGGCATCGCCGTCGATCGCCGCGTCGTGCCGGGGATCGACGCGCCCGCGTTCGGCTACCTCGCCGACCTCGCGCCGTTCGCGCACGCCGAGCCTCCGAAGGCGCAGATCACGATCGCCGACCTGCTGACGATGTCGTCGGCGCTCGACTGCGACGACAACGACGACGCTTCTCCCGGCAACGAGGAGAACATGTATCGCAAGCCGGCGTGGGCGCGCTGGGCGGTGGATCTGCCGGTGCGCGCCGACTACCAGCGCGACGCGAGCGGCCGCGGGCCGTGGCATTACTGCACCGCCGGGGTGTTCCTGCTCGGCCAGATCGTCCAGCGCGCGGCGCACCAGCCGATCGATCAGTTCATGGCCGCGCGGCTGTTCGCGCCGCTCGGGATCACGGACTGGGAGTTCTCGAGGTCGCCGAGCGAGGAGGTCATGACCGGCGGCGGGCTGCGGCTACGCACGCGCGACCTCGCGACCGTGGCGCGGATGCTGCTCGCGCACGGCGCGTGGAACGGGGCCCAGGTGGTGTCGGCGGCGTTCGTCGACGCCGCGCTGACCCAGCAGCGCGACGCGATGCCCGAGCAGAACTACGGCTATCTGTTCTGGACCCGGCGGTACAAGACGCCGTGCGGGACGACGACCGGCTGGTTCATGAGCGGCAACGGCGGCAACGCCGTCGTCATGTTCCGCGAGCTCGACGCGGTGGTCGTGGTGACCCGCACCCACTACAACTCGCCCGGGATGCACCAGCAGACCGCCAGGCTGATCGAGGATCAGATCCTGCCGCAGCTCGCGTGCAAGTGACCCCGGCGCGCGCCTGGGAGGATCTTGGGTCGCGCGTCAGACCCGGCTGCTAAGACGGCAGGCGTGGCCAAGCTGCGCGCACAACCCAAGGCGGCTCGATCGATCTGGCGCTGCCAGGCGTGCGGCCACGTCGAGGCGAAGTGGCTCGGGCGCTGCCCGGCGTGCCAGGAGTGGTCGTCGCTGATCGAGGAGGTCGAGGCCTCGGCGGCGCCGCGGCCGAGCGCCACGGGCGTCGCCGATGGCCGCGCCCCGGTGGCGATCACCGCCGTGGAGGACCTCGGCGCGAAGCACCGGCGGACGACCGGGATCGGCGAGCTCGATCGCGTGCTGGGCGGCGGCATGGTCGCCGGTTGCCTGGTGCTGCTGGGCGGCGATCCCGGGATCGGAAAATCGACGCTGCTGATCCAGGCGCTCGCCGGGCTGGCGGCGCGCGGCGGCGTGCTGTACGCGACCGGCGAGGAGTCGGTGGCGCAGACCGCGATGCGGGCGCGCCGGGTCGGCGCGGCCGCGGCGGCGCTGACCGTGGTCGCCGAGACCGATGTCGAGCGCATCCTCGTCCACGCCGAGGCGCAGCGGCCCGCGGTGCTCGCGGTCGATTCGATCCAGACGGTGTACACGCCGCTGCTCGACTCGATCCCCGGCTCGCTGGCGCAGGTCCGCGAGTGCGCCAACCGGCTGATGCAGTTCGCCAAGACGTCGGGCACGCCGACGATCATCGTCGGCCACGTGACCAAGGATGGCGCGATCGCCGGGCCCAAGACGCTCGAGCACCTGGTCGATGTCGTGCTGCAGCTCGAGGGCGATGGTGGGCCGTACCGGATCCTGCGCGCCCACAAGAACCGGTTCGGTTCGACGCAGGAGATCGGCGTGTTCGAGATGCGCGGCGCGGGCATGGCGGAGGTCGCGAACCCGTCGGCGCACCTTTTGGCCGAGCGGCCGGTCGGCGCGCCGGGCTCGATCGTCGTCGCCTCGGCCGATGGCGCGCGGCCGCTGCTGGTCGAGATCCAGGCGCTGGTCGCACCGGCGAGCGCCGGGTTTGGCCGGCGCACCGCGGCCGGGGTCGATGGCAACCGCGTCGCGCTCTTGCTCGCGGTGCTGGCCCAGCGCGCGGGCTGCGACGTCCTCGATCGCGACGTGTTCGTCAATGTCGCCGGCGGGCTGCGGCTCACCGAGCCGGCGATCGACCTGGGCATCGCCTGCGCGATCGCCTCGTCGGCGCGCGGCCGCGCGGTCGACGCCCGGACGATCGTGTTCGGCGAGGTCGGGTTGGCCGGCGAGATCCGCGGGGTGCCGCTCTGCGAGCCGCGGCTGGCCGAGGCAGCCCGGCTGGGCTTTCAGCGCGCCGTGCTGCCGGCCCAGAACGCCGCCCGGCTCGAGGCCGGCGCTGGCCTCGAGCTCGTGCCGGTCGACCGGCTGAGCGCCGCGCTCGGCGAGCTCTGACGTTCGCGCCGCGAGCCCGCGCGATCCGGCGCGATGCGGAGCGCGCGGCGGCTAGAACGCGAGGACGAAGCGCGTCAGGATCGAGTGCGCGGTCCCGGCGCTGCCGACGTTGCTGACGTCGCCGGTCGTCGGGTCCTTGTAGCCGAACGTGTGCGCCGCATCATCGTCGCCCGGGTGGTTCATCGCGCCGAGCGGGAACAGCACGCCGTACGAGATCCCGACGAACAAGCCGTTGGCCGAGTAGCCGAGGTCGGTGTCGAACTCGGTGCCGTACATCCGGCTGTTCCCGGGAGTCGCGACCGGCTTGAGCGCGAACGACGTGATGTTGGCGACCTTGAACGTGATTGCCTTGGTGAAGTCGTACTGGAGGAACGGCTTGACGTAGCCGGCGTTGCTCACCGCGCCGATCAGGTGGCGCCAGAGGATCATGTCGATCTTGTACTCGCGGTTGAACGCGAACTGCGTGAGCGTGCGGTCGGAGGAGTTGGCGTCGCCGAGCTGGTTGGCGTACGCCAGGTTGGTCGCGCCCTGCGGGGTGTTGTCCCATTGATCGCCGGACGCGGCGCCCGACTCGATGCCGAGCCGCAGCTTGCCCTCGACGCCGCGGAACGTGACGCGGCCGGTGCCGCCGTACTTGCGGATGTCGTAGCTCTTCAAGGTGCCGGCGGTCACGTCGGTCAGGACGTCGGCCGAGCCGAGCTGCGCGACCGCCTCGGCCTCGAGGGTGACGGGGCCGATGCCGAACTTGAGCCAGAGGTCGGGCGAGTACAGCTTGAAGTTGCGAGGCACGTAGTGCGGCGAGCCCGCCGTGCCGCCTGCATCCGTCGCGCCGCCGACGGACAGGCCCGTGGTGTCGTAGTCCCACGACTGGGTCTTGTACTCGAAGTACACGCCGTAGTTGAGCGCGGCCTCGCCGCGGTCGAGCGTGTCCTTGAACTCCTGCGGCGAATCCATCCGCGAGATCACGCCGACCCAGCCGTTCATGTCGTCGCTGTCGTCGAGATCGAACGGGTGGCCTTCGTGGCCGAGGTTGGCCGAGGTCTGGCTCGAGACCAGGCGGGTCGAGTCCCAGTCCGACGCGATCATGGCGCGCAGGTTGGTGCCCGGGATGAGCAGCGAGAAGCTCGCGCGGTCGACGCTGTCGCCGTAGTCGGCGTCGTAGTCGTAGCCGCCGTTGATCGGATCGGCGCCGCCGGCGTTGTGCAGGATGCCCATGCCCCACTGGTTCGGCATCCGGCCGAACTTGAGCACGCCGAGCGGCAGCGCGACCTCGCCCCAGGCGCGCTTGATCTGGACCGCGGGGACGTTGCTGTTGACGCCCTGGATGACCGAGGCCTGGGTGCCGTTGCCGAACGCGACGATCGGCGCCGCGGTGGTGCTGCCGGTGAGCGACGCGTCGCTCGGCGTCGAGCCGAGCAGCACGTTGTCGAGCAGATCGGCCTGGATGTGGACCGAGGTGCCTTCGTCGAGGTTGATCGTCGGCTCGAGCCGCAGCCGCATGTTCGCGCTCGACGTCGAGCCGTCGCACGGGTGGCCCACCAGGGTCGACTTGCAGCCCAGCGCCTGCGGCCACGGCGTGCCGCCGTAGCCGTTGTCCGGGAACCCGAGGTTGAAGTTCTTGAACCAGTCGGTGCGCAGCCGATAGTAGCCGTCGAGCTCGAGCAGCTTCCACCGCTTGCGGCGGCTCTTGGGCGCCGGCAGGGCCGGGGTCGTGGGCAAGAGGCTGGGCGTCTTCGGTGCGGCCTCGGCGACGCCTTCTTTCTTCTCTTCTCCGGGGCCGGGGCCACCGCCGCCGCCCAGGCCGCCGCCGCCCAGGCCGCCGCCACCGCCGCCTGGACCTATCTGGGCGTGGGCAGCCGGCGCGCCAGCGGCGAGCGCCACGACCCACACGGCCAGACGACATGAGCGAGCCAGGCGCGCACCGGAAGTCCCGGCAGACCGGTACCGGGCAGGTGTAACGTGACGACCTTTGGTGTAATGCATAGAAAGTACGGAGGAATTAGGCTCGCCGAAAAGTCGGGCGGACTATAGGCACGGGCCCAAAGCCGGGTCAAACGGACGAGGCAACGAAGTCACCAGTTGGCGGTGTCTAGCGCCGGCAGGATATGGTGCATGCGATGGCTAAAGACCGCGGCAGGCTGCCCCGCGTTGCCTGGGTTCTCGCGGTTGCCGCGATCGCGGGCTGCGGCCCCAGCATCCGACCGGACCTACCGTTCCCCGAAGAGAAGGTGGCAAAGCCTGTGCGGCCGCCGGTTCCGGACAAGGTCGGGCGCCCGGTCATCGTCGGTGAACTGTGTCCGCAAGGCGCGGCTGGCCGGCCCGCCGTGGCTCCGCTCCTGATGCACACGACGCAGTGGATCGACGCGGTGAACGAAGTTACCGACGCGGTCGAGCGCGGCAGCGCGCCTCGGTTCCTGGCGTACGGCACCGACGGCAAGACCTGCGGGCTGTTCCAGACCATGGGCCTGGCCGATATCACGCTCGGCCAGTCGGTGGCGGCCGGCAGCTACGGCGGCGGGCCGCCGTGCAGCGCCGATGGCGGGCCGGGTAAGCGGATCGACGATCCGGCCTGCCAGCGCGCCACCCACGGCTGCGGCCTCGCGGTCGCCTTGCTGGCCCGGCCCGACGATCCGCCGGAGAGCCCGGCCCTGTCGATCGGCGGCGCGTGCGTCTCGGCCGACGGCCGCGCGCTGGCGGTCGATGTCGACGGCGACGGCGCGATCGAGTGGTTCCCGCTGACCGGCGTCCTCGATGGCATCCGCGGCCCGGCGCAGGAGTGGTCGGCCAACCAGAACATGAAGCCGAGCTGCACCCCGGCGTTCGTGACCTACGACATCAAGCTGGCGCCCGAGCCGGAGCCGGGCAAGCCGCCCGACGCCAAGGCCGTGGTGATGCTCGATCTGCTCGGCGTGCTCGATCTGGACGGCGACGGCCGCAAGGAGCTGGTGATCGCGCTGCGGTTCCCGACGGTGCGAACCATCGTCGTGTACAGCGCGGTCCACTCGCCGCAGCGGCTCGAGCTGATCGGCGAAGCCCAGTCGTTTCAGAACTAGCGCGTTGGCGGTAGGATCTGCGCGTGCGCGACGACATCGGTCAGCTGCTGTGGTTCGGGTTCGCCGGCTCGTCGCTGCCGCGGGGGCTCGCCGGCAAGCTCGATCGCGGCGAGGTCGGCGCGACGATCGTGTTCAAGCGCAACCTCGAGGTCACCACGACGGCCGGGATCGAGCCCGCCGCGCAGCCGGTGGAGCGCATCGACCTCGACGCGCTGGTCGCGCTCACCCAGGACCTGCATCGCCGCGCACCGGATGGCTCGCTCGCGCTGATCGCCGTCGATCAGGAGGGCGGGGTGGTCCAGCGGGTCCGCGCCCCGGCGACCCGGTGGCCGGCGATGCGGGCCCACGATCGGCTGGCGCCACCCGCCGACGTCGCGATGGCCGAGCGGGTCGGCCAGGCGATGGGTGACGAGCTGCGCGCGCTGGGCTTCGACATCGACTTCGCGCCGGTGCTCGACGTCCACACCAACCCTGCGAACCCGATTATCGGCGACCGCGCGTTCGGCGCCGACCCCGAGGTCGTGGCGCGCCGCGCGCTGGCGTTCGCGCGCGGGCTCGAGGCGGCCGGCGTGCTGCCGTGCGGCAAGCACTTCCCGGGGCACGGCGATACGGTGGCCGATAGCCACCTCGAGCTGCCGCGCATCGATCACGCGTGGGATCGGCTGGAGCGCGTCGAGCTCCTGCCGTTCCACCGCGCCGCGGCCGCCGGCTTGCCGATGATCATGACCGCGCACGTCGTGTTCGCGGCGCTCGATCCAGCGCGGCCGGCCACGCTGTCGCCGGCGGTGGTGACCGGCGTCTTGCGCGAGCGGCTCGGCTACCGCGGCGTGATCATCAGCGACGATCTCGACATGCGCGCGATCGCCGACCACATGGGCGCCGAGGTGGCCGCGGTCGCGGCGATCCGCGCCGGGTGCGACGTGCTGCTCTTGTGCAACCGCGAGGACAACCAGGCCGCCGCCGAGGCCGCGCTGATCCGCGAGGCCGAGCGCGACGCCGGGTTCCGCAGCCGGGTCGGCGAGTCGGCCGAGCGCGTCCGCGCGATGAAGCGCGCGCACGCCGCCGCCCAGGCGCAGCTGCCGACGGCTTCGCTCGACGTGGTGGGCAGCCTCGCGCATCGCCAGCTCGCGCAGCAGCTCGCCGGGAACTGACGGTCGCGGCCGGTCGCGTCCGAGCCTGAGCGGCGCCGCGACACGCGTGCGCGGGCGTCACGCCGTGGCGCCTCGAACCCGCAGGTTCGCTCGCCGGCCGGCACGTCGCGGCTGGTACATCGCTTGCTGATACCTGCTGCGATGGCCAAGAGCGACCACGAGCATCCCTCCCGACACAACACCTCCGCGCAGGTGATCGGCACCGGCGGCGAGCTCCACCAGCGCGCCACCGACGACAACGTGCTGACCACCAACCAGGGCGTCCCGATCAGCGACGACCAGAACTCGCTCAAGGCAGGGGTGCGCGGCCCGACGCTGCTCGAGGACTTCCACCTGCTCGAGAAGCTCACCCACTTCGATCACGAGCGGATCCCCGAGCGCATCGTCCACGCCCGCGGCTCGGCGGCGCACGGCACGTTCACGCCGTACGACAACGCGCGCACGTACTCGCGCGCCGCGTTCCTGCAGTACCCCAAGATCCGGACCCCGGTGTTCGTGCGGTTCTCGACGGTGGCCGGCGGCGCCGGGTCGGTCGATCTGCCGCGCGACGTGCGCGGGTTCGCGACCAAGTTCTACACCTCCGAGGGCGTGTTCGACCTGGTCGGCAACAACATCCCGGTGTTCTTCATCCAGGATGCCCTGAAGTTCCCCGATCTGATCCACGCGGTGAAGATGGAGCCCGATCGCGGGTTCCCGCAGGCCGCCTCGGCGCACGACACGTTCTGGGACTTCGTGTCGCTGATGCCCGAGGCCATGCACATGCTGATGTGGACGATGTCGGATCGCGCGCTCCCGAGGTCGGTGCGCATGATGGAGGGCTTCGGCGTCAACACCTACCGGCTGATCGACGCGCAGGGCGTCGCGCGGTTCGTCAAGTGGCACTGGCGGCCGGCGATCGGCTCGTCGTCGGTGCTGTGGGACGAGGCGTGCAAGATCAACGGCGCCGATCCCGACTTCCACCGCCGCGATCTGTTCACCGCGATCCAGCGCGGCGAGTTCCCCGAGTTCGAGCTGTCGATCCAGGCGTTGACCGAGGCCGAGGCCGACGCGCTCGAGTTCGACATCCTCGACGCGACCAAGCTCATCCCCGAGGAGCTCGTGCCGCTGATCCCGATCGGCAAGATGGTGCTCGACCGCTGGCCGGACAACTTCTTCGCCGAGACCGAGCAGGTCGCGTTTCACCCCGGCCACGTCGTGCCGGGCGTCGAGTTCTCCGACGATCCGCTGCTGCAGGGCCGGATCTTCTCGTACACCGATACCCAGCTGAAGCGGCTCGGCGGCCCCAACTTCCACGAGCTCGAGATCAACCGGCCGAAGTGCCCGATGCACAACTTCCAGCGCGACGGCGTGGCGCGCGCGGCGGTCGATCGCGGCCGCGTCAGCTACGAGCCGAACTCGCTGGCGCCCGAGACCCCGCGCGAGACCACCGCCGGGTTCACGACCCACCGCCGGGCCGCGTCCGGCGACAAGGTCCGCGAGCGCTCGAAGACGTTCGCCGATCACTACAGCCAGGCGCGGATGTTCTGGCGCTCGATGACGCCGCCCGAGCAGCGCCACATCGTCAGCGCGTTCGCGTTCGAGCTCTCGAAGGTCGAGACCATCGCGATCCGTACCCGGATGCTGGGCCACCTCCAGGTGATCGAGCCGGCGCTGCACGACCGCGTCGCGACCGCGCTCGGGATGCCGGGGATGGCCGACGCGATCAAGCCCGCCGTCGTGCCGCGCGAGCTCCCGCCGTCGCCCGCGCTCAGCTTGCTCGCCAACCCGCCGGGCACGCTGCGCGGCCGCAGCGTGGGCCTCTTGATCGGCGATGGCTTCGACCGCGAGCTGGTCGGTGAGCTGACGGCGGCGCTCGAGCGCCAGCACGCCAAGGTCGATCTGGTCGGGCTCAAGATCGGCGGCGCACGGGCGTCCGACGGCACCGTGGTGGCGGTCCATCACATCGTCAGCGGCGGCCCCTCGGTGTTGTTCGACGCGGTCGGCGTCGTGACCGGCGCCGAGGGCGCCGCGGACCTGGTCGCCGAGCCCGTCGCGATCAGCTGGGTCAGCGACGCGTTCGTGCACGCCAAGGTGATCGCCACGGTCGCGGCGGCCCAGCCGCTGCTCGACGCGGCGCGGGTGACGGCCGGCGCGGGCATCATCGATCTCGCGAGCGGCCCGGCGGTGGCAGGATTCATCACCGCGGCCAAGGCCGGCCGCGTGTGGGCGCGGGAAGCCGCGATGCACGATCGCCCGAAGCCCCCGGCCCCGCGGCCGCGCTGAGCTGGTCTCCTTTACTTACCGGCGGGCGCGCTGTTGGTGTAGTTCACCGGGTAGTAGTGATACCCGGCGCCCTCGGCGCGGATCTGCCCGATGCCGGGGAACGCCACGTGGGCGATCGCCAGGAACGAGCCGTCCTTGGCGGCGTCGGCGAACACCTTCTTGCGCGCCGCCGAGGCGGCCTTGGTGTCGCTGTCGAACTGGATCGTCACCGTCGGATCGGGGAACTGCACCGCGGCGACGTGCATGATGTCGCCGATGACCACGAGTTTCTGGCCCTTGCTCGAGATCTCGTAGATCGTGTGGCCGGGGGTGTGGCCCGGGGCCGGGATCGCCTTGATGCCCGGCACCAGCTCGCCCGCGGCGTCGATCGGCTTGAACTTGCCGGCCGTGACGTACGGATTGATCGACGCCATCGCGCCCTTGAAGAAGTCCTTCTGGGCGTCCGGCGCCTTGTCCATGTTGGCCTGGCTCAGCCAGAAGTCGGCGTCGGCCTTGCCCGCGCGCAGGATCGCCTTGGGGAAGGTGATCTTGCCGCTGGTGACGAGGTTGCCGATGTGATCGCCGTGCATGTGCGTGATGTAGACCTCGTCGATCTGGTCCGGGGTGTAGCCCGAGGCCTTGAGCGCGCCGACCAGCTTGCCGAGCGTCGGCCCGAACAGTCCGCCGGCGCCGGCGTCGATGAGGATCAGCTTGGTGCCCGTGTTGACGAGAAAGCCATTGACCGAGGTGTCGAACGGCGGCTTCAAGTACGCCTTGGCGAGCGCCGCGTCGGTCTTGGCCTGTGTGGTGTTGGTCAGTAGCTTCTCCATCGGAATCGCGACCGTGCCGTCCGACAGCGCGGTGATCTCGAAATCACCGAGCGTCAGGCGGTACCAGCCGGGCGCCTGGCCCTTGGCCAGCGGCGCCTCGGCGCGGGCCGAACCCGGCTCGGCGGCGAGCGTGGCGAATGCCGACAGCGCTGCAAGGCCGGCAACAAAATATGTATTCAGGATTCCGCGCTTTGTCTGCATCATGGTGTCGTCTCTCCCAGGTGAAACTGGCGGGACCGTATGCGACCTGATAGGTCCCGGCAACCATCCGGCGCAGCGAGATCGCTCGATCGCGCGCGCGGCGGATCGAGGCTCATTCGTACACGGGAGGTACGGTCCGCGCGGCGCGCGGCGCCTCGAGCGTGAAGGAGAAGGTCGCCCCCCGGTCGGCCGCGCCCTCCGCCCAGATCTTGCCGCCGTGGCGCTGGATGATCCGCTGCGCGATGGCGAGGCCCATGCCGGTGCCCTCGAATTCCTGCGTCGTATGCAGGCGTTCGAACAGACCGAACAGCTTGCCGACGTACTCGGCGGGGAACCCGGCGCCATTGTCGCGGATCGAATACGTGGTCACGCCGCGTTCGGTGCAGGCCGCGAGCTCGATGCGGGAGTGGACGCGCTTACCGGTGAACTTCCAGGCGTTCCCTAGCAGATTGGTGAGGACGATCTCGAGCAGCCGGGCATCGGCGTCGACGGCCAGCTCGCTGGCCACGACGATCTCGACGTCGCGCGCGGGCTGGCCGCTGTGAAGCCGCGCGAGCACGTCGCGCGCGAGCGCCGACATGTCGACGCGCGTCCGGTGGACCTCAGCGCGGCTCGCGCGCGCCAGGTCGAGCAGGTCATCGATCAGGTGCGCCATGCGCTGGGCACCGGCCTCGATCCGGGTCAGGTATTGCACGCCGGTGGCGTCGAGCCGATCGGCGTAGTCCTCGATCACGGTCCGGCTGAACCCGGCGATGCCGCGCAACGGGGTGCGCAGGTCATGCGCGACCGAGTAGCTGAACGCCTCGAGCTCCTGGTTGGCGGTCTCGAGCTGGGCGGTGCGGTCCTGGACGCGCCGTTCCAGCTGCTCGTACAGCCGGGCGTTATCGAGGGCCAGGCCGGCGCGATCGGCGAGATCCTGCAGCAGCGTGACGTCGTCGTCGTCGTAGCCGCGGCCGGAGACGCTGCGCAGCAGCGAGAGCGTGCCGATCACCTCGCCGCGGATCCGGATCGGCACCACGGCGTAGCTGTGGACGTTGAGCAACGCGACCCGGGCCTTGAGCGGGTCATCGACGCGGTCGAGGATCGCCCGCGGATCTGCGTCGGCGCGCTGCGGCTGGCCGGTGCGCACCGCGACCGCGGAGGCGGTGCGGCTCGTCGCCTTCGCGATCGTCGCGCTGCCGTACTGCGCGGCGTACTGGCGCTCCAGCGCCGCGTCGCAGTGCGCGTTCGCACGGATCACCAGCTGCTCGCCATCATCGGACAGCAGCATGATGGTGCAGCCATCGCCGACGAGATCGGCCGCGGTCCGCGCGATCTGGTCGAGCAGCGCCTGCGAGCTCGTGATCACCTGCGCGAACGTCGCCTGGGCCTGCGCGAGCACGCGCAGGCGCGCGTTGCTGCGCGCGAGGGTGGTCTCGCGCGCGCGGACCTCGTCCTCGGCGACGAGCCGCTGCTCGTTGGCGCGCGCCAGCGCCGCCGCGGTCCTCCAGATCAAGGTCAGGAACACCAGCGAGGTCGAGGCCACCAGCAACGCGCGTCCGAACCCGGTGCCGTACAGGCCCGCGCCCTCGCCCCACTGGCGCAGCAGCGCGAGCACCGCGGGCACCACCACGGCGGCAGGCGACAGCCGGCGCGCGAGCACGCCGCTGGGCGATTCGCTCGCGATGAACCGCATGACCCCACGCCGCGGTCGCGCCAGCAGCGCGCCGATCGCCAGGACGTACAGCGCGATCGCCGTGGGCGCCGCGACCGAGCCGTACGCCGCGAGCGCATCGACGTCGTCGACCCCGTAGAGGTAGCCGAGCAGCACGAGGTGCGCGATCAGCGCGACGAGCAACGCGAGCCACTCCGCCCACCAGGCCTCGAGCGCGACGAGCCCGGCGCCGAGCATCACCAGGCAGGCCGCGGTGACCGGCGCCATCTGCCCGGGCCTCCGCGCCGCGGTCGGATCGCCGCGCAACAGCTCGTCGATCCCGAGCTGGACGTGGAACACGCACTCGACCAGCGTCGCGCCGGCGAGCGCGACCACCACGAGCGCCAGCACGCGCCGTCGCCGCGCGGCCGCCCGGATGGCCGGTTCGTCGCCGACCGACCAGCGCAGCGCCACGCCGAGCAGGACGACCGCGATCGCGGCGTTGAGCTTCATCGAGGTCACCACCGGCAGGACCTGGCGCAGCGCTGGTAGGTCGAGCATCCAGGTGGCGCAGACGGTGGCGCCGATCGCGATCGCGACGCCGCTCGCGATCCGTGGCCCCGCGCGAAATCGCCGCACCGTGCAACGATAGCGCACGCGTCGTCGTCGCGGCGCGCCGGCGCGCGATGCAGCAGCGCTGGAGTTTTCGCGCCCGCGCCGCCAGCGAAACTCTCAGCCATCGGCGAGGTTCGACGTCGACCGTCGTCAGCGCTGGACCAGCAGGCCCTCGGCGAGCAGCAGCAGCAACACCGCGGCGGCGAGGGCGTGCCACAGCTCGACCCGGCGCTCGTCATCGGCCGGGGCGCCGCCGGTGCCGGTGCCCGAGGGCGGCAGCGCGGCCGCCGGCGCCAAGGTCAGATCCGAGCCGCGCGCGTCGACGTTGACGACGAACGCGAGCTCGTCGCGCTCGTGGGTCGAGCCGGTCTGATCGGTGCCGATCACGCGGTACGCGCCGGGCTTGTCGGTGCGGCCGAACCGCACGCTCGATCGGCCGACCAGGCGATCGCCCTCGAACACCGTGCCGACACCGTCCGGCGCGCGGACCTCGAGCTTCTTGAGATCGGCGGTCGGCAGCACGACCTGGCTGCCGACCGCGTGGTCGCTGTCGCCGAACGCCTGGTGCTTGCGGGCGAGGTGGCGGACTGCCTGCTGCATCAGCGGCAGGAAGCCTGGGTGGATCGGCAGGTCGTTCCAGTCGCGGTCGAGCGTGGAGGTGAACAGCAGCGTGCGGCCCGCGCCGCTCGACGCCTCGACCAGCGCGGCGGCGCCGTTGGTGAACCGCGCGAGCACCTTGCGGTCGGCCGAGGTCGTGGGCCCGAGCAGCGCGATCTCGAAGAACTTGGCGTCGGCGAGCTCGGGCGCGGCCTTGGAGAACGGCGCGAAGATCGGGTGATCGGCCTCCCACTTGACGAGGTGGAGCGCGCGGCTGTCGCGCTCGTCGGGCGGCGCGCCCCACGTGGTGTCGATCGGGTCGCGCAGGCCCTGCGGCAGGAGCGGCAGCATCGTGCGGTCGTAGGCCGCCGGGTCGACGTGGTCGCCGGGCGAGATCAGGATGCCGCCGCCGGCGCGCATCCAGTCGGCGAGCACGTTGACCCGCGCGGCGGGCAGCGCGGCGACGTTGGCGAGGATGACGACGTCGAACTCGTCGAGGTCGATCGCGCCGGCGGTGCCGTGGGCGCGCGGCTCGATGCCGCCGAGCTCCTCGGTGGTGATCACGCGGATCGACGTACCGCTGTCCTCGCGATCGCCGGGCCGCAGCGCGGCCTCGAGGTAGAACACCTCGTCGTCGTGCCGCACGGTGCGCGGATCGCCATCGACGATCATCACGCGGACGCGATCGCGCAGCGAGGCGCGGACCCAGCGCCGGTCGTCGATCGCCAGGCTGTCGCCCGACAGCGAGACCACCGCGTCGGCGGCGCGCACCCCGGCCGGCAGCGCGGCGAGGAAGTGCTTGGTCTTGCGCTCGCCGGCGGCCAGCTCGAGCGTGCCGCGCGCCACGACCCGATCGGCGATCGCGAGCGACAGCTCGACCTTGGCGGCGGTGTCGGAGAAGTTGCCGACCTCGGCGTCGAACGCGACGCCGCGGGTGGCGGCCCCCGGCTCGGGATCGGAGCGCAGGCTCGTGACCGCCAGGTTCGGCAGCTTGGCCGGCCGCAGCTCGCTGACGACCAGCGCCGGGCCATCCTTGCCCCACGGCGGATCGTCGGGGCGAAGCCCGGTGCGCGCCAGGAGCGAGAGCAGGAACACGGTCTTGCGCGCGTGGCTCGAGGCGGCGAGCAGCTGGGCGGCGCGGGCGAGCGCGCGGGTGGTATCGGCGGGCCGGCCGCTGGCCTCGAGCGCGATCAGCTGATCGCGCAGCCGCAGGTGATCGCGGGTCAGTTCGCTCGGGTGATCCGCGCCCTCCGACGCGCGGACGATCGCGAGCTCGGCCTCGGGGCCGAGCTGGGTCAGGATCCGGCGCGCCTCGTCGGAGGCGGACTTGATCCAGGGGCGCCCGTCGACGAGGTACCCGGCGGCGAACGAATCGTCGATCACCAGGACCGCGGCCTGCGGACCGCGCGTGACCTGGGGGCCCTTGCGCGCGCACGAGGTGTATGGCTTGGCCAGCGCGATCGCGACCGCGGCGCACGCGATCGCGCGCACCAGCAGGAGCAGCCGCTCGCGCAGCCGGAACCGCCGGGCGGTCCGCCGCTTGGTGGAGAGCAGGAAGTCGAGCGCGGCGAACTTGACGACGCGCGCCCGCTGCCGGCCGATCAGGTGGATCGCGATCGGCACCGCGAGCGCGACGACCCCGACGAGCATCAGCGGCGCGAGGAACCCCACTACCGCCCCCGCCGGGCCGGGCCGAGCCGCGACCGCGAGACCAGCAGCTGGAGCAGCGTCTGCTCGAGCGGCTGGTCGGTCTGCGCCAGGTGGTAGTCGACGCCGGCGTCGGTCAGCGTGCGCCGCGCCTTGGCCAGGAACGCCTCCATGCGCTCGAGGTAATCCCGCCGGATCGCCGCCGGGTTGACCAGCAGCTTGTGCGCGGTCTCGAGCCCCTCGAACTGGGTCAGCCCGTCGTAGGGGAACTGGCGCTCGTGCGGATCGAGCAGGTGGATCACCGAGACGTCGTGGCGCTGGGCGCGCAGCTGGACCAGCATGCGCAGCGTCTCCTCGTCGGGATCGAACAGGTCGGACACCAGGACGACCAGCGCGCGGCGGCGCCGGGTCAGCTCGCCGATCCGCGCCAGCGCCCGGGCCGGCGGCTCATCGCCGGCGCCGCCGCGGGCGATCAGCGACTCGAGCACCGCCATCAGATCGTGGAGATGCGTGGTCCGCGCGCGCGGCGGGACCAGGGTCTCGAGCGCCGGATCGCCGCACGCGATCAGGCCCACCTTGTCCTGCTGCTGGATCACCAGGTAGGCGAGCGCGGCCAGGGTCATCGCCGCGTAGTCGAGCTTGGCGATCCCGCCGCCGGCGAACGCCATCGACGCCGAGGCGTCGAGCACGAGGTACACGGTGAGCTGGGACTCCTGCTCGAACTGCTTCACGTAGTAGCGATCGAGCTTGGCGTACGCCTTCCAGTCGACGTGGCGCAGCTCGTCGCCGGGCGAGTACTCCTTGTGCTCGGCGAACTCGACCGACGAGCCGTGGACGGCCGCGCGGTGCAGCCCCGACAGCGCGCCCTCGACGATCACGCGCGCCCGGATCGTCAGGCTGCCGAGCCGGGCGAGCTGCCCGGGATCGAGGTGGAGGCGCGGCGGCGCGGACGGCGGCGGCGCGGACGGCGGCGGCGCGGCCATGGTCAGGGGGTGACGGTCGCGAGCAGCCGATCGACCAGGTCGCCGGCCCGCAGGCCTTCGGCCTCGGCTCGATAGTTGAGGATCAGGCGGTGCTGCAGGGTCGGGCGGGCGAGCGCCGCGACGTCCTCGGTCGACACCGCAAACCGGCCGCCCAGGATCGCGCGCGCCTTGGCGGCGAGGATCAGGAACTGCGAGGCGCGCGGCCCGGCGCCCCACGACACGGCGTCGCGGATGAACGCCGGCGCGTTGGG
>Ga0302321_100001278_pt1 | contig 21486 bp, 17 predicted proteins | sample Fen_T0_1_FD_202505 | JGI IMG/M metagenome (GOLD analysis project Ga0302321, IMG submission 202505) | Peat permafrost microbial communities from Stordalen Mire near Abisko, Sweden - Fen_T0_1 | ecosystem: Environmental > Terrestrial > Soil > Wetlands > Permafrost | place: Sweden: Abisko...
TTCTGTCGATACACTGCTGGCAGGACTGCCAAGCTTGTTCCTCGATGTCGCCGGAAGCCTCGGCTGAAGTGGCTGCCCAGATCAGGGCGTGGTGATGCTCTTCGGTGGAACGAGCCATCTCGCGGCAGATAGGGTCGAAAATCTCGGTTTCCCCGAGCCGGGGGATTACTAGACCGAAGAGATGTCCTTGAGCGCGGCCGCCGATCTCGTTGACGTAGGTGCCTGAACCGGCGCGACGAGAAATTAAGCCTTCGTGCTGAAGGTCGCGCAGAGCGCGCGCCACGGTGGGGCGCGACGTTGAATATTGCAATACCAGTTCGACCTCGGTCGGTAAACGTTCTCCGGGCTTGTACTTTCCCGACATGATCTCTTGTCGGATTTCACTTCGAATCTTTTGGTGCTTGGTGTCGGCCATGAGGTGAGTACAAAATTTCATAATATGCTATTACATTTGCAAACGATTGTCTAGAAACGAATGAAGGTGTCAAATTGGGAGAGAATACGAGTGCGCTCTGGAAAAGCGGATGCCTACTATGAGATTTAGTGGGTCTCATTTATGCGGGTCAAGCTCGCTGGCACGTTTGAATTCGGCGTCCGCAGATGCTTTGTTTCCTTGACGTTGCAAGGCTTCAGCGAGGTGCAGGTGAGCGGGCGCGTATTTGTCGTTGTTTTGGATTGCCGTGCGGAACTGAGAGATGGCGCCATCGAGGTCGCCGGCGGTAAGGAGACGGACTCCGGAGTTAGTGGCGATGATTGCCGCCTGCAGGTTATTGCCGGGTCCGGTAAGCTGGGTCGCAAGTTTGGCTTCCGCAGCGGCACCTTCTGTGTCGCCGGTCTGACGGAGAACGCTTGCTAGCGTAGTATGAGCGGGCGCAAAGGTGGGTTGCAAACGAATGGCTTCGCGTAAAGAGGCGAGAGCGTCTTGGAGTTTGCCCTGCTGTTTCTGGACAGTGCCCAAGGTGTAGTACGCCTCGGTGTAGTCATGACGGGCGTCGATCGCGCCTCGGAGTTGTTCGACGGCTTTGTCGAATTCTCCACGCTGCCAGAAAAGCACACCGAGCGTGTAGTGAGCGTCGGCGAGTGTTGGTTCAAGCCGAATTGCGTTTTGCAGTTCGGTGACGGCGTGATCGAGATCGTCTTTGAGTTTGTAGGCTAGGCCCAGGTTGTAATGCAGAGAAGCGTTGCTTGGAGTGGTTTGGATGGCGGCGTTGAGTTCGGTGATCGCGGAATCGAAGTCGGCGCGCTGCATGAACGCGATGCCCAAGTTTCCGCGGAAGAGCGCGTCTTCGGGACGCAGTTCGGTAGCTTTTCGAAATTCGGGAATCGAACTCTCGGCATCACCTTTCTGAATCAGCGCGAGGCCGAGATCGTTGTGAGCTTCCGGATCGTTGGAGCGCAACTTCACAGCTTGTGCGAATGCGGCGACGGCGGCGTTTGCGTCACCCGCGCGCTGGCTTGCGAGGCCTAGGGCGATTTGCGCGTCAAACCAATCAGGCTTCAGTTCTGTTGTTGTTTGCAGTTCCTTGAGCGCATCCGCGCTGTTGGATTCGGCAGCTAAAGCCTGTGAGAGATAGTAGTGCGAAGCGGCATCCTGGGGCGCGATCTCAATCGCCTTACGCAATTCGAGGATCGCGTCCTCCAGTTGCTTTTGTTGCAGGTACGCCACGCCGAGATGAAAATGGGCGAATGAGAAGGCTGGGAGTAAACGGAGTGCTTCCTTGAATGCGAGTACTGCTTGGTCGTAATGGCCTTGCTGCGCCAGCGCTGAACCTAGATCGTCGTGGAGGTCGGCGCGTTGCGGTGCGAGCTTCACTGCTTGTCGAAGCTCGGACACGCCCTCATCTTTCAAATTCATCAGACTGAGAGTGCGACCGAGGATTCGATGGGCCTCCGCGTTGGTAGGTGCCGCTTTGACAGCGGCCCGTGCTTCATTTTCAGCTTCTGCAGGATTGCCTTGCTGAATGAGAATGCTCGCCAAGGTGACATGAGCATCGGCGAGTCCCGGCTTGAGTTTTACGGCCGCGCGAAGTTCGCGCACGGCAGAATCCAAATCCCCTTGGCGCCCCAAAACCCAACCGAGCCATTCGTGGGCCTCTGCGTTCGAGGGAGAAAGCTGGATTGCTTTCTCCAAATTTGATCTTGCGGACGGCAAGTCAGCTTTGTGGAGGGCGGCCAAACCTTTCTCATACGCAATTTTCGAAGGAGACGCGGACGCTTGTGCTTTCTGCCCTTGTGCCCACGCGCAGGCGACTAGAAAACACGCGAATACACAGCCGACGAGTCTGGACTCAGTGATGGTGGCCACCGAAATCATGATATGGCATCCGTCCGGGAAAATGACAAACTCATTGACATTCGACTGGTCCTTGCACTATTGAAGACTCACGCGGACATTGCTGGCATGACGCATCAAGTCGCGCAAACTGAGGTGCTCTAGTCTCATGACCGTGTCACGGAGAGATTTCCTGCGTGTCTCTGCATACGCCGCAATGGCTCCTGGACTTTCAGGAATCGCAAGATCAAGTACTGATGCAGGCGCACTCTGCAGGAAACTGCGAGCCGATGCGATGCGGCCGCAGTTCCACTTGTTGCCGGCGTCGAATTGGATGAACGATCCGAATGGCCCGATCTACTACCGCGGCCGGTATCACATGTTCTTTCAATACAATCCCAATGCCGCCGTTTGGGGCGACATGCATTGGGCGCATGCATCGAGCGTGGACATGATTCACTGGCGGCACGAGCCAGTTGCGATGGCGCCCACACCGAAAGGCTTCGACCAGTTTGGAGTTTTCAGCGGGAGCGCGGTACTCGATGGCGATACGCCAACGATGATCTACACCGGCGTGATGCCGCCCGCGTCTGAGAAGGAAGTCACTTTGTCGGATGAGCAACACAAATGGCGGGAAGTGCAGTGCCTGGCTACATCGCATGACAGAGATTTGCGGACCTGGCAGAAACTTGCTGAGCCAGTCATCGCGACGCCGCCGCCCGGGTTGGAAATCACGGGGTTTCGCGATCCCTATGTCTGGAGGGAAGGGAATTCCTGGATGCTCATTCTAGGATCCGGTGCGCGTGGTAAGAGCGGAATGGTGCTGCTCTATCGGTCCACGGACCTGCGGCACTGGACCTACCTCCATCCTCTCGTGGAAGGAAGTGGCCTTGAAGAAGGCGATATGTGGGAGTGTCCAGATTTTTTCCCGCTCGGTGGCAAGCATGTTCTCCTACTGTCGACGAAGGGCAAGACACATTGGAAAGTCGGGACGTATCGAGATCAGAGATTTTTTCCGGAGAAAGAAGGGTTAACAGATTGGGGCGCGTTTTACGCGGCGAAGACGATGCCTGATCGCGACGGCAACCGAATCTTGTGGGGATGGATTCCGGAAACACGGCCGGAGTCGGAACATAGTGCAGCGGGTTGGGCGGGAGTCATGTCGTTGCCACGCGTCTGCACGTTGAATGATGCTCAAGAACTGGAGATGGAAGTTGTGCCGGCGGTTCGGAATCTCAGAAAGCGCAACCATCACGCTCCTATGAATGAAATGAGACGGGAACCTAGTCTGGGTAGCCTTCGGATACATGATCTCTCCGCGGAATTGCAGCTTGAGTGCAGGCCGAAGGGAGACGCGTTTACCATCAATCTGGAATCCGAAACCGGGAATAATTTCGCGACGATCAGTTGCACCAATCGATCTGGCAAGCGAGAGCTGCAAGTGAACGAAGTTAAAGCAGCATTTCCGGGTGGCGAACGCGAGCTAATCAAACTGCATTTTTTTCTCGATGGCTCAGTACTGGAGGTTTTCGCAAACGGGACTACTGTGATTACGGCGCGCGTCTATCAGGTTCCATCAACACCGCTCCGCTTGGTGTTGAAAGGTGACGCGGAACTGATTTCGGCGCAGCTATGGCAGATGGAGCCAAGTTCGAAAGATCGGCTCACGGGTTCGCTTTGCGGTTAGGGTCATATCGCAGGACAGAAAGTAACGATCTATTTTCACAAGCAGAATGAAGGTTGAGAGGAATACAAATATGCCCAGGAATTATGCCTTGCCAATTTTTGTACTTGTTCTACTGGCGCTCGCAAGCCCGAACACACAGGCGCAGAAAAGAGTGGATGCCGAAGGGCACCAGTGGTGGCAGCACGCGGTTTTCTATGAAATCTATCCGCGTAGTTTCGCCGACAGTAACAATGACGGATTTGGAGATTTGAATGGCATTACTTCCAAGCTGGATTACCTGAAGAAACTGGGCGTGGATGCGATCTGGATTTCACCGTGCTTCCCGTCGCCGCAGGTGGACTTTGGCTACGATGTTTCCGACTACGAAAACATCGATCCAGTCTACGGAACCCTCACCGACTTCGATCGGTTGGCAAAAGAAGGCCACGACCACAACATCCGGATCATTTTGGATTTTGTGGTGAACCACACTTCGGATCAACACAAATGGTTTCTCGATTCCAAGTCCTCGAAAACTGCGGCCCATCGCGACTGGTACATCTGGCGGGATGGACGCGGTCCTAATGGACCGCCGAATAACTGGGTGTCGATCTTCGGTGGCTCGGCTTGGAAACTCGATCCGGCGACTGGCCAGTACTACTACCACGCATTTTATGCGGAGCAACCGGATTTGAATTGGCGGAATCCCGCGGTCGAGAAGGCAATGTTTGATGTGACGCGATGGTGGTACAAGCGCGGAGTGGCGGGTTTTCGCCTGGATGCGGTGGATCGGATGTTCGAGGACTCGAACTTGCACGATAATCCCATTCTGCCAGGCAAGAACAAGTTCGGTGATCCAATACTAGAGAACACGTACGACGTCGAGAAAACTCCGATGCATGAAGCTCTGACTCGACTACGGAAGGTTGCCGACGAATCCGATGCGGTGCTGATTGGCGAAACGTGGACCAAGAACTTCGACGAACTCAAAGCATATTACGGCGGCCACAGCAAAGAACTTCAGATGCCGATGGATTTTCTCTTTGCTACGGTGAACAAACTCTCGGCGCCGGAATTCCGACGCCAGATTGCAGGCGTGGATTCCTCGGGTGGATGGCCCGTGTTCGTGATCAGTAATCACGACATGCGGCGTTCCTATAATCGCTACGGAGACGGTCAGCACAACGACGCGATTGCCAAGCTGATGGCGGGGCTCTACCTGACTCTGCGGGGAACGCCCATCATGTATTACGGCGAAGAGTTGGGCATGGAGAACAACGATCCCAAGAACAAGGAAGACGTGAAGGACCCCATTGGCAAACTAGGCTGGCCGGAAGAAAAAGGCCGCGACGGCGAGCGCACCCCCATGCAATGGACCGATGCCGCGAACGCTGGTTTTAGTTCAGCGACTCCGTGGTTGCCGGTTCCGGATAGCTATAAGACCCATAATGCAGCGACTGAAGACAAAGATCCGGATTCGATTCTCAATTTCTACAGGAAGCTTTTAGGGCTGCGGCATACGGATCAGGCGCTTCTGGAAGGGGAATATGTTGCGCTGAACGAAAGCGATCCAAACGTGATTTCGTATCTCCGCCGGTACAAGAATGAGGCCGTGCTGGTCGTGCTGAACATGTCCGGTGAGCAGCAGTCGGTGAAATTTGATCTGTCAGCGCAGGGCTTCACGGCATCGAAGGCGGTGACTTTGCTGACCACCTTAAAGCCGGAACCGGCGGGTGCGACCGAAGTGGTTCTTCCGGCATTCGGTGTATATATCGCAAAAGTCAAGAAGTGAGACCGAGTTCACCCAGGTAGCGCGCGATCATCTCCGACTAACTGGTAGAGTATGGCTGAGGCTGGGATTCACGAGCAAGCGTTCCAGCCTCATGAGAATTTTCGCGAGCATGTGGAATGTCATCAGCGATTTGTGCGCACGATTGTGGTCGCGCCTCGAGGTTAGCCAACCCTATCGACTGAGTCTCTTTGCTTCCTCACTGGTTTTTCTACTCGCGCCAGGACTGCACGCGCAGCCGACCAAGACTTCCATCGCGTATTTCACTGATGTTACGCAAAAATCGGGACTCACGATGTTGAATGTCTCGGGCGGAACAGATACCAAGAAGTACATCATTGAGACAACTGGAACAGGCGTAGCCATCTTCGATTACGACAATGACGGATGGCCCGATATCTTTTTGGTGAATGGCACTACGCTGCAAGGATTTCCTGCTGGCAAAGGGCCTTCGAACCACCTCTACCGCAACAATCACGATGGAACATTTACCGATGTCACGGTGAAAGCCGGATTGGCGGATGCTCCCAGTTGGGGGCAGGGTGTTTGTGTCGGCGATTACGACAACGACGGCTGGGATGATCTTTACGTCACCTACTACGGGTCGAATCGCCTCTATCACAACGACCACGGGGTTTTTACCGATATGGGGGCGAAGTCGGGTACTGCTGGTTCCGGAAAAGGTTGGGGATCGGGATGCGCTTTTGTTGATTATGACCGCGACGGGTTGCTCGACATCGTGGTAACGAATTACGTGGACTTTGATCTGGCGACCGCTCCCAGTCCGGGTGAGCGCACATCCTGCTTGTGGAAGGGCGTTCCAGTAATGTGCGGTCCGCGAGGGCTGCCGGCGGCGAAAAATATTCTCTATCACAATCTTGGGAACGGAAAGTTCGAGGATGTTACGGTCAAAGCGCATATTGACCAGACGCCAGGGCACTATTCCTTGGGCGTCACAACGCTTGATTACGATGATGATGGCTGGCCTGATATTTATGTCGCCTGTGACAGCACGCCGAGCATTCTGTATCACAACAATCACGATGGAACGTTCACTGATGTCGCGATTAAAGCCGGAGCCGCATACAACGAAGACGGGCGGGAACAAGCGGGCATGGGGACGGCCGTCGGCGACTACAATGGCGACGGCAAGCCGGACATTTTCAAAACCAATTTTTCTGACGACACGGCTACGCTCTATCGCAACAACGGAGACGGCACATTTGATGATGTAACATTCCCCGCGGGACTGGGTCTGCACACACAGTACCTCGGATGGGGCACGGTGTTCTTTGACTTCGACAATGATGGCTGGCCTGATTTGATGATTGTCAACGGGCACGTTTATCCGGAGGTGGACTCGCGGCATTTGGGCAGCAGCTATGAAGAACCTCGGATTCTCTACCATAACAACGGGAATGCAACGTTCACGGAAATTTCAGCGGATGCCGGTCCTGGGATTACTTCGCTTCATTCGGGACGGGGGCTAGCGGTCGGAGATCTTATGAACAACGGGCAACTCGCGGCGGTGGTCAGCAATATGAATGAGCCTCCGAGTTTGCTGGTTAACCAGGTTCGAACGGGGAATCACTGGGTTGAAATTGGTACGGTGGGGACGAAGTCGAATCGCGACGGTATCGGGGCGCGCATCACCGTCAAGGTTGGAGCGCGCACGATGGTGGATGAGGTTCGCAGCGCTGCCGGATACATTTCATCGAGCGATCGACGGGTTCATTTTGGATTAGGTGCGGCGAATGCGATTGAGTCGATTTCGATTCGCTGGCCGAGCGGACTGACGGAACGATTTGCGAATCTTGCGGCGGACGCGATACACACGCTGAAGGAAGGCTCGGGGATCGCGGAGTTGGCGGGAAAAAGCGGGAGTGCCTCGAATAGCAAGTGACTGTTGGGCTATCGAGCGCCAGTCGCCTTGAACTGCATGGTACGCACGATGCCTTCGCCTTCTTTTACATAGAGAAGTTGATTCGGCTTAATATCCTTGAGCGTTTCGATCTGGCCGCTGGGCCAGCGGATTTCGATTAGATCGACTTTCTCGGCTTTGCCCAATCCGAAATGAATGCGCAGGTCGTGCTGCGAGAAATAGCCTCCTCCGCTGCGGACTTCGTCAATTTGCTCGTGCGGCTTGGTTTCGCCGGGGACGCGGGTGACGCACTTGATACGCGCGCCGATGCCGCTGCGATTGGACTTGGTTCCGATAGTGCGAACTTTAATCCAGTTGTTGCTGGTTTTCGAGTCGCAGCGCAGGAGTTGCGGGAAGTCGTTAACCGGGTTGATGACGATATCCATGTCTCCATCGTTGTCGAAATCGCCGATGGCGCAACCGCGAGAGGCAAGCGGGTCTGAAATCCCGGATCCAGAGCGCAGCGAAATATCTTCAAAGCGGCCGTTGTGGAGGTTGCGGTAGAGCAACTTGCGCTGGGCGTACCCGGCCTCGGTTTTCAGTTGCTCAACCTCGGGATAGACATGGCCGTTGCAGATCAGAATGTCGGGCCAGCCGTCATTGTCGATATCCAGAAAGGCGCAGCCCCAGCTTAGATATTGGGTATGAAGGCCCAGACCTGCGCCGAATGTGGCGTCTTCGAAGGTGGCGTTGCCGACGTTGTGGTAGAGCGAAGGAACATCGCCGGCGAAATTTGTTTTGACGATGTCGAGATTACCATCGAGGTCGTAATCGCCGGCAGACACTCCCATGCCGGCCTGTGGCTTGCCATCAGGGCTGAGGGCGCAGCCGGCGTCCAAGGCGATATCTACGAACTTGCCATTTTTCTTGTTCTGATAGAGCGCGCTGGCGGTGGAGTCGTTCGCCACATAAATGTCGGGCCAGCCATCATTGTCAAAGTCCGCGGTCAGCACTCCGAGGCCATAAGCGCCGTTGGTTTGCAGGATTCCGGAGGCAGAGGAAACGTCCTTAAAAGTGCCGTCACCATTGTTGTGATAGAGAATGTTGGCGCCGCCATTGAGTCCAGGCGGGCCGCAGGCGACCATGATGCCTTTGTAGAGGCAGGGACCAGACTCGGGGACCGGTGCGGTGGCAAGGTCCATGTCAATGTAGTTGGCGACGAAGAGATCGAGTTTGCCGTCGCGATCGTAATCAACAAACGCGCAGCCGGTACTCCAGCGCTTACCGTCACTGGCGACGCCGGCCTTCTCGCTGACGTCAGTGAATGTGCCGTCACCATTGTTGTGGTAAAGGACATTCTTGCCGAAGTAGGAGACGAAGAGATCTTCGTAGCCGTCGTTGTCGTAGTCGCCAATACAACAGCCTTGACCCCAGCCGGAATGCACGAGGCCAGCTTTAACCGTCACGTCGGTGAAAGTGCCGTCACGGTTGTTCTTGAATAAATGCGAGTTGGGTTCCGAACCTTTGGGGAAGCCTTCCAAGCGCCATCCGTTGACGAGGAAGATGTCGAGCCAACCGTCATTGTCGTAATCGTAGAAGGCGACACCGCAGCCAGTGGTTTCGAGCAAGTACTTGTTCTTGTGCTCGCCGCCGTAGATGGTTTTGACGTTGAGGCCGGCTTCTTTTCCTACGTTGATGAAACTGAATCCGAGGTCGGCGGAGGCTTCCGCCGTGGGCGCCTGGGTCGCGGAAGCGGGAGTCTGCGCGCTTGCTCGCGCCCAGTCGAGGATGTTCTCCAGAGAAAGTACAAGAGCGGAGCGGCTCAACGACTGAAGGAAACTACGCCGGGATGACGACAATGGACTTTACCTTCCGCGTTTAAAGCCTCGTGCTAGAATGCACTCCTAATTTAGTGAGAAGCACGAGTTGTTTGCAAGTTCTGGTCCGCCTCCGGACGTATTTCGATGCTTCTCGGGAGACTGCAATTCCATTCCAACCTCGTCGTATCGCGGCTCTTCTTCCGGTGCTGACGCTGGGCGTTGCCGCGTTGCTCGCGTTCGCGTCACCGTCTGCGGCACAGCCTAGCGCCAAAGCGCCCTCCTCGTTGGAACTATCGCGCGCGGTTCGTCCCTGGGAGTTCCTTCCCATCACCGGGACGAAGGCGGCTTTGTTTGGAAATGAAGCGGGGCAGATGGAAGCGTGGGTTTACCCGCTGAAGGTTCTGCGGAACTTCCACCTGGAATTTAAGATCGCAGGCCGAGTGCTTCCGGCGGAGGCGTTGGCGCGGACCATTATCACGCGACCGGAATCCAGCACGATCTTGTATACGAGCGATACTTTCCTGGCGAGGGAAACGTTTTTTGTGCCGATGAATGAGCCCGGGATTGTGGTCACGATCCAGATAAATACATCAGAACCACTCGAAGTGCGGGCGATCTTTGAGCGTGATTTTCAGCTAGAGTGGCCAGCCGCGCTGGCCGCGACATTTGGTGGCTGGAACCCGGACCTTCACGCTTTTTCTTTCGGTGAAGAGCGCAAGCAATATGCAGCGTTGGTGGGATCGCCGAGCGCTGATCATGTTCTGGAGGAGTATCAAACAAATTCTTCGGCTTCCAGCGAAGATTCGCTTTCGCTGGGCGTTACGGAAAAGGGGGAAGCTACGAAAGTCGTAGTGGTCGCCGGTTCGGTGACGGGTGTCGACGATGCGCAAACTGTGTATCACCGTCTCACCGCAGACTACGGCACGCTGCAGAAGGAAGCGGCGGGGTATTACCGGAACTATCTCGAGAAAACGGTGGGGGTGGAATTGCCCGATCCGCAACTACAGCAGGCATACGACTGGTCGCGGGTGAGCGTGTTGCAGGGACTGGTGACGAATCCTTTCCTGGGCACCGGATTTGTAGCTGGGTACCGTACATCGGGTAACGGTCAGCGTCCGGGGTTCGCGTGGTTCTTTGGGAGGGATGCGCTCTGGACCTCGTTTGCTTTGAACTCGGAAGGCGACTACGCGAGCACCCGTACCGCGCTTAATTTTCTCAGCAAGTTTCAGCGGGACGACGGGAAGATTCCGCACGAAATTTCGCAAAGCGCAAGCCTTGTAGATTGGTTTAAGAATTACCCGTATCCCTTTGCTTCTGCAGACGCAACACCGCTCTACATCATCGCAATGAGTGACTATGCGAACGAGAGCGGCGACGTGGCATTCGTGCAGCAAAAGTGGGACAGTATGTGGAAGGCATACCAGTTTCTGCGCTCAACTTACGACGCCTCGGGCCTGCCCAAGAACCTCGGCGTAGGCCATGGATGGGTGGAAGGCGGCCCGCTGCTGCCGGTGAGTAGCGAGTTCTATCAAACTGGATTGGGTGCTGAAGCGTTGCGCGCGCTTTCGCAGATGGCGCACTCGGTCGGTAAAGAAGATGTCAGTAAACAACTGGCGGAGGAATTCGCGCAGCAGCAGGTGCTTCTCGAAAAGGCCTTCTGGCTTCCCGAGAAACAGCGTTTCGCTTTCGCTATCGGCACGAATGGAAACCCGGTCGATGAACCGAGTGTTCTGGCAACGGTGCCAATGTGGTTTGGTCTGGTGGACGAAAAGAAAGCCGACTCGATGATCAGCGAACTGGCTGGGCCCGGCCACGAGGCGGATTGGGGCATGCGAATCATCTCGTCGGCGGCGCAGAAGTATGATCCGAGTGGCTATCACTTTGGATCGATTTGGCCTCTGTTTACCGGATGGGCTTCCGTGGGAGAGTACCGCTACCATCGCGCTCTGCCGGCCTATTTGAACTTGCGCGCGAATGCTTTGCTGGCGCTCGACGGATCTTTAGGGCACGTCACCGAGGTGCTTTCGGGTGACTACTATCAAACGTTGGCGACTGGGTCTCCGCATCAGATCTGGTCGGCGGCGATGGTGGTGAGTCCGCTTTTGCGCGGAATGTTAGGCCTGTCATCGGATGCGACTGCCCATAGGCTTACATTTGCTCCTCACGTTCCAGCGGACTGGAACAAGTTTGCCCTGAAGAACGTGCGCGCGGGCGAATGCAATTTGGACTTGCGGTATCAAAGGGATGACAGCAACATTGAACTGGAAGCCACTCGTAGCGACGCGGGCGGTGCGTGCGAAGTCGAGTTTTCGCCAGCGATTGGCATACGTGCGGACGTGACTGGCGCGCAACTGAACGGGCGCAGCGTGCCCTTCAAAGTCGTTCAGCACGAGGCGGATCAGCATGTGAGCATGCGGTTGGCAATCAACCGTGGCAAGAACGTGATGCGAATCGGCCTGCGCAATGACTTCGAACTGGGAGTGAATTCGGATATGCCAGCGCTTGGCAGCAGCAGTGCGGGATTGCGTGTGTTGTCGGAGTCGTGGACGCTCGCTCATGATCGCCTGGAACTTGACCTCGCGGGCATCTCGGGGAAGACATACGAAATGAGTGTGCGGGGTTCGATGCACGTCAGCCGGGTCGAGGGCGGGGAACTGGAGAAAGCCGCGGACGGCGCTGGCAAACTTCGCATCCGGATTCCGGCAGGCAAGGAAGCCCAGTACGAGCACGCGAAGATCTCCTTCCTGTTTGCGGCGAAGCACCGCTAGAGGTCGAAAGCCAACGTTGAGTAGGCTTCTCGTGGATGTTGGTCATTGGCGGTAATATCAATAAGTGCACGAACTCTCCATTGTTTACAGCATTATCACGAGTGCAACAGAGGCCGCCGAAAGAGAAAAGGCCACGCTAGTCAAGGTCGTGACGCTGCGCCTGGGCGCACTGGCGGGAGTAGTGGAAGACTCGCTGCAGTTCTGCTTCGAAGCTGCCACCAAAGACACGATGCTGGAAGGTTCGACGTTAGTCGTTCATCGCCTGCCGGTTATCATTCATTGCGCTACCTGCAAGAAAGACCACGAAATCCAAGGCATCCAAAGCTACCGATGCCCGGTGTGTGACGCTCCCAGCTTCGATCTCCGCCAGGGGCGGGAGTTGGAGATAGAATCACTAGAGATCGAGGTGGGCGATGACAACCCGGATCGTTGAGTTGCGGCGGGGAGTGCTAAAGAAGAACGACCTCCTGGCGGCTGAACTGCGACAGCGGTTTCAGCAAGCGGGCTTGCTGGTTGTGAATCTAGTGTCGAGTCCAGGCACAGGCAAGACGGCATTTCTGCAAAAGACATTGCGGGAACTTCTTGCTCGTGGCCGGAAAGTTGCGGCTCTGGTGGGCGATCTCGAGACGGAGAACGATGCTCGGCGCCTCGCAGAAAGCGGGGCTCCGGTCCGACAGATCAATACGCACGGAATCTGTCATCTCGAAGCTGAAATGGTGGCCAAGCATCTGGAGCAGTGGAACCTGGACGATTTCGAATTTCTTTTCATTGAGAACGTAGGCAACCTTGTGTGTCCATCCAGCTATGATTTGGGTGAGGATCTACGTGCCGCACTCCTTTCGGTGACCGAAGGGGAAGATAAGCCGCTGAAATATCCGACGATGTTCAATTCCGCGGACGTCGCGGTCATTACGAAAATGGATATTGCGGTTGCTTGTGAATTTGACCGCGAAATGGCGCGACGTCATCTTGGGGAAATTCGTCCAGAGATCCGAATCTTCGAATCGTCCGCCAAGACAGGGCTTGGTCTGGAGGAATGGCTCGACTACCTGGTCTCTGAAAGGGCTGCCCGGCGCGGGGTATCAGCTATTCCGGATTTACTGTCGAAGTGAGGCGATCGGGCTGCTTGCGCTTGCCTAATCGGAAACCGGATCTTCCCAAGAATCAGTTGAATTCCTTTCATCGCGCTTCTGTATAATTCCGCACAATCATGGATTTCGATCAGCTCATTACGTTTCTGGAAGTTGCGCAGCAGAAAAGCTTCTCCCGTGCCGGGGAGAAAGTATTCCGCTCGCAGTCGGCGGTGAGCGCACAAATCCGCCAACTCGAACAGGAATGTGGCGACCGACTGCTCGATCGCTCCAGCAAGACAGTGAAGCTGACTCCTGCCGGGCAGATTTTCTATGAATACGCTTTGCGTATGAGGGCTTTGCGGGACGAGTCCCTGATGGCAGTCGCTGATCACGGGCACACTCCCCGAGGGACTCTCCTGGTTGGCGCCAACGAGGCAACCTGCCTTTACGTTCTCCCGGATGTTTTTGGGGAGTATTGCCAGCGTTATCCGGATGTCCAGATCAGCATTTATCGGAATTTTACTTACAAGATCGTTGAGAAACTGGAAAACGGATCGATCGATGTGGCCGTGTTGTCTTTGCCGGTCCAGTCTCCCAGTCTGAAGGTGCAGACGGTTTTTCGAGACAAGCTGATGCTGATGGTCAGTCCAAAGAATCCGCTGGCCAAGCTCAAGTCCGCGCCAGTCAGCGAAGTAGTGAAGCATCCGCTGCTTTTGCCAAAAACCGGCCATACACGGCGGCTTCTCGACAAACTTTTCCGGGAATATGGGAGCCAGCTCAAGGTTCGCATGGAACTGCCCAGTATCGGGATGATCAAGAGTTTTGTTGCCGCTGACCTCGGAGTATCGCTGATCAGCAAGTCGTTTGCGCACGACGAAGTCGCGGCCGGACGGGTCAAGCTGATCGAATTGGAAGACACGGATCTGTGGCGCGAACTTGGCCTTGCGTATCGCAAGGACCGCACATTGTCCGTGGCGGCCAAGAGCTTCATCACGGTGCTGCGGCAGTTAGCGACAAACTTGAAAAAGACGGACGCGCCTCACGGTTCCTAGCTTCTATCTGGAATTGTGATCGGTGCCATCGAAAATTTGAATTTCCGGCGAGACGGAACGGAGCTAGTATTACTGCAATGATTCGAGCAGCTCATCACCCCCATCATCACCACGCGCATTGCGTGCGGGCGAAGGTGTATGGCTGAGCTAGCGTAACACCTGAAAGATTGAAGCCCGCTGAAGCGATTCAAGCTCAGCGGGCTTTGTGTTTTTCGGAGCATTTTCAGGAAGGGACTATGAAGGTAGAAATTGATTTCGAAAAAATGCAGGGCCTGACGCCCGCAATTGTGCAGGACGCTGCCAACGGCGAAGTCTTGATGCTGGGATTTATGAATCCGGAGGCATGGCAGCGCACGCTATCCACCGGGTACGTGACATTCTTCAGCCGCACCCGTAGCCAATTGTGGACCAAAGGCGAGACCTCCGGCAATCGGCTGAAAGTACTGAATGCTACTACAGATTGTGATCGCGACACGCTGCTATTACAGGTTGAAATTGAGGGTGCTGGCGTAGTCTGCCACGAGGGGACGCGATCGTGCTTCACGAAACCGCTTGTCCAGCCGAAGGCGGCAGACGACAAGAATTGCACGACGGAGGTGAAACCGTGAAGATCAGACTGGGAATTCCGAAGGGAAGCTTGCAGGAAGCCACGACACAATTGTTTGCACGGGCCGGTCTTCCCATTTTCACCAACACGCGGTCCTACTCCGCGACCACTGGCGATCCGGAAATTGAGTGCATGCTGATTCGCGCGCAGGAAATGGCGCGGTACGTGGAGCACGGAGTGCTCGATGCCGGGTTGACTGGCAGGGATTGGGTTGTCGAAAGCGGACTGGAAGTCGTCACGGTATCCGATCTGATTTATGCCAAGCAGAGCCGGGGCAAGGTGCGCTGGGTACTAGCCGCGCCTGAGAATTCGCCGTTTCAGCGGGCCGAAGATCTTGACGGGCGCATCATCGCTACGGAGCTAGTGCAGGTCACAAAGAAATATTTTGAGAGCAAGAATGTGCAGGTGCAGGTGGAATTTTCGTGGGGAGCGACAGAAGTGAAACCACCGATGCTTGCTGACGCGATTGTCGAGGTCACGGAGACTGGCAGTTCTTTGAAGGCAAACCGCCTGCGTATTCTGGATACCGTTCTCGAATCGAACACGCAAATCATTGCCAACAAAGCGGCATGGGCCGAAGGAGAAAAGCGGCGAAAGGTTGAACACCTTGCTCTGATGCTGCGGGGCGCCATGGATGCGCAGGACCGCGTGGGCCTGATGCTGAACGTCCGCAAGCAAGACTTGGCTGCGGTGCTTGCCGTCTTACCGGCGCTGAAACGGCCTACGATATCCGCTCTCAGCGATGACGATTGGCTGGCAGTGAATACGGTCATAGAAGAATCACTGGCGTGGCAGATTATTCCGCGACTGAAAGAGGCAAATGGGCAGGGAATTGTCGAATACCCGCTGAATAAGGTGGTCATGTGATGCGCATTCTTTCGGGAAAGGTTGCGGCTGCGAAAGTACGAGCAATCGCTGCCCGTAGCGCGCGCTACGAAGAAGTAACGCCAGCTGTGCGCAGGATTGTTGCGGGTGTTCGTCGGCGTGGTGATAGCGCGCTGCTAGGGTATGCGCAGCGCTGGGATGGTCTGCGACCAGGGATGCCACTGTGTGTTTCCAGTACAGAAATCCAGAATGCATGGACCACTGCAAGTCCCGAACTGAAGCGCTCCTTGAAGACTGCAGCCGCAAATATTCGTCGCTTCTGCGAAGTTCAAAAACCGAAAGAGTGGAAGGTCAAGCGGGAAGGGATTTCTCTTGGGCAGATCGTGCGCCCGCTGGATTCGGTCGGTTGCTACGTTCCCGGCGGGCGCTATCCGCTGGTTTCGACTTTGTTAATGACGGTGATTCCGGCGCAAGTCGCGGGGGTGGAGAGGATCGTCGTGGCTTCTCCGAAACCTCACCGCGATGTACTGGCTGCCGCTTGCATGCTGGGAGTGGAAGAAGTGTATCGCGTGGGAGGAGCCCAAGCGATCGCTGCGCTCGCCTACGGAACGGAAAGCGTGTCGCGGGTGGATAAGATTGTCGGTCCCGGCAATCTCTACGTTACGGCCGCCAAGAAGGAAGTGGCGTTTGATTGCACGATTGATTTTCTTGCCGGCCCGACCGAAGTGCTGATCGTCAGCGACAAAGGTACTCCCCAGTTCATCGCAGCGGATTTGGTGGCGCAGGCGGAACATGATCCGGAAGCGTCAGCCGTCTTCATCACGACTCGCACCGAACTCGCAACGCAGGTCGTGGATTCGGTCAAGACGCAGAGCGCGGACAATGTCATTGCGCGTCAGGCTATGCGAAAGAACGGATTTGTTCTGATTTCATCATCGCAGGAGCAAAGCTTCGAGTGGGCGAACTCGATTGCCTCCGAACATCTGACCATTGATCGCGGGGACTTGAGTCTGGTCCGCAACGCTGGTTCGGTCTTCATCGGCGACTACTCGCCGCAAGCAGGAGGAGATTATGCTTCCGGACCCAATCACGTGTTGCCTACAGGTGGCGCTGCCCGTTTTCGAGGCGGACTGAGCGTTCTCGATTTCGTGAAGCTGATTAGCGTGCAAGAAGTTTCGCGATCCGGCTTGGGCAAGATTGCTTCGGCGATCGAAACGCTCGCGGATGCGGAGGGTTTGCGGGCCCATGCTGCATCGATTCGAGTGAGGTGCGCCGATGCTTAACGCGCGCGAGGCAGTGCGGAGCCTGCCGACGTATCATCCGCCACTCGGTGGGAGGAAAGGCCTGCGCCTCGATTTCAACGAGAATACGGTGGGCTGCTCGCCGCGGGTGCTTTCTCGGCTACGACAACTTTCCGCCGATGAGATTGCGTGTTATCCCGAGCGTGAACCGTTCGAGGCTGTTGTGGCCGCGCATCTCGGGATCGAACCTAACGAACTGCTGCTGACCAACGGTGTGGACGAGGCGATTCACCTGCTGTGCGAGACGTTTCTTGAGCCGGGGGACGAAGCGCTAATCGTGGTGCCGACGTTTGCGATGTATGAGATCTCGGCGGCGGCGACGGGAGCGCGCGTCGTGTCGGTTCCAGCAGAAGGAGACTTTCGGTTCCCAACGAACGATGTGCTCGCCAAGGTTTCTTCGCGGACCCGGTTGATTGCCGTTGCGAACCCCAACAATCCTACCGGTGCGGTAGTGGAGCCAGAGAACTTGCTGGAAATCGCGCGTCGGGCACCGCAAGCAGCGATTCTGGTGGACGAAGCTTATTTCGAGTTTTATGGGAAGACAATGCTGGGCCACTGGCGCGAGCTGCGAAACGTATTTGTGGCACGTACGTTTTCCAAAGCATACGGAATGGCCGGGCTTCGAGTTGGAGTGCTGACCGGGACCCCTGAGCACATGACCATGGTCCGTCGCGTTAGTTCTCCCTACAACGTGAATGGTGTGGCGTTGGCTTGTCTGCCGACCGCGGTTGGAGACGAGGCTTATGTGCGTCAGTATGTTTCTGAAGTCCGCCAGGGGAGGGAAGAACTGGAGCAATCTTTCCGACGATGGGGCATTCCGTACTGCCCCAGCGAAGCCAACTTCGTGCTTGGCAGCTTTGGGGAACGAAAGGAGCCATTTATCGTGGGCATGCGCGGGCGTGGCATTCTGGTGCGAGACCGGTCGACAGACTTTGGCTGCCAGAACTGTGTGCGCATCACTCTTGGAACGGCGGAGCACACCGTCCGACTGCTAAGTGCACTCGACGAGACACTGGCCGAGATTGGCGTCAAGGCGGGAGCTTCCAGATGAGAAGAGCTGCGATCCATCGCAAGACGAAGGAGACGGATATTCGCGCCGCGCTGGTGATTGAGGGCAAAGGCCGCTACAAGGTCTCCACGGGCATTCGATTCTTCGACCACATGCTCGAACTGTTCGCGCATCATGGCGGCTTTGACCTGGAGTTGCAGGCGAAGGGCGACCTCGATGTGGATCAGCATCACACGGTGGAAGATGTAGGCATCGTGCTTGGCCAGTTGTTCGAGAAGGCGCTGGGTGCGAAGCGCGGGATTTTGCGCGCGGGTTACTTTCTCATGCCGATGGATGAGACTCTCGGTATGGCAGCGGTTGATTTTTGCGGGCGAACGTCTGTCGTCGTGGACACGAAGGTGCGAGTACGACTGGTGGGCGACCTTCAAGCTGAGTTGGTAGATGACTTCTTCGATGGTTTTTCCCGTGGGTCTCGCGCCAGTGTTCACGCGCGAGTGCTCTATGGACGTTCGAGCCATCACAAGATCGAAGCTCTCTTCAAGGCTTTCGGAAGGGCTCTGCGGGCGGCGTGCTGGCGTGATCGTCAAATGCAGCGGCTGCTTCCGAGTACGAAAGGCCTGCTGTGATGCTTGCGATTGTGGACTTTCGGGCTGGGAATCTCACGTCGGTGAAGAAGTCGCTGGATCATATTGGCGCTGATTCTACGGTTACAAGCGATCCTGAGAAGGTTATGAAGGCGGACAAGATCGTTTTGCCGGGGGTCGGACATTTCTCTTCCACGGCGGCTCTTGAGGAGTTAAGGCTGCGCGAAGCGATCTTACAGCGGATTGCCGAGGGAATACCGTTTCTTGGAATTTGCGTTGGTATGCAGTGGATGTTTGAGGCCAGTGTCGAGGCTCCAGGAACTCCAGGCGCTGGACTGTTCACGGGAACGTGCGATCGCTTTCCTGGTCTCGTCAAATCGCCTCATGTCGGGTGGAATTCGCTTGAGTGCGACCCGCAATCGAGGTTACTTCGCGGGGTCTCGTCTGGGTCATTTGTTTACTTTACGCACTCGTTCCGCGCGCCGATCGTTGCCGCGACGGTGGCGCGTTCCGAATATGGCGGGGAGTTCTCTGCGGCGGTGGAGCGGGACAATATGTTTGGAGTCCAGTTTCACCCGGAGAAGTCCGGGCAGGTCGGATTAAAGCTGCTGGAGAACTTCTGTGCTCTGTAAAGTGTTGGCCCTCGGAACGATGGCGAACCTATGCTGACAAAACGAATCATCGCTTGTCTCGACGTTGCTGCCGGACGCGTCGTGAAGGGAGTGAAGTTTCAGCAGTTGCGCGATGCGGGCGATCCTGCGGAACTGGCTGCTGCGCACAGCGAAGCGGGGGCTGACGAGGTCGTTCTGCTGGACGTTACGGCAACGCACGAGAAGCGCACAACGCTGGCGGAGACGGTCCGCAGAACTGCGCGCCAGCTTTTCATCCCGTTTACTGTTGGTGGAGGAATTCGATCCCTGGATGAAGCGATGGTTGTATTCGACGCGGGAGCTGACAAGATCAGTGTCAATTCCGCCGCGCTCGCGGATCCTTCTCTGATCACCAGGATCGCTGAGCGCTATGGTTCGCAGGCGGTGGTTGTCGCTATTGATGCTAAGCGCGCTCAGAACGAGAATGCTGCGGGCGAGCCCAGATTCGAGGCCTTTGTTAGCGGTGGTCGAAAACCGACTGGCCGCGAAGCGGTGAGTTGGGCACGGGAAGCGGTGGAACGGGGGGCAGGAGAGATTCTGCTGACGTCGATGGATCGCGATGGAACTGGGGTTGGTTTTGATTGCGAATTGACCTGCACCGTTTCCGAAGCTGTCTCGATTCCTGTCATCGCTTCCGGTGGAGGCGGTGATACGCAGAGTTTTGTCAATGTGTTCGAACGCGGACGAGCTGATGCTGCTCTGGCTGCTTCTATCTTTCACTTCGGTCTGCGACGTCTTGCCGATCTTAAGCAGGAACTTCAGAGTGCGGGGATTCCGATGCGGTGGCCATGCTAATTCCTTCGATTGACCTGATGGGCGGCAAGATTGTTCAGCTTGTCCAGGGCGAGCGCAAAGCTCTGGAGTTTGATGACTTTGAGCAGTGGATTGCGCGCTTTTCCTCGTTTCCACTGGTTCAGCTCATTGATCTTGATGCGGCCAAAGGAATGGGCGACAACCGCCTTTTGGTCCGCGAATTCTCCGGTCGTCTTCCGTGTCAGGTTGGTGGAGGAATTCGGTCGATTGAAGCGGCTGAACAGATGCTTGCGCTTGGTGCTAAACGGGTGATTCTGGGGTCATCTCTGATTCGCGATGGAAAGCCGGATCGAGTGTTTGCCGAGGAAATTTCCAGGAGGTTCGGGTCCGACAAGCTTGTGTTCGGTATTGATGCGAAGCAAGGGCGAGTTGCAATTCGAGGTTGGCGCGAACTGGCGGCTATTACTCCAGCGGAAATGATCGCTGCACTGGAGACTTGGTGCGACGCGTTTCTCTACACGCATGTTGACACTGAGGGCCTGATGCAAGGTATTCCGATGGATGTAGTGCGACGATTGCGGGAGTTGACGGCGAAGCAGTTGATTGCTGCGGGAGGAATTACGACGAAAGAGGAAATTCGGCAGTTGGACGACATAAAAGTGGACGCTGTTGTGGGGATGGCGATTTATACGGGGAAGTTGAGCTTGGAGAAATAGCTTTCGGGCGACCAGAAGAGCTTCGATCCCCTCCCAATTGCGGTCTCCTGGAATCTTAGACTTAGAGAGTTTTTCACGCCAGGTCCTTGAGGAATAAGGGGTTGCGAGTAAAGTATATAAGAATCAATCAGTTAGCGGCTATTTTCGCCGTTTCGCGATTTTGCTTCGACATTCGCCGGAGCGGTGCCCTGACACACAACCTGAATCTCTCCGCAATTTGCCTTGGTGGCCGGGCCTACTTCTTCGGCGGTCGCGTCATAAGGTCTATGTAGAGTTTGTAGAACTTCTCCGCGTCGATGTCGAACTGGACGTTGGCTAGCCTCAGGTAGGGCGGGACTTTGGTTCGGGCGTCCCAGAAGAGGGTTTTGCCGTAGCTGGGGCCGTGATCTACGTCAATGTCCATGTAGAGCTGCTTTTGACCGGTGATGATTGACGGATCGATCAGAGCGGCTCCCGCGATTTCATCCCACATGTATCCGGGTAGGGAATACTTTTCCAGATAATCGGTGATTGGCGTGTGGGCGGCAACGATGGTTGCTTTCATCTCGGTCGTGTAGCGAGTCTTCACCGAGATATCCACCGGAGTGATCGTCACTTTCTTCCATGGCGCGCGCAGGACGATGCGAGCGGCTTCGGGATCGAACCACCAGTTGAACTCGCGCCGGGCGTCGAGGGCTCCCGGGTCGATTGCGCCTTTGTCGGCGTAGAGGCCTCCACCCATCATTACGAACTCTTTGGCC
>Ga0302321_100001279_pt1 | contig 21484 bp, 22 predicted proteins | sample Fen_T0_1_FD_202505 | JGI IMG/M metagenome (GOLD analysis project Ga0302321, IMG submission 202505) | Peat permafrost microbial communities from Stordalen Mire near Abisko, Sweden - Fen_T0_1 | ecosystem: Environmental > Terrestrial > Soil > Wetlands > Permafrost | place: Sweden: Abisko...
CCGCGGACCATCGCGCGAGGCCGAGCGCGAGGGCGCGAGCGTAGCGAGCGGGTGTGGTGGGGAAGGTGCAGGTCCCGAAGTCCCCGAAGGGGGAAGCGAGCGGGGGGCGGTGGCGGGTGGGGGGCCGAGGGCATGGGAACCCTTTCAGGGTTCCCATGAAGACGCTACATTCCGTTCAAGAAGCGCCACTTGTTGTTGGAGGTTCGTTCGAGCACGAACCTGTGGCGATCATTGACGCGGCGATAGCGTTCGCCGGTCTCACTCTGCAGCTCGAACGCACCGTTGAGGAACGCATCGACCTCAGCCTGATCACCCCGCACGGTGACCCGCTGATATTCGATGTCATAGCGCAAAGACTGCACACGCCCGAGGCGACTGGTCAGGATCTGCCGCAAACCGTCGTAGCCGTAGTCATCGTTCGCCTGGGGCGTGCCCCCGTCCTCGAAGTACCGCTTCGACGCCAGCAACAACAACCCATCAATGTTCTTCTCGATGAGACAGGCTCGATATTGCTCGACGGTCTCGACGACGGCCAGGTTGTCTTCGGTGGCCGGGATTGTGGTCCCGGCCAGGAACCGCGTGTGACCGCAGCCAGCGATAGCCGTTGCAAACACGACTGCCAGCGCACCGAGTCTTGAGGTTGTCATGCGTCTCTTGCAGGGAATTAGCATCAATCGTTCCAGCAGAAAAGACCTGCGCCTGTGCCGGCCTTTCGCCGCATCCGGACCCACCCGCGACTCTCTGGCCAGAAATAATCCTCCCGTCTGCCAAGATGACAGCGCCGCAGGGTTCGCAGGCGACCTATCTTCCAAACAGGCGATCGACGTTTTCCTTCTCCCAAGCAGAGGCACGCTGGTAGTCGGCAAACTCGCGTTCCTGGGCGAGAAACTCAGGCGGATGGAAGCAGCGTCGGCTCCCGCTCCGACGGATCTCGTGCCGGCCGTGAAGCATCTCGTGGAACACAATCCACTCGACGAAGAAGAGCGGCACCTCGGCGCGGTCGAGCGCGGGATGCACGCGGATGATGCGGTCCTCGACCGAGAAACTGCCCATCTTGATGGACCGCTGCTGCGCTCGGAACAGCGCAGGCCCCCAAGTGATCTTCGCCTGCAGCGTGCCCTCAAAGTACCGCCGGTTCAGGCGATCGAAGATGTCCTGCAGGTCGTGGACGCGTCCAGTGGGCCGGAGTTTCACCAGGCGCGGCCGGCGTGGTGCCCGGCTGATGATGTGCTCGTGGCGCTCGATGAATTCCCCCAGAGTTCCGGATGCGCGCCGGTCGTTGTGGACCACGTAGCGCGCCAATGCTCGCACCAGCCGAGGCTCGGCGCCGGCGAATATGCGGTGAATCCTGACCACGTAGACCGCGGGCTCGCGTCGCACCGCCACAATATTGTAGCGATTGCCGGTTAGCGTGAGGCGCACGCCTTTGCCGGGAGGTAGGTAGGCAGCCACGGCCTGCTCAAGCCGAATCTCCTCCAGTGGGCGACCGCCAGCAGGGAGCCTGACGACCCGGCCGGGGGTTTTTCCTCGCGCAGCCCAACGCGATATGGGGCACGGAGAAGCGCCCCCCTCATCGTCGGAATCGGCAAACCGGAAGGTCAATTGCCGCGCGTCCACGGAGGTCACCTGACTGCCCGCGGGCGGCGGGGTGTCGCCTCGAAAGAGCATCTTGCTCAAGTATGTCCTCGTCGCATCGCAGAAGGTTCTGTTTTCACTTTCGATTCTGCGATCGTAACAACCAGCAGGCTGTTGATCAAAATTCTATCACTTTGAAGTTATTTGACTTTTCCTGTTGATAACTACATCTACCTAAAAGTAAGAGCTTGTTGTACATTACAATGCCCGCATGTCGCCGTTGTCTGGCGAGAGGGAGCGGCGCTCAGCCCTGCGTCTTGGGCTCGTCAGTGGCAGCGGGAAGTGCAGCCGTTTCGGGCGCGACCTGCGGAGTCTTGGAAGGTGCCGGGGTGCTGCGAGAGCTTGGCGGCGCACCCTGAGATGAATCGGCACCGGCTGGACCCTCGGCTGGCCCAGGTGGCCGGCGGATGTCCGCGGCGTCGGGCACGGAATCGCTCGCCGCCGCTTCCCCGTTCACGGCTCGATGCTGTGCCGAGCGCTCGTCGTTGCGGGGCTCGCGGTCCTCACTGCCCGCCTCGCGGTCGGCCGCGCTGCTGCGTTCTTCCTCCTCCAGCATGGCCTCGACCTCAGCAGGCGGGCCAAGCTTCTTGCGACGGCGACGACGCCGATCGGCGCGCTCGCCCTCGCGGTCCGCATCCGATCGATCAAGCGGCGTCTTCTGGTTGGGGGAACGCAACTCAAAATCCTCAAGTGCGAACGAGCCACGCGCCTTGACGATGATGCGCCTCTGCAAGCGCTTCTCCATGTCCTCCAGGTATCCGTGGTCCGTGGTCGCCAGCACCTGCGCGACGTCCGGGTGCACTTCGATGAGCACCGTATCTCCCTCGATCAGGTTGCCCTGGCGCCTCAGCTCGCGCAGAAGCTCGTAGGCCACGGTCCGCCGCGACTTGGTGTAGCCCTTACCCTCGCAGTGTTCGCACGGCTCGGTCAGCGCGTGCAGGAGCGACTCGCGCGTTCGCTTGCGGGTCATCTCGATCAGGCCCAACTCGGAGATGCGGGTGACCGCCGCCTTCGATCGGTCGCGACGCAGGTGATCGTTGAAGGCGCGCGTGACCCGATCGCGGTTGGATGCGCGGTCCATGTCGATGAAGTCGACCACGATCATGCCGCCGAGAGAGCGGATGCGCAGCTGCTCGGCAACCTCACGACAAGCTTCCAGGTTGGTCTGGGTTATGGTGTCTTCCAGATTCTTCTTGCCGACGAAGCGGCCGGTGTTGACGTCGATGGCCGTCAAGGCCTCCATCTCGTCGACGATGAGATAGCCGCCTGACTTGAGCCAAACCTTGCGCTCTAGCGCCCGGTCTATCTCGATCTCGATGCCGTAGCCGTCGAAGATAGGCTCCGGTCCGTCGTACAGATCGATCTGTCCGGTGAAGTCCGGCATGAAGGCCGCAATGAACTTCTTGATCTTCTCGTATTCGGCGCGGGAATCGATAATCAGCTTGGCCACCTCGGGCGTGAACATGTCGCGCACCGTGCGCAGCAGGAGATCGAGATCGTTGTAGATGAGCGCGGGACAGCGAATGTTCTGGGTGCGGCGAACAATTTCGTTCCACAGCTTGATGAGGAAATCCATGTCGGCGCGGAGATCCTTCTCCGGCACGTTCTCGGCAACCGTACGCACGATGAAGCCCGTCCCCGGCGGCCGCATCTGGTCGATGATCTCGCGCAGGCGGCGGCGCTCCTTGTCGGAGGAAATGCGCCGAGAAATTCCCACGTGTTCGACCGTGGGCATGAACACCAGGTGCCGGCCCGGCAACGAAATGTACCGGGTCGTCCGAGCCCCCTTGGTACTGATGGGTTCCTTGGTTACCTGAACGACGATCTCCTGCCCTTCTCTCAGCAGATCCTCGATGCGTGCGCCGCCTGGCGGCCCCGACGGCTCGCTGTCGTCATCGTCGTCCTGGACGTTGGCACGGCCCTGTCCCTCGCCTGCCGAGACCAGCCGGCGAAGGTCGTCGGGCGTCCCGCGCACGTCCGAGACGTGCAGGTAGGCAGACTTCTCCAGTCCGATGTTGACAAAGGCCGCTTGCATCCCTGGCAGGACCCGATCCACTCGGCCCTTGTAGATGTTTCCCGCAATGCCCCGTTCCTGTTTGCGCTCGATGTAGAGTTCGGCCAGCAAGCCGTCCTCGACCAGCGCAACGCGAGTCTCGGGCCCGTCCGCGTTGATGACCAAAAAGCTGTCAGTCATTTAGGACTGTGAAAAACCGGCATCTAGGCTCGACAACCCTGACGTCAATGTCAGGGGGATCAGACCCTCGGTGTCTCGTCGTCGTATCGCATGTAGCATGAAAACCTCAAAAATTCAAATAGTTCCGAGCCGAGAAGGGGCCCGTGTCCGGGCCGGCACGGTCGTTGCTAGCGATGTTCGGCAAGCAACGACCGGCGGCACTGACTCCGAGAGTTGCTCCTCCTCCCAACACACCGGCGCAAGTCGGTGTGCCCTGTACTCGCGGTTGGAATTCTTCCACCGCTTAACATATCTAGCCAAGCTTAACCAGCCTCGCTTAGGATTCTGGCAGCCCTCGTGGACAACCACGGGGGCTTCGCCGTATTGGGCATCCTTGTTCTCAGTAGCGGAACAGGTTGACGTGCAAGTAGACATAGGCGCCTACGAAAAGTAGCGCATCGATGCGATCGAGGACGCCGCCGTGGCCAGGGATGGACCGACCAGAGTCTTTGACGCCCGCCGCGCGCTTGATGAGCGACTCGACCAGATCGCCCGCGGGCCCGACAACGCCGGCAACAAGACCTATTGCTATGCGGTCAGCGAGGGACAGCGCAGGCATGAAGGCCCACCCTGCCACGAATGTCAGAGTAAGTCCGGCTGCGAGTCCGCCCACACTGCCTTCGATCGTCTTCCCCGGCGAAAGGGTCGGCGCCAGCTTGTGCCGTCCAAACGCCCGGCCCACGAAGTAGGCACCGGTATCGTTGGCGAAGGTCACCGCGATGGTCAAGGCGACCCACGCCGGCCCCGAAGTGCGATGCAAGAGAGGCAAAGCGGAGAGCAGTCCACCTATGTAGAACACGCCGAATGCCGCGGCGAAGAGCCGAGCCCCTGCGGCTGGCAGGTCAACCGCGCGCACCAGCATCAAGATGGCCACAGCCAGCGTGGCGGCCAAGAACCACTGCGCACCAAGCTCCGGCCGGAGATAGAGCGCCAGGTACAAGCCGGTGCCAACCAGCACGACGCCCGCACGCTCGGCCGCGGGCCGACCAGCCATGGTCATGGATGTGTACTCGCGCAGGGCCTGAACAGCTACCACGAGGCACAAGGCCGCCAGGCCCAGAGGCTCGTGCCAGAACACGATCACGCCGACGACCGGCAAGGCCACCAGCGCCGAGGCGATCCGGACGACTAGATTCTTCCGGTCCGGCTTCAACGGGCCTCACCCCAGGCGCCGAAGCTGCTCTCCCGTGCGGCCGAAGCGGCGTTGGCGGCCTCGGTACGATTCGAGGGCACGCACGAACTCGTCGCGACCAAACTCGGGCCAATAGGTGTCGGTGAAGTAGAGTTCCGCGTAGGCCGATTCCCAGAGCAGGAAGTTCGACAGCCGAACCTCGCCCGAGGTGCGAATAAGAAGGTCGAGTTGGGGCAGATCAGCAGTCTGCATGGCCGACTGGAAGCACCCTTCGGTGACATCGGCGGGCGAGAGCTCGCCCCGTTTGACCGCCTCGCACAGGGCGCGGCTCGTGGCGACGATTGATTCGCGTCCCCCGTACGACAGGGCCAGGCACAAGGTCATGGCCTGGTTGCCGGCCGAATCACTGACCAATAGCTCGAGCGGCTCACGCACCAAGCCCGGCAGCCGGTCCAAGTCCCCGATGGCGACCAACCGGATGGCGTTGTCCATGATCTCAGCGCGTTCCGCGATGACGTACTCGCGCAGAAGCCGCATCAACATAGCGACTTCCTCGGGCGGACGCAGCCAGTTCTGCGCCGAGAAAGCGTACAAGGTCAGGGCCTTGACCCCAATCTCGCGCGCGGTTCGCACCACCTCGTGTACCGCGTTCGCCCCCCGCCGGTGGCCTTCGATGCGCGGCAGCCCCTTGTCCTGCGCCCACCGGCCGTTCCCGTCCATTATGATTGCAACGTGGCGCGGCAGGGCAGTAGGATCGACAGGCATAGAAGATTCCGGGTACCACAGGAACGGGCTTGCTTCAACTTCCCGCGCAAGTCTGCGGCAAGAAAAGGGGTTTGTAGGCCGCCCCGGAATCGTCTACCCTTCGGCCAGGAATCCTCTTGCCAGCCCCGGGGCTGGACCAGGCCACAGGAAAGGCGGTTGCCATGAAAACGCGTGAAGATATCGAGTCTTACCTGCTCAGGCTTGGCCTCACGTATGAGGACATGGGCCACGACGTCTGGCGCATCAGGGACAATGGCTTCGACAACCTCTTGGTCTCCTTGGCCGGCCCGGTCGTGGTGTTTCGACTCAAGGTAATGGACCTGCCCCTGGGCAGGCGGGAAGCCCTCTTCGAAACCCTGCTCAGGCTCAACGCCAGGGAAATGGTCTACGCCACATTCGGCGTCGACGGCAACGCGGTTGTTCTCACCGACTCGTTGCCCCTGGAGGATCTCGACTTCAGTGAGCTCCAGGCGGTGGTGGACGACATGGGAATGGCCATCAGCAAGCACTATCCAACGCTGTCGAAGTTTCGCGTGGCGGCCTGAACCCTAGAGCAAGCACCCGGCAAGGAAAGATCAGTCATGGGAATATTCTCGCGGCTCGGAACCCTCATCAAATCGAACCTCAACGATCTCATCTCCAAGGCGGAAGATCCGCAGAAGATGTTGAACCAGCTCGTCGCCGACATGCAGAACCAGCTTGTCGAAGCGAAAAAACAGGTGGCGGTCTCAATCGCGGACCAGAAGCGCCTGGAGAAACAGCGCGACGAGCAGACGGAGTTGGCCCAGGAATGGGAACGCAAGGCCATGCTGGCGGTGCGCTCCGGCGACGACAACCTTGCGCGCGAGGCGCTCAAGCGCAAGAGCGAGCATGAGACGCAGGGGGCGGAGTTCACCAAGCAGACACAGTTGCAGAAAGACGCGGTGGAGAAGCTGAAGGAGCAACTGCGCACGCTCAACGACAAGATCGAGGAGGCCAAGCGGAAGAAGAACATCCTCATCGCCCGCCAGAAGCGCGCCGAGGCGCAGAAGGCCATCCAGGACACCATGCAGGGTCTGTCGGACACTAGCGCCTTCGACACCTTCGAGCGCATGTCGCAGAAGGTGGATCAGATCGAGGCCGAAGCCGACGCCTCGGTGGAGTTGGGCAACGAGCTGACCGGGGACACCCTGCAACAGAAATTCAAGGCCCTGGAGTCTGGCAGCGTCGGCACCGACACGGCGCTGGCCGAGTTGAAGGTCAAGATGGGCCTTGCAGCAGCGCCCGAAGCCAAGGCCGCCCTGCCGGCCCAGACCCAGGTCGCGCAGGACGAGTCAATGATCCCCAGTGTGCTGACGACAGAAAAGAGAAACAAGTAGGGTAACGCGCGACTCGCGCGTCCTGGCTGCCCGGGCCAGGACGCCGGCCCGCGGATTCGATAGGCCATGACATTCACGGTCCTGCTCGTCGACGATGACCCGATGGTTCGCAGTGCCATGGAACGGGCCATCCTCGACGATGCCAGGCTGATGCCTCTCGGGCCCAAGGTGGTCCACGCGGCGAGTGGCGAGCAAGGCCTCGCCATGTTCGTGAACGAGCGCCCGCAGGTGATTGTCACCGACCTCATCATGGCCGGCATGGACGGCTTCGCCTTCTGTCGGGCTGTGCGCGAAGCCCCTTTCGGAAAAGACATCGGGCTCATCGTGATCTCCGGCATCTACCGGGATCCCTCCCTGGCGGTAAGCCTTGACCGGGACGTCCGCGCAGCCTTCTTGGCCAAGCCGTTTTCCCAGGCCGAACTGGTCGAGGCGATACTGGCTTGTCTGCGCGTGCCGGGCCGAACCACGACCTCGGCGGGGCAGGCCGCGCCTCAGCCTCGAACGTCGACTCCTCCCCCCTTCTCCGAAGGCCGCGCCCTTACCTCGGGGGGCACTCCGCGACCGGCGATCGCGGTCTCCCGTTCGACGACGCCCGGGCCGACTGGCCCGGTCGGACCCGGCCCTGCGCGCACGCCCACGCCTGGCCCCGTCGCGCGGCCCGCCATGACGCCACCCCCAACCGCCGCGCCAGATGCGTCGGGAACATTGCGCTTCTTCCCGCCTGGTGCTTCCTCGCGACCCTCGCCTGGGCTTTCGGGGTCACTGGCCGAGCGAGGGGTTCCCAGGCTGCTTCTCGATCTGACGGACGGCTTGCAGACCGGCACGCTCGGCCTGTCTCGCGGCAAGATGCGGAAGGAAATCTACCTGCGTGAGGGCAAGGTCGTCGGTGCCGATTCGAATCTGCGCCAGGAGGCCCTGGGAACCCTCCTCTGTGCCAAGGGAATCATCGACGAGCGGCAGCTCACCTACTTGCTGGCTGAGACCAAGGCCCGTGGCCACAAGATGGGAGCCGTGCTCATCGAGCTCGGCTGGCTTTCGCCCGAAGATGTGCTGCAGTGTCTGGCCGCGCAGGTACGCAAGCGCATCACCGACTGCCTGCGCTGGGAGGAAGGAAGCTGGACCTTCGTTCCCGGTGACACCTTCGGCGACCGGATCATCGAGCATGACCTCGAAGTCGAACGGATCATCTTCATGGGGCTGCTCCGCAGCGCCACGCCAGAGAAGCTAATCGGCCGCTTCGACCAGAATGGTGCCCTCGAAGTCAGGCTGACACGTCGTTTTGACCGTCATCGTTCGAGCTTCGAGGCAGTCTTCGGGGCCGACATCACGCGAGTCCTGGCCGCCGGGGCCAGCGTGGGCTCACTCGCCTTGCGTGATGACTCCCATCTTGTCATCACCGCCATCGACACGTTGCTGGAAACCGGCCTCGCCGAACTGACTGACCCGGCCAGAGAGCCCGAGAAGATTCCCATCCCCAACGCGTGGCAGTCCTCGCTCTCGCTGGAGAAACTGGGAAGCGAGATCGGCAGTCGCATCGACGCCATCCGCACTGAATCCCCGGACGAGATGTTCAGTCCGGTTCCGCGCACGACAACGCCGTCGCCAGAAGATGAAGATACCTTTTCCGAGTTGGCAGACGATCAGGACTCCGGCGCCATGGACGTCTCCTTGCGGGCTACCCCCTCGCCCGAAAATGCCGATCTGGGCAGCGGCTTCCCGCCGCCTGGTCGCGACTCGCCCAGCCAGGCTCTGCGACAAGCCATCCTGCGCGCCTACCTATCCATCCGCGGCAAGACGCTGTACGAAGCGTTGGGCGTGTCCCACGAAGCCTCGACCCAGGAGATTCTCGCGGCCTGCGCGGCCAAGGGCGCCCAATTCTCACCCTCTACCGTGGCCGGGATAGAGCTCGGCGCTCCTGAGCAGGCCAAGCTCGAAGGGCTGCGCGCGGCCCTCGACCACGCCGCCCGGGTTCTCGCCAATCCGCAACTCCGGCATAGCTATGACCGAACCCTGGCCTCAACCTCATCGCCCGAGATGGATCCTCTGGGTGCCGAGTTGGCCTTCGGCGAGGCGCTACGCCTCTTCAACGCTGGCAAGGTCGCCGAGTCCCTGCCGAAGTTTGAGGCCGCGGTGCGCGCTCGATCCGACCAGGCGCTCTACCACGCCTACCTGGGTTGGGCCCAGTTCGTCTCCTTCGGTCCCGAATGGGCGGGCGCGGCCCGCGACGCCATCGACCACGCTCTTGCGCTCGATCCCGATCTGCCTGAGGCGCACGCCATGCTTGGCCGACTGGCGGCCACGGAGAACGACGCCGCCACGGCTCGCAAGCACTTGGAGCGCAGCCTGGCGGTCGAGCCGATGCAGCCTGAAGTCGTCGAGCTATTGCTGCAGGCCTATCAACGACTCAGCGATCCCAAGGGCGCAGAGGGGTTCATGCGCAAACTCATCGCCGCCCTTGGCGATCGCGCCCAGCCCTTGCGGCAACGCTTGTGGTGCGAACTGGCCGGTATCTACGAGAACCAACTCGACGATCGGCTGTCCGCACGAATCGCCTACGACAAGGCGGCGCGCCTGGCACAAGACGACATCGATATTCTCAGAAAGTCGGCTGAGATGAACGCGGAGGATCCCACGCGCTGGCGCGAAATGGCGCGTGCGATCGCTGCTGAGTGGCAACTCCGCCCCGAAGACGGCCACGCGGGAGAGCGGCTGGTTGACTTGTTTCTGGAGCAGGGACGGACGAACGCGGCGGAAATCGCGGCAAGTGCCATGGTGCTGCGCGGGTTGGGCGACGACAGGATTACCAAGCTGGCCAGCGAGAGCCGTCCCAAGGTGTTGCGTCGGATCTCGACCAAGCTCCCCGCTGATTGGCCTAACCGCATGGGCTACAGCCCGGAGTTCGCCGATGCTGAATCTCTGATCGCGCTGCTGGTCGATTCCGGAGTTCTTCCGCCTGTCTCGATTGCAGAGGTGGGGCTCGATAGCGACACTCCACTTCTGCCCAACCAGCAGCCGGCGCCGTTCCGTCGCGTGCTCGGCTACATCTGCGACCTTCTGGAAATCGAGGAGCCCCGCGTGCTTCACCACCCGGCGCTGCTGGGTGACGCACGCATGGCTCACCTGCAACCGCCCGGACTTCTGTGCGGCTCGACGCTTCTCGAACAATCCGACTCGGTAGAACTCGGGTTCAGGTTGAGCCGCGCGCTGGCTCTCGCCACCACGGGACGGCTCGCTGGCTCGGTACGTTCGGGCGGCCATCTGCGCCCCTACTTCATGGCTGCGCTCGCCACAGCCCGCGGCTCGCTGCGCTCTGAGGGACCAGCCTTCGAAGCTGCCCGAGATGCCATCGCCGCTCTCGATACACCGGCGCGCACACGCATCGCGGAAGTCAGCCAGCGACTGGCGCGAAAGTACGGGTCCATCAACCTGACGGCCTGGACCAAGAGCCTGGGCCAGATGGCCACGCGCCTGTCGCTGGTGATTTGCGCCGACCTGCTGCGGGTTGGACATGCAGTGGCCGAGGAGGAGGGCCATGCTGCCCTCGACGACCTGCTGGCGTTCGCCTTGTCGTTCGAGCACCTGGACATCAGCGAAAAGTTGCGCGCGTACAGCACCTAGTTTCTCGTCCCATCGCGCCCCAATGGCGCGAGGCGTCCTCTGAATGTCCGAATGTCCGGCCTGGCTTGTCCCCGGTTTGCTCGTAATGGTTGTCCCTGGCCCCCAAATCCTGTTATACGGTGAGCAAAGGTAGACTGTACGGGGAAGATGCGGTGCGCTCCGGGGCCGCAGTAGGCCAGAGAAGGCCTTGTCCGTACTGGTGGTAGCACCGAGAAGTCCGGAGAGGAAGAATAGGAATGATGGCCCAAAGTCAGACGCACACGACGGCACGCTTCAATGGAGTCAAGGTCTTCTCAGCCACGATGGCCCAAGAGCGAGAGAACCTTGGCGAGAAGGTTACCGGCTGGATTCGTGAACATCCGCAGTGTCAGGTGGTCGATACCATCGTGACCCAGTCGTCCGACGAAGCGTTCCACTGCCTCGCCATCACCGTCTTCTACCTGGAAGACCGGCAGGCGAAGTAGGCTTCTCCCAGTTCCGGCAGGCCGGTGGACAGAGGGAGGTAGGATGGGGCGACGTCTGCCCTGACCTTGATGTCCTCTATCCCCCGACGAACACGAACGGGTAGCTGACCGAGCCGCCTCCCTTTTGCGACCTGGGGAACGACCAACGCGAGATCTGCGCGGTCACGCAAGCCGGCAGGGGGGTGTCGCGAAAAGCCGGCGCATCCACGTTCAGGCTCGCCGGGCGGCCATCAGCGCCGATGGAGAAGCTGACGATGGCTTTGCCTGACCGGGCCTGACCGGTACGCGCCATGTTCATGTAACAGCCGCGCACGGCCATCAGGTTGCCCCGGATGATGCGCTGGACTTCCTGACCCGCGGGTTGTTCTGGCAGATCCGCCGCCTGGGCCGCAGCGGGACCGGTCAGCACGGCCTGGGGGTCGGCCTTCACCCGGGAGGCGCGGCGCACGTTTCCCATCAAACCTTCGCCACGGTCATCTTCGATATACGCAACGTCTGCCCCGGCCTGGGCCAGGGCAGCCCACTTCTTGTCGAATTCCGGATCCGACGTGGACGCGCCCGCCCCAGCAGACGGCGCTGGCGCAATCTTGTTTTCGGCGCGCTTCGAGCACGCCGCCGAGAAGCCTACGACCAGTCCGATCCCTGCAACCAGCAGCTTGGTGTCGTTCCGCATGGTTTCTGATTTTACACCCTTCGGGCCGGTGGGGGCAGCCGGAAGTCGGAGGGCAACATGGTCTTGGGCCGAAAGGGTGATGCTTTCTGGGCCCGGCGAACTCGCCGCAAGACGAAAACCCAAAAGCCGAGGGAAAGTGCGGTGATGGCAACCCATATGAACCAGTTGAGGCCGTGCAAGAGCGCGAAGTCGTAGGCACCGTGGAAAAGCACGGGCAACGTCAGACAGAGGATCCGGTCACGCCAGACGCCCAGGGCACCATGGACGCGCGGGCTGGACCTGGCAGCGAATTTCCCACGGCCGGCGTAGTAGCCCATGGTCCCGCCGAACAGGGCGTGTGCCGGCACCGCGAACACCGCTCGCTGCCAGGCGATGGCAACGCCATGACTGGAAAGATAGAAGACGTTCTCCAGGGTGGCGAAGCCGAGGGCGATGGTCACCCCGTAGACCAGGCCGTCGAGCGGCTCGTCGAACTCGCGCCAGTGGTAAACCGCGGCCATCAGCATCGCCCACTTGGCGACCTCTTCGACCAGGCCCGAGAGCACGAAGGCCTCGAAGAGGCGTGCCGGCTCGCCGCCCAGGTGCAACCACTCCTCGGATACGCCGCCCGCCAGTGCGACGACCATGCTTTGTGCCGCCAGCATCGAATACATGCCGAGGAGGTACGCGATGAGAAGACAGCTGATCGGCTCGCGATCGTAGCGATCGCGAAGATAGAAGTAGGCGAGCAGCCCCAGGGAAGGCGCTGCCGCCACCAGCACTGTCAACATAGTTCCCGAGGGTAGCACCGATTGCCGCGGGCTCGAACCGTGGCCTGTAGCCTCGACAGGCGCTATGCTTCGATCACCAAACATCACAAGGGGGCGAAATAGTTTCGACGGAGGTAGCAAAACTCAGGTCGCGTGCCGAGGCGCCCGAGGCCTCGTAAAAACGGGCAAAAAAGAAACGCGAACGACAACTCGTTCGCTCTGGCCGCCTAAAGAACGGACCAGACCACGACCCCAGGGATTGCCTGCGACCTAGGGAAGTGGCCATTTAGCGGGCTAGGCGGCGGGGCAAAGTTTTCCGGCCCGGTCGCGACACCTAGGGAAGGCTGGTTTGCGGGACGCCCGGCCGGCGGGCCAACCCGCAAACGAGAACCAATTCGCCGGACACGCACGTAGGGACTTGAGCAGAGCGCCTTCGGACCCGGGGGCAGTACCCGGCGCCTCCACAACCTAGCTTCTTTCAGTCGTTCGCCTTTTTTCACTAGGTATGCGGCAGCAAGAAATTCAGCAGCACTGGAGATACAACCCGAACGGCACACAGATCGCGTATTCTTGGACTCCTGATGGCCCTGACGTCACCCGCCAGGATCTCATCGTGACCGCTTTGCGCAGCGGCCCGCCGCTGCGGCTTGCCATGCTGTTTGGTTCGACTGCCAAAGGCACGGAGCGGATCGATAGCGACATCGACATCGGGATCGTCCCGGAAGATCCGGAATTGTCTTTGACCGAGGAACTCATGTTGCAGACCGATCTGAGCCGGGTCTCCGGGCGCCAGGTGGATCTCGTCCGGCTCGATCGCGCGTCCACCCTCCTGCGGTGGCAGGTGGTGCGCTACGGGCGGGCTCTGGTCGAGGCAAAGCCGTTCGCAACGGCGCGATTCACAGCGGATCCTATCTTTCCGCCGGCGCAGCCAGGAGCTCGCTCAAGGTAGCGTCGATGTGCGCTCGCAGCGCTGCCATCGCCGCTGCCTGGGGGCCACGCACGCGCAAGAGATCAGCAGCCCTTTGGCGAACCAGGGCCGCATCAAGGTCAAGAGCGTATGCGTTCCGGAAGAAGTGGCGGAACTTCCTCAACTCGTGCAACTCGGGCGCGATCCGTTCGGGGATGATCGCAGGCCGCACGCCGGGCACCTCAAGCTGCATCTGCGCCAACAAATCGAGATGCCACGAGCCGCCGTCCGGCATTGTCTGGTCCAGCAGCCTGGCCACCCGCTCCAGCGCCGTCTCCAGGGCCGTGTACCAGCCATGCAGGTTGACCGCCACCAAGACCAGTTCGGGCCGGCCCAGACTGCCAGCCTGGTCCCAGCGACGGACCAGTTCCGCGACTTCGGACTCGCGGGCATCCATGGCCGCTCGATCGCCGGTCAGGTCGCTCTTCAGGCGAGTCAGCCGGACAACGGTTTCCGTCTCAGCCACCATGGATCGCCAGCCCCTCGCGCTCGACCCGCTCGCAAAATGACCGTGGCAGATGTTGCAGCATCAGCAGGTCCACCTCGACCCCGACGGCCTTGCAGACCGCAATCTCGATGGCCGTGGTCTGCGGACCGTCCACGTCTGCAAGAACCAGATCGACATCGCTGCGCACGCCGAACCCTCCCCAGGCCAGCGATCCGATCAGCCATGCGCGGCCGCCCGGCGGAAGCAGCCCGCGTACCACTGCCACGACCCGCTCGCGCGCCTCCGCAGCCTGGAATTCCGCCCGCTTGTGTGCCTCGGCGCTGCGCTGTCGCAGGGTCGCGGCGGCCTCTCGTGCGGTAACAGGCATAGACATGAGCGTGACACGAAACGCACGTGACGACCAGATAGGCGTGGACGGCAGACCCGACTGACATCAACTCAGGACGGCCGACGTTCTGGATATTCGGCGCGCGATCCTTCAGGCGTACCCCGATCGGCGCATCGCCAAGGCTGCCATCCTGTGCGGCACCCTACGCTTCTTCTGGGTGACCGAGGACGTCGCCGCCTTGCCCTGGAACCTCGTCTGAATCCCACTTGCTCGTTCGCCTGTCGCAGCCTTCGTTCTAGACGATCCCGTCGCAGCGCTGGGAAGCGATCGCTCTGACCGCGATCGCCGGTCTCGACATCGGCGCGAAATCCCAGGCGGGATTGGGGGCCGCACTCCTCGCGATCGTCATTTCGAGCTTTGAGGTGAGCAGCTCCACGATATGACGCCGGTTGCCGCCCCCACATAACTGTATTAAACTGTCTTACATGAGAGCGACGCTGACCATCAGCCTGCCGCCTGCCCTGCGGCGCGATCTCGGCCGGGCGGCCAGGGACCGGGGCATGACGGAGAGCGAGTTCGTGCGGGGCGCTGTGCAACAGCGGATCTGGACGGATGCGTTTGACAAGTCCCGGCGTGTGCTGGTTCCCAAGGCCCGTGCCAAGGGCCTCTACGCCGACGAGGACGTCTTCAAAGCCGTCTCGTGAAGATCGTCTGCGACGCGAACGTTCTGGTCGCGGGCCTGGTCGCCGAGGGCCTGTGCCGCGACATCGTCAAGCGGCGGCTCTCGTCCGTCCAGCTTGTCACGTCGCGGGCGCTGCTGGACGAACTGGCGCGCGTGCTCCGCCACAAGTTCGACACCGATCCGGACGAGGTGCCCTTCCTGCAAGCCTATCGCGACCAGGCCACCATCGTCCGGCCGGCCGCACTGCCGCGCGCGGTTTACCGCGATCGCGACGACGACAAGGTACTGGCGGCAGCCATTGCGGGGAAGGCCGACCTCATTGTCACCGGGGACGAAGACCTGCTCGTCCTTGGCCAGCACTGCGGAATCCGCATCCTGTCTCCGCGCCAGTTTGTGGAATTGCTCGACCGCCTGCGCTGACAGCCGCGCGGTTCGTCGTCCCGACGAGTATCGTTGCCGACTCCGTCCTGTCCGGCGGTACAACTGCTACCTCATGTGGGAGGCGATTACCTCATGCTGTGACCGACTGACGGCACGCCAGCCGTCTCGGCGAAGTCCCGGCCAGCCACCTATGAGGACATTCTACTGCTCCTCGCGGCACCTTCCGGATTCTCGAACTGCCAGCGAAGCATTTCACCGTTCACCTTGCCTCTGACGGCAGCGAGCTGCCGGTGCCCGTGGTGAGGACGGGAATCCGCGATCGTCGACGGTGAGGTGCTGGGAGGCGCCTTGCAACTCGAGGACGTCGCGCCCGTGCTGCATTTCATTTATGAGCGTCACGGTGAACGTCGTGGTTCCCGACGGGGTTACTCGTGGTGCAGGACGGGCGCGTACAGGCGCGGATTGGCCGACCTGCGACGGCGTGACATGTCCGGTTTCCTCGGACCCGGCTCTGGAACTGCTGCGAACGACGGCGCGGTTGACTGACCGCCAGGCTGGTTGGCGAGACTCATCTCTGCTCCGCCCTCAGCGACGCCAGGTATTTCGGCACCTGCTTCTTCGGCTTGCGCATCAGGATGCTCCACACGCCGACGGGCGGTGTGGCCAAGCCCGTGTGCTCGGTGAAGCGCGCGTGCAGGTTCTGCCAGATGGCGACCGTGTGGTTCACGTCGGCCAGCGAGCGGTGGAACTGCCGCGCGTTCGGCGCGCGCACTTGCAGGGCATCCACCAGCGCGTCCAGACGGTAGCTGGGCAGCCCGGGCGCTAGCCGGCGCGCCAGCCGCATGGTGCATAGGAATTCGCTTTCCGCGCTCAGCCCCGCGCGCGCCAATTCCGCGTGCAGGAATCCGCGATCGAAGGCGGCGTTGTGCGCCACGATGGGCAGGCCACGCACGAACTGCTGCAATTGCGGCATCACCTGTTCCGGCCTCGGTTGCCCACGCAGCATCGCATCGGTGATCCCGGTCAGCGACGTGATGAACGGTGACAACCCCATTCCCGGATGCATGAGCTGGTGGAACGTCTCCACCGGCCGGTGGTTGACCAGCAGCGTGGCCGCCACCTCGATCGTGCGGTCGTACGCCGGCGTCAGCCCGGTGGTCTCGAAGTCGAGCACCACCAGTTCGCGCGTGGTAGCCACGCCTTGCAGGGACGTCATTCCCGTCACGCTACAGAGGCCCGCGCACGCTGTCCACCTCACGTCAACCCATCCCGACAGTTCGCGCGGCTATGCGGACAGTGGCGTCCAACGCGGCCACACCCAGGTGCCCGCGCCAGCCGCCGGCGAGCTAGCCGAACTGGCGCTGTGTGGGCCGGCCATGGCCGGTGCCGAGCACCTGACCCCGGACGTGCTGGCCGCGCTCTGGAACGAGCTCGCGGATGCGTTCACCGTCGGGCGGCATCGATTCCCTGGTCGAACTACTGCAGGGCCGTTTCGCCAAGGGCGTGATGGAGCGCATCTGCCTGCAAGGCACCGGGCCCTGCGCCCAAGGAGCTGAGTTTCTCGTGTGGCCGCCCCGACTCGGCCGTGATGTGCCAGCACGTCGCCGCCGCCCCTGTACGGCGTGGGCGCTCGCTTCGACGCCAGCCCCGAGTTGCTGTTTCGTTTGCGCCAGGTGGACGAGAGCGAACTCGGCGCACGGGCCGGCGCGGACATGCCTCTGTCGAAGAAGGCAACCAACAGCAAGAAGATCCTGACCGACGGCGATTTGTCCCAACTGTTCGGGCTGGACATTGACACCGAGATCGACTCGTCCTTGGCGTTGGATGCCAGCCGCTACCCTCTGCCGATAGCGGACAGCCTCATCTATGCGACTGCGCAGCGCTCGGGAGCCATGCTGTGGACCCAGGATGAGCACTTCAAGGGTCTGCCGGGCGTACGCTTCTTCGCCAGGCGCACAGAGAAGTGACTTCGAGTTGTCCGCCGACTACGAGGTGGGAGCGCCACTGGTTGGGTCCGGGCTCGGGGCGGTGGTCGGCGCTGTCATAGGTTCGGAAAACAGGAATGGCTGCGGAGGAGGACCCACGCCGCCCACGGCAGAAGGGCGAGAAAAGGCAACCGCTCCGTGAACAGGTCGGCGCGCAAGATGAGACCGGCACCGACTAGCGCCCAGCACGCTATCGCTCCTTCAAGCATTTGAAGTGATGCCTTTGCGCTCAACTTCGCGGCGACGCCACGCCGGTGCGCCTCGATACCGGACAACTTCCGAGGCTGGGCGTCATCGGTGAGATCCAACAGCATCGGGCGTGCCCAGGTGATGGTTGGCGCTTTCCATGAACCACATGACAGCCAGGTCTCAGATTTCCGAGGGTGTTTGCGGAGACCCGCGCATGCTGTCCACTGTGAGTCCCCTACCCCCTCGTCGCCACATGCCCATGGACACGACCCCGCCCGCGCCGCAATACTCGCGGTGCATGCAAACCCCCGTGATCTCCAAGTCCCGCTACCTGGCTGGGCTTCAGTGCCCGAAGCTGCTTTGGCACCATTTCAACCAGCCGGACGCCTTCCCGCCCATCGACGGGGCAACGCAGGCCCTTTTCGACCAGGGCGCGCAGGTGGGGACGCTCGCGAGGCGTCTCTTCCCCAACGGGTTGGAGATCGGCGCAGGCATGATCGCGAAAGACGCCGTCGACCAGTCGTCGCGCGCGGCCTTGTCCAGACGACTGCCCCTGTTCGAGGCGGGGTTCATCGCGGGCTGCGCGTACGCCCGTGCCGACGTGCTGGTGCCGGTCGGCAGCGACCGGTGGGACGTGGTCGAGGTCAAGGGCACGACCAATGCCAAGAACGTGCATGTCAGCGACCTAGCGTTGCAGTGGCATGTGTACCAAGGTGCGGGTCTCAGCATCCGGCGCTGCTCGGTCATGCACCTCGACCCCGAGTACGTTCGGCGGGGTGAGATCGATCCGCGCAGGCTCTTTGCCAAGACCGACCTCACGAACGAAGTCGACGAGGTGGTCGACAGTGTGGGCAGCAATCTGAAGAGGATGGTGCGCATCCTCGGAAAGCAGCGGCCGCCCAAGGTGGAGATCGGGCCGCACTGCTCGGACCCGTACGAATGCCCTCTTCGCGCCACCTGCTGGAAGGCGGTGCCCAAGCACAGCGTGTTCACGTTGACCCATGTGGGGCCGAAGGCCTTCGACTGGTTTCACGATGGCAACGCCCGCCTGCAAGACATTCCACGCGACGCCCCTGTCGATGCCAAGCAGGAGATCCAGCTGCGCGCCATTCGCAGCAGGCGCGCGCGGGTGGACCGCGACGCCTTGCGGGAGTTTCTCGGTGGCCTCGAGTACCCGTTGCATTTCATCGACTTCGAGACCATAAACCCGGCCATCCCGATCTGGGACGCGACCAGCCCGTACCAGCAGGTACCGTTCCAGTTCTCGCTGCACATCGTGAAGCGCCCTGGCGGCAAACCCGTGCATCACGCCTTCCTGGCCAACGGCATCTCTGACCCACGGCCAGAGATCTTGGCGCGCCTCAAACGCCACCTCGGCCAACGCGGCTCGATCGTTGCGTACAACGCCAACTTCGAAAAGAACGTCCTGCGGGCTTGCGGCGCAGCCTACCCCGCCTTCGCCCCATGGTGGACCAAGGCCGAACCCCGCGTGGTTGACCTCTTGCAGCCGTTCCGCAGCTTCCACTACTACCACCCCGACCAGCGCGGCAGCGCCTCGATCAAGGCCGTGTTGCCTGCGCTGACTGGCAAGGGCTACGCCGGTTTGGAGATCGCCGATGGCGCCACCGCGAGCCAGGAGTTCCTGCGCATCACGTTCGGAAAGGCGTCGGCAGCCGAGCGCCGCAGAGTGCACGCGGCGCTGGAGAAGTACTGCGCGCTGGATACGATGGGGATGGTGCGGATCGTGAAGGCTCTCGACCGGCTTGTGTAGCCACCGGCTCGTCGCTACTCGTCTTCTTCCATCGGCGCGCCTCCGGTGCGCGCGATGTCTTCGGGGCGGATCTGGTCCACCACGATGATCGGATCGAGAAACCGCTTGGTCTTGTCCATGGCCCGTACCAGGCGGCGGCCAGCACCGTGCCGCCGTCCTCGGCTACCGCCTGAGCCAGCCGATCCAGCTCCACCGGCAATTCGCGCAGCAGCAGATCGCCAGAGCGCATGTCAGTGGGCTTCAGTTTGATCCCGCGTCGCTTGGCCATGGCCAATGCTACAGGGCCGCGGGCCGCCGCGAGCACGCGCATCCTGTCCGACGTAGGGAAACCTCTCACCTCAGTCTCCCTCCAACAGGTATCCAAGAGCAGTGCGCAAGGCAGGGACGCGCGCAGCGTTCCACCGACGGACCAGACTCTCCCGAAAGGTTTCCGGGCGCACCATTCCCATTCGGTCCGCGTTTCCCGTTGTTCTACTGGGGTGGTATCGTTGCGGGTTGTATTTTCGGCTGCAGGCGAATGGCCATGTCTCAATCCTCAAATAACCTCGGACTACCGGCAAGCGTGGGCAAGCTCGTGTGCGCAACCTGGAACATAGCGCGCTGGTTCTTGCTGGGCGCGGGCATGCTCCTCCTGCTGTGGAGCTGCAATCCACATCCGCTGTCCGGGGTCGATCCCCAAGTCACGGTCCAACCGCCCCAAGGCGGTAGCACGGCTGCCACGACGACCAGGCGGCCTCTCCCGCCGAGCCCGTTCGGAGGGGGGGCCCGCGCTGGCGGCACGACGGTCGACACCACAGTCGTCGACACAGGCGGCAATCCTTTCGTCGACACGGGCGGTACCACAGGCGTCGACACAGGCGGTACCACGGGCGGTACCATGACTTCAGCCACGGTTTCCTCGTCGAGCCCGGTGGGAGGCCAGCCGGCTCGAGATGCCGCGGTGGTCGCGCCTCCCGATGCCGCCGTTCCCGATGCCCCGACGGACGCGTCGGTGGAAACCCACCCCTGTCCACCCAACACGGTGCACATTCACGTACGAGACATCTGGTCGAACACGGTCACCCCGACCATGAACACGATGACGACTCCGCCACTCTCGGTTCTCGTCATCGACCCGACCGGGAGCTGGCCGCAGTATGGTGCGCGGCAGGACACGGCGAACTGCTCTTGGTACTCAGTCTGCGCTCCGAACACTCTCACCAAGTTCCAGATCAAGCCGGTCGGTGCTGACGCCTGCGGGGGAACGTCCAATTCCTCGGGCACGTTCGATGCCTCCAAGCTGGTGCCTGCCAGCACAGAGATCTGGGTCGATTACACCGGCCCGTCCGGCACCCTGGCTGGCGACTTCCCCACCGCCACGGTCGGCGCCCAGCATTTCCGCCTCACCAGCGACAAGACCGCGGTCGCCTCGGAAGCGTGCCCGCAAGGACAGCCCGATCAAACCGTACCCACCGGCTACATCAAGGTTCATTTCCGCTATCCTTGGGCCGATCCACAGCAGACCGGCTTCCCGGGCTCGGCCTGTGGAAAGAGCAAGCTGGGCTACGACACGCCCCCCTACCCCAGCAGCCTGAAAGTCACTGGCTTGACCTGCGAGATGCAGGCCTTGCTCGAATTCGAGGACGGCGTGTGTCCCTGGTACTACGTGCTCATTCCCACAAAGAACTGGACGCAGTCCGCCGCAAGCCCGGTGAACATCACGTTCCGCTACCCCAATGACAGCTTGGGGTTGTGGACCCCGAATCTGCCGCTGCCTGTGCTCACTCCGGGCGTCACCGAATACTGGATTGGCTACGCGGGCGCGCCGGACAACACGGCAGCATCAATTCCCACATGTATGGACTGGTCGCAAGATCCGCTTAGCTACTTCTTCTACACGGCGAACCCTGGTCCTGGGTATGCCCACTGCGGCGGGTCCGTGAAGCCGGTGGATCCCTGCAGCCCGCCGGTTCCAAACAACTTTCACACCATACACTTCCGCTATATCTGGGCCGGACAGAAGACGTTCACTTACTTCCCCAATACCAAGCTGATGCCCCCGTGGATGGAACTGGAAGTGAGCAGCAACAAGGTCATCTGCTTCCGCGAGGCGGATCGTCCTTGGTA